>Ga0194120_10002257_pt1 | contig 33532 bp, 27 predicted proteins | sample TA2MahCa65mmetaG_FD_148642 | JGI IMG/M metagenome (GOLD analysis project Ga0194120, IMG submission 148642) | Freshwater microbial communities from Lake Tanganyika, Tanzania - TA2015019 Mahale Deep Cast 65m | ecosystem: Environmental > Aquatic > Freshwater > Lake | place: Tanzania: Lake... | reverse complement strand
GTCGGGGCGACGCTGCCCGCAGGATGCCGTGAAGAACCCGTCACACAAGCGTCTCATCTTCGGCGAAAATCCCCCGGACGAACGGCGCGAGGTCGGACACGCGGAGAACATCCTGTAGCATGGTCAGAACTCCATCCAGAGACCGTGATTCTGATCCACATTCTAACCCACATTCTAACCGGTTCTCGTATGTCACAACTTAGCAAATGAGGTCAGGTTTCCAGGACGTTCTGGCGGGATGCGAGGAGACGCGAACAGTCAGTCACCGCCTGCCTTTGGTAGTGGTTCATCGAGATCCAGGGGCGTGTCGCCTGCACCTGAGCCAGCGCGTCCGACGGCGTTGCGCCAATGAGCACCAGGTAGGCGGCTCCCATCGTCGGGGCTCTGCCGACCCCGGCATGGCAGTGGATGTAGACTGGCTTGCCGCCAGCGACCTGTCCGGCGACGAACCGCGCACCAAGCACCAACTGCGAGACGCTGGGGGGTCTCCCGTCGAGGCTGGGAAGCCAGAGATGCGCGTCCAGACCCGACATCGAGTCGAGCTTTTCGGCTTGGAGGCTCACCATCGCACGAACGCCCACCTGCCGCAGGAACGCCACACGTTCCGGCGTCAACTCGCCGCCGATGTAGACGGAGTCCGTTAACGCGGTGATGCGATGGCGTCGGTCCAGCACGTACCAGAGGTCGCGGAGGAGTCGCGTCAGCCGGTATCGCACGGCGGCGTACCAGCGGTACTCACGGCGCATAGGTCGCTGGCGGCTATTCACGTCGGTAGGGCACTCCCATCGCTGCCGGGGCTCGCGTCCGCCCGGCGTGAACCGCCAACACGAGGATGGTCAGGAGATAGGGCAGCATCTTGAGGAACTCGTCGGGCACGCCGACGCCCATCGCCTCCATCCGCACCTGCCAAGCGTCCGCCAGTCCGAAGAAGAGCGAAGCCAATAGCACTCCGAGCGCGTTCCACCGGCCGAAGATGACGATGGCGATGGCGATGAATCCGCGTCCCGAAGACATGCCTTCGATGAAGGTCGGAACATTGGCGAGCAGCAGATACGCTCCTGCGACGCCTCCGAGCAATCCGCCCGCGAGAATCGCCGCGAATCGCAGCCGCACGACCGACACGCCGACCGTATCGACGGCTCTCGGGTGCTCGCCGGTCGCCCGCACGAGAAGCCCCAGATGCGTCTGCGTCAGGAACCCGTGGACCACGCCGACCACGACGAACGCCAGCGCGTAGAGGACGATCCGCGCTTCGGGTCCGAACCCGACGACGGACGTCACATCGCGGAAGGACATCCGGTTCAGGAAGGCGGTCAGACCCAGCGCGGTGAGGTTGATCGCGGTTCCGGTGACGATCTGATCCGCACGCCGGATGACGCAGAAGTAGGCGAACACGGCAGCCGCAACCAGCCCCGCAAGAGCTGCCAGGCTCAGCCCAGCCCATGGAGCCAGATCGACCCATCCGCCGCCCATGAGAGCGTACGAGCCCGCCATGGCGCAGAACGCGCCGACCAGCATCATGCCCTCGAGGCCGATGTTGATGACGCCTGCACGTTGGACGATCACTTCGCCGGAAGCCGCCAGCAGGATCGGGATGGACAGTCGGATCGTCGCGCCGAGAAGTGAAGCGAGCAGTTCCATCACGCCACGGGACCGAAGTGCTCGCCCCATTCGGCGGCGAGCCGCTTCCCATCTCGTGCCAGGGCTTGGCGGTCGTCCACAGACAGAGGCTTGGCTTCGCGCACGACGCGGAGGGCGGCTTCCAGTTCATCGACGGACTTCATGCCGATCACCAGCGACGACACGCCTTCGAGCTCCAGCGCGTACCGGATCGCGCGTTTGTAGTGCTCGCCCGTGAGGAGTGCGGGTGTCGGCACATGGTAGCGCATTCCGATGGCTCCGCCGAGGACCTTCATCGCGACGACGGCGACGTGCCGTTCCCGCGCAGCCGGAAGGACAGTCTCCTCGAAGTTGTAGGTATGCCGGTCGACGAAGTTCATCGCGGGCATGACCAGATCGATGCGCCCGCTCTCGATCGCTCGGAGGAACGAGTTCGGTCGCATGTGCCCGCTGATCCCTGCGAACCGCACCAGTCCGCGCGCCCTCGCGTCCTCGATCCCGGCGAGGGCTCCATCGGGGCCCATCACGGCGTCGGCGTCGAAGCCGCCCATGTTGTGGAGATGCACCGCATCGATCCGGTCGGTGCGCATCTGGCGGAGGCTATTCTCGATCTGGCGGATCGCGCCTGACTTCGTGGGCTCCTCGACCTTGGTCACGAGAAACAGTCCGTCGCGCCGACGCGCCATGACGGGTCCGAGCCGCTCCTCGGCATTCCCGTAGTTGGGCGCGGCATCGACGTAGTTGATCCCGGCGTCCAGAGCCGCGTCCACGACCGACTCGAACTCGGGAGCCCCCGTATTCTTGATCCCCAGCGGCGCGACGCCGATCCCCAGCACCGAGGCGCGGAAGCCCGTGCTCCCCAGGGGACGCGTCTCCAGCGCGGACGTCGTCGGCTCTGCGGAGACGCGCATTCGGCTTCCCGCCCCAGCCAGCGCGACACCCGCCCCGACGGTCTTGAGGAACCCTCTCCGATCGATGCGGCGGTCAGACATGGCTCTGGCTCCTGCTGGTGGCGCTGGTCAGCGGTCACGATAGCACGTCCGAGCTCGACGCGGCAAACGCGTTCGCGACTTGGCGGATGCCGCGCCGTGACTCGCCGCTACTTCTCCTGCAGCTTCTTCGCCGTCGCGATGGACCCGATGGACAGATTCATGCCCAGGTTGTACCGCAGGATGGGGTTGGGTCTTCCCGTCTCCGCCGTCCGCTTGGCGATCCAGGCGTTCATGCGGTTCTGCAACAGCTCGACGACCTGAGGCTCCGTCGCGGCGAGGTTGTGGTTCTCATCCGGGTCGTCGATGAGATTGTAGAGCTCGAACGGCGGCTTGTGGTGGAAGTCGGGTTCCAGCGACTCGAAGTACTTCCATTCCGGCGTGCGCCATCCGTGCTTCCGCATCCATGTGCATTCGGTGATGTAGAACTCCGAGTAGTTCGTCGCCCGTTCGCCACGGATGAGCGGCAGGACGCTCTTGCCGTCGAACGCGATGTCGGATTCGATGTCCAGCAGGTCGAGAACCGTCGGGACGAAGTCCTCGTGGAGCGTGTAACCCGACACGCGCTTGCCGACCGGCACGCCGGGGCCCTTGACGATGAGCGGCACGTGGAGCGTCACATCGTAAAGCCCGTGATGGTCGAAGTAGATGTCGTGGTCGTAGAGCGTCTCGCCGTGGTCGCTGTTGTAGATGATGATCGTGTCGTCGGTGAGCCCGAGCTCGTCCAGCCGCGTCAGGATGCGGCGGATGCACGCGTCCATGTAGGCGACTTCGCCGTCGTACTGGGCGATGACGTAGTCCTTGTCGGTCAGTCCCGGCGGCATCCACGACTTGAGGAACTCGGCGAACGGCTTGAACGCCCACACGGGCTCCATCGACTCGTTCGCGGGGTCGAACTCGTCGCCGTCGTAGAACATCCGGTCGAAAGGCGACGGCGGCAGATAGGGCGCATGCGGATCCATGTGGCGCAGGTAGAGGAGCCACGGCTTGTCGGACGCTGCCAGCGCGTTCAGGCGCGGGATGGCGACCTCGTTGAGGTTGTGCGCCTTGAGCCCGGGGCGATCCTCCCAGCTCATCCACGCCTGGTAGTTCTCGTAGGTGTCGAACCCCTTCCAGAGCCCCTCGCCGTGACCGATGCACGCCGAGACGTAGCCGTGCTCTCTCAGCATCTGCGGCAGCGTGCGAATCTCCGGGAACAGCGGGTTCTCGTGCCGCAGGCTGACGACATCCGACGAGAAGACATCCAGACCCGTGAGCATCGACGTATAGGCGGGCGTCGTCGGAATGTAGGCGCTGAAGCAGTTCTCGAAGAGGACGCCGTCGCGGGCGAGCGTGTCGGCGTGGGGCGTCGTGTAGTGCTTGTAGCCGTAGCAGCTCATATGGTCGGCGCGTAGGCTGTCCACGGCGAAGACGAGCAGATTCGGGCGCTTGGATGCCATCGAGCGTTCTCCTGTCGGGCAGGACGACTCGACGGCATCATAGACGATCGGTCTGGTGACGGAAAGGCGATTCACGGGCAGGCAGCGTGTCGGTCGATCGCACCTTGGCTAGGCGTCAGCCGAGCGCTTGTTCCACTGTTCGAGCAGGCCTTCGCTCTCCAGGTACGCCCTCAGACCGTTCGGGAACGGCCGGATTGTAGCGTGTGGCACAAGCGCTCGGGCCCGCGCGTAGACGTCGTGCTCCATGGGGTCAGCATTATCTTGACACCGGTACACAAGGTCGATCTGGATCCCGTCCGCAGAGGCGCCCAGCAGCCCGTATCGTACCAGCCATGCAAGCCGTACGTCCGAAGGCGCGAACGACACACCAACTACAATGACACGCTTGGCGCCCTGAAGCTGCTGAACTGCCAGACGCCACTCGCGCTCAATCATCGGCATACCCTCGTACCGTTTGGCATACGTCGGCGGGACGATGACGAGCCGGTACGCATGACCACAGACACATGGCAGGCTCTGATTGTAGTCGGCGGGAAGCACGCCGACACCGTACCAGTCATCGTGTCCTGGCTGTCTGTCGAACTCCACGCTGAAGCACCGGCGGCCGTGCGGGCAGGCAGGATTCAGGCAAGACACCCAGTCCAGTGATCCATGGAGCTTCAGATACCATCCAGGTGGCGTGGTGTTCGCGTCCCAGTGCTCTGGCGATCGTCTGGTGCCTCTCAGAATGGCCTGAAGCTCCATTCTGCTTGGGAGAACTCCTCCGGAGCGGCGCCAGCTGCGCCACGTCTCCAAGCATCTGAGGGCGTAGTCGGCAACAAGGTCGTAGTTCAGCGTCACGAGCGTGTTTATCCTGAACGTGTCGTTGTCGCGGCGCAGATGTGCATCGAAGAGAGCGGAATGCAGGCTGTCGCCGAACTTGCGCGGTGTCTGGCCGTAACCCACGCTGTGAGGGTCTAAGGAGTGCCACGGTGACTCCACAGTGAGGCGTCGGCGGAGGAAACGGTCAAGCTCCCGGCGCAGACGGACCAGGTGGTCTGTTGCATCCAGCTCCTTGAAGGTTGCCCCTTCGCGATGCTGTTCGGACATGTCGAGAAAGGCGATGACCTCCTCAAGATTCATGTCCTCAGGCTGCGTCTCTCTTCCGTAGAGCCACTCAAGCCCTGTCTTGAGTTCGGGCGTAGGCTTGATGCCGCAAGCTTCCTGGAAGAACCCCTTCATCACCGGAAGACAGTGCGCAGACGCGCTCGACGCGCCAGCGCCTAGTAGGATGACCGTGCGGTCGCGCGCATCCATAGTCTCATTGTCTCGCTGCGAATGATGCAGTTACTTGACCACGACCATCCGTCGAGTCTGGCTGTTGCTTCCCGTCGTCAGACGATAGACGTACACGCCGCTGGCGACGGGTTCACCCGAGTCGTTCTCCCCGTCCCAGCGGACGGCGCGGTCAGGCGAGGCGTACGCGCCGGCAGGGAGCGTGCCGAGGTCGAGCGTGCGGACGAGGTCGCCCGCTTCGGAGAAGATGTCGATCCGCACGGAAGTCGGCTCGGAGATCGAGAAGGGAATCCACGTCTCCGGGTTGAACGGATTCGGGTAGTTCTGTCCCACCGCTAACCGTTGCGCACCGGTCGGCAGTGCGAACCGCGCTGGAGGCTCCATCCGCGTTAGGACGATCCGCCCTCGCGCGTCGCTCAGCGCGACTTGCCGCAGCGAGAAACCTTTGACTGCCGCGTTCGGCGTCAGCGGTCGGAACGTGAAGCGAGCGACCTCTCCTGAGTGCGTCGTGTCGCCATCGACGGGCAACGCAACGGTCAGCAGTCGCGCCATTCCATCCGACGCAGGCAGCCGCCACGAAAACGGCGTCGAGAACGCGGCTCCTGCGCGCGCATCGGCCAGCGACCACGCCGACGGGTCGAACGCCAACGTGACATCCGCTCCCGCAAGGCGCGTCAGGCTGTTGGCTTGTACGTCCACTTGCATCGAACCGTCCCCGAGCCGCCGATAGCCGAGCCCAACCGACGCCTCGGCATCGGCTGCCAGCGCAGGAGCCGCAGCCGGCAGAATCAGCGACTCGCCGAAGTGCCGCGCCACGAGCACCAGGTCGATGATGTTGACGACCGTGTCGCCGTTCACGTCCTCGCGCGTCTTGACTCCGACCTCGCCGAACTTCCGCGCCACCAGCACCAGATCGACGATGTTGACGCTGCCGTCCGAGTTCACGTCCCAGTCGGGAACGACCTTGCCGGTGTACGTCAGCGTCGACGTGCGGTCGAGGAAGCCTGTAAACGAACCGCCGTAGACGAGCTTCTCTCCGCCGGGAATGTCGCGGATCGTCTCGACCTCGACGTCCACGGTGGAACCCAGCGCCTTGAGCTCCGTGCCGCCAGCAATGTCGCCGGTGACGTTCACGGTTAGGTCGCGCGCGTGTCCGCTGATGGCGAAAGCGTAAACGCCGGTATCGAGCGCCAACAGGTTCCACTTCGCCTGGACCTCGACCGGGAACTCGCCACGGATGAAGATCGAGTCCACCGTCGCCCGGAACGTGTACGTTTCGACGACTTGATAGATCTCCCCGCCCTGAAGCGCGACCAAGCCGGACCCGGCTACGTCGCCTCCGACCCCTTGGAACGACAGACTCCGGTCTCCGACATCGACGCGAACCTGGTGGGTCACGTCCATCGTCAGTCGGACGCTGAAGCCCTTTTGCAGCGGAAACGGTTTGCCGAAGAGGAAGAAGGGGCCCGCTTCCTGGGTAGGCGTCTTCTGGACGAGCGAAACCGTCTGTTCGTCGACCGATTGCGCGGCGAACACGACACCGGCGACCGAGCACCAGCAGGCAATCGAGAGGAGGAGCGCTTGCCGTCTACTCACTGCGTTGACTCCCGAACGGAGAGCGGGCCCGGAGTACGGACCCAGCGCCGCATTCGAGCCGGTCCGTCCCGGCTCGCATGTGTGAAAACGCGGGGAGAAGGCTACTCGTTCAACGGGTCGCCGTCAGTGGGGGTTTCGTCTGGCGAGTCCTCGACTTCGTCCACATCCATCGGCGCTGGCTCGTCGTGCGGCGCATCCGGCTCGCCGACGTCGGCGGACGGCTCGTCCGTCTCCTGGGACTCCGAGGGTACGGCGCTCTCCGGTTCCTCAGCCTCGATGAACCAATCCAGCACGACGACGTGCGACTCCCGCTCTTGCGGCACGCGCAGGAACGCCAAGCCTTGCTCGGCGTCGTAGAGCCACCCAGGGCCCTCTGCGAGGGATCCGCGCTCCTCGATCGGCTCGCCGTCGACGCGCGCCCCGGTCATCCGAGAGAGGTTCCCAACCAGCACGTGAGCGTCTTCTCGCCCCAACCCGGACAGTGTGAACCGAAGCTGCTCGTTCCGGGTCTCCACGTCGCTCACTCGCGCGCCGGAACTGACGTGGATCCGTTCCCCGGCTTCCGTGGTCACGATGCCGGTCGAGATATCCGGGTCGTGACCGCGCACGGCGAACAGGTTCACCATGATGTCTTCCGGGTTGATGTGCGGACCCTTGCCCTCGGTGCAGAACCCGTAGAACCCGTCGGGGTAGGTGCCCTTGAGCTTGCCGTCCGTCCACTGCTGGTGCATCGCACTCATCGTCACGCCTTCCGCGACCTGCCGCCACGGGTAGTCCGAGAACCGCGACAAACGCTGGACATAGTAGGCGTAGACCAAGCCGTTCCACTGGACCGGCACACCGAACCAGGAGTGTGTGTAGAACGTCGTCCCGAATACCGGTATGGAGCCGAACCGCATCCCGGGTCGGTCCGGCACGTTCCAGAAGTAGAGGAACGGCAACCCGGTCCGCGCCCAGTATTCCGCCTTCTCCAGGTAAACGGCTTCGCCTGTGATGGCGTGCGCTTCGAGATACGCACCGACGGCATAGGCGGCAGCGAGGATGTCCGGTTCGTAGAGCGGACACTCCCATCCCTGAGCCCCACGAGGCACCGCGAACCGATCCATGAACTCCAGCGCCTTGATCCCGGAACGAAGCGCGCGTTCGTCGCCGGTCACGCGAGCGAACTTGAGCACGCGTAGCGCGTTGCCGGCGCACGTCCCGATCACGGCATCGCCCGCCTCGCCCAGCGACCGCGTCTGGTCGCTGGTCGGGTTGAACCGCCAGCTTCCGTCGTCTTTCTGAGACGCGATCATCCCCTGGACCTGCTGTCGCGCGCCGACGATGGCTCCCGGCAGGTGTCCGTAGTAGAAGGGGAACTCCCACCGCAGAATGTGGCAGTTCGCCGGAGACGCCAGCCCGGCGGGCCCTTGCTCTTCGAGCGTCTGACGAGCGATCAATTCGACGCGCTCACGCGCCGATGGGTCGCCGGTGGCGAGGTAGTCATACCAGAGAAGCGTCGCGAACCCCGGAGCGTTCGCCGGAGCCCAGTCCACGCAGTGCCGCGACTTCCTCGTCTCCTCGTCCCACGCGGACACGAGGAACCCGTGCCGCGACAGGGCTACCTCTTCCTCGTCGGAGCGCGGCGCATCCTCCGGCTTCGGGTATCCGTAAGCATCAACCCAGATGTCCGGGATGTCGAGAATGGTCCCACGCGAGTCGGTGAAGATCTGCGCGCGCAGCTCGAGCGGCAGTTCCGATACCACGTACCCTTCGCGGCTGAGCACCTCGTTCTCGCCCACCCAGTCCGGTACCGTCGGGAGAAACACGCCGATGAGGTGGTTGTCCTGACCGTCGAACCAGTTCGGCGACGCGAACAACGGCGACAGACCCTTGCCATCGCGTCCCCACGGCGACAGCGGGTCCCACAGCACGCCCGTCGTCGTCTCCCCCTGCTGCACCGCCATGATCGGGATCGTGATCTTGTACGGATGCGGCACGAGTCGCGTGTTGATCGGGGGTGCAGCATCGCGCGTGCTCGATGAGACCTCGTCGCCTTCCAGGAACTCCAGCCCGGGGAAAAGCGCGAACTCCTTCTTGTCGCCATCGGTTCCATCGCCGACGCGGAGCATCGGACCCGCGAAATGGAGGACTCGTCGCTTCTCGCTCGGACGGATACGGTACCGTGTCCGAATGCGCTTCGACTCGTCGTAGAGCGTGAAAGCCGCCTCGAAGTCCCACACGACGCCGTCGTCGTCCGTCTGCTGCGATGACAACAGCAGGGACGCATCGCCGTCGCTGGAACCCCCCATCGTGATCCGCGTCGGGACCAAGTCGAGCGATTGCGCCTCGCCGTGCCTGTCCAGGTAGACCACGCGAGAGATCGGCATCGACGTGGCGACCTGCTGAAGGTGGTTGCCCTTCTGGGCGAACAGCACGAAGTGGTGGAACGCCCCGTCGTTCTCGACGAAGGCGATCCGCACGTTGGAGTTTTCCAGCAGCGCGTAGTCCGACTGGATGACGCTGCGCACTTCGTTCGACGTGCGCGCAGGCAGCGGAGGCAGCGCTCGCTGGAACCGCAGCGATGCTGTCCGCGTGGGCGTGCCCACGATGCCGTCGAGGGCGCTCTTCAGCGACACGGTGACATCGACGGAGTCGCGTCGTTGGCTTCCGCGCATGTGCCACGAGAGCTGGGCGACCTCGCCGATGTCGAGCGAGCCGATGGACCGTTCCGCCCTTCCCCGGCGGAGCGCCGCGCCGCTGATTCCCGCCGATATCTGGTGGAAATCTTCGACCGGCGCGTCGCCGACGTTCTCCACGGCGCACCGCACCGTGTAGTCCTTGCCCGCAAACAGCAGATGCTGAGCCGACGAGAGGCTCCGAATCGCTACCTTGGGCAGGAACGCGAAGAGCTCGATCCGCTGAATCGACTCGCCGCGCCATTCCGATGCCAGGTCATCGACGGCGTCCTCGACCGCCTCGGCGCGGTCCAACAGGAAGCGCCGGACCGACGCCCTTCCGTCATGCCCCGTCAGCAGCGCCAAGCCCGCTGACAGGCGCGAAGGCGCGGTTTTCTTGGTCTCGGTCCACAGCCGATACAGGCGCGGATTGCCCCAGAGCAGCCAGTCGTAGTTCGGCGTTCCGTTATTGTTCGCCGTGAACGTGAGTTGAACGGTTCGTCCGGCGAGGGGGGTCAGATCGACGGAGTGCTCGCGCCAGCCCGGCTCGTGGACGATCGCTTCGAAGACGCGATGACCGTCGACGCTGATGCCGCAGAGCACGCCGTCGACGGGCGTCTTCGGATCGTCGAGACGAACTCCGTCGCGAAGACCCAGCGCAAACGCCAGGATGAGACGCGCTTCGCCGCCATCTTCCGGCAGAGCCACCTCGTAGGTGAGTCGGGCGTCTCCTGCTTCGCGCGGATGCTGAAAGATGGATGGCATCGCGATGCCGCCGCTCTGCGAGTTCGACACGCTCGTTTCGAGCGTGTTCTCGGCGGCGGCTCGATCGAAATCAGCGACGAAGTCGGCGAGCGTGTCCGCGTAGCCGGCTGCCCATTCGTTGACGGCGGGTGCAGGGGCGGCGTAAGCCAGGGAGAGAACCGTGCCAAGTAGGGTCATCATCATCCCGATCGAATCCCGTGGAATGCGAGCTCTGTTGTGCCGAAGCTAGGCTAGCACCGCGCCGGTGCGTTTTCAAGCAACGACGCTCGACGCCTTGATCGGTGACATTCGCACTGATATGGTGCGCCCAGGAGGGCTGCACATGCCTGGAACCATCCCCGACGACCTCAACATCATCGTCATCGTCTCCGATACCTTCCGCTACGACCACCTGGGCGCTCACGGCAACCCGTGGATCAAGACGCCGGAGCTCGACGCCTTCGCTTCGACCGCCGTCAGCTTCGACAACTGCTATGTCTCGTCCTTTCCGACGATCCCAACGCGAACCGACTGGTTCACGGGCAGGTACGGGTTCCCCTTCTACGGGTGGAAGCCGCTCGATCCCCGCGCGGTCGTCATTGCGCCGCAGCTTTCAGGCGCGGGATACATCTGCCAACTCATCATCGACACGCCCCACATGATGCGCGCGGACTACAACTTCGACCGAGGATTCCACGGAGCCGTCTGGACGCGGGGACAGGAGGGCGACACGCCGATGACGTGGATGAACCATCCCGTCGTCGAGAAGATGCCCAACGCGAAGACCCGTCAGCGGCCCTTCCCATTCGACGGCGTCCTCGCCAACGTGCACGCCTGGCAGAACCATCATTTGTGGCACTCCGAGGAGGATCGGTTCGTCGCCAAGACGTGCCGATTGGCGAGTCAATGGCTGGAGCACAACTACCAGACGGAGCTCTTTTTTCTGTGGGTGGACTGCTTCGACGTTCACGAGCCCTGGGACCCACCCGAGTACATGGTCGCGCTCTACGATCCCGACTACGATGGCGTCCCGATGTTCCATCCCAACTACGGGCCCGCGTCGGACTACACGCCCGAGGAGCTGCGGAACCTTCGAGCGCACTACGCGGGCGAAGTGACGCTCGTCAGCAAGCACGTCGGCAGAGTGCTGCGCATGATCGAGGACACAGGCATCGCCGACCGCACCGCCGTCTTCTTCATGGCGGACCATGGCATGTACCTCGGCGAGCACAACCGCACGGGGAAGTCCAACATCTGCGACCACGACGACCGGGGTAGCTGGCCCCTTTACCGCGAGGTGTCCCACATCCCGCTGCTCATCCGCGTGCCCGGCATCCAAGGCGGCAGGCGCGTTTCGGCGCTCGTCCAGCCGCCGGACATCATGCCGACGATCCTGGAACTGGCAGGACGCCCCGTGCCGAACGTGGCTCACGGCAAGTCCCTTGTACCGCTGCTGCACCGTGATGCGTCGTGGGATCGTGACATCGCCGTATCCGCTCAGGCGCTGCAGATCGGGCGCGGACGCGACGGATCCAAGATCAGCGTCACGGACGGGCGATGGTCGCTCGTGCTGGGGCAGGACGGCGCTGTGCCGCCGGAGCTCTACGACCTGTCCGCCGACCCCTGCGAGACGACCAACGTCGCCGACGGCAACGCCGACCGCGTTCGCGAGTTGACGGACGCCTGCCACGGCTTCCTGCGCGGTCTAGACGCCGACGAGGACAAGGTCCGCGCAGTCGGATGACCGTAGCTGTCGCGGCAACATGCGCGTTGACGTACGGGCGGCTTCGCAGTATCGAGCTCGTCAGCGAACTCAGTGTCGAGCCCCGGCTCCGGGAATCGTCAGCGAGGTCGGCTTCGCCGACGGAGTGCGCAACGTGCCCACAAGGAGTGAGACGCGATGTGCCGATACGTCCGCATCGTGGCTGTGCTTCTGTTCACGCTTGCATCGGTCGCTGCGCGCGCGGCGGTCGTCTCGATTCCGGACCCGAATCTCGCGGCGGCGCTGAGCGAAGCGACGGGGCTTCCCGCGACAGAGATCACCGACACTGCACGAGCAAGCCTTAAAGGCATCTACGCGTGGGAGCGCGGCATCACGAGCCTAGAAGGGCTTCAGTATGCTGTCAATCTGACAATGGCTGGGCTCGGCAAGAACGCGATCCGCGATGTATCCCCACTGGCGGGGCTCGAGCACCTGAACACACTCTATCTCCCTGAGAACGGGATCACGGACGCACGCATCCTGTCGGGATTGGTCCACGTGCGACAGCTTGGTTTGGAGTACAATCCGCTTGGCGATATCGCCCCGCTCGCCGAACTGACCAACATCACTCATCTCTGGCTATCCGGCACTGGCATCCACGACGTTTCGCCGTTGGCGTCATTGACCAACCTGCAGGATGTCGCGCTGGGCAACAACCTGCTTGGCACGCTGACTCCGTTGTCCAGTCTGGTCAACCTCGAGGGGCTCGGCCTGTGGAGTACGGGCATTTCTGACCTGTCGCCACTCGCGGGCCTCACGAATCTGAAGCGCCTGCTTGTCCAGGACAACGAGATCGTCAGCCTGGAACCCCTCAGCGGGCTGACGAACCTTGTACTGCTCCGCGCGAGCCGGAATCACATCGCAGACGTGTCGCCCCTGGCAGGCATGGTACACCTTGGGGAAGGCGACGAGTGGGAGACACCCGACCTCGACCTGAGCTTCAACATGGTCGCCGACATCAGCCCGCTCGCGGCAAACCCGGGCTTGTCGTCCGGCGACGCGATCGAGTTGCGCGACAACCCGTTGAGCGCGGCGTCCATCTCCGAGCACATTCCCGCGCTGCGCGGTCGCGGCGTCATCGTCCTGGCGCGCTCCGCTGAGCCGAGCATCTTCCCGCACCCGGAGTTCAGCCACCCGCTGGCGGTCGTCGGCGATGCCATCACGAGCGGCGGGTACCTGCGGCTGACGCAGCCCGCCAACTGGCAAGTCGGAGCCGCCTGGTCTACGACGAAGCTGCCCGTCGCCGGCGGATTCGAGTCGCGGTTCCGCTTCCGCATCACAGACTTCGGTGACCGCGGCGCGGATGGACTGGCGTTCGTGATCCAGAACTCGGAGCCCTTCGCGCTCGGAGACCTTGGCGGCGGCATCGGGTATAGCGGAATCGCCAACAGCCTCGCCGTCGAGTTCGACACGTGGGACAACAGCGACTTCCCCGACCCCGACGACAACCACATCAGCCTGCATACAGCGCGGATCAAAGTGAACCGCACGGACCACGCGTACGCGCTCGCGTCGACGTCCGACATTCCGCGCCTGGCGAGCGGCGCGACGCACACCGTTCTGGTTCGCTACGCGCCGGGGTCGTTCCAGGTGTTCCTCAACGACCTTACGAAGCCCATCCTGTCCGTCCCGCTGCGACTGCCGGATACGCTGTTCCTGGATCACGGCTCGGCGTGGGTGGGCTTCACGGCGGCAACAGGAGGAGCGCACGAGAGCCATGACATCCTGAGTTGGTCGTTTGTGCCAACGGGCGGCGCGGTTGTCGCCAACCTCGTTCCCAACGGCAGCTTTGAGGAGGGCGTGTCCGTTCCCGGTGGCTCGTTCGTGGAGATCGCGGCCGGGTCCACGGCGATCGCCGCCTGGACGGTGAGCCGAGGCAACGTCGACTACATCAACGGGTACTGGGAAGCATCGGCAGGTACGCGGAGCATCGACCTTAACGGGAGCACTGCCGGCGGGGTCTCGACAGAGATCGGCACGGTGCCTGGACACACCTACAACGTCATGTTCGACCTATCCGGCAATCCGGAGGGCGGTCCGCGAGTGATGCGCATGCGCGCCTCGGCAGCGGGCGCATCGGCGGATTTCACCTTCGACACGACAGGTCACACGAAGGCAAACATGGGTTGGCGGACCGAGTCGTGGACGTTCACGGCAAGCGCCACGCGGACGGCGGTCAACTTCGCGCGCGACATCTCATCCGCATGGGATCGACGATCGCCATCGCGATGACGGACGGCAGGTTCCGAACCGCCATCGGACGCGATGGGACGCTGCTCTTCGGCGAGGACTTCCCGGTCGAAGGTGGCAAGGGCTACGTCATCAACATGCTCTTCCCGACGGCCGTCGCGATGGAAGGAGTTCCGCTCGGCGTGCCCATCGAGGGCGCGGCGGCTCCGTCGAGTATGACCGAACCCGTCTGGGCGTTCGCGGTCGGTGGGCAGCTGGAGGACGCCGTCGTTCTGCCGCCGGGAACGTTGCTGCCCGTACTGAACGCGCGCACGGGTGGGGCGGTCGAGGTTCCCATCGGCGAGGACGGCCGCTTCGCGGCGTCTTTCGTGGACGCCATCAAGCGCGGCGTCATGGAGGAATCCGATCTGCTGCGCTTCGAGCTCGTGACGCCAGCCGGCTACGCACTGGGAGCGCGCGCTGACCGCCGCGTGACGTCCGACGACATGCGGCGTGCCTTCGTCACCGTGAACCTGTCGGCGCGGCCCGCGACGGCTCGGCTGCTACCCAACTACCCGAATCCGTTCAACCCCGAGACGTGGATCCCGTTCGAGCTCCACGAGGGCAGCACGGTCGTCGTGCGCATCCACAACATGCAAGGCGAGGCGGTTCGGAGGCTCGACCTTGGGTACCGCGACGCCGAGTACCACCACGCGCGAGGCGCTGCCGCCTACTGGAACGGGCGGAATGAGTTCGGCGAGAAGGTCGCGAACGGCGTGTACTTCTACGAGCTGATCGCTGGCTCGTACCACGCGTCGCGACGGATGGTCATTCGGAAGTAGCCGGCATCTCAGATTACCGGAGGGAGCGGGCAGGGAACGCGTCCTGCCCGCTTCGCGTCTCCAGTGGCCGGGCGGCATGGGCACGCGTTCACCGCTCGGCTATGCATCAGGAGGCGCGTCATATGGGCGCGCGTCGTGTTCCGCCGCTCGGAGGAGGAGAGACGATGAGCGCGCCGCCGGAATGGAAAGCCCTGCCATCCGATCTCGAGATCCTGCGGTCATTGGCGAGCCGCATCCGGGAGATCTCCGAATCGCCCGTCAACGTCGAGCGGCGGAAGCTCTGGTTCGACCACAACGACCTCAAGACCAATCGGCCGGTCATCATGATCGAGTCCCATGAGGCGCTGCAGGGGCTTGTGCCCGGTTCGGTCGTGCAGTGTCAGGAGGGCTGGGCTCGCGGCTTGGAATACGGGTTCCGCCGCTCCATCTACCACCACGAGCACATCGCCGACGACTCCGTTGTGGAGCCGTTCATCAACTGCAACTGGAACGTGTCGGCGACCGGTTACGGCGTCTCGGCAGAGAAGGTGCGCAGCGACGTCCCGGGCGTCTTTGGCGCGTACCGGTGGGACGCGCCTATCGTCGATATCGACCGCGACTTCGACAGGCTCAAGCCCCGGACGTTCAGCGTCGACCGCGAGAGCACACTTCGATGGAAGGCGCACCTCGAGCACGTCTTCGACGGCATCCTCGATGTCCGCATCCGAGGCGGGTTCTGGTGGACCGTCGGCATGACCTGGACGGCGATCGATTTCCTCGGCATCGATGGGCTGATGCTCGCCATGTACGACAACCCGGCAGGGCTCCACCGGCTGATGGGCTTCCTGCGCGACGACCTCATCTCCTTCGCCGACTGGCTGGAACGCGAGGAGCTCTTCTCGCTCAACAACGAGAACGACTACATCGGCTCCGGTGCGCGTGGCTACACACGCGAGCTGCCAGTCAACGGCGCTGCCAACGGGGATGCTGTGCGAGCGAAGGACTTGTGGGTTCTCTCCGAGTCGCAGGAGACGGTCGGCGTCGGGCCCGACCAGTTCGCCGAGTTCGTCTTCCCCTACCAGCACGATGTCGTGAAACGCTTCGGCATGTGCTACTACGGGTGCTGCGAGCCCGTCCACAACCGATGGCACGTGCTCAAGGGCTTCGAGAACCTCCGAAGCGTGTCGGTCTCACCGTGGTGCGACGAGGAGTTCATGGCGGACGCGTTGGCGGATCGGTACGTGTTCTCACGCAAGCCGAACCCCACGCTCATCAGCACCGAGGTCTGGCACGAGGACGCCATCCGCGACGACCTCCGGCACACGCTGCGAGTCGCCGAGAAGTGCAGCCTCGAGATCGTGATGAAAGACATCCACACGCTCGTCGGCGAGCCGGAGCGCGCGGCGAGGTGGGTGCAGATCGCGCGCGAAGTCGTCGATGAGGTTCGTGGCTAACTGTCAACGGAGGACCCGGGTCGCATGACGTCTCGAGAATACGTGAAGGCCGCCATCGCGCACCGCAACACGGACCGAGTTCCGTACTCGATCATGACGACCGGCGAAACGAACACGCAGATATGCGAAGCCTTCGGCGTCGAAGACGTCGGCGCATGGCTGGACAACGACATCGAGAGCATCGGCGTGCCCTGGTGGGGATGGCACCGCCTCGGCTCCGACTGGCGCAGACAGGCGACGCCGAACTCGCCGCCGACCGTCATGGGAAGCGGCAGCTACGACCGACTCGAAGACCACATCAAGGCGCGGCGCGACCAAAGCGACAAGTACTTCCTCGTCACCATCTGGGGGAGCCACTTCGAGAAGGCGAACGCGGCGAGGGGCATCGAGAACTTCCTCGCCGACATGGCGGCGGACTACGACTTCGCCAAGAAGCTCTGCACGCGGATCGTCGATAAGAATATGGTCATGCTGGAGAACTTCCTCCACATCGACGAGATCGACGGCGTCCTGCTGGGCAGCGACTGGGGCTCCCAGCGCGGGCTGCTCATGTCGCCTGCGGTCTGGGAGGACATGATCGCGCCCGGAGAACACCGCGAGTACGATCTGGTTCATTCCTACGGCAAGGACGTTTGGCTCCACTCGTGCGGATGCGTCGATGTACTCATCCCGCGACTGCTGGAGATGGGGCTGGACGTGCTGAACCCGGTTCAGCCGGAGTGCATGGACATCGCCCAGCTCAAGGCGGATTACGGCGACCGCCTGACGTTCTGGGGCGGCATCAGCACCCAGTTGACCCTCCCGTACGGGACGCCCGACGAGGTGCGAGACGAGGCGCGCCGCATCCGCGACATGATGAGCGAGGGCGGTGGATACATCCTGTCCCCGGCACAGGCGATCCAGGGCGACGTGCCGGTCGAGAACATCGAGGCGGTCCTCGAAGTGGCGCGAGAGAAGCGATCGATGCCACGAGTCCAGTAGCCGTCGGGTTGTCGCGATGCCGCCATTCCGACCGCTGGTTAGCCGCTCAACCCCTCCGAGCGATCTGCCGATAGACCTGTACGAACGCTCGACAACCATCCCCTAGGTTGCAGTCTATCGCAGGAGCGGTCATGCGCTGTCTCAACGCATCGTCATTCCTCGTCGGGGCGCTCGCGGTCGTCGTCACCACGAGCGTCTCGGCTCAGGCTCCCGCCGTCCCGGACCTGATCACGGCATTGACATCTGCCCGCACCGACGTGGCGCGCTGGCAAGCGGCGAGGTCTTTGGGCGCTTCAGCCTTTGTGGATGCAGCAGAACGCGACTCCGCCGTCGCGGCGCTGAAGCAGGCGCTGTCCTCCAGCGAAGCCGGGCTGCGCGTGAACGCCGCGTCTGCCTTGGGTGCGCTGAGTGACGCCGGCAGCGTGCCGGAGCTCGACCGTGCGCTGCTCGACCGCAACGCGCTGGTTCGCCAGGCGGCTGCGCAGGCTTTGGGACGCATTGGAACCGAGGAAGCAGCGCGAGCCCTGCTGAGTGCGACCGCTGACCCGAGTCCGCAGGTGCGCGCGCAGGTGCTCCACGCCATGGGTCGGACCGGGCAACCGATGACGGTCGGCGCGTTGGAGGCAGCGCTGCTATCCGAATCGGCGAGCGCTCCCCTTCGCGCAGAAGCCGCGCTGGCGCTCGAGCGAGTCGGGAGCTACGGCATCGACGCGCTCATCCGAGGCACGCAGAGCGACGACCCTTCGGTGCGCATGCTGTCCGCGCGTTCGCTGGGGAACATCGGGAACCCCACGACGGTTCCCAGCCTGATCGCTCTGTTCTCTGACTCGTCGCCGCGCGTCGCTGGGGTTGCGTCCGCTGCGGCGAGCCGCCTCGGAGAGGCAGCGATCCCAGACCTGATGGAGTCGCTCGACTCCTCGGCTCCCGCCGTGCGGCGTCATGTCGCGGCATCTCTTCGTGAGATCGGTGATCCGGTCGTCAGCCCGCTTCAGAGCATCTACTCCGCCGCCAGCGCGCGCATGGCTGAGTTGGTCGATGAACGCGCTTTAGCGGTTCTCGAGGCGGAATCGCGCGGACGCGCCGCCGTCGTTGCGCCGGAACCCGCTCCCGAACCCGTCGCCGCTGCTCCGACGCCCGCCGACGACAGCGACGACGCCTTCGGTGACGCGCCATTGTCCGATCAGGAGGTGCGTCAACAGACGTCGCAGCTCAAGCGCGGCATGTCTTCGTTGGAGAAGCGCACCAAGCGGTTCGAGGAACTGGCGAGGCTCAAGCGCAAGACGGACGCCCTGAACGCGCGCATCGACGCCGCTGAGAAAGAAGCCCAGGGCAAGGCGAATGCCGCATCGCAACCGGAGCCGCGCACGGTCGGAATCGCCACGTTGACGACGGCTCCGACCGAAGCGGAGCCGAACGTGCCGTTGCCGCCCCCGCCGCAGCGTACTGCCCGCAGCGCTGCCGCAGCGACAGCGCCTCGAGCGCGGTCCGTGGGCGAGATCGACCGCGAGATGGCGTCTGTCGCCGCGCGAGCCCAAGCAGCCATCCTGGCGCTGGGCAGCGTCGGAACCGACGCGGCGGTCGCGGCTCTGGCGGCAATCCTCACCGACAGCGACATCGCCGACGCGATGACAGCCGCCGAAGCCCTCGGTTCCAGCCGAAACGCCCAGGCTGCGACGTCTCTCCAAGCGGCGCTGACCGATGCGACGTTCACCTCGGGCGTCCGAGCCAACGCCGCCGCCGCGCTGGGCAAGCTGCGCGCCGAGTCGGCGAGAACGGCGCTCGAATCGGCAGCTTCAGATGCGTCCGCCGCCGTTCGAGCGGCTGCCGAAGGAGCGCTCAGGGCTCTGAGCCCAGTGGCAGCCAACACCCCGTAGACAGCACGACGGCTGACTCTCGCGGGCGGATTATCCCTCCGGGGTCAGCACGCAAAAACTCCCGCGCGTCCGGCTTGGTTAGGCAGTACAATTGCCGGATGAGCGCGCCAAACCGGCAGCGCGACGGAGTGTGTCAGCGCATCGCGTTCCTGCCATGAGAGGAATCGTCCATGGTTCGTCTGTGGGCTGCGGTGGGATTCGTGGTCGTTCTGGGCGGGTGTGCTGCGGCGCCGCTCATGGTTCCTGGCGTTGCGCCGGTCCTTGAGGCGACGGGCTCCGCGATCATGCAGAAGCCGGTGCCGGTCACACTCGCGGAGAGCACGTCGAAGGCTCCAGCCCGGAAGTACCTCTGGTGGAAGGTCGAAGTGCCCGGCGGCTCCGATGTCACGTTTGACGTCCACGCCAGCGGCGACGTGAACGTCCTCTTGTTCGAGGGCGATCCGCAGTTCGAGGCATGGAAGAAGAAGCGCGAATATGTTGCGGCGGTCGAGGTCGCCAAGGTCGCCGACTGGAAACACAACGTCAAGGCGACTCAGCCCTCGGTGTTCGTCCTCGTCGTGAGCAACCAGCACGCCCTCCTCATCGAGAAGTCCGTCGACGTCGCGATCAACGGGAACCTGCACCCGAAGCAGAAGCGCGCGGTCTCTTCGGGCGTGGGCCCCTGACATCGGAACGCCATGGCGACCCATCGTGAACCGGCGATTTCGCCCGAAGTCTTCGCGAACGTGCGCCGTATCGAGATGGTCGCCCTGCGCCTGGTGACCCATCTGTTCACGGGTGAGTACAGCAGCGTGTTCAAGGGACAGGGGATCGAGTTCGCGGAAGTGCGCCCCTACGAGCCGGGCGACGACATCCGATCCATCGACTGGAACGTCACGGCGCGGATGGGGCAGGCTTACATCAAGCGCTACGTCGAGGAGCGCGAGAGCGTTCTGATCCTCATCGTCGATGCCAGCGGATCCCTCCAGGTCGGTTCGCACCGGCTCAAGAGCTCACTCGCCGCCGAGATCAGCGCCGTCCTCGCGCTGGCAGCGATCCAGAACAACGACAAGGTGGGTCTGATTCTGTTCACGGATCGAGTCGAGCAGTACGTTCCACCTCGGAAGGGCAGGAGACACGTCCTCCGAGTCGTGCGCGAGATACTGACCCATCGCCCGACAGAGCGGGGCACGAACCTGGAAGCCGCTCTCGACTTCTTCTCGCGCGTGACGCGACGGCGCAGCACGGCGTTCATCCTGAGCGACTTCCACGCCTCCGGGTACGACCATGCGCTCCGCGTCGCCGCCAAGCGGCACGATGTCGTCGCGCTGGAGATACGGGACCCCCTCGAGCGTGAGCTACCCGATGTGGGACTGGTGCGCTGGGTGGACGCGGAGACGGGCGCGATCCAGGTCGCGCCTTCGGGGCGAGCCGTGCGCGATCAGGACGTCGCTCGACGAGAGCTCTTCCGCCAGCTACGCGTCGACACGGTGTCCGTTCTCACGTCCGAGCCGTACATCGAGCCGCTGCTGGGGTTCTTCCGACGGCGAGAGCTTCGTCGGAGGCCGGGCTAGGGCGCATCGAGGACGGCGACGCTGTCTCCGCCGAAGTCCAGCCGCCAGCGTTTCCCGGTCGCATCGACCGCCTCGACGATGGTTCCCTCCGACTTCAGCGACTTCGGTGCGCCGTTCAGCGCAACGCACCACGCCAGCGACATCCGGTTCCCACGACGACGGAACACCACCACCGGCACGCGATCTTCGGTGTGGTCACCGACCCCGGTCGCTGTGATGATCTCGGTTGGCTCGCCGGACGCGAGCAGGACGCTTGCCCGCAGCGCATCGCTCACGCGGAGTCCGAGCGTGGTCGTTTCGCTCGTGCGCGTCGTGGAATCCCGCAAGTAGCGGTAGCCATCGGCTTCGGGAACTGACCACGGTTCTCCCGCAGGCACTTGCTCCCAGGAGCCCTCCAGGTGCATCGCGAGGTCGAGGGTACGATCTCGGTCGCAGTCGATGCGGTCATGCACGACGATCAAGCCGGCTGACACCAGCGCAACCGACCGCATGAAGCGAACGCCGTCGTAGATGTCACCTGCCTGCGTGACGGCGAAGTCCACTCCGTCTGAACTGCCGAACGCCAGACAGCGCCCTTCCGCCGGCTTCTGCGATGTCTGATCGACCGTGAGCGTGTTGTGCGCGAAGGTCGTTCGGTACCATCCCGCCTGGATCGGCTGACCGTAGCGCGCGGTTCCTGGATCGAGCCCGATCAGTTCCCCGTGGGCGTAGAGCGCCAGGTTCAACTTGTCCGGGTGCCCGTGTCCGCCGCCGTGCGGACCGTACTTCAGGCAGACCCATGTCGCGTCGGCTCCCTCGCCGCGCGCCAAGACGGCGTACCCGGAGCCGGTGTGGTTTTCGCTCGTCCAGGTCCGCGCCGTTGCGGCAGGAAGGTCGCCTAAGCGGAACCACAGAGCGTAGTCGCTGGTCGCGCCGCTCGCGCTCAGCAGATCGGCGAAGCGTTCAGAGCCGTACCTGGCGTAGGAGAGCTCGTAGATCGGCGCGGAGCCGCGCAGATCGACCGTGCCGCTGTCGTTGAACGCGGGCAGCTTGCCGTCGGGCATGACGAGGTTCAGCGGCGCTTCGAACATCCGTCGGAACGCGTCGCCGTAGAGGTCGATGCCGCAGTTCCGCGCCGCTTCCGTGAGGGACCACAGCGCGGAGACCGTGTAGAAGTGGTATCCCCACGCGCCTTCCCACCAGACGCCGTCGGGGAGCACGCCGCCCTCCATCTGTCGGCGGTAGCCTCGTGTCGGGTTGTCGATGGCTTCGCGGATCAGGTCATCGTCGCCGAGCAGGAACCCGACCAATCCGACGGCGCTGTTCTTCCAGCACTGGATGTTGTGAACGCCCATCTCGTGCGGGAGGATCACGTCTCTCGCGGCTGGAATCAGCAGCTTCGATCCGATCTCATCTCGATCCCGTTCGCTGAGTCGATCCCATATCAGATCGGCTCCCTGGCAGATTGGGATGAGCCAAACGGCTTCGTCGAGCGTCTGGGGGCCCACGCGACCGCCGCCGATGCGCTCCTCGCCCCGGATCGTGTGGAGCGGATAGCTCAGGTACTTGTCCGCGTAGGCGAGGAGCACGTCCCGCGCTTTGTCGGCGTAGCCCGACTCGCCGGTCATCGCATGCGCGATGCCCAGGTCGAGAACGATCCGGGCGTAACGGCTGTGCACGCCGGAGATGGCGACGCCGTCGTAGTCCTTGCTCGGTTCCGACGGATCGCCCAGGAACACCTCGCCGTCGACCGGGCTGACGTGCTCCCAGCGCCAGGGACCGATCTGCTCGCCGGTTCTCAGTGGGGCTCCGTTTCGCGGCGAGGCGTACCAGTGCCACCAGTTGCCGCCGCGCGGCGGGAGCTCGATCGGATCGTCGAGCACGTCGTCGGCGCGGCGTTTGAGTGCGTTCCAGCGTTCGCGCGCCCAGTCGTAACGCGCCACGCGATCCTTCATCTCGGCAATCGACGAGGGCGTGAACAGCAGGCGAGGATGCTCCGGCATGGGCTGCGCTGGCATGGGTGTCGTCCTTTCCGCACGGACGCCAGGGGCGACCAGGACAGTCGCCAGCAGGAGCGCCCGGATCACGAACCGCTGGCGTCCGGAAGCAGATATCGACAGTAAGCGCACCACTTCACACCACGGGCAGCGTCGACCGTCTCAACCAACGGGCGCACGCGCGGCTCCGCTTGCGTGACACACGCCGGGTTCGCGCACACATGCTCTGAGGGCTCCGTGACGCGACGCGGCTTCTCGCGGAAGGCGGGGCGGTCGACGCGCCGGAGGAGCATCGCCATCAGCGCCATACGAACCGGCACGCCGTTGGACGACTGCTGGAAGTACGCCGCTCGTGGGTCATCGTCGAGGTCGTGCGTCAGCTCATCGACGCGCGGCAGCGGGTGCATCACCAGGCAGTCGGGCTTGGCGAGCTTCATCAGATCGGCGTCGACCCGGTAGCTGCGCGCCACATCCTTGATGGCGTTCGCATCCAGCTCTGCCGGCAGCCGCTCCTTCTGGAGCCGGTTCACGTAGAGAACGTCCAGTTCGCCGATCACGTCGCGCGGCGTCTCCGCGAGTGACGTGTTCGCGCCGTAGAGGTTGTCGAGCCGCCAGGAGACATCTTCGGGCAACTCGAGACCGGTTGGCGCGATCAGCACGATCCGCGCGCCGAACATCGCCAGAGCGTAGGCGAGCGAGTGAGCCGCCCTGCCAAAACGCAGATCGCCGCAGATGCCCACGGTGAGCTCGGAGATGTCGCCCCGCAGCCTTCGGATCGTGAACAGGTCCGTCAGGGATTGGGTCGGGTGCTGATGGGCGTCGTCACCGGCATTGACGATCGGCACGACGGAGTGCTGGGCGGCGAGCCGCGCCGCTCCTGCCTTCGAGTGCCGCATCACGATGATGTCCGAGTAGTTGCACACCATGTGGACGGTGTCCGCGAGCGTCTCGTCCTTGGCGACCGAGGTCGTCTGCGGGTCGGCGAACCCGAGCACCTCCCCGCCCAACCGAAGCATCGCGCTCTCGAACGAAAGGCGCGTCCGCGTGCTGGGTTCGTAAAAGATCGTAGCGAGGATCTTGCCCTTGCAGAGGTCTGAGCCCATTTCGCGGAGCACTTCCATCTCCGCCGCGAGGTCGAGGACGCTCTCGATTTCGCCGCGATCCAGGTCGTCGATGCCAATCAAGTCGCGCATGGCTCTGTCGTCCTCTCAGTCCGCGTCAGTCCACCAGGCACTTGCCGACGAGGTCGGAGACCTTCGCGATGCCGTGGTCGAGGCAGTACGTTTCTAGCCCGTCGATGACATCGATGCTCGCCCTCGGATTGACGAAGCTCGCCGTGCCGACCGCGACCGCCGTCGCGCCCGCGAGCATGAACTCGACGGCGTCCTCGGCATTCGCGATGCCTCCCATGCCGATGATGGGGACGCGCACCGCCTGGTACGTCTGCCACACCATTCGCACGGCAATCGGCTTGATCGCGGGCCCGGACAGCCCGCCCATCGTGCGAGACAGCTTCGGGCGGCGCGTCTCGACATCGATCGCCATACCCAGCAGCGTGTTGATGAGCGCGAGGGCGTCGGCTCCGGCTCGTTCCGCCGCTAACGCCATCTCGACGATGCTCGTCACGTTCGGCGACAGCTTCACGATCAACGGCAGAACCGTCACGCGTCGACACGCCTCGACGAGACCGCCTAGCACCGCCGCGTCGACGCCGAACTCCATGCCGCCATGTTCGACGTTCGGACACGACACATTCAGTTCGAGCCCGTGAACGCCGGGCACGTCATTCAGCCGCTGGCACAGTTCGACGTAGTCGCCGACCGTCCTCCCGGACAGATTCACGAGAACCGACGTGTCGAAGCGGCGCAGATAGGGCAGCTTTTCCGCGATGAACGCGTCCACCCCGACGTTCTGGAGCCCGATCGTGTTGAGCATCCCGCTGGGCGTCTCTGCGATGCGCGGCGTCGCGTTACCAGCGCGGGGCTCAAGCGTCACGCTCTTGACGCCGACGGCTCCCAGCCGGTTCAGATCGACGAAGTCCCGGTACTCTTGACCATAGCCGAATGTCCCGGACGCCGTCATGACCGGGTTCCTCATCGACATGCCGCCGATGTTCACGCGCATATCCGGCTGAGCTGGGGCAGCGGTCATACGCGGTACCCCCACTCGACGGTCCGGGCGTCGAAGACGGGACCCTCGGTGCAGACGCGCTGGTAGCCGACGCCGCTTTCGGATCGAATCGGAACGACGCATCCGAGACAAACGCCCAGGGCGCAGCCCATCCGGTTCTCAAGGGCGACCTGACAGTCGATCTCGCGTTGCGCAGCGATCTTGGCGACGGCTGCCATCATCGGCGTGGGCCCGCAAGTGTAGATGACCGGCGAGCCAGCGGGATCGCGTTCCAACCGAGTCTGGAGCAGGTCCGTCACGAACCCGTGGTAGCCCTCGCTCCCGTCATTCGTCGAGATATCGGGCGTTACGCCCAACGCGTCGAGATCGTCCCGGCACAGTACGTAGCCGGTGCTCCGCGCCCCGATCAGCACGCGAGGCGAGAAGCCGCCCTCGATCAGGCGCTCGACCAGCAGATGGAGCGACGCCATCCCAACCCCGCCGCCGACGACGTACGGGGTGGAACCGGCGGGAGGCATCGAGAACCCGTTGCCCAACGGGCCCAGAACGCGCACGACGTCGCCCGGCGATCGCTCGGCGAGCAGCGCCGTACCCTCGCCGACGACCTGGAACAGGATGTCGAGGTGTCCGTCGCGCAGCCGGTAGACGGTGTAGGGGCGACGGAGCAGTGGATCGCGGCATTCCGGCAGCCAGAGATGGAGGAACTGTCCGGGCTCGGCGGACTCCCAGTCACACGTCAAGCGCATCCGGTAGTGACCCGGTGCGACGGGCTCTTTGGCTACGATCACGCTGAGGCAATCGGTTCTCAGTGGAGGTCTCCCCGCTCAGGGCTGCAGCGTGCGTGGTGTCATAAGGCTGAGCCCAACGACTCCATGACCGGCAGTCGGATCGAGTACTACGTTTCCAGCGACGACCAGATCAGCGAGCCGCCACACCGCTGGTACTCTCATCGGTTCTCGTCGGCATGGAGCAACGCTTCGATCTCTGCGGTCAGAATCGGCGTGTCGTGGATGACCGTATCCCAAACGATGTCGTCCCGGACTTCACCGTACCCGTGGATTAGTCGGTGGCGGAACCCGATGATCTTGTCGGTCTGCGAGATGCGCTGAGCGAGAGAGGGATCCATACGCAACGCCTGGTTCAGCGCCTCACCGATGATTGTGCACTTGCGCTCGACGGCTGCACGCAACACTTCGTCGGACAGGTAAACATGTAGCGTTCGTCCTGCGACGAATCGCTCGATGGCGAGGCACGCTTCGAGGACATCATGCAAGTGAAGGCGCGGCGTCTTCCGCGTCATAGACGATGACCCGTTCGCTGTCGACGGCTCGCCTGAAATAGGGGTTCTGGATGGCGGCGTCTTCGACCAGGTCGACGCGACGCTCGAACAGTCGCTGAAGATCGCTCCACAGCCCGAAGTAGGATTCCGCTCGTGTGTGTAGCGGGACACGACGGAACTCGACGAGCGCATCGACATCGCTGCGATCCTGGTCGAAGCCACCGGTGACGACAGAACCGAAGAGCCAGAGGCGTCGCACCGCACGACGGCGGCAGATCACGCGCAGTTCGTCCATCCGCTCGGAGACGAGTGGGTCCATGGCATTGCCTCAGTCGCCGCGCTCACTCAGAAAGCCGCGCCAAGTGCTCGACGACCGACGATGACAGCCCGTCCAGGCTGTAGCCGCCTTCCAGCGACGACACGATCCGTCCGCCGCAGAGCTCGTCCGCAAGCTCTCGTACGATGGACGTCAGCGCTCCGAAGCCATGCGTCGTGACGCGCATCCCGCCCAACGGGTCCGCTTCGTGGGCATCGAAACCAGCGGAGATCAGGATGAGCTCCGGCTGGAACTCCCGCGCGGCGGGAACGAGACGCGACCAGAATACGGCGACGTAGTCCTCGTCGCCGCTTCGAGCCGGAAGCGGGGCGTTCAGTGTCGCGCCGAAACCGTCGCCATCGCCTCGCTCTTGCGCCATCCCGGTTCCCGGATAGAGCGGGTGCTGGTGAACGGAGAAGAAGAACACGGAGCCGTCCGAGTAGAAGGCGTCCTGCGTGCCGTTGCCGTGATGCACGTCCCAGTCCACGATGAGCACGCGGTCGATGCCATGCCGCCTCTGCGCGTGGCGCGCCGCGATGGCGACGTTGTTGAACAGACAGAACCCCATGCCGCGCGACGGCGTCGCGTGGTGACCCGGCGGGCGCACGCACGCGAAGCAGGAATCGACCTCGCCGCCTAACACCGCATCCACAGCGGACAACACCCCTCCGACCGACAGGAGGGCGATCTCGTACGACCGGGAATCGATGGGCGTGTCGTAATCGAGGAGCCCGCCTCCTCGCTCCGAAATCTTGCGGATGTCGGCGATGTGGCTCGCCGAGTGGATGTATGCGAGCTCGTCGGGCAACGCCGGTCGCGCCACAATCCTGACCAGTTTGCCGCCCACGGAACTGGAAGGAAGCACCTCCCAGATCGCCTCCAGCCGCTGTCGGCGCTCCGGATGCCCAAACCCCGTGTCATGGAGCAGGTAGTCGTCGTGATAGACGATGCCGGTCTTAGCCATGCGCCCTCGCACCGTGGGGAACCGATCGTCACGTATCGCGTCGCAACTCGTCGAACGCTTCGGCGGGCGTCAGACCTTCCCGGCGAATCCGCAGGTTCAGGTAGACCCACGCGAGAACCGTCCACCGAATGGGCTCCAAGAGCATCGCCAGCAACCAGGGAACCCCGACCCACGTCAGCGCGACCGTCACGGCAACTTCGGGAGGCGGCGCGACGTGCAGCGTTCGGGTCTCTGCGTCGTAGGTTGCGTCCGCCGGAACGGTCGATGCCTTCCCGTCGGGATGCGTGAGGATGCGCGTCGTCGGGTCGTACTTCTCGCCTTCAGCCAGCGTGCGTTGGTATCCCCCGCTGTCCGACGGCAGGAACCCGGCTGGGTGCTGCGGCACCAACCGCGACGCCGCGATCAGCCCCGCATAGAATACCGCCAGCGACAGCGCCACGGGAAGCGCCGTCGCGGAGAACTCCCCGACCGAGAGCATTCGGCTCCGACGAAGCGCCGTTCGCCCGCCGTCGCCCTCGAGCAGAACCACATACGGCGCGAACGCCCACCAGATGTAGAACGGGATCGCGACCATCCCCGGAGGAAAGAGCTTCGTCAGCAGCGTTACCGGGATGGCGAGGTAGAGGGTCGTGCCCAGAAGACGGTACCAGCGGATCCGCTCGAAATGGACGCGCGCGCCACCCCACAGGCTGAGCGCAGCGGACATGGCAGACGACCCGACGTAAGGCGTGAGAAGCAACGCGATGAGGAACGCCGACGATGCGCCAGCGGATACCGTCGCGGCGAGCGGAGCCGACGGGTAGAAGTTCCTGCCTGCCAGCGCCAGCCCAACGCCTCCGACGCCACTGACGATGCATGTCACGACGGCGGGCAGCGCGAACGTCGCGGGTCTCGACACGACGAATCTGGCGGCGTCGAGAAAGAGCTCCTTGACGCCGGGCTTCCGCCACGAGCCGGCAGCCATCCACACTGGCAGACCCCGCGAGGCGACGTTAGCGCCCTCTTGCGTGCTGGACATCGAACGCAAACCGTCATTCCCGGAGATAGTGCCGCAACTCCACCAGCGTGGAGATCGTCAGAGGCGAGTGAGCTGCTCGATGTAGGTCGCCAGGTCGCGGTCCTGGGGCTCCAGACGGAGCGCTTCCTTGAAGTAGACGAGCGCGTCCTTCCGGTTCCCGCGCGTCACGTAGAGGGCGCCTAGGTTCCGGTAGGAGGGAGCGTACTGCGGCTTGAGGTCGATGGCTCGCCGGAACTCCACTTCGGCATCGCGCAGGGACGATGCCGTGTCGCCGCAGATGATGATCACCTCGTAGGCGCTTCCGTCGGGACGCGAGTAGTAGAGCAGATCGGAACGCGCGCCGAGGTGAGTATCCAGCAGCCGCAGTGTCGGTTCCGAGATGGTCCAGGAGAACTTGCCGGACGGCATCTCCGCCATCTTGCCCTTCATGTAGTCGATCGTGTCGCGCACATTCGGGCTGTACTCGCGCAAGTCCTCTTCGATGGGGTTCGCCATCCTCGCCAGCGCGATCTCGTAGTACGTGGCGCCCAGATCGTTGTGCGCTTCGGCGTTGTCGGGTCTCAGCGACAGCGCCTGCTTGTAGCCTTCGATGGCGCTGGCGTAGTTGCCGTCCCGCCGAGCGCGCTCCAACAACAGGTCCGCCGTCTCCTTGGCGACATTGTACTGCATGCTCAGGCTGTCCGTGTCTGGGACGATCGGCTCCGGCTGCGCCAGCCGATACCAGACGACGATCACCGCCGCGATCGCGACGACCACGAGGATGTAGACCGGCTTCATGGCGCGTTGCCCTCCAGACGCTGGAACTCTATCGACCTGCGGCGTTGAGCCGCATCGGATCTGCTCCGCTAGTCTGATGCGCGAAACGTGTACTGATGCTGCTGGTTTCGGCGTTCGAATGTGATCGTGACATCATACCCGGAGCGGATCTGGCGCGCGATCCCTCGGAGCTCCTCGACCGTGTCCACGCGCCGGTTCCCGACCCCGATGATCCGATCCCCAGGGCGGAGCACGCGCGCGAACACGCTTCCTGATTGAACGCTCCGCACGACGACTCCTCTTACCTCGGACGTGTCGCGGACGACCGTGCCGTAGAACTCGTACCCAGGGAGCACCTCCGCGGTCATCCGCACCGTGCCGGATACGTCGCCACGAACGCGCGTCAGCTCGATCCGCTCTCCGCTCCGAACCAGACGGATGATGCTGTACGTATCGACCGTGCTGTAGACCTTCTGACCGTTCACCTGGGTGATGATGTCGTTCTCTCGCAAGCCCGCTTTGTCGGCGGGCCCGCCACGCTCGACGCGAGTGACGATCACGCCCTCGCGCACGGACGCCCCAATCTGTTCCGCGATCTGGGGCGTCACTTCGCGGTACTGCATCCCAACCCAGGGTTCCTCGACGCCGCCGTTCTCGAGGATGCGGTCGATCACGCGCTTCGCCAGCGAGATCGCATGGGCGAAGTTCACACCATGGGAACCGCCACTCTCGCTGAGAATGAACGTGTTGATGCCGATCACCTCGCCGGCGGCGTTGACGAGCGGACCCCCGCTGTTGCCCGGATTCACGGCGGCGTCCGTCTGGATCAAGTTCGAGTACGTGCGGTTGCCCACCTGCACGACGCGGTTGGTCGCGCTGATGACGCCGACGGTCACAGAGGGTTTCAGGTCTCGAACCAGTTGTCCGAATGGGTTGCCGATGGCAATCGCCCATTCGCCGATGCGAAGGTCGTCGGACGTGCCGAACAGACACGCCGGGAGGTCTTCACCGTCGATCTTCAGGACAGCCAGGTCCGCAATCGGGTCTTCGCCGAGAATCTCAGCCCGGAACTCCCTGCCGTCCTGGAGCCGCACGGTGACATACGTCGCGTCTTCGATGACGTGCTCGTTCGTCAGGACGTAGCCGTGCTCCGCATCGAAGATGACACCGGAACCGAGGCTCTGGCGCTTCTGCTCCTGAACCTGGCTCTCGCCCCAGAAGAAGCTCCAGAACGGGTCGCGCACGACGCGCACGACCTGCGTCGAGCTGATGTTGACGACCGCCGGTCCCGCGCGTTCGATGGCGCGCACAATCGCGTTCTCGCGGGACTGAGCCAAATCCTGAGTAGCCTGCGGTCCCCGCGCCGTCGCGTAGTCCGCAGGCGGGGAGCTCGGAGCCTGTGCCTCCGCCGCGCGCGGCTCGCCGCGCTGGCAGCCCACGACCAACAGGAGCGCTACCGCGAATCGGGAGAGACGCCGCTTCACTGACTCGCCTTGAGAGCCCTTCGGACGATGGCGACGGCTTCGTCAACGTGCTCACGCTGGATCGTCAGGGGCGGAAGGAACCGAAGCACGCTGTCGTTCGTGCTGATCGTCAGCAGCCCCTCCTCGATGCACTTCGCCGCGATGGGCTTCGCATCGACATTCACGACGAGACCTTGCAGGAGCCCTCGTCCGCGTGTCCCGACGATGCACGGGAACTCGCCGCGGAGCGCCGCCATCCGCTCGGACAGATAGGCGCCGACCTTGGCAGCGTGCGCTGGAAGGTTCTCATTCAGAACCGTGGTCAGTGCAGCGTGCGCGGCAGCCGTCACCAGCGGGTTCCCACCGAAGGTCGATGCGTGCGTCCCGGGACCGAAGCTGGCGGCGATGTCGCGCCGGGACAGCAGCGCTCCGATGGGCGTGCCGCCGCCGAGGGACTTCGCCATCGTCAGCACGTCCGGAACAACGCCGAACGATTCGTAGCCCCACAGCGTTCCGAGCCTGCCCATCGAGGTCTGAACTTCGTCGAAGATCAGGAGCGCGCCGTTGGCGTCGCAGAGCTTTCGGAGACCTTCCAGATACCCTGGGCTCGCGACGTTGACGCCGCCCTCCGACTGAATCGGCTCCACCAGAACCGCACAGACGCTGCTGGCCATCGCAGCCTTCGCCGCGTCTAGATCATCGAACGGCACATAGCGGAACCCAGACGGTAGCGGCTCGAAGCCCTTGTGGTACTTCGGCTGCGCCGTCGCCGTGATCGCCGCGAGCGTCCGCCCGTGGAACGACTGGTTCATCGTCACGATCTCGAACTTGCCGCTCTTGCCGCTGTCCTTGGCGTACTTCCGGGCGAGCTTGATCGCCGCTTCGTTCGCCTCCGCGCCGCTGTTGCAGAAGAAGCACTGCTCGGCGAATGAGTTTTCCACCAGTAGCTTCGCGAGCCGAACCTGGGGCTCGATGTAGTACAGGTTCGAGCAGTGAATGAGCGTGCGGGCTTGTTCCGTGATGGCAGCGACAACCGCCGGATGGCAGTGTCCCAAGCCGTTGACGGCGATCCCGCCCAGGAAGTCGAGGTAACGGTTCCCGTCGGCATCCCATACGTACGGGCCCTCGCCGCGCACGAGCGCCAGCGACCGCTCGCCGTACGTGTTCACGATGAACTGTGTGGCTTCCGCCTTGATGGATGCGTTGGACATGGTTCCTCCCGTCACGCTCGATGGTCGTCATGGACGATCTGGGTCCCGATGCCTCCGTCGGTGAAGACCTCCAGAAGGATTGAGTGAGGGATTCGTCCGTCGATGACATGGGCTTTCCGGACGCCACCCCGAAGAGCCGTCACGCACGCCTCGATCTTGGGAATCATCCCGCTGCTGAAGATGCCCTCTGACCGCAGCGCGGGCTCCTCCCCGAGCCGGATCGTCGAAATGAGCGAGCCCTCGTCGTTCCGGTCGCGGAACACGCCGCGCACGTCGCTCAGCATCAGCAGCTTCTCCGCGCGGAGAGCGGCGGCGATCTCCCCGGCAGCCGTGTCGGCGTTGATGTTGTAGGTCTCGCCATCGTCACCGACGGCGATGGGAGCGATCACCGGGATGAACCCTTGCGATTCCAGAACCTGGATGATCTGCGGGTTGATCCGCGTGATGCGCCCGACAAAGCCGATATCGACTTCGACATCGCCCTTGTCCCTGTCCGAGACGCGAGCCAAGTGTTTCTCGGCGCGGAGCAGATCGCCGTCTTTGCCGCTCAATCCGACGGCTCGTCCGCCCGAGCGGTTCAGCAGGGACACGATGTCTTTGTTGATCGTCCCGACCAGCACCATCTCGGCGAGACTGACGGTATCCGCGTCCGTCACGCGCAGCCCGTTGACGAACTCGGACTCTTTCCCGACGCGCGCCATCAGGTCGCTGATCTGGGGCCCGCCGCCGTGGACAACTACCGGCTTGATGCCGACGTACTTCATCAGGACGACGTCGTGCATGACGGCGCGCTTGAGGGCATCGTCCACCATCGCGTGCCCACCGTACTTGACGACGATGGTCTTGCCGTAGAACTCGCGGATGTAGGGCAGCGCCTCGATGAGCATCTCTGCTCGCTGTGAAAGCGCCTGCACGCTCGCCATGGTGCTCCTGGGCTCCTGACGGCAACGAAGGGATCAACGGTAGTCCATCACGCGCCGAAGCACGCTCGACTTACCCAGGCTGTCGGTGATTCGGTAGATGGCAGTATAGTAGCCGGGGTTCCCACGGAACCACAACGGATTCAGCGCGGGTCGGAAGACGACGCGCTCCTCGCCCGACGGCACGTCGAGCCGCTCGACGAGCTCCTGCGTGACGCGCTCTCCGCGAGGGCTCAGGACGCGCCAGCGGAGCTCGACCCATTGCGGCATGTCCGGCGGTCGGAGGAACACCAGCACCTCGTCGCGCGGCACGCCTCCTTGAGTCGAGAGCACCCCCAGCGCGGCATTCGAGCGCACCGGCAGCGGGAGGGCGATGTCTTCCAGATATCCCTTGCCGGGGATCGGAACCCACCTCCCACCCGTGCCCCAGGCGAGTTGCTTGACGGGCAGGTAATCGAGCCCGACGACATCCACGACGATCCGATCCGCCTTGAGCTCGGCGATGACCTCGTCCAGCGTGTAGCGGCTCTGACCGTCATGGTCGCGGTCGTGGAAGGGCCCATCG
>Ga0194120_10002256_pt1 | contig 33538 bp, 29 predicted proteins | sample TA2MahCa65mmetaG_FD_148642 | JGI IMG/M metagenome (GOLD analysis project Ga0194120, IMG submission 148642) | Freshwater microbial communities from Lake Tanganyika, Tanzania - TA2015019 Mahale Deep Cast 65m | ecosystem: Environmental > Aquatic > Freshwater > Lake | place: Tanzania: Lake... | reverse complement strand
TACACTTCATCCACGTCCTTGGCCCGGACCGCAGCCAGGAGAGGATAGACCATCAGAGGTCGGCCGAGCACCGGAACAATATTTTTACCGGGGAACCCTGAGCTGCCCTCTCTCCCCAGCAGCAACGCTGCAATCACCGTAGGCTCCGCGTTGTTATCCCTGCCGCATCACACAACCGTGCACCGGTTGCAGGGGGAACAGTTCGAGCGCTGCCCGTCCGAATGCCTGTTTCTGAGTTCCATGTAGGCATCCGACAGCCAAAGGTCGTCCAACCCCTGCCGCATGGCGTTGCCGACGGCCAGGGTCGATTTGTAATCCACATCACAGGGATTGACCGTCCCATCCCACCAGATGAACATCCGCCGCCACAAATCCGAGCACGGAGCGGCAATATCGTTTACCGGGCGCTCATACGTGTTTTCCCAGGGGTTATACCGCACAAAGGCGACCTGATCCACCAAATCCCCCCAGAACTCTTCCATCTCATCCAGGTCCGGCGTCCCCGGCACTCGAACTCCGGAAATCCGAGTGATCGTGCGCGACCGGGGATAATGCTTCTCTCGAATATCTCGAAATTGCTTGATGTTCTCCACCACGCGCCTCAGATTGCCTCCGACTCGCAATTGGCTGTACTGCGGTTCAGAGGCGGCATCGGCAGAGAAGACGACTGTATTGACGTCGGCCTGTAAAATGGCGTGGCTCTTGGCCTCGCTCAGAAACCACGCGTTGGTGTTGATCTTGAGGGCCAAGAATTTTCCTTCCCCCGCGTAGCGCAACATCTCCTCGATCCTTGGGCAAATCAGCGGTTCTCCCCGTGACGCCAGCGTGACCGCTTCACAATGACCGACGGCTTGATCAACGATCCGCCTGAACGTATCCAGAGACATAAACCCCATGTGCCCGCTGTTCTTCCTGGTGAAGTCATCATCGATCTGGTAACAGAACACACATCGATAATTACAGGTCGAGGTCGGCTCGATTTGAATGCACGGTGGGTAGCGGTCCAAGCGTCTGCGTTGCGGAAAAGTATCATACCGATAGCGATAGAAGAGGTATCGAGGCAGCTCCGCATCGGCAAGCCGATTCATCTCTTCGATCACGTAAGTCTGCAAATTGAACGGCAGATGCCCCCCATGAGCCGAGGTGCAGCCGAGCAACTCTTCGCATGCGTCGCGCAGGATCATTTTTGCGTAGTCGGTCAGATCAAGCTCGACCAATTTCGCCAGGACCGATTCGACGCGGGCCCGAACACCGGCCAACGAAGCGTGGTGACGAATTTCGACCAAACTATTGTGCTTTTCGTACATGCGCAGGTCGATCGGAATAGAGTGTCGATGCTCTTCAGAGAACGCCGCCGCGGGGTCAAAATACGTCAACGGTCATGGAATCAGGCGGTCACGCATGCTCCGGCAACCTCATGGTGTATTCGTCTTCGGGCACCAACAGGCGCAACGGCTCGTTCCGCAAGAACCGTACGGCCTCCTCGGTGGCCTCCTGTTCCATCTGTACTCGACAATCACGGGACATGGACCCCATATGGCACGTGAGAAGACAGTTTTCCAGTGTCACCAATTCGCCGGAATATGGCTCCTGAGCGAACACATCGATCGCCGCCCCCGCAAGCTTGCCTTGTTTCAAAGCTTCGGCCAGTTCATGCTCATTCACCAGCCCGCCGCGCGACGTGTTGATAAGCACGGCATCGGACTTCATCAAGTCGAACTCGCGCCCGGCGATTAAATTCCTGGTCAGCGGCGTCAGCGGGAGGTGCAGCGTGATGACATCCGCTTCCCTGTAGATCGCTTCCTTCTCAACAAACCGCACTCGGTGCGCCGAACCGAATTCATGGTCGGGTATCAGGTCATTCGCCATAATGTTCGGACCGAATCCCTGCAAGTGGCTGATGAGGCGTTTCCCCACACGTCCCACGCCGATCACACCGACCGTTAACTTGGCTAGACGCCGCCCCACGATACGATGCCATACACCTTCACGCATCCCTCGATCTGCCCGTGCGAGCGATCGCAACAGCGAGAGAATCAACCCCATGGTCATTTCCGCCACGGCCGGGGCAGGCGCATCCGGTGTGTAGGAAACCAGGATTCCCCGTTGCTTAGCCGCCAGGAGATCCACGTTGTCCAGCCCGATCCCCACGCGCGAGATCAATCGGAGCCGCGATGCCCGGTCCATGACGGCGGCCGTAATCGGTTCAGTGCCAGCAATCAACACGTCCGCATCGGCCGCCAGCTCAGCCAATTCTTCAGACTGCAATCGGCGGCCAAGCGGATTTATGATGTACTCAATCCCCTCGGCTTCAAGCAATGCCAATGGGCGCCGATCCACTTCTCCAAAGGGCACCGTAGTGATCAGTACCCGACCCCCTCTGGAACGGCGTGGCGGAACTACAGCCACTGCCTCCTTGGAACGACCGGCGTCCGTCACCGCATAGGGCGTGGCGTCCTGAGAAAACCCTCGTCGCCGAAGCCACTCTTCAACGGCGGGGATCTGCCAGGGATAATCGATGTCTCCATACCCCTCATGGACAAGCGGGAATACACGGTGAACGGCGCAGTCGACAAACCAGTCAGGCAGCGGTTGTTGCTTTCTCCCAATGGACAAGAGCTTGGGTCGCATGACCCAGAGAAGAGCGTCGGGGAAATAGGCATCTTCCTTTTTCCGAGCTACATCCTGACTGAAGGCTTGAGGGCGCAGCAGCCCCGCGTCCCTGATCTGCAGCGCATAAACCGGATGGAACTCATTGTGAAGGGAAACCGACAGCACGGCATCCAACGAGGCCTCGCCGCGTAGTATGTCCACGCCGTGGTCGATTAACGCTGCTGTAACCGTGGGGGCATTGCACAGCAGGAGGACGACGGCCTCCGGTTCCCTGTCAAGCATCTTGACGGCACGGTCGAAGGCATCCACGAATACGGCGGACAAGGGCACGGAAGATCCGCTGACTTCCGGACTACGAGGAAGGACCGTCACGCCCAATCCAGCCGCGACCTGCGCCATGGCATGAGAATCCGTCGTGACGAAAGTTCTGCCCACACGTTCAGCATGCATCGCGGCCAAAATCGGGTACACCATCATCGGCCGCCCCAGTAACGGGAACGTGTTTCGTCCGGGGAATTTGTTGTCCTCACCTTGTCCCGCAATTATCGCGACAATCATGTCTCGGCCGTACGACGAAGAATTAGGTTTTATTGCGAGCTTTGGCCTGCACTCTTTCGAGCAGCGCTTCATACTCCTCGATCGGCGGTTCCTCGGCACGACCGGAGGTCTCTGCGACGCGCAACAGGGCGTAAAAATCTGCCTGACCGAAATAGATCCCCACTTGCTCGTACCCAACGAGACGCAAGAGATTGCGCCATGAACGCTCGGTAAAGATTACGGAATGCTGTGCGGGAAACCGATTGAACCACGTCTTATGTTCGAAAAAGAAATGATTCTCAATGCAGAGGAACCCACCGGGCTTAAGATGGCGCTGGAGCCTTCGCATGAATCCCGAGATATCGTACACATGATCTAAGGCTTCAGCGACGTAAATGAAGTCGTAGCGTCCAAGCTCTTCCCATCTCTCAACTTGAATAGCACCGGAAAATGTGTCGGAGCAGCGGAGGCAATCAGCGCCATTGATCCGGCAGGCCTTCCCCCAATAGTTCTCATAAAATGCCTTAAAGCAGCTCAGCCGAGAGTTGAAAGGTTCGCCCAAGGCCAGGGGCATAAACGCCATCAGGGGGCATCCCACGGTGAGAACGTCCCTTGGCTGAAACGGCGGATCGCCCCCTTGGCGCAGCAAGGACTGAAGAATGGCAAAGTCCCGCTCCAGCCGTAAATTGAGCGGGAGACTTCCGCCCTTCAAGATATGCCTGAACACGCCGATTCCCGCCAGGAGCCCGCCACGTTGTGAGTCCCTGAGATGGTCGCGCACCGCCCTCGCAAGAGCCTTAAGCACCGTGCGCTTCAGAATGCTCTTCCACGGAACGTTGAAGACTCCCTGAAAATTGATAAGACCGTGCGGGTGTGTGGCGAACGTTTTCTCATAAACGTTTTTTACCGGTTGGCCGAGGAAACGCGGGGTGTTAAAAATAACGCCGCATGATAAACAGAAGTAAGACGTGATAGGGTTCTCCGGTGGCAGTCCTGCCGCTCTCGCATAATGATCCTCACCGGCTGGAGAAGCATAGAGGAATCGGGAGCGCTCAGAGCCACAGAGGGGGCATGCTAATTCGCCGCCTCTGCAAACGGTGTCTTGGGAAGTTGGGGCAGGCTGCATCATGAGTTGCGCTGAGTCAATTTGAGCACTGATTGGAGCTCGAGCAGGCCAAAGGTCACGGCCTCCCCGGGCTGAACGTCATATTTGAATTTGCACCCAATCAGTTGAGTTAAGAGACTCGGACGAATACCGTGATGGGGCGGTCGGGCGACGACCATATCTTGCTGAAGGACTTCGCCTTTGTGGATTAATCGTGCCGCCACGAGGCCATCCATGCGAGCCTCCATATTGTCCCAGTCCTCCGGGCTTGTTGGAGGCACACAGCTATCCGATTGCCAACCGCTTCGCAGTTTTTGTACTTGTTTGATGAACGCTTCCATCAAGGTCAATGCCTGGCCCCGCCCTCCCTCTTTATCGAGAACGACCGAGGCATCCAGCGCGCCGATGACCGTCCCTGCGCCTAGTGCAAAAGCCAGGACGGCGTTCGATCGGTTCAAAGGACTCAGATAAGCAAGGGGAAGACTGTACAACTGCCGGAGCTTCAGGAGCTGGCAAAGGGACAGGAATTCCTGCGTTGGATCGCCATCGGGTGAGTCGTGCCCTTCCCATAGCAAAACCAGGGTACCTGGAGCGTATTTGCAGAGGATCTCGTCCAGATGCCTTCCGTTGAGAGCATTAATTGTCAAATACGTCGGCAGTTTTCTGGAGCTTGTTTCTTCGATAAGGCCAGGATTCGCTGCCCCAACGGTGTCCAGATAAAATCCCGCGATGCAGGCTTTCTGAACCGCTTTGAATGAGTGCGGCGAAACGACGTTGAGGACGAAGTCGCCTGACAAGACTGCTTCTTGGGCGCCTGGTCCCATGAAAGCGTTTTCCGGCAAAATGACTTTCTGACAACCGGTTTCGCGCAGACTTTGGAGGAATGCGCCGAGGTTAACACAACTTCTGACAGGAAGGGGTGGCACTAAAGCGTAGACATCCCAACTGCCAGCGGTTGGCTTACCAGACTGCATACATCTGCTCCAACACCAACCCAAAAGTTTTCTCGGTATAAAGATCTTGGGCCGCAAGCTGGCGACGAAATACATAATGAACAAACGCACTGGCAGCTTGAACGATATTCATGGCCTTGCCATTCAACGTACGATAGCCGGCCAGGCGCGCATGCCTTAACAACACCGTTTCCATCGGTGAATAGACGATGTCGAAAAAGGCGGACTTCTTCGAGATCTTCGTCATGGTGCGCAGGGATTCGGCATTATTTCTCAGAATATCTTCAACAGAACCACTTAGCCAGAGCCGATAGAATTCTTCTGGGTTCCTCAGCAAGGATTCCGGCAACGTTGTCGGGATTGCCTTTCCCAGTGCAGAATATGGCTCAAGACACGTCGCCAGCCCACCCGGCAATTGCCTGATACCCGATTGCCCACGGGTTGAGGCATTGATGACAAGATCAGCGGATTGGACCGCTTCCAAGACCGTCTCCTGCGAGAGCGCCATCGCGTTTCCATAGGCTGCATTGACGGCTTTTGCAAGTGCATGGGCTTTCGTCTCGTCCCGGTTTACGATCATCAGTCGACCACCCTTGAGCATCTCGGCAAGGTAAAACGCCAACGCATAGGCGGCCCCTCCCGCTCCGAGCAAGAGAACGGCGAGTCCGTCGAGAGTTTTTAGAAATGGAACTCGTTGGCCCGGCTGTACTCTCGTGAGCGCATCCACGCCTCCTTGACCGTCCGTATTAAAACCGATCAAGGTCCCTTTTTCAGTGCGGACTACGGTGTTCACGGCTCCAATCAGTCTGGCTTTTTGATCAACCTCGTCCAAATAGCGAATGATATCGATCTTGTACGGCACCGTGACGCTGCCGCCGACATACTGCTCGCTGTCGCGCAAGGCTCCTGTCAAACCCTTTAAGGATGAAGGATCGACATCAAAGGGCACATAGACCGCGTTGAGTCCCAAGGCATTAATGGCCGGATTCCAGATCGTCGGGCTTTTGGCATACTGTGACGGCCGGTCGCCGATGATGCCCGCAAGCAGTTTCCCGCCCAGGTCCTCGGGCAGTTTGTTGCTGAGATGTTGCTGAATGCTGTCGATCACGTCAGGCGAGGCTCACAGGGACGCAGATGACGAAGGGAGACGCCTGCCCAAGACACCGGCGATACCCCTGAGTTCGTTCATCAACTCCGTAAAGGCGTCATAGCTCAACGCCTGAAGAGGGTCCACGGCGGCTTCCTCCGGAGTGGGGTGCACATCCACCATGATCCCGTCGGCCCCTACCGCTATGGCTGCACGCGCGACCGGCGCCACGTATTGCCGGCGAAATGTGGCATGGCTGGCATCGACGATGATGGGCAGATGGGTCACTTCTTGAGCAGCCGGGACGACCTGGAGATCCACGATAAACCGAGACGTTGCCTGGTGCGTGTGCGGAGCGACCACGCCGCGCTCGCACAAGACTACATTGGGATTGCCGTGGTAGAGGAGATATTCGGCAGCACCTAACCAATCGCGCAAGCTCGCGCCAAAGTGACGCTTTAAAAGCACTGGCCTGGCGGCTTTGGCAACCTCCTCCAATAAGACGAAGTTCTGCATGTTTCGAGCGCCGATCTGAAGCATATCCGCGCACTCGCAGACCTTCTCGATCATGCGGATGTCCGTGATCTCGGTCACGACCGGTAGGCCGCACTCTTTTCGCGTCAAACTGAGAATCTCTAACCCCCTTTCGCGGAGTTCGAATACTTTCTCGGTCCGGTATGGAAAAGTGAGCGGCTTAAACGCCCCTCCCCTGAGCATCGCTGCGCCGGCAGCCCTGACGTGTCTGGCAATATCAAGCGTCTGCTCATAGTTCTCCACAGCGCACGGACCGGCAATGACAACAATATCAGGTCCGCCGATCTTCTGATTCCCGACCCGCACCGTGGACTTATGGCTAGGGGATCTCTTGGCAGCCAACGGGATGTTGGCCTTCAGATCGTGGTCGGTGATGTCTTTCATGAAAGCATCTAAGGTGGCCGTGGGGGGCCTATCTCGCCAATAGGACTCGCGATCGGCGCCGAGCTGACTCGTGCACGGATTCGATGATTCGAGCAAGGTTTACTCCGCAGGTTTCCACGTTCGCCCTAGGAGTTTCACGAGTCTCTGTGCAAGACAGAAATTCCTTCAGCTCGGCGCAGATCAAATCGATCGTCGATGCCGAACCGACCCTGGGAACATGGCTCCCTTTATTAACAACCCTCCACCATCCTCCATCCATTTCATGATGAACGTCGAATACCTCCACTCTTTCGGCCTCATAATCCGCTGTGAGCGTCTTTTCTGATCCAACGATACCGATGGACTTTGTCGTCATCGCCCCAGGCACCACTTTGTCGCTTGACTCGCCCGGCTGAATATATCCGCATTCCACTTTCGCCAGGATATCGCCGGGGTAAGTAAAGAGGGCTATGGCGAAGTCTTCCATCCCCCTGGAAAAATGGTCGCGCGTCTCGGCGTAGACATCAACCGGTAGGCCATCCAGGAACCAATTGAACAGGTCAATGAAATGTATGCCGTCCGTATGCATAACCCCGACATCCTTCCTTGGCCTCTTAAAGCCCATAAAGTACCCATAGAGGTAACGAATCCGGCCAAGCCGGCCTGAACGAATTTGCTCATAAACGTACCGCGAAACGGGGTGATAGCGGTAATAGTAGCCCACCTGCAGAATCCGTTTGGTCTTGTGCACCAACTCCGCAAGCCGGTTCGCCTCCTCCAGGGTCATAGTCATGGGCTTTTCAATAAACACGTCTTTCCCCGACAGAAGAGCCTTCTGGCATAGATCGAAATGGGTATCGGTGCCGGTGACAATATCAACGGCTTCGGCTTTATCCCAGAACATCATAGGATCAGGATTGATGCGATTAGAAGGAAAACGATACGCCGACGCACATTTGTGCTGGACAGGATTCAACTCGGCGATGTACAGGGTCTCCCCGAAGCCCAACTCGTGCCAGGCCCGCAGATGGTTCAGCCCGAAGTTTCCCAGCCCTACCTGCAGAATGTTCAAGAGTCACGCTCCATCGCCGGCATGCTCACCGTGATGCCCTTGGTACTGGAATCCCGTTTACTTTTGCCGTTGAATCAGCTCAATAACGCGAACGACCCGTTCCGCTCGATTCTCGTCACGCCCCTGGTGAATGCCGTGGTAGTGATACACCCTGGCCTGGGGTTCATAGGCAATGCTGTAGCCCGCTGCAAGGACCTTTTTGGCCCATGCCCGATCCTCCACGCCATCCAGTTCCTCATCGAAAGGAAACTGGTCCCAGACAGATCGTTTGATCATGGCGTTTGCGTTATGGAAAAAGAAATCTTTTCTCTGAAACCGTCTCTCGATCGGAAACGTGGTCCAGAGGTCTCGCTTGTCAAAATCGTGACTGTCCGGAAGCGGTTCCTGGCGCCCGTATGCCCCCGCCACGCCGGGCACCTCCAAACAGGCCCGGAGGCGATTCAGCCACAAGTCATTGACGGGAATACAGTGTCCAGAAATCAGCCCCACGAATTCTCCCGATGACTGTGCGATTCCATAGTTCAACGCCCGTCCGTAGGTAAACTGCGAATCGGGGATTTCGACTATTTTGCAGCCGGCGCGGCGGGCCAGTTCACGCGTTCCATCGGTAGAGCCATTGTCCACGACAACGATTTCGACATCGTCAAGGCTTTGCAGCTTGATGGCGGCGAGGCAGTCGGCGATCCAGCACATTTCATTGCGTGTGCGGATGATGACGGAAACGGCGCGCGTCATATCAGAGCTTCTCTCCGGAAGAGACGCCATCGCGATCGACGGTCTCCGCTAACGTCGACCCGGGCGCGCAGGCAAGCCGGTATTCCTCCCCTGCGAGATGCAGAATTTCCGCGCGCAACCGTTCAATGGCTCGCCCATCGTTGAAGGGGTCGAACCAATGCTGGATAGCCCTGTCGACTTGTCGGCTCTGCGGCCGCTTAAGGCCCTCCAGCACGATGTCTCTCATTTTGTCCACGTCATCGAAAAGCCACCGGTCGAAGAGGGCCTTGGATGTGGGTCCCGACCGGAATTCAGACGGAGCAAACACATAAGAGGGCTTCCCGAGAAGCAAGGCCTCAACCCACACGGAGCCGAAGGCCGCATATTGGCCGGTGGACACTACGACGTCCGAAGCATTCATCAGATACTGAGCCGTGCAGCTCAGTCCTTGCCGAGGATCAAGAATAAAAATTCTCTTTTCTCTCAAGCCCTTCTCCAGGACGCTCCGAAACGGCTCCTCGACGAGAAAGTACGAGTTATCCGGGTTTTCCTCGCTTGCTTTAGGCTTGATGATGACCTTCAAATCCTGCTCTTGGTCCACGAGCTCTGAAAGAACTGTGAGGAAGCGAAGATTCCGCTCCCGGATGAATTGATCGGAAGTAAAGGAGCCTGTGAACGCGCCCACGATCTTCGCGTGCGCTCCCAAACCTTGTATGAGCCGCCGCACGGGCTCCGTTGCCAAGACCTCATCCGGTAGGGAGGCTGCGTCGTTCGTCGTCACGCCGACGGGTTTAATCGCCGCATGAGGACTCCATGTCTTCCCATAAGCCTCGACCGGCAGCCATCCTTGCACTGGAACCAAATCATAGTGAAGATAGGAAAGGTAGAATCCTTCCCGAAACGCGACGGTATTGGGGACCCATACGGTCCGTCCTCCAAATTTATTCACCACGACGGTCTCGACGATATGCTCGCAAGAATGCTCTTCCACGTTCAAAATGACCTTGACGGCATAATGCTGCAAAAACACTTCCAATTGCACACCGTACAGAATGATTCCCATTGCGCGTCGGCGAAGAACCGGATGTATGGACTGTGCAGGAAGCCAGAGGAGAAGAAGGGCATGGCAAATTCTGACCATAAGACTGAGCAGAAGCCTCAGCGGCACAGGAGGACCAGCCAGCATGGCCCAGGCGATTCCGGCATCAGTATATTGACGCTTGCGCAGATCATGGAGCCGCTTGCGCTCGTCCTTGGTTTTCCCCGTCTTGAAAAAGATGGCCAGGATGTCTTGACGATGGATGGCCCGCCCATCAACGAGAAAGTCCACTGATCGGAGGCTCCACGGTCGGCCTGCGGATACGCCCCAGTAATTGGGAAGAGCAGCCAGAAAGTGTTGTCGCTTGGGCGCACGGAGGGTAACTCCTTGACGGCCCACAAGAGCCGCCGCTTTGAGCAGTAACCCACACCCGAGGAGCCAACTCCAAAACAAGGCCTGCAGTCTTGTCAGCAGAAACACAGAGCTATTTGCAACAATATCGATCGAGCTTGTTGGAAACTCACGTGGGATGGACTTCCAGCAGTGAAGCACCCTTGCAGACTGTGAATCGGCAGGGAGAAAGGCCACTGTTGCACAACCTCGCCCGTTCGCCTCTTGGAGAGCCGCTTCATACAGGGCGAGCTGCTCCTGGACCCACTGCGCCAGAGCCTTGCGGTAGGCAAGAAGAATGTGCTGATCGCCGAAAAACCTCCCGAGCGCTTGCTGGACTCGATCGTCGATCTCACCTTGCTCGAGCATGGCCTCGGTAACTGTCACGCTTAAGAAGGAGGCAAAGACCTGTCCCTTGGCGAGGTGGTCCTCTGAAATTTGGGAAGCACCCATGAGCAGTCGAGCCAGACGGCCGCCTCTCAGCGCGACAACGGTTCTACAGGGGCAAGAAGCCTGCATCCGCCGGAGCCGCCAGAAGGCGAGAAGACTGAAGCGATCTAGGACAATCATACGGGCTTTGCTGAATGCTTTCGCAGCATTTTACGGCGAGACCTGAGAAGGGTCTGGGCCAGCGTGAAATCAAGAGAGGAGTCGATGTCTATCGAGTCTTCTTCCGTCATAATAAGACCGCGGATGGTCTTTCCAAGAATGCGACCATACTCCATGATCACGTGCCTTTGGTTTGCATAAAACGCCCCATTCACCCGGTACACAACTGGCAGATCCTGGCGCCTCTGGAAATTCCACCCTTCAGAAAACAGGCGCATCACCTCGCCATCTCGAATGACCCACATCCAATACGGATTGTGCCTGGCTTGGCAAAGCCCCACGACAGACTCTGCCCCGCTCTTGAACAGCAGATGAATACCGTCATCAATGTGCTGGGGGCGCCGAAGCGGCGACGTGGGTTGCAGGGACACGACAACATCCACCGGTTTCCCGTGGTCCTTCTCGGCCCAACTCACGGCATGAGCCAGCACCGGCGTCATGGGTGCATCGTCAGTCGCAAGCCCTGCGGGACGAAGAAACGGCACCTCCACGCCGTATCGTTTTCCGACTTTGGCAATTTCCGGGGAATCGGTGCTCAAGATGATTCGATCAAGAGTGGCGGCTTGCTTCGCCGCCAGAATAGTATGTGCGACCAGCGGAAGCCCCCCCAGCCGCTTGAGATTCTTGTTGGGAAGATCCTTCGATCCGCCACGCGCCGGAATCACCGCGAGAATGAACTGTCCGTTAATCACTGATAGTTCCTTGCATCACTGGGAGCGCAGCCCCAGAGGCAAATATCCGATCCCAAATAGGAATGCCATTGCAGGCAGGGTGCCGGATATACATGCCTTCGTAAGCGGTATATTGAGCCTCGTCCACAATGAGATTCTCAACCTTCGGCAACGTTCGGCTCCTGATGTGTATAACCGGAGCACCTAGGCAGGCAGATACACCGCCCGTTATGTTCCCGTTGTGCCATAACGTTTTCCTTTGATCCGTCTCGACAAGCAAGAGTGGTTTTCTTCCGAGCACAGCGAAGGCAATCGCCGAACTATCGTGCGCAACTACCAACTGCGCCCCCTTCACCAAGGAAGCGGTACGATCTCGAAACGCTTGAAGGCCTTGATATGGCCTTGAGCCTCCGGTGTCTCGCGACCGCGGATGCAGAGCTACGACCACTGGCATCCCGTACGCGGCGCTAACATGCCGCAGGAGACTTTCAATTTCAGGGTAATAATTCTCCCTCGTGAAAGGGTTGACTCTCCTGAGCTTGACAAAGTCCGGATGATCTGGATAGGCCTGGTCCAGGAACACAATGTATGGCTCCGAATACGCAAATGGACTTGATGCCTGCCAGACCACATAATCGTAAGCATGCGACGGGATCGTGAATCGCGCATCTTTGGACCAGGGATGTGGCCTGACTTCACAATCCTTGCCACTCATAACAAAGTAATCTATGCGAACTTGCGGCGCCGTGAATCTCTTCACCGTTCGGCGCATGAGGCCTCGTGGATCCGACACAACACTCTGTGCTCTCGACGCAATGATCCTGAAAAGGCTCCTCGAATCAGGAATGCGCCCACCGTCATAGAACAAGATGGAAAGCGATGATCCTGCGATCAACTTAACGAGAGGCATCCCCAGATAGGGCGTCACATAAGGAATCAAAAGTGTCCCTTGTCCGTATCGCTTGAGTATGGATTCGACGTCGTGCCAACTGGCCGGTTTCAGCACGCCCTGGACCGCATCGGCTTGGTCCGTCGATGCCGCGCCATGGCCCCAGACGAGCAAGGACAGATCCACGAGATGAACGTTCTTCGCGTGGTTCAGCAACCACGTCGCCCCCAGGCGATCTAAATTACGTTGCGTGAAGGCCTGCATCGACACGATGATGAATGTCGAAAACTGCTCCCCGAGCCCTAAATATTGACCGGACTCGGCAGAGAAGAGTTGCGCTGCCTCACCCGCCTTTACCGAATGCGACGCTTGCCTTATGCGGGATGCATAGAAGGTCACGTTCCACCTTCCCAATCGATCGGCATCGTTGATCATCCCTTCAAACGCAGCGGTCACTCACAAGGTCTTTTCGTTATATTCAAACCTGATCCCATCACATAGCAGTCCGCCAACCTCTTCCTGAGAGAGCTACGGCCACAGAAGGACCAAGCCACTGCTCATAGACATATATTGACAGAGAGGTCTGGCGCATGCCGAACTCCCGCCAAGACGCATGCGATTCGCCCCCATTGCAGAGAGTGCAGTTCATCACGGCACTCAGATCTATGACAGATAACCGTGGCGCATACCGAGGAGCGAGCCATGATTCTATCGGCCGAGTCGAAGAGGCATCATCATGGTTCTATCCTGTGTCGTGGGCTTCGTGGCGAAATCCCGCATAACATGCCTCAACGAACGAAAATCGCTGAAAGTCTCATGCTCGCGGAAGCGCCACGTTACCCACTCCCACAGACGTTGGAGAAAGACCGGTAGGGGTATCCGGCAATAGACTGAACGCAGCGTCCACAAGAAAATCAACGGGCGGCGCAGCGGGTACAGCCATTCCAACAGCCACAGCCCGCGACGCACCACCGCATGGCGATTGAAATAGCTCCAGTCCTCGACATCGTCCTCGCTGAGTCGTATCTCCAGCCCGCGGGTCAGCCGATGGCGATACCAGTGCACTGTCGCCTCGTAGAGAATGCGCATCCGCCAGCTTTGCACCGTCAGGTAAGGGTAGGATGTGAAGTTCAAGAATTTGGTGTCGTCCCCCTGGTCCACATCGGAGATGTCGAGCAAATATCGCTCTTCCTCCTCCAGGCTGGCACCGATTAAGCCCTTGAATCGGGCATATTCGTACACAGGCGTGCCGGGTAGTGCTTGGATATAGCTGATGCTGAGCATCTTGTATGGGGGGTCCGGAAGAAACTCGGTGATGTCCTTGACCATCTCCACTGTCTCCGAAATCGTCCGCTCATCTTCGCCAGGCATCGCAAGGACGAGCTGATAGACTGTCGAGAGCCCTGCTTCATGCATCCAGCGCGCCGCGTTGTAATTGTCTTCCAGGTCCAGTTTCTTCTCCATGATCTTGAGAATGTCGGGGCTTCCGCTCTCGAACCCATAATACAACCCCGAGCAGCCAGCGTCTCGCATGCGTTTCAGCAAGTCCAAATCGACGCTGCATGCCCGGATCCCGCCGACCTTCCATAACACGTCCAGCGGCCTGATCAGCTGGATCAACTTCTCTGTCGCCTTGCGGTCAGATCCGAAATTCTCGTCTCCGAACCGGATAAAACCGACGTTGTACCGATCGATCAGATATTTGATGCGAGCAACAACCTTTTCCGGTGGAATCTGCCGAAACCCCTTGTCCCAACGGTGGCAAAAGGTGCACCGCGCCACGCAGCCCTTGGTGGATTGGATCACCGCCATCGTCTTGCCGGCCCGATGCGGCTCGCTTGAGCGTGGATCCTTGGCAAAAGACGGTTGCCGACAATAGTCGCGCCGGATGAAGAGATCGATGTTCGACTCCTTTTCCAGTATCGAAAAGTCTGGATCGAGGAAATCGCTAGCGGGAATGGCCTCTTCATAGCCCGTAAAGACGAACCGAGCTAGGTCGTCGAGGAACGAAATCCCCTTGATTTGTCTGAGACCCTCATGGTTATTGAAATGGCCGTGCGCCCGGTAGTGGTTGACCAGATTGACGATCACCCGTTCGCCTTCTCCGATGACGCATATATCTACCCCGCAACAGCGATGCAGGATTTCGGCACTGGCCGCCATATTGCCGCCGAGGACGATTTTCGTACGCGGCAGAGTCTGCTTGATGGCCTGGCACAGCCGCTTTACATAACGATACGCGGTCGAGACGACTGCGCTGATGCCGACGACATCCGGTGCTTCTGCTTTGAGCCGCGCGACGACCTCAGGGAATGATGGACGAAGAGCATCGATGTCGAAAAAGATGGGGTTCTCCCCGACCTGCCGGAGAGACTGGATAATTGCCAGCGAAGCAAGTGGTGGATAATCGGTCGGAACCGGACGGATCGGTATAGTACAAATGACGATTTTCATCGGCGCCCTCTATGGTCTGGACTCAGGACCGCATTCATGCCCTGCCAGCACCCGATGCAGTCCCGGGGTTCCCTTTGAAATGCTCCCATGCCAACGCTTCGTCGGCTCCCACCGCTCGGGTCAACGTCAGCCCCACGACTTTTTCCAGATCGGCCGGGTTAATACCGGTCCCCGGCCGTTTGATCGTGACATCCTCCGGACCAATCACGTCGCCCTGCCGCAAGTCGTGAGTCGCGACGACGCTGCGGCGCACGACGTCAAGGTTCGCGAGCTCGGCTTTGGCCGGGCGCTTGATTCCGTCACCAGAGGCAGCCTCAACATGACGTATGGCCTCTACCATGCTGCGGAACTCGTCAGGTTCAAGAGAAGCCTTGTGATCCGGCCCCGGCTGTTCCCGATCCAGCGTAAAGTGCTTTTCGATGATGCGCGCTCCCATGGCGACCGCCGCCACGGCGATCTCGATGCCGAGCGTGTGATCACTATAACCAACGACTTTGCCGAACGCAGTTCCCAGGGTGACCATGGCGCGAAGATTGACGTCGGAGAAGGGGCATGGATACTCCGTGGTACAGTGCAGCAAATAGACATCCTGCGAGGAGACGCTTTCAATGGCTTCCAGCGCGACGGCGACTTCACCAATCGTCGCCATCCCGGTGGACAGGATGATCGGTTTGTTTTTCCGGGCGACGTGCCGAATGAGCGGCAGGTTCGTGATGTCGCTTGAGCCAATCTTGTACAGCTCGACACCGATCGATTCCAGGAGATCGGCACTGTCCGGGTCCGCAGGCTTGGAAAAAAACACGACTCCCGACCGTTCCGCCGCACGCTTGAGCGCCACGTGATCCTCTCGGGATAACTCCAATCGGGCCAGCATGTCGCGATAGGATTCACTGGCATCCCCCGTATTGGCGATTTGATAGGCCGCCTTCCGCGCCCGAGCAGAGGTTGCATGATCGGCTCGATACGTCTGAAACTTGACGGCATCGACGCCGCAATCTGCAGCGGCAGCAACCATGTCCTGCGCCAGCTTGACATCGCCGTTGTGGTTGACGCCGATCTCCGCGATGATGAACACGTGGTCAGAGAGCATAATAACCCTTGCGCGACATTTCTATCGCCGAACCGGCACCGTCATTCGCCATCTGAAAGTCGACCTTGAACGCATCCTCCGAATGGACCGCCTCGGGTGGCGCCAGCCGCAACTTGGTCGCCTCCGCTCTGGGGAGTCTCGCACCAATGGAGAGAAATGCCTTTCACTACGGTAATGGGCAATGGCCTGGCCGGCAAGGACGGAGTCTCGCCACGAACCATGTCGAGCAGCGCTTTCAAATAATTGAACCCCGCCAAATGCGTAGCGGGATACCCCCCGCCGAATCGTGGATTGAAGTCGATGCAATACAACGCCCCTTGCCGATCCCGTAGGACATCGCAGTCCAGATTGCCGACATGTCCAAAGGTTTCGGCGATGCGGCGTCCCAGAGCATGAAGCTCCTCATCCTCCACTACCTGCGCCTTGTCGGTCTCGCCCGCCCGCATGAACAGCTTCCGCTTGGCGCATACGGCGACAAACTGCCCCTTGAGATCGTTCAGCACATCGAGACCAAACTCATCGCCCTCGATGAGCTCCTGCAGCATATCCCTCCCCGGCTTAAAACCGGATAGGTCGGCAAGACTTTCAATGCGTTTGATGCCACTCGAACCGTAACCCAGAATATGCTTTTGTAATACCGGATACGGCCCACTGGAAGAACCTGCATCGAACCAGGATTGCGGCGTGGGTAAACCTGTAGCACGACAGAACTGAAATGCAAGCCGCTTGTCATTGCACCGCTCGACCACTTCCGGCGCCGACACTATGACCGTGCAGCCGATCTTGCGAAACGCATCGCGATGTTGAGCCAGCAACAAGGCATCAAAATCCATCAGGGGGAAGATGACATCAAATCCCGTGCTCTCGACCAGTTTCAGCAACGCCTCCAGATAGGCCTGTGGGTGCTCCAGGACGAACGGCAGCACATGGCTTTGCACGTCAGGGGACAGATGCATCACGGCGCTGAATGGCGTGCAATCCGAAACATGGATCTCCAGAGGACACCCAGCCTGTTCAAGATCGAGCGCAAACTGAATCAGATAGGTCCGACGGCCGGCATTGGCAAACAAGACTTTCATCGACTCAGTATCCGGCGCTACAGTTGACGATGTTCTTGAGCGGCAATCTTTTGGCAAAAGCCACTAGGTTATCGATCACGTCCGTCAGGTGAGGTGACGCACCGCGCACCGTCCCTGCCCGATGCGCCGAAACAATTGCATTGTCGAATCTGGCGAAATCGGCTAAGCCCTCAGTCACGTCCACACCGGCGTAAGGCACATCCAGCGCTGCGCCGCGGATGCTTCGCTGTGTCAATGCTTTCAATAAGGCCCCCCGCTCAATCACTTCGGCGCGCCCCACATTGACAAGATATGGGCCGGGGTTGCCTGCATTCAGTTCGGTTGCGCCAATCATTCCCCGCGTGTCGGCCGTCAGAGGCACCGCAACAATGACCGCTTTCGCTTGCCTCATCATGTCCGTCAAGGGCGTCATGTTCATACCTGGGTACGTATGGTGGGCATACAGCAAAATCTCGACGTCAAACCCCGACAATAGTTTCGCGACTGTCTGGTTGATCGCGCCATACCCGACGAGCCCTACCACGGTTCCCATCAGAGAATCGGCCTGATACAGGTCGTCCTCCGGCCCACCTTTCGGGCGATACCATACTCCGGTACGTAAGAGCCGATCATGCAGCGCGACTTTGCGCATCAGCGTGAGCAGCATGGCGACTGCGTGCTCGGCTACTTGTGGCGCGTGGGAAGTAGATTTGCATACGATCACACCCCGCGCCGCCAGCGCGCTTAGATCCAGCATGTCCACCCCTGTGCCAGGAGTTTGAACATACCGAAGCCGTTCGGCGGCGGCCAACACCTTGGGCGTAATCGTTACACCCAGCGCGACATCGGCATCCTTGATCAATGCAGCCAAGGTATCATCGTCGTAGGCTGTCGGCTCGATAATGTCGTAGCAACTCGCCAGTCTTTGCAGCAGCCTGGCCCGATCCGACGGCGAGAACGAACGGAGGAATATCAGCCTGGGCCGAGTCCGATTTCCGCTGTGCCTCCCGTTCTTTAGGGTGCAAGGCGAAGTGTTCATCGGCCTTCGGCAACTGCGGCAGCAAAGCCTATCAGCCGGCCGATGCCCTCGGCATAGTCCGCCGCATCGCTATCTAATGAGACCCTGACATGGTCATCCCAGGCAGAACCGAAATTGATGCCGGGTGTGGCCGCAACCGCATGACGCTGGATTAAACCCGAGCAGAACGCATCAGACCCCACGCCTGTTCGGGCAATATCCAAGAACGCAAATAATCCTCCCTCGCTGGGGCATAGCCGTACATAAGGCGACCCTGCCACTGCTTCCGTCAGATACTTCGCATTCTCGGCAAGCCGCCGGTTGTACCCATCGAGAAATCCCGGAGGGAGCAACAGCGCAGCCAATGACGCCTTCTGCACGAACGGCGCCACGTTGGTATTCATATGCTGCTGCAACTTGCTGAGAATTTTCATCACCGGCCCTTTGGCCACAAGATAGCCGATTCGCCAGCCGGTCATACTGTAGGCCTTTGAAAAACCGTTGATCGTCATAGTGCGTGCGGCCAGCTCATCCACCGCACCGGGCGACAGATGCCTTGTGCCGGAAAAATTCAGCCGTTCATAGATTTCGTCAGAAATCAGCCAACACTTCTGCGAGGAAAGCAGTTCGACCAGGCCCCGCAAGTCGGCTGATGTGAGCATCTTGCCGGTCGGGTTATGCGGAAAGTTGATGAGGACGGCCTTAACACGCGGCGACAGCAACTGCGCCAGGCGGTCGAGGTCCAAACCGAAATCCTGCCGTCGCAGGTCGAGATTCCGGACGACAGCGGACGGCTCCGCGATCTGTATTTGCGGCGGATAGCTCGGATAACAGGGTTGCAGATTAATCACTTCGTCGCCCGGCTCCAAGATGGCCGTCAACGCAAGCGAGAGAGCCATTTTTGCGCCGGGGGTGACGAGTATGTCTCCAGGCGTGGCCTGGAGACCGTTGTCCGCCTTCAACTTGGCACAAATCTCCTCCCGCAGATCGGGTAACCCCATGGGATTAGAGTAACGGGTGAACCCTCGCCGCATCGCGTCCGTGGCTGCATCGATAATCGCGGGCGGCGTTGGGAAGCTCGGCTCACCCAGACCGAGTGAGATGATGCGCTCGCCTCGCTCGTTCATCTGGCGCGCCAAGCCACTGAAACGCAGCTCGAGGGAGTCCTGAATTTCGGGCGAGAGTTTCACCTATCAAAACCCGGCTGATGCAATCTTAGTGCGGAGGTATTTCTCAACAGTGTCCGCCACAATCCTGTTCCCTGTCCGGCTGAGGTGCGCATCTGTTTCCCAATAGGGTAATTCAACAGCCTCGACAGATTCCGGCAACGTCCGAAGATAAGACTTCAGAGAATCCAGGGTATCGACGGATTCAATGCCGTTGGCGATACAAAACGACTTTAACTCCCTTCTCATCGTCATCTCGTAGTGCGAATCCGGAATCGGGCGTCCCATCAGCTTCTCGTAATAGACAGCGCCTCTTTGGGAAAAAATCAAAACCGCCGGCGTCGCACCCATTTTAAGGGCGAGTTTCTTCAGTTCGAGAATCGATTTCTTGGCTAGTCTCCATGCTTCAGACTCAGGGTCAAAGCGTTTTGTCATCCTGTATTCGACTTCCGGTCTATAGCGCTCAATCACAGGAACTGCTCGGGCATCGGACCACCACGCCGCGAGTTTCACCCTGGCGATTTGATAAGCGTTACTGACCAAGTCGAAGAACGCGTTCGTAACTTTATAGTGCTCGGCCATCCTCCGACGTTCGCTGACATACTGGTCCATGCTGCCAACGCCTCCGGCATAACCCTTGTCAGGCTTTCCATTGGCATAGACCAAAGCCAGCCCTTCAAAGCCCGGCGTATAGCCTATAATGACAAAGTCTGGATGAAACCGCTCGCCGTAGAGGTTAAGACTTCCAACCAACTGTTGAGGCGCATACCCTTGCACTCCTAAGTTATAGGTCGTCAGACCTCTCTCCGTAAGAAGCGTTGTCCAGACATCAGGGATTGCAGCGCCCATCCCCTCCACAAACGAATCACCGACAGCGATTGCAGTGACATGGGAGATCTCCGCAAGGTTGGGAAGATTTTTAAAGCCGAGCGAGTTGGTTATCCAGTCCGCTGTGAAATCACCGCCGCCATATCCAACCGTCCTTACCCTGGTATTCGGCTTCAGTTTCACCCACGGGCTGGTCTGCAAATGTTCGAGAAAGTCGGGCGGTGCCTGGTTGCCACCAATTAACTCCTCGCGATACTGCAGGAGACCAACGGGAAGAACTCCCGGCGCATGGCTGCCGACAAACTCAAGGATACAAAAGGATGAAGCAATTCCGGCAAACAGCAGATGCATGGACAACACGGCAGCGCGCGCGCGGGTGCGCTATTCCCCAGACCCATCCGAAGATAGCCATGCTTGTTAAGATCGCAACAAACGCTTTCTCCATATAGTGCGGCGATAATGTGCTGGTCACCGACCAACGGTAGAAAAAAAATAGACCCGTGAGCGTCACCGTGAACAGACACAGAAGGGAACAAACAATATGGAAGAGCCTCGCACTGATTGTGCGTGCACGAAACCCATATTCCGGCATCTGATAAAACTGAGTCACGAATACAAGCAAGCAATCATGGGAGAACGCTAGACAGAGTCTTGCAGATCCGCTCGACATCTGTATCTCCCATGGGCACCCACGTGGGTAGGCTCAAGCCGCGTCGCGAAAGTGTCTCAGCGACTGGGAACCGCTCTGCAACAGCATACGGAGGCATCTGATGGATCGGATGGAATAGGGGGCGCGTATCAATGCCATGGATATCTAGCCGCTCTATGATGGGATCCCTGGCAATACCCTCCTTGAGGAGCACGCTGTACATCCAAGCGACCGGTTCGGCCCATGGAGCAGGGACGGGCAGTTCTATCCGGTCATCGCTCGCTAAGAGTTCACGGTACCGGGCAGCAATAGCGGCGCGCTTCGTCAAGATCATCTCGATCCGTTCCATCTGCGCCACGCCCACGGCAGCCTGGAGATTTGTCAGTCGATAATTGAAGCCCACGACTTCGTACCAATACTTTCGGATCCTGGACATACCGTGATCGCGAAGGAGCCGGGCTTGGTCGGCAAGTCGATCGTCGTTGGTCGTCAGCATTCCGCCCTCACCCGTGGTGATGATTTTGTTTCCGTAGAAGCTGAAGCAGCCGATGTGGCCGAGGGATCCAACCCGCCTGCCCTTGTATCTCGCCCCATGGGCTTCGGCGGCATCTTCAATCACAACTAAATGACGTCGCCTGGCCAACTCCAGGATTGGATCCATGTCGGCTGGGTGACCGTAGAGGTGGACCGGAATGATGGCCTTCGTTCGAGCCGAGATTTTTTCCTCAACCTCATGCGAATCGATGGTCCAGGTGTTCGGGTCGCTATCCACGAACACTGGACTGGCTCCGGCATGGCGGACCGCATTGGCAGTAGCAACGAAGGTCAGCGTCGGCACAATGACCTCGTCACCCTGGCCGATGCCCGCCAGCACCAACGCTAGATGCAAGGCAACGGTGCCGTTGCTGACGGCTACCCCATGCTTGACCCCTGTAAATTTCGCGAACGCCCGTTCAAACTCGGCCACGAAGCGCCCTTGCGAGGAAATCCAATTCGTCAAGACGCATTCCGTCACGTATCGAAGTTCATTCCCCCCCAGAACGGGAGTCGCTACTGGTAGATGCACCGCATGGGAAAAGGCGGCATAATCCACCACTCGCCGTTCGTCATCGACGAGTGGAATGTACTTGACGCGCTCGGATGTAAGGGCAATCAACCGCTCAGGCGAAGTCCCAACCCTGGCGGTCACCGGTTTTCTGGTCATGAATTCCGTCACAAGGTTGTCCGGTGACAGCCCCCTTAAAATGGCCCGCCGGATGTCGCCGTCTGTGACTACGCCTTGAAGAACCCCTCTGGCATCTACGACGAAGGCGATGCCACGGGCGTTGCGGTCGACGATCCGCAGCGTTTCCCTCATGTTCGAGGTATCGAGAACGAGCAAAGACTGGAGGGGAATATCGGGGTTCATCGGTTCACGTCTGGTCAGACAGCACGAACCCGCTGGTGTGCCCGCTCCACCGCCTGGCAAGTGGCAACGATCATCGGCACATCGAGGGAATACGCCTCTACGATCATCGTGGCCTGAGGAAAATCAGCCAGCCGGGGCAGGAACCACGCGTCGTCGCCGAACGGAAGGTTCTGGTCCGCGGTGCCGTCGTTGTCGCTCAAATGAAAGGCCTCTACATGCGGGCCGACTCTGTCCAAGAAGACCTCTCGATCAAAACGCAAGGAATTGGCCGACACGCGCAGATGACCCACGTCGATGAGAAAGGCCAGGCTGGCGGCACCCACGTCGGCCTTTGTGCGCAGCAAATCTTCCGCGGTCACGCACAACCCCAGCCGGTTCTTACCGCCGACTAGATTGAACGGGTGGATGACGTTGTTCTCCACTAGAATCCGGACGTGCTTGTCGGCCGCATAGGCACAGAGATCGCGAAGACTCTCCACGAAGATTGCATGCGCCTCTTCCAAAGACGTGCGTGGCAGCCTTGTTACATCCTTTCCTAAATCTTCGGGCTTCCCTGCAAACGCAAATCCCGCATGCACACTGAAGAACGGCGCTTTGAATTCATGACACAGGTCCACAGCCAGGCGGCAGTGTTCTTGGCTGCGCTGCAAAATCATCCCGTCCGCTGCCGCCAGGTTCAGAACGAACGGGTCCTGGTGAGGGGGGAAATAATTATGCACCAGATAGTTGACGGGAAGCCCTGCCGTCTTGCGGACCACGTCGAGCATGCCGGGAGCCCAGGCCGCGCCGGAAGCCAGCTCAATGTGATGGAGACCGGCATGGAGCGCCAGCTCGACGATCGCCGGAACCGATCTGGTCTTGAAGGCGCCGGTCGATACATAGGGCGTACGCTTGTCCAATGGCATAGTGAACTCCACGCCTGCCCCTACATGCCCGGCGTCGTGAACGGCAGGGCCTGCGTGATCCAACAACTCACTTCCTCGCTCGTTTGGTTCAGCACTCCAGCGACGTATCGCAGCGGAGAGGCGGCTTCGGTGGATTCTTGCACGCCAGCTCCTCGGACGACAGCGGCGCGCACGGCTCGAACTTGTGACTAGCGTCCCCAACCAGGATCGTGCACGGGGTTCCATTCCGTGATGATCTTCTCCGCCAACCAGAAATCAAACTCGCTGTGGATGTCAATGGAGGTGCGGAAATCGTCGGTTACCACGATATCGATACGTTCCCCGAGGCGGCGGCCGGATCTCACCACAGAAGCCCTCGTGGCCGAAGCGAGTCCCGCATCCTCGCGGTAGATCAAGTCTTGACGGAACTGACGGCATTGATAGGTCGCGAGATCCGCCGCCAGCCGCACGTAGCCGTTTTTCTCCGGCCCGCGCCGCCAGAAGTTCTTGTGCGTCTTGTAGGCCGTAAACACGCTGTCGAGAGTCGGGTCTGCCTTCAACCGCAACACGCACTCGCGGATCAGCGCGGGCGTGCGAAACAGATCCGTCGGCTGCAGGTACACGATTATGCTAATGGGCCGTTGGGTCAGTGTCTCGTAAGCCTCCAACGCGTGACGCACGACCGGTTCGACCGGCATCGCGTCGCTCGCCAGCTCAGCCGGGCGCAGAAACGGCACCTCCGCGCCATGCTCACGCGCGACCTGTGCAATCCTCTCGTCGTCGGTGCTCACAAGTACCACATCGCAGACGCCGGATGTGCGCGCATGCTCAATCGAGTACGCAATAAGCGGCTTGCCGGCGAGCGGTCTCAGATTCTTGCGAGGCAGCTCCTTCGATCCGCCCCGTGCTGGAATCACCGCCATCGTTCGGAGTTCGTTGCCCATCGACCGTTCCCCTCTCCTTGACGATCAGCGACGAATTTAGTTCAATACACGCCTAGCGAACCGCTTGGTTCCTCCGATCGTCTTGAGCCAATAGGCCACCTCACGCTGCGTCGATGGCGGCAACAACTCGTAGGGCGGAGCTGGGTAGCGCGCCTCCTCGCGAATCACACCCATCTGTGCCAACGCCTCCTTGACGACCACCCATCCCTTCGAGCCACCGACGGTCCCCGCGGCGACGCGGTACAGCGCCATCACCCGCTCTAACCGCTCTTGTGCAGCGATCGCCCTCGCCTGGCTCTCGGGATCGGGCCTTCCGCCGAATGCCCAGACAGCAAGCACCGCTTCAGGCGCGATATTCGACGAGCCGACCATGAGCCCGTCGGCGCCTGCTTGAACGCCGGCGAGCGCGAGACTCGTCACCGTTTGGATCATCAACTTGCCGGGTGGCCGCTGCTCGATCAATCGCTCCATGAACGCGCGATCGCCGGTGCTGTCTTTGATGCCGACCACCCCCTGAACTTCATACACCGCGCGCAACGTATCCGGCGAAGGAAGCACCTCGCGGAACATCTTATTCAGATAGGCAATAAGGGGAACGTCACACGATTCAGCAATTGCTCGAAAGAACCGGATGAGTGCGTCTTCCGAATACGCAAGCGGCGCCATCGGCGTGATCAGTAATGCATCGGCTCCACTTTTGATACAGCTCTCGGCCTGCTCAAGAGCGTCCTTCAGCGACAAGGCAAAGACGACCGCGATGACCGATCTCTCGGGCCCGACTGTCTCCTTGGCGAGACGGATCGCGCGCGCGCGATCCTCACGCGTCAGGCAGAACCCTTCGCCCATCTCGCCGCACACGGTCAGACCCGAAATCGACTCGCCATCCACCTGTGCCGCGCTCACAAACCTGATCAATGAAACGAAGTCGCCTTCCGAGAGACGCCCGTGTTGATCGAGGGGCGTCACCATCAGGGCGGAAACCCGTCCGAGAAACCGGGCCAACGCGACGGTGTCGGAAGGCGACGGGGTGGGGGTTCCACTCACTGTGCGCTCCGATGCACCGCGCGGGAACGCCCAACAACAGCCGACGGCATTAGGACGGAAGAAGAAGCCGCGTCCCAGCCTTCGCGCATGACTGCGGCGATTGTTCGGAGTGATGTCGCGTGCAGGGCATCCTTGAAGAAGCACTCTTTCGCTGCGATTGCCGCCTGGTAGATCCACATTCCCAGCCCGTTAACGACGCGATGCCCGTGCTTCTCGGCCTGCTGGAGCATGCCCTCTCTCGCCGGCCGATAGAGCGTGGAGGCAAATCGGATTGGTAACCGAACTCCGCCGATGATCCGCTTGGATTCCCGCTGGTTGTCTTCCGCAGCCATGTTGGTACTCGCCAGCACAGAGAAAGGCTCGAAGGAACCTTCGCGGCCAACCGGCGTTGCGTTGATCACCAAGTCCATCTCGCTGACGACGCTTGCAATGTCCGACGCTGCGATTGCCTGAACCTGTTTGTCTGGGTGATTCCGCTCGAGCAACTGCTTGAGACGCTGAGCGCGGTCAGCGGTCCGGTTCGCCACGATCAGCCGCCGTGCAACCGGAAAGACGCGATCGCCGATTGCCGCCGCCGCACCACCGGCGCCGATGATAAGAATTGCCAGACCGCCGATGTCGCCAAAGGCTTCGCGCAGGTTCTCATACATGCCGTCGCCATCGGTATTCGTGCAGAAGAACGTGCCGTTCTTCCGACCGACCGTGTTGGCGACTGCCAGACGCGTTGCCACACTGGTCGCACGCGTTTCCAGCGTACGGAACACAGCCTCTTTATGCGGCGAAGCCACCTTGAAGCCGAGTATATCCGGGTTGGCTTCTGCCTCCTCAAGAATCTTCGCCAGCACGACCTGCGCTCCGGCTTCCGGTGGGAGATCGAACGGCACATACTCGGCGTCAAGATGCAACCGATCGAGCAGGTAATTCCAGGCGGTGCCCTGCTCGGTGCTCTTGGTGACACCATGCCCGATGATGCCGATCCATCTCTTGCTCCTGCGCGTCGCCCATCGGTCGCACAGATCGACGCCGTTGTCAAGATGCTCGAATGCGCGCATGACTTGGCGGCTCGTCACGACGGAAAATCGGGTAGCAGCGCCTTGGCGAGTTTGAGTCCGTCTTCGTCGTGAAGGTCGAGGACACTGCTGATGTCACGGACGGGGATTAGACCGATGCGGTCGCCGAGCCGTCGGCCAGCCCGCGTGAGTTCTGCCCGCATTACGGTAACCAATCCACCCATCTCTTTGTACAGCGGCTGCAGGATATGGCGCGGCACTTCGTCCCTGGACTGAACCCGCTGAGGCATCCCGCCGACGCCGAATGTCCAAAACTCGTGGCGTTCTTCACGGGCTGCAAAAACAGAGTCGAGACCTTCTTCCAGAAGCAATTCGACGACCCGATCGATCAGTCCAGGCGAACGGAGCGGGTGCGTGATCTCGAGCAGCACGACGAGATCCGGATGGTAGCCATCCTCCTCTTCGAGCCAATTGAGCGCATGCTGCAGCACACCGGCCAGCGGCATGCCGGGCGCACTGAGCTGGGCGGGGCGCAGAAACGGAGCTTCTGCGCCAAGCCTGACAGCCAGCTCCGCGACGCCTGGGTCGTCGGTTGAGATGATGATTCGTTTAATGAAACGCGATTGAGCGGCCGCCTCAATTGTGTAGCTCAGCAACGGCTTACCGCCGAGCTTCAGCATATGGCCGCGCTCGACCTCGGCGTCGCTGCCGCGGATGGGAATAATCGCGACTGCAGCCGGTGTGTCAGCCATCGCGCAGCGCTCGCTCACTCCTGTCGTCTGTCATGCTGCCTTGGATCAGCTCCACGATGCGCACCATCCGTACCCCTCGTCCCGTCCTTCGCATGATTAACGCCATGGCAAACGCTTCGCTCAACGAACAATCAGACAACCCAGGTTCCTGCTTTGCTGTCATTCGACGCGAAGCGCTACCAGTGTGCTGACATAATACGCGGCAGCAGTGCCCTGGCAGCCATGTTCAGCATGTATCGCGTGCGGGATAGATCCATGCCCCAGTACTCACGAAGGACATAGTTATATCTCAAAATCGATCTATGCCCTCCTCTCGGAATGCCCCCCCGGTGCATGCCCCTGTCGTCGAAAACCAACAACGTGCCGGCTGGGCCGATTAAATCAAGTTCGGGACTCTCGCTCTCATCGCTGAGATCTTCTGTCGCGGACATGAAATCATCGATATCTTGTCGCGAGACCGTCTTGAGAATGGCATGGGCCACCTGTGGATTCTCGCAGGCAGCTCGAATGTCGGCTATATCGCGAGTCTTGCAAAAAGGGATCCTGCGGCGGTAGATGCTCTCTCGGATCGCCACGACCAGTCGATGGGACCCGCGCACATAGGCAAACGCACCGTTCGTGGAGTCGACGTCGTTCAAATAGATGAAAAACTTCAACGTGAAGAAGTTGGGAGGATAGATATTGGCCTCCGATGGCGAATTATCGTCAGTATGCCAGGGCGTGATGGGTTCATCTGAAGCCGGATATTCGATACTCATAATATGCGAAAGCCATGCCGGCCCTTCAAGGTACAGGCTGGAAAATTCCTTGAACCCGCATTGCAATGCGATCCCCGACAAATCACTCAAGCCCGCTCGTGTTTCCGACCTGATGTTTCGCGCAAGGGCATTTAAGGGGCTGACTAGGATCCACTTCCTAGCCGGCTTCCGATGGGGTAGCGCGTGATGGCGCAGGCGAATGGTGGTTTCGGCAATCTGATCAATCATCCCTGCCGAAAAGAAACGATCCTTCTTCACTATTCCATCACGCTTGATGGCTTCAAGATCGGACTCGCCGAGTGTGTGAGATTGATTCATGGTCATTTCCTTATCGGCATAGGACCGGACTAATCTAACGCCCGGGCTGGCGGGATGAGGAATTCAAGGAATGCGCCATCGCGCGCATGCGCGCAAGGCCGTCCAAGACGGAGAGGGGTTCTACACCAAGTTCTCCCTGCATGCGATCGGTTACGAACGATGTGTTGCATGGACGCGGGGCAATGGTCGGGAAAAAACTGCTCTTTACCGGATGGAGCAATGAGGGATCCAAGCCGAACGCCTGTGCGACCAGTTTTCCAAATTCGTATCGGTTGACAATGTCCTTGCCCGCGATATGCCAAGTCCCGGTCTTACCAAGTTGAATCAGTCGCCAGATAGCCACGGCGCAATGGTAGGACCACAAGGGGTTCTCATACACATCCGTTACGAGATGAATTTGCTCGCCTCGCCTAAGACGATCAATAATCCACGTAGCCGGATTGGTCCTTCCCTCAGGAGCGTGCCAGCCGTACATGAGAATCGGACGGACGATGGTGGCTTCCGGACACCCCTGTTTGACGATGTGCTCACATTCCACTTTGATGCAGCCATATCTGTTGATCGGATTCGTAGGATCGCTCTCTCTGTAAGGGGCGCTTTTGCCATCGAACACCGCATTGGACGAGATATAGACAAGCTTGATGTCCTGCTTGCGTACCAGGTCTACGACATTTTGGGTCCCGATGACGTTGGATTGCCAACCTTCCTCAGGGTGACACTCCACATAATCGACGTTGGCGATCCCAGCCGCATGGATCACCACATCGAAGTGAGACCTGGCAAAGAAGTCGGCCAATCGCGGGCGTTCACGAATATCGACGACAAATTGCTCTGCACCGTTTATTAATGGGACCGTGTAGTCTCGTAAATGCAGGACGCTGAGCCTGTCTTTCCCATCTGCTGTGGCAATCAAGGCATGCCCCAACAAACCCGTCCCCCCTGTTATTAACACTCTCATTCTTGTTTCTCCAGGTTATAGCAGGCCTATCTCGTGGCTGATTCCAGCCAGACCTCGAAGGCCAAGAGGGCCCACAAGCGATGCCCATGGTCTCTCGTCCCTTCGGTATGCTCTCGGACAAGGCTGGCCACGTAAGGCGCAGCAAGGTACTCTCGCGAGAGAGCTTGGGGAGCCAGCAGCAAGTCATGCACATACTCTCGCAGCTCTCCCCGAAACCATGCTCCCAGCGGAACCCCGAAACCCTTCTTCTCGCGGCGGAGAATTTCTGCCGGCAGCAGGTCGGCAAACGTTTTTTTCAAGATGTACTTGGTGGTTCCCCAGCGCAGTTTGAGCTCATCGGGAAGCCCAGCAACGTACTCGGCCAAACGGTGATCGAGGAACGGCGAGCGGCCTTCGAGGCCATGCGCCATCGTGGAGCGATCCATTTTCACCAGCAGGTCATCCGGGAGATAGGTCATGAAATTGACGTAGAGAATCTTTGACAGTGGAGATAAGCCGGTCATCCGCGCCAGCATGTCAGGCGGATAGTCAATGCCATCGGTCAGCAGCCCGCTGAAAACCTCCGGCTGCAACAAACGGGGCAGGTCGTCATCGAAAATCGTGATCCACCGCCGCATCCTGCCCAACAGCGGGTTGGCCGCTCCGTCGAAGAATCGCTGGGCCCGACGAAGCCAGTGATGATACTGCTTGGGCTGGGGGAGCGCCCCCAGCGCTCGGCCGCAGAGGCGGGAGAAGGCGGGCGGCAGGCGTTCGGCAGCGATGCAGGCGAGAAAACGGAGGTACCCGGCAAAGAGTTCATCCCCGCCATCCCCATTCAGCGCCACGGTCACATGCTGCCTAGTCAACTGGGATACGATAAACGTCGGGATCGCGGAGGAATCTCCGAACGGGCCGTCATGATGCCGAACCAGGCGCTCGATCAAATCAATCGCCTTGGGTTCGACAACGAACTCGGTATGGTCGGTCTGAAAATGGTTCGAGACCAACCTGGCGTAACGGGTTTCGTCGAAGGCACGATCCCCGGCGAACCCCAGGCTGAAGGTCTTGACGGGGCGGTCGAGCAGCCGGCTCATCAGGCCCACCACGATGCTGGAGTCGATCCCGCCGCTCAGAAAGGCGCCCAGCGGCACATCAGCCATCAGCCGCTTCTGCACCGCCTCGGTGAGGAGCGTCCGTAGCTGATGCGAGGCCTCAGGTAGCGAGACCCTTCGGCGGGAGGAGCGCGCAAAGTTCAAGTCCCAATAGCGCCGAAGCTCGGTCCGCCCATCGGCTTCCACGATCATGGTATGCGCAGGAGGGATCTGATTGATGCCCTCATAGAAGGTCCGCCCGGGCGGTGGATAACCAAAGGTGAAATAATGCGGGAGCGCCCCGAGTGATGGGGTGCCTGAGACCGCAGGATGCCGGAGGAGGGCTTTCGCCTCCGAGCCGAAGACGAAGACCGCCCCGGCCTTCGCGTAAAAGAGCGGTTTCTTGCCGACTCGATCGCGGGCCAGGAGCAACCGTCGTCGTCGCTGATCCCAGAGGGCAAAGGCAAACATCCCATCCAGTTTCTCGACGCATTTCTCTCCAAACTCCTCGTAGAGGTGGAGCACTACCTCCGTATCGGAGTTCGAACGGAAGGGATGACTGTGAGCCGCCAGCCGCTCACGCTGCTCCCTAAAATTGTAGATCTCGCCGTTGAACACGATCCAGAGCGTGCCGTCCTCGTTGGGCATGGGCTGGCCAGCGGCCTCTGAGAGGTCGATGATCTTGAGGCGGGTGTGGCCAAGTCCCGCTGGGCCATCCACGTGCACACCGGACGCATCAGGCCCCCGATGGTGCAACGTCTCTGCCATCTTCTTCACAATGTCAGCCGATGCCGGACCGCCATCCAGCCTGACCTCTCCGCAAATACCACACATATGTTGAGTTCCTAGGTCCGGCCTGGCTCAAGGTCTTGGGCAGGAAGGTTCTGCCGGACCCCAGACCCTCGCCAGCCATACTGTCCGGTGGGGGAAGTTTGGATCTCCACGAGGCCAGCTCGCTGGAGGAGGCCTCGCACCTCTGGCTCCGAGTAGTAGTAGCGAATGGGAGCCGCCAGACGGTCGAACCAATCGGCATGGAGGACTTGGAAGGGGTAATGACTGTACATCCTGATGCGGGGAGGGGTCATTCTTCCGAACATCCCTCCCATCAGCGGGACACGTCTCAGCACCTGGTACGGGAGAATAAAAGCGTACCGATCCACCAGGGCACCGAGGAACGATAATCCGTTGACGACTGGGTGCGGCAGTCGGGTCGTCAGGAGGCGAACAACCTCGAGCAGAAAATTGCTGATCCGACGCGTGCTGCTATACAGCCAGAGATATAAGGCTCCGCTCGGCCTGAGCAAGGAGGCGATGGCTCTTACGCCGTTTTCGGGATCAGGGAGGTGGTGGAGCACGCCGATGCTATAGACAAAATCGAAGGTGCCAGCAGCGAACGGAAGCGCGTAGATGTCCGCCTGCACGAGATGGACATTGGGGAACTGCTTCGTATTCTGGTAGGTGGCGTCGATTGCTCGACTGATATCCACCCCAACCATTTCTGCCCCACAGGAAGCCGCGTGGTAGATATGCCGTCCGAACCCACAGCCTACATCCAGCCCAAGCCTGCCCTTGAAGGAATCTGAGGTGGCCGGATAAAGGTAGTTCCAGAAGTTTTCCCTGAAATCGCACACCATTTCTGAAAAGGTGGTCCATTGATACCCGAAGCTCTCTTGGGTCTTGCTGACCAGGATATTGAAACGCTTCGCGGGGTGGTTTGCCCTTCTTACGTCGAGGCGGTCACCCATACGGCTTCGATAGCGAGACACAAAGTCCGGGAAGAGCTCGAAAGCGTTGCATAGCATCCTGGGAATTGTATTGACAATGGGGTAACTCGCCCCGCACCCGCAGTTGAGCAGGCCCTCAATGACCTCCTTGCCGTCGCGAGCCTCCACAAAGGGATTAGCCTCGAGCTTTTTCAGGCACCTGGGGCACCGGAGGAGTTGATAAAGGACCTGGCGCATAACCTAACCTCTCGGGCTATCGCAGCCCTAAGGGTCCACGCAAAGAGGAATAGTGGTAGGTGGCCCATGCCAAGGGCCACGTGAGCTTGAGACGCATCAACAGGCTGATGACCAGATAGGCAATCGATTGCACCGGACCGGTCCGATAGATCTGTAGTTGTTGCTGTGCGCGCTGGAATTCCTCGGAGGTCAAACGATAATCGAGGATTTCAAAGAGGGTCCGTGGATGTAACTGCTTCACCGGCAGGGCTGCCTCCTTTCTACAGTGCAACCCGAGCTCAAAAGCAAGGGCCCAGAACAGGTAGCGTTTGATATCCGTCTTCCACCGAGCGACGAGCTCGGCATGCTCCGGCCATCGCACCAAGTGTGCGTCGCAGTAGCGTGTGAGATTCACAAAATAGTCATGGGTCAAGGATTCGATGGTCCGTGCGCTCTGTGAATGCCGCTGTTGCCGCCACCGCCACAAGCGCTGGGGAATATGGCCCACAGCGGCACGCTCGGCGAGCTCACACCACACGACAAAGTCACCGAAGCCTATCGGCGCTTGTTCATCAAACCGAATATCGCCCAGCGCTGAGCGGCGAATCAACGCTCCCGGGACTCCAATTGACGATCGCCCTGACCGTATGGTCTGACCGATATATTCCAGCCCGGGCGTAATCGGCTTCACGGGCGAGTCCCTGACCCCGATCACCTCCCCGGATTCGTTGATCAATTCCCAGTCCGAGCACACAACTCCCGCGTCCGGGTGCTGGCGTAGAAAGTCCACGCACCGGCTGACGATCCGCGGAGCCCGCTCATCGTGGTCGTGGAACAGCCCTAGGAACTCGCCGCGGCTTTCATTGATGCAGAAATTATGGTTGCCGTAGAGGCCAATGTTGCACGGCTGACGCACATACCGGACGCGCCGGTCTGCACAGGCAATCTCGCAACAAACCTGCTCGGTCTCGTCCTGAGAACAATTGTCGCTGATGAGGATTTCTAGAGGCGCATAGTCCTGCCCGCAGATGCTTTTCAGGCTTTCCCGCAGCGCGGAGGCACGGTTGTACGTTGGCACACAGATTGACACTAAGGGGCTGGACATGACGCTCAGGAATTTACGAACGATGCCTCTGACAAAGCAAGAGACTCTAAACCTCGGTCGACCCCTCGGAGCTCCCCTACCCCGGTTTCGTAAAGCTTCCGGCAATCTAACCGGACACGCAGGGGGCGGCGCGCTGCCTGCCCTAGTTCGCTGGTGAGCTTGGGCACGATATAGCGGTCGTCCAACCTGAAACGTGCACAAATACGCCTGGCCAGTGCGACTCGATCAATGAACTCCGGCCCCGTCGCATGGAAGGTCCCTGTGTGCCCATATTCAACGAGAAAGCGCGTCGCGCGCGCAAGGTCCTCCGTGTAGGTCGGACTTCCCCATTGGTCAGCGGGCACAAGAACCTGCTGCCCTGCCCTTATTCGGTCTACACAGCGCAGTGCAAAGTTCATCCGCTGTGCGTCCGGGCCATAAAGCCAGGAGGTACGGAGAATTAAGTAGCGGTCCGGCAGCAACTCGCGCAGGGCCGCTTCCCCCTCCGCCTTGCTGCGGGCGTAGGCAT
>Ga0194120_10002251_pt1 | contig 33566 bp, 29 predicted proteins | sample TA2MahCa65mmetaG_FD_148642 | JGI IMG/M metagenome (GOLD analysis project Ga0194120, IMG submission 148642) | Freshwater microbial communities from Lake Tanganyika, Tanzania - TA2015019 Mahale Deep Cast 65m | ecosystem: Environmental > Aquatic > Freshwater > Lake | place: Tanzania: Lake... | reverse complement strand
GGGCGCCGCGCGTCGTCTTGCTGGTCCGCCCCGTTTTCCGATCCTGAGCGGGACCGCGCAGAATGCGTTCCGACACGTTGTTGGTTCCCGCCACGTGCTCGGTTTCCCCGCTCGGAGTGGTCACCTGGGGGGCCGCGAATAACGGGTCTTTACACGAAGGGCGGTTTTCACGTTCTCTTCCGCGCATGTCGGCCCTCAAGGTCAAGTTCGATTTCGAGATCCTCCCCGGGCAGCGCGCGCCGCTGGTCGATCAACGGCTGTCGTTCATCGACAAGTTGCGGGACAAGATCCGGGAACAGGCGCGCCGCTCCTCCGCGCGCACCCGGTTATTGAGAAGTTACCTTGATGACTTGCGGGCTGACTACCGGGAGCTTATGTTCGGCCCTGTCCCGTGAAGCGAAACAGAAAGTCACGGCGGTGCGTTCAGATGACGCCGCCAACCTCGCCCTTTGGCAAACTATCGGAATCGAGCATTTCATCGCAGCGAAATGGTAAGCGGGAGACTCAACGTGCCCCACGACGACGACAAACCCCTGACCCCGGCGCAGGCTCGGCAAAGACTCCAGCAGGGTCTTGCCGACTACATGGCGGGAAAAGGCACGGGGCCGATTGTCTTCCGCCTGAAACGGACGAAGAAGGCCAGCCACACCTATCCGCTCAAGCTCACCCAGCAGCAGCGGGAAACGCTGCTCGAATACACCAAACTGAGCGGAAAGCTCAAGAAGAAGGTCGAGCAGGCCGGTGAAGGCACGCTGGTCGTCCCCGTCACCTGGAACGAACTGCACAAGCTCAACGACGAAACCGGCCAAGCTGCTGTCCGTGCCCGAAGTCCGCATAAGAAGCGGCTGCTCGCCGTGATGAGCCGTGTGGTGAAGTTCTTCGAGGAGGAACACGCCGAAGTCTTCGATCTCGCCGCCCCGACCCCCACCAATCGTCGTCCGGCGAAAAGCGATCTCCTGTTCCAATTCAAGATCACGCTGCTTGGAGCCAAGCCTCCGATCTGGCGGCGGATTCAGGTCCAGGACTGCACGCTCGACAAGCTCCACGAACACATCCAGACGGCAATGGGATGGACCAACAGCCATCTTCATCAGTTCGAGATCAAGGGCGAGCGGTACGGCGATTCCGAGCTCTTGGATGACGGCTTCGAGGACTTCGAGTGCGTGGATTCCACGAAAACCAACCTCAGCCAAATCCTGCCCAAGACAGGCAAACGGTTTGCTTTCAAGTACGAGTACGATTTCGGCGACGGCTGGGAACACGAGGTCCTTTTCGAGGGAAATCCGCCCGTCGATCCCAAGGCGAAGTATCCGCTGTGCATGGAAGGTGAACGAGCCTGCCCACCAGAGGACTGCGGCGGTGTGTGGGGCTATGGCGACTTCCTCGAAGCGATCCGCAACCCAAAGCACGAAGAACACGAGAACATGCTGGAATGGACCGGGGGCCGGTTTGACCCGGAGGATTTCGATGCGAAGGTGGCGACGAAGGAAATGAAGAAGGGACTGCCGGACTGGAGGAGCATGAGGTAGCCATGCCAAAACGCAAGCCAGACCCGGATGAAGCCAAGCAGCAAGCCGTCGAAGAAATCGCTGGTCTGGTGCCCTGGCATTCGGTGAGCAGGCCGGCATAGCCGTGGATGGTGCGTCTTTCGGGGTGCGGGTGAAACTCCCGCGAGAAGGACTCGGCCGGAGCTTGGCCCTCGTCTTCCCACGCGATCAGCTCGCCGCTCTCGTCGACAGTCGGGGGAAAAACTGTTTGCGTTCCCGTCGAGCGAACTTCGACGATCATGCCCGACGACTCGCTGGAGAATTTCTCGGTGACGAGCGGCGCGGCTGCACGGTACCACCAGTGGGAACGTGGCTTTCCGGGTCGGCCGAACACCAGCGGCGTCGGCGGCAAGAGCTGCGGCGCGAGCTCGACAGCGCGCGAATGGTCGAGGTCCACATCGATTAGCCAGCGCCTGCGTAAGGCACTGTCGAAGCTGCGGCAGGCCCTCCGCGAGGCCGAGGTCGATGCCCACCCGCTGATCGTTCGCGGCGGCGGTGCCGCGAACCCGGAATACACGATGGTGCCGCCTTACGCCGAATAGCGCCGCAGATTGGCGACAACTTCGCGGAAACCGCGTTGTTAGCAACCCGCCATAATCGACGGCTCCTTGATCGTTGAATCACAGGCCCCATATTCAATGCCTTTCGCGTGCGGAGTACCATGCGGGCGGTTCCCGCGACGCGCATTCGCCCTCGGACCTTGACCAATGCCCCAGCCCATTCGACTCGCGTTCCTCGGCGTCGACCATCCGCACGGCGCGGCGTGGCGCGAGTTGATCGGCCAGTTCACCGGGGAACTCGCCGTCGCCGCGATCGTGCCGGGATTCGGAGGCGCGACGACGAGTCTCGAGGAACGTCTCGCGGACGTGCCGCGATTCGAGACAGTGGACGCGCTGATCGCGCGCGGCGCGTTCGACGCGGCCGTCGTGTGCCTTCCCGATCGGGAAACGCCCGACGCCGTCGCGACGCTCGCCCGCGCGAAAAAACACGTGCTCGTCGAAAAACCCTCGGCACGCACGGCCGCCGAATGGCAACCGGCTGTCGACGCCGTGCGCGATGCGGGCGTCGCGTTCCAAAACGGTTACGTCTTTCGTTATGATCGGGCGGCCGAACGGCTCAAGGCCATGGTCCGCGAGGGGCGATTCGGGCGGCTGATCAGCGTCGAAATGACGTTCGTGACGAGCGACGTCCGCCGCCGGGGCGCGGACCATTACCTGTTCGATCGGGCATCGAGCGGCGGAGGCTTCTTTCATTGGCTCGCCTGCCATTCCTTCGATTTGCTCGCCTATGTCACGGACGAGCCGGTCGTGGGCGTAACCGCGCGGACGGGCGTCTATGGCGGTGTGCCGACCGACGTCGAGGACGGCGGCGCGGTGATCCTCGAACTGGCCGGAGGCGGGATCGCGACGTTGGTCGGCGGATACTGGATCCCGCGCTGGGCGGGCGAGAACCGGTGGACCATCCGAGGGACCGAGCGGTGGGTCGAGTGGAATCCGTCGGACGGAGGCGGACGGCTCGACATCCACGGCCCGCAGCCGCATTGGCATGCGATGGAGGAGACGTTTCGGATTCCCGCCGACACGGCGCGCGGTTACGGCGGCGGAAAGGGCTTCGCCTTGGTCCGGGACTGGCTCGACGCGATCGCTTCGCGCCGCCCGTGCCGCAACACGCCCGACACGACGCGCGCCGTGCTCGAGATCCTCGATGCGCTCTACCGATCCTCCGCCGAATCCCGCCGCATCGCCTGCCACATCCGTGCCGGGTCGAACGAAACGGAGCCGCGGTGGCACGGCGTGTGCCCCACGACGACGGATACGGGACGCCAATCCTCTCATGACGATTCGGAACTTGGACAACGACGGTGAGGTCATCATGAACAACGCATCGAAGCGAAGGAGATCGGCGCCGAGCCGTCCGTTCCGGACGCGGGGCCGTTTCGCGCGGCGGATCGTCGCGACGGCATGGACCGCGTGTCTTGTCGCGGTCGCCGGGATCGGCCGATCGGATTGCGCGGCCGACGAACTTCTGGTCGGCGCGGCGACGATCGACGTCACTCCCGAACGGCCCGTCGCCCTGTGGGGCCAGTTGCACACGCGGATCTCCACCGGCGCGGAAAGTCCGATCACGGCGACCGTGCTCGCGCTCGAATCGCGTTCGAATGCGGCGAGCGCCGAGCAATGCGTCGTGGTCGCGTGCGACGTCGTCGCGATCCCCGACGCCGTGCTCGAACAAACGCGCGCGGAAGTCGCGAAACGGGTCGAGGGATTCCCCGTCGAGAAGATCATCCTGTGCGCGACCCATACGCACACGGCGCCCGTCTTGCTCGAGGGGATCTACAACATTCCCGAAGCCGCCGTGATGCGGCCGACGGAGTACGTCGCGTTCCTTTCCGAGCGGATCGCCGACGGAATCGCGACGGCCTGGCAGTCCCGGAAGCCGGGCAAGGTCGGTTGGGGGCTTGGGCACGCCGTTGTGGGATACAATCGCCGAGCCGTCTACGACGACGGAAGGGCCGTGATGTACGGCGGCACGGATCAACCGTCGTTCCGAATGATCGAGGGGTACGAGGATCACGGCGTCGAGGTGCTTTGTTTCTGGGACGGCGACGACCGATTGATCGCGACGGCCGTCAACGTCGCATGCCCGGCGCAGGAAGTCGAGGGTCGCGGCGTGCTCAACGCCGACTTCTGGCACCCGCTGCGCACATCGCTCCGCGCGCGCCACGGCGAGGGGCTCCACGTGCTCGGACTGACCGGCGGCGCGGGAGACCAGTCGCCCCACCTGATGTTCCGAAAGCAAGCGGAGGAGCGCATGATGCGGCTGCGCGGCCTCAATCGGCTCACCGAGATCGCTCGGCGGATCGAAACGGCTTGGAACGAAGCGTACGAAGGCGCCCGCCAGGAGAAACACGCCGATGTTCCGCTCGTCCATCGCATCGAGCGGCTCGAATTGCCGCGCCGCGAAGTGACCGAACGCGAGTGGCGGCTTGCCAAGGCGAAGGTCGAGGAACTGCGATCGGATCCCAAAAACAGCACGCTCGTCTGGTGGCACGGCAAGGTCGTCGAGCGGTACGAACGGCAACAGGCGGGGACCGTCGCGCCCTATCACATGGACCTCCATGCGGTGCGGCTCGGCGATGTGGCCGTTTGCACGAATCCGTTCGAGCTGTTCGCGGACTACTCGATCCAGATGAAGGCGAGGAGCCCGGCGCTCCAGACGTTCGTGATCCAGTTGGCCGGGCCGGGCAGCTATCTCCCGTCGGCGCGCGCGGCTGCCGGAGGCGGTTACAGCGCGATCGCGGAGAGCAACGAGATCGGCCCGGCCGGCGGCCAGATCCTCGTCGACCGTACGGTCGACCACTTGAGGAATCTGTGGGAAGGATCACGGTGACGGCGACGCGGCGACCACCCGCAGGCCGTCCCGATTTCCGGCATGGGCAAAGACGCCTTCGAGCCACGCGGTCGCGGCCGCGTCGGCGGGTGCTCCGCGCAGGATGACTTGCCGATCGGCCAGCAGGGCCGTCCATTGCAATACGTCGCCGTGACCAAGGACGAACGGGACGATCGGCAGTTTGCCGTTCGCGAACGACGCGCCGTCGAAGTCGACATCGATCGATCGGATGCGCGGGTCGAGCGCGGCGGCGAACAGCGCGCCGATCGCGAGGTCTCCCGAGCGGGGAACGACCAATGCGATCTTCCCGGAATCGGCGTCGGGACATTCGGCCAGCCCATCGATCACACACCGAAAATCCGTCGCGGCCATCCCCGGCAGGGGCCGGCCCCATACGATGCCGTTGCGTTGCCATGCGTTCCGCTGTTGCGCGGGCCCGGCGTCGGTGATCGCCGCGAGTTCGCCGATGAACCGCACGTCGGGAAGGACGACGAGCGCGCCGGACCTGGCGCGTTCGGCGGCCGATCCCGTCCCGGATTCACCGAGCCCTCGGTCCTTGCCCTGGGGTCCGCACAGGATGACGACGGGCCGTCGATCGCGCGGCGCGTTGTCCCTGACGAAAAGAGTCGGAACAACGAGATTCCCCTCGCTCGGAAGATCGATCCGCGTGATCCGCAAGTCGCCCGCTTCCTCGGTGGTCGGGTTGCCGGCGCGCGCGGTCGTGGGGAGTCGCTGCGATTCGCCGAGCAGTTCCCGGAGCGAGCCGGCCATCGCGTCGTTCCATGTCCGTCGGGTTTCCGGGTCGTCGAGCGGCGGCATCGAATAACTCCGCTCGCGGCGATAGATGCGGCCGATTTCGCCGAATCCCAGATCCTCGGGCGCCGCCGCGATCAGGTTCGTGAGCACATCGACGGGAAAAGGCTCGGTCTCCGGTTCCGCGATCGACGACTCCGATCCCAAATCGCGCCCGTTCACCCATCGCTCCATCCAGGCGTAGGTCCGTTCGCGCTTTGGCCGATCGTAGTTGTGCGGCGTGTCGTAGTAGACGCATTCCGTCCGATCGGCGCTGGAATTGGCGGAATAAAGTCGTTGGATTTCGGGAAATCGGTTTTCGAGAAAGGTCCGCGTCCAGTCGTTCATGGTCAGGAACTGCAGCGCGGCGGGTTGGCCGAGCGTGCTGATTTCGGGGTGGTCGGTGAATTGCATGACGCGGGGGAAGTGGTTGCACGCGCAGTGGCAGCCGTCGATGAACATGATCTCGCGGAAATCGCACGTGAGGCCGACCACGGTCGCGGCCCGGACGCGCGGATCGAGGGCGACGAGCATCTGCGTCTGCAGGCCGCCGCCCGACTCGCCCGCGACGCCGATCCGGCCGGGATCGACGCGGGGATGGCTTTCGAGATAGTCGAGCGCGCGCATGTTGCCCCAGATCATGACGGTCTGGTGCGACACGCCCGCATTCAAGTCCTCGTAGTGGTTCTGCGTCGGCGAAAACGTGACGTAACCAAGCTTCGCGAAGAAGAGGCAGCGCCGCTGGACGTCCGGGTGCGCGTTGCCCTCGGCCCAATGCCCGTGCGGGCAGAGCATCGCGGGTAACCGCTCGTCGGATCCCGTCTTCGGCTCATACAACAGGCCCGTCGCGTAGACCCGAGGCCAAATCCGATAGGCGACGCGCCGCACGGTGCACCAGGGATGATCGAGCACCTGCGATTCATGGATATCGAGCGGAATCCGCTTGGGCGGCGGATCGAGTCCGGTCACGCGCAGGAGACGCTCCTTGATGCGCCGCTGATGGGCGCGCAGCGGCTCGCCCTCCAGCTTCGCGATCGGCTCGGGCTCGCTCAGCCGCCGGTAATATTCCGTCAGACGGACCTTGGGCGCGACCCGAGCCGGTTCGTCCGCGCCGAGTCGGACGCTCGCGGACGAGACGGCGATAACGCATCCGAGTAGTCCGCCTCCCCGCACTACCGCGTTCCAAGGCGTCCGCGCCTTGGGAATCGAAAGGACCCAGAGCCCTCGAACCATGTCGCTTCTCCCGTGCGATCGTCGTCGGCGCCGGCCCCGCCGTCATGAGCGGTCCGCGCCTTGAGCGACGATCGGCGATCGGCTGGGCGCGGCCCGTTTCTCCGAATCCCAGAAGTGTACCCAACGGTTCCATGGGATGGGAGCATCCGAGAAGATAAGCGGTTCGGAACCGTTCGCCGGCCAGTGGTCGCTCTGCGGCTCCTCCCGCTGAGGCAGGAACCGGAGCTTGGCGCGGTGCAGGGGGATCTCGATCGGCGCGGTCCGCGAACGATCGGCGTACGCGACAATCGCCTTTTCGCCGAGTTCCCACGTGACGGCCTTTCCCGCGAACACAAGCTCGATCCGATCGAGGACCAAGTCGACGGCCGAGATCTTGTAGAGTCCCTGAAGGGCGCCCTCGACCACGGGACGCTCGACCGGGTCGAGTTGATCGAGCCAACCGCGCCGGTGGACGGAGGCGACGAGCCAGCCTTCGCGGTATTCGAAGTCGAGGCAAAGGGCGGCGTCGGATCCTCGCGCCGCATCCCCGGTCGCCGCCGGCGCGCCGGGCGGAGGCACGGCCCGAAGCGCGACTTCGACCCGATTGGTTGCGAGTCGCATGTCGCCGAGCGTGATTGTGCCGATTCCCAAGGTCCCGCTCTCTTCGAGAAGGACGCAGAACTCGCGGAAGAAAAACCGCTGCAACGACTCCTCGACATGATGCAGGCTCGCCTTGTGCCTCCGCACGCGATTCCATTCGCCCGTCTCGCCGGCGTCGCGGCACGCTTTGCGGAGTTGGCGAAAGAGCTTGGGGATCGTGCCGGAATGAAACCCGGGCCGCAGGAACCGGATCATCGTTTCGCCGTGATGGCCGATGCGCGACGGCTTGAGATGGACCGACCGGTTCGCCGCGTAGAGCCTCCAGTTCTCCTTCAATTCCCAGACGAGGAATCCGAACACGCCGGGGAGCAGGAGGACCGTCGCGCCGGCGAACGCATTCGCGAGGAACGTGCCGAGGAACGGTTGGATGGGAGCCGCGAAGACGCGCGTCAGGATGAGGCTGTACGGCAGGAGGATCTTGTGGGATACGGTGACGACGGGGAAATGCTTGATCGGATTGACCTGCGGTTCGATCAGCAACGTCACATAGATGCGGATGACGTAGCGCACGGCGGACCAGATCGGACTGAACGCCGCCTTGACCGCGAGGAACGGCCGAGGATCTCCCTGTCGGAACCGAAGCCATTCGTCGACGATGTACAGAACGCGTTCGACCGCTTCGAGCACCTGATGGAAGACGTCGACAATCCACTGCAATACGGCGGCGATGACGCGCATGCGCAATTCGTGCCACGCGCGCACCATCAAGTCCGTGAACCGTTCGTCGGCGTACCGGCCGATCGGCGAATTCAGGAACAGGTTGATTCCGAGGAAGACGTTGAGCGCGTACGTCCAGTCCCAAGGATCGGGATCGAGCATCTGGGGGATCAGGCCGATGAGCGAGAAGGCGAGCGGTCGGATCGCGTAGCCGTGGACGACTCGGTAGACCTGGCTCTGGAGGATTCGTTGGACGATCGGCGAGCGAACGATGCGGGTGGGCCATTCGATGAGCAGGGTATGGGCGAGCCGAAACAGGCGCAACAGGGCGAGCACGAAGCGCTGCCGGAAATCAGGCCGATGGATGAGCGGCAGCATCAACGTACCGAGCGCGGCGACCTGCACCACAAATGACCAACTCCACGCATGATGGCTCGGCTCGTGGGATTCGGTCGCCAGGGCCGCTTGGAGGATCGCGGGAAACACGAGCGGACCGGCGCTGATCGGCGCCGCCGCCCATCGGGCCGCTTCGGCCGCCGCCGATTCCACGACGGCCGCGCTGAGTTGGCCATCGCCTTCGAGTACGATTCCCGTCCCGACGTGGACAAGGCCTTCCACCACGTGCGCGAGGCCCGAAAGGGCGAGGAAGGCGCCGCCGAACGGCAACACGACGAATTGAGTCAGGAACCGGCCGACGGGCGTTCCGAACGCGAGCGAGCTGAGGCTCTGCGGTACGCGCAAGTAGATCGCGCCGGGTCGGTAGACGCCCTCGAGATCGCGAGCGAGCCGCCGGTCGGATCGCAACAACTGGTCACCGACGAGTGTTTCCTCGATGCCCGACAGATCGGGCATCTTGAGGTTGTTCATCGACAGGGCGTCGCGCAGGTCGCCCATGTTCACGAACCCCCGTTCGACGATCCGATCGAGGAGCTCCTCGATGATCTTGCGCCGCGCCACCCGCTCGGCGACCGTCGTCGGAACGAGCCCTTCCTGATCGAGGACTCCGGCGATGAGGGGGCGCAGATCGGTTCGCATCCGGTCTTCCATCCGATCGAAGGCGTCTTCGATCAGACGGGTGAGCGATTCGCGCGACGGCGCGTCGACGCGGAGGTTCGAGATCCGGCGCGCCGACGTGCGCAGGTGTTTCGTGATGAGGACTTGCCGGAGCAGGGGCAGCGGCTTCCGAAGCGGGTTTCGGCATTTCGATCGCAGCCAACCCCAAATGTCGATTCGGTACACGCCCCGCTCATGCTCGACGCACGCCTTCTGCAGGTCGTAGAGCAGGCGCGCTTCGGAACTCCATCGATCCTCGGCGGCGTGGCGCACGAGGGGCTTGAGCGCCGCGGCCCACCGGGTGCACAGTTCGGTCGGCAAGTCGAGCGTCTCGCCAAGCCGAGCGACGAGTCGTTCGAGTTCGGCGCTCGCCGCTTCCTCCATTTCCTCGGCGCGATCGGACGGCGCGACGCGCAGCGCCCGCGCGCGGAGGATCAGCGCCTTCACGCCGTTGCCGATCGCTCCGGCGCGCTGCGCCCGCGCGGCGAGACGCAGGAACAGGGACGGCGCCGCAAGCACTCGACCCGTGATCGCGTCGGCCGAACTCGTGCGGCGCGCGTCGTCCTCGAGCAGCACCCGAGCCCCAGGGCTCAGCATGGCCGCGCCCGGAAGACGCGATTCCCGGTGGAGCCGCTCGTGCTCCACGTCCCCGCTCACGAGACGATCCACGGCCGCCCAGTCGCGGATCGCCGGAAAGAAGTGCGTCAGGTCCTTGGGCGCGAAGTAACGCAGCTCCAGGTAGATCGCGAGGAACTCAAGGTAGGCCTCGCGGTCGTCGCTCGGCGGCAGGAGCATGTCGTCCTTGTCGAGCACCTGCCGGATCTCGGCGAACGCGACCGTTCCGATCGCTTCGATGCGCCGCCGTATTTCCGAGTCCGACCATTCGCCGGCCGCGATCCGTTGCTCGCCCGCCAAGTGGATCCGCGCATGGAAGAGCAGCCGCCAATAGGCATGCAGGACATCGGGCGCCGGCGCGTCTTCCAGATAGTCCCCGTCGGTCGGGTGCGCCAGGAGGATGACCTTGCGCGGCAGGTCGTCGCCAGGGGCCAAGGCGAGTTCCCCGCGATCGGCGATGACGAGCAACCGGTCGCGCTGGATCGTGTAGGTCTTGCGGTGGGGGACCTGCAGACCGAGCCCGGCCAATCGCCGGTCCTGCTTGATGACTCGCCGCAAAATGCGCGGTTCGATCAACAGCGCGGCGGGTTCGACCGACTGAATCGCTCGCCGCAGCGAGTCGAGGTCGATGCGCGATGCGGAATTCGCCGCGGCCATGATTTCCTCTGGACACCACCCGATGATGCCGACCGGTCGTGGGACCCGGCCGCCGAGAAAGGCTCGAACGCCGCCACCGTCCCGCTCGCCGAATCCCGGCGCGTCCCGTCCGCCGATCCTCGCCCCGACGGAAACGGCGATCCACTCCAGGAAACATACACCGCGCGGGAGGTCGCGACGCATCCCGGCCCGCCTAAACGGCGAGATTCCGGAACGAAGCATTATAGCGGATATCCGGGCCGAGCGCGTTAGCGTCGCTTGGCCATCGCGCGGGCGACGGCGATCCCCATGTCTGCCGGGCTCTTCGCGACTTCGATCCCGACGCCTTCGAGGGCGGCCGTTTTTTCGGCGGCCGTGCCCTTGCCTCCCGAGATGATCGCGCCCGCGTGTCCCATCCGCTTGCCGGGCGGCGCGGTGCGCCCCGCGATGAATGCGGCGACCGGTTTCGTGACCCGTTCACCAATGAACGCGGCCGCCTCCTCCTCGGCCGAACCGCCGATCTCACCAATCATCAGGATGGCTTCGGTCTCGTCGTCGGCCTGAAACAAGGCGAGCAAGTCGATGAACGAGGTGCCCACGATCGGATCGCCGCCGAGTCCGACGCACGTGGTCTGTCCGAGGCCCAGGTTGCTCGTCTGCCAGACGGCCTCGTACGTCAGCGTGCCGCTGCGGCTGATCACGCCGACCTTTCCCCGTTGATGGATATAGCCCGGCATGATCCCGATCTTGCATTCACCGGCCGTGATGATGCCGGGACAGTTCGGCCCGATCAAACGCACGTTCCCGCGGCGCACGACGTCGTGGACATGGACCATGTCCAGCACGGGGACGCCCTCGGTGATCGCGACGATGAGCGTGATGCCGGCGTCAACCGCTTCCAAGATCGCGTCGGCGGTGAACGGCGCGGGTACGAAGATCATCGTGGCATTCGCGCCGGTCTGCCGGACCGCTTCCTCGACCGTGTCGAAGACGGGCAGCCCCAGACTGGTCTCGCCGCCCTTGCCGGGCGTGACGCCGCCGACCATGCGCGTTCCATAGTCCAGGCAGCCCTTGGTGTGGAATTGACCGGACGCGCCGGTTATTCCCTGGCAGATCACGCGTGTCTCTCGGTCAACCAGGATACTCATCGGAATCACCCATTCGAATTCGGTTGGATCGAAGTCCGCGCGGCTCGCCGATCGCGACGCCGACGCCCGTCAAGCGCGGTTCGCGGCCGCGACGACCTTCCTCGCCGCGTCGGACAAGTCGGTCGCGCCGATAATGTCGACTCCGCTCTCGGCGAGGATTCGGCGGCCTTCCTCGACCTCCGTGCCTTCCAGGCGAACGACGAGCGGAACGTTGAAGCCGACTGTCCGGTACGCCTCGAGCAAGGCGCGTGCGATCGTCGTGCATTGCATGATGCCGCCGAAGATATTGACGAGCACCGCCTTGACGTTGGGATCCGACAGGAGGATCCGAAACGCCTCCGTCACCTGCTCGGTCTTCGCGCCGCCGCCGACGTCGAGGAAATTGGCCGGTTCGCCGCCGTGGTACTTGATGATGTCCATCGTGGACATGGCGAGCCCCGCTCCGTTTACGAGACAGGCGATGTTCCCTTCCATCTTCACGTAACTCAGGCCGGCCTCACCCGCCCGAACCTCGGCCGGATCTTCCTCGGCGAGGTCGCGGAGTTCGGTGAGCTTGGCGTGTCGGAAGAGACTGTTGTCGTCGAACGTGATCTTGGCGTCGAGCGCCGTGAGATCGCCCGCTTGCGTCACGACCAGCGGATTGACTTCGACGAGACTGCAGTCGAGATCGACGAACAGACGGCACAGCCGTTTCATGAACGCGTCCGCGCCGCGAACGGTGGGCCCGGCGATCCCGAGTTTCTTGCGGAGCTTGCGGACCTGAAACGCGTGCAGTCCCGCGTGCGGTTCGAAATGTTCCTTGTGGATGCGCTCGGGCGTTTCGGCGGCGACCTTTTCGATTTCGACGCCGCCTTCCGTCGAGACCATCAGTACGGGAAGCGCGGCCGCCCGATCGAGGACGATGCCGAGGTAAAGTTCGCGCGCGATGTCGCATCCCGCCTCGACATAAACCTGCCGCACGGTCCGCCCGGCCGGACCGGTTTGGATCGTCACGAGTTTCCTGCCGAGCAGTCTGCCGGCGACCTGCCCGGCCTCGTCCGCCGACCGGACGAGTTGGACGCCGCGCTGGGACGGATCGTCCAGCACGGTCCCCTTGCCTCGGCCTCCCGCGTGGATCTGGGACTTGACGACGGCGACCGGACCGCCGAGCGCCGTGAAGGCGGCCGCCGCCTCGCCGGATGATCTCGCGACCCGCCCCTCGGGTACGACGATTCCCGCCGCACGGAACAACTCCTTGCCCTGGAACTCGTGGATCTTCATCGTCAACCGTCTCGCTCGCGGGAATCCGGCATCCGAGGCGCGAACGGACCGTCGCCGCTCGCGCCACCACACGAAGGCGCGGATTATAGGAGCCGTTCCGGCGAAGGGTCAAGGATGCGGAGGACGGTCGGTCGTTTGGGCGTCGCGCGCGAAACGCGGGTCTTCGAGGCCGAGTCGCTTCATTTTCTTGTAAAGGGTCGTACGGTTGATGCCGAGCCGTTCGGCGGTGACCGTACGGTTCCAATGGCACGCGCGAAGCACTTCGAGAATGATGTGACGCTCGGGTTCGGCGAGCGATTCGCGCAGCGAATGGGCCGATTCCCGGACCGCCGGGCGCGACGCGCGGGACTGGACGTGCGCCGGAAGGTCGGCGATCCCGATCCGATCGCCTTTTCCCAGGAGCACGGCCCGTTCGATCACGTTTTGCAGTTCCCGCACGTTGCCGGGCCACGCGTATTGGCGGAACGCGTCGATCGCCTCGGAACCCAACTCCCGATACGGTTTTCCCGACTCCTCGCACGCCTGCGTCAGGAAGTGCCGAGCGAGGAGGGGAATATCGGCCGTGCGCTCGCGCAGGGGCGGCAATTCGACGGAGATCACGTTGATTCGGTAGAAAAGGTCCTGGCGGAACGTGCCCGCCGCGACCCGCGACGCCAGATCCTCATTCGTCGCCAAGACGACCCGCGAGTCGACCTGGATCGTCTTCGTTCCGCCAACCGGCTCGAATGCGAATTCCTGCAGGACTCGCAGCAATTTGACCTGGAATCCGGGCGACGCCGTTCCGATTTCGTCGAGGAAAATCGTGCCGCCGTCCGCCTGCAGGAACCGGCCTCGCTTTTCTCCGACGGCGCCGGTGAACGCGCCGGCCACGTGTCCGAAGAGCTCGCTTTCGAGCAGCGTTTCGGGCAACGCGCCGCATGCGACCGCGACGAATGGCCCGTCGCGCCGCGCGCTGCGGCGGTGGATCGCTCGGGCAAGGAGCGATTTCCCCGTACCACTCTCACCCGTGAGCAACACGGTCGCCCGCGTGTCCGCAACGCTGTCGATGATGTCGAAGATCCGCTGCATCCGATAATCGTGCCCGACAATATTCTCGATACCGAATCGGAGGTCGAGTTGCGCCTTGAGCTGCCGGTTCTCCTCGATCACCTTCCGCTGGGACAACGCGCGCTCGATCGCCAGTTCGAGCTCCTCGTCGATCAATGGCTTGGTCAGCAAGTCGAAGGCGCCCATCCGGAGCGCGTCGATGCCCGTCTCCACCGTCCCGTAACCGGTCACCAAGATGACGGCCGTTCCCGGATGGTGCGCGCGGCACGTCTCCAGAACGTCGAAACCGTCGCCGTCCTCGAGCCGAATGTCGGCGAGCACCAGGTCGAACGATCGCTGAGCCAGTTGCTTCCGAGCCGCTTCCACGCCCGTTGCCTCGCCCACGTCGTACCCGAGCTCCCGAAGCCAACCGGCCATGGAACGCAAGACGTGCTGATCGTCGTCCACGAGCAACAGGGAATGCGGCATTTCGGTTCGACCTCGAGACCGGTGGTTTCGTCGGAGCGGGCCGGAAGGCGTGGTAAGGTATCTACGTCACGGCAACGGATGAGTCAAAACGGCAACAACTCCACTCCCCCCGCCCCGTCCCGTGAACCGAACCAATCGAGTCCCGTTGATGGCTCACCCCTCTTTCGGTAAGATTGGATCCAACGATGGGGCGGGAGCTTTCCCGGACGTTGCCCTGTCCAACGAGGCGCGGTCGTTCGCGGATTGGGGGGATGGCGCGGAAAATCAAAAATGGTAGATTTGGGGCATACGCAGGCGACCGACGTAGTCATCTCCGCGTGAAATACGACGCGGCGTGCTGGGGTGGTGTTTAGCCCGTCAGGTCGGCAGTCGCGGAGGAATAGGTGCCATTATGTCGATTCGACTCTGGATCGCCGATGACCACGAGGTGGTTCGGCAGGGATTTCGGTGCCTGTTTTCGGGCACGGATATCGAGGTGGTTGGTGAGGCGACCAACGGCAAGCAGGCCGTTCAGGACGTGACCCGCCACAAGCCGGACGTCATCCTGATGGACGTCCGGATGCCGGATGTCGACGGACTCGAAGCGCTGGAGAAGCTTCGGAAGAAGTTGCCCGACTTCCCGGTGGTCATGATTTCGAGTTTCGACAATCCGACGTATGTGGCGCGCAGCGTCGCGCTGGGTGCGTCCGACTTTGTGCTGAAAGGTTCGCCTAGGACCGAGATCATTTCGGCCATTTCGCGTGCGGCGAAGCACGAGGGCCCACCGGAATCGAGCATGCTCGTGCAGGTCAAGCACGCGATGAGCCACCGGTCCGATCGTCCGGCGAACGATGTCCCGTTGACCAATCGCGAGCTGCAGGTATTACGGCACATCGCGCTCGGTCTGAGCAATCGCGAGATCGGCCGATCGCTCGACATCAGCGTGGAGACGGTCAAGGAGCACGTTCAGAACATTCTGCGGAAGATCGAAGCGACCGACCGAACGCAGGCCGCTGTTTGGGCGGTGAAACGCGGATTGGTCTGAGTGGCCCGCCGTCGGCGCCCGCCGCCGACTCTTCAAACCGCGGTATGAAGGCGGCATGGGGCCCGGTCGACGCTTGGCCTGCGGCTTCTTCGGACGGGGATCCCTAGCGCGCTCGGGGATGCGCCTTCTCATACGCTTGCCGCAGGCTTACCGTGCTGAGGTGCGTATAGACCTGGGTTGTCACGAGGCTCTTGTGGCCGAGCAGTTCCTGGACTCCCCGGATATCCGCGCCGGCGTCGAGCAGGTGGGTTGCGAAACTGTGTCGCAGCGTGTGCGGCGACGTCCGCGCGTCCAGCCCCGTCTCCGCGATGTATTTGTCGAGCATGCGGGCGACGCTCCGCGTGGTCAACCGAGTTCCGAATCGATTGACGAAGACGGGCGCCGAGGCCCCTTGGGGTTCGCCTTCCGACAGATGTCGTCGAGCCAGCCAGGACCGCAAGGCGCGGGCGGCATGCGATCCGATCGGCGCGAATCGTTCCCGGCGCCCTTTTCCGCGGATCCGCACAAGGCCCTCGTTCCAATCCAGGTCGCCGTCGTTCATTCCGACGACTTCGCTTACGCGAAGCCCGGCTGAGTAGATTGTTTCGAGGATGGCCCGATCGCGCGATCCAAACGGCGCGCCCGGTCGCGGAGCGGCGAGCAATCGACCGACTTCGGCGGTCGTCAGGAAATGCGGCAGCTTGCGTTCGCGGCGCGGATTGCGCAGCGGTTTGGCGGGATTTGCGACGACGAGGCCTTCCCGCTGGGCGAATCGAAACAGGCTTCGAAGGGACGCGAGCTTCCTTGCAATCGAACTGCGCGCGTAGGCGGCCTCTTGCAAGGCGGCCAAATAGGAGCGAAGAACGAGCGGAGTCACGCCTTCGATACGGGGGTCGGCGCCGAGCGATGCCTCGAGGTAGTCCACCAGCGTGGTCAGATCCTCGCGGTAGGACTTGATCGTGAGATCGGCCGCATTGCGCTCGACGCGCAAGTACCGCAGATACCGCGAAACCGCCGTCCGCATGGAATCGCCCGTTCGAATCGGTTCCCCACCGGCCCTTCATCGTTCGCCGCGCGGTAAACACCCCCCCCTATTCCGCTCGGCAACCCGGCCCAGCCCTATTCGTCGATCTCGCTGCTTTCCGAGGCCTGGGTCAGCTCGAATCGGGACGCGGCGCCGGCCCGCGGCGTGAAACCGTGCCGGATCTTCTGGCTCAGAACGGCCGCGTCATACCAGGTGAAACTCAGATCCGGATTCGATGCGAATCGCCCGAGCGTCCGCAGCGCCTCGGCGCGGTGCGCGTCGTCGAAAAGGAACACGTACCGCTCGCTGCCTTTGACGAGTGCCAGCACATTGATGTCTTGGGACACAAACGTTCCTTCCATGGACTGCCGCGAGCCACCGGCGAGCGACTCACAAGGGGCACGACCGGCCGACGGTGCCGTTCCGACTCGCGCGGGTGGATGGCCGAGCGGCAATCCCGCCGTTCGAGCGAGCCGTAGGCGCCGTGGATTTCCTTCGGGACGCACGGTTGAGGGCTACGGGTCATATCGGCTGATTGGCCATCGCCACAGCACTTTGGGTTCGCCAACTCCTCCCCGAGACGCCAGTGTTTCCGTGATATGCGCGTAACAACAGAATCGCATGAAATCGTCACTACGTTGCAAATAGGCCTGCCAGCCGCCAAACCGCGCGTCGTCCCGAAATTCGTAATAGTCCTCCAGCATCCGCGTGAGATCGAGGTCATTACCATGATAGATGCGTGTCTGGCGGATGATCGGCTCACGCTGGCCGCGATAGGGAGGTCGAACGGGCTGGGGACCGTCCGGGATGAACCCCGTCGGATCGGGCCAGCCGCCGGGGAGCCCGTCCGCTCGAATGCCGCCCCACGGTGCCTCGTCGCCTCCGTCGGCTTCGCCGCCCGCTGCTTGGCCTTCGCCTGCCTCGCGCGCTAAGGCGCCGGGTCGGTTCGGATCACCCGGTGTGGGAGTCTGGGTTTCGAGTTGCTCGCGGGCGAGCGCGAATTCCGCCTCCCATGCGAACGACTTGGGAATATACTCTTCCCGCGACGTTCCCCACGGAAGCCCGTAACCCGGCGGAATCGGGTGAAAACCCGGATTGGCCGCGTACCACCGCACGGTGAGCCCCATACGGGGCGGATAGTATGGATGGAAATCGGTGACCGCCCCGATCAAGAGGACGTCGACATTCAGACGCCGAGCCAATTCCTGATAGTCAGTGCCTTCCGTCAAGTCGACGCCGAGATCCTCGACTTTCCGTTGGGTCACGCCGACGGGCAGAATCTCGAAACCGGGTATCGCCTGCATTTCCTCAAAGTACAGCAGGGCGACACGCTCGCCGTCGACGTGTGGATTTTCGGAAAGATTGAAGAATGGGAGGATGGCGACGCGGTGAAGCTGGGGGAATGGGTTATGATACGAGGGCTGACAGAGCTTCGTGGGGATGGCGGCGCACCCGAGGAATAGGGTGACGAACACGCCGAGGCATGCGGCGGCATACCCACGGCCGAACCGATGACTCGAGCGAATCCGGATGGGGTGCCGTCCGGTTGTCGGCCGGGCTGGGCTCTGCCGGACGGGATTTCGGAACGGCTGTTTTTCCCGTTCGATGCGCATGATCGAAGGTGGACCTCAGACGAGTTGGCCCCCCAACCATGTCGGTGCGTCCGCAATCAGGCCGTTTATCGGCCCGCGATTCAGGTATCTTGAGCCCATTCACGACCTTCCTTCTTTTTTCGCTTCCCCCTTTCATCAACGGCGTCCTGGCCTCGCGCCGCGGAGAACCCCAAGGGGGGGGGCGAAAGGAGATACTGTCCCAATGCTTGATGTCTTGGTGATCGCGCCGCATCCGGATGACGCGGAATTGGGGATGGGAGGCGCGATCGCGCGCCTGATCGCCTCGGGCCGGCGAGTCGGCGTACTGGATCTCACCGACGGCGAACCGACGCCCCATGGCTCGTTGGAAATCCGCGCACGCGAAACCCGAGCGGCGACCCAAGCCCTGGGCCTCGATTGGCGCGAGAACCTAGGCCTTCCGAACCGGTCGCTCGAACCGAGCTTGGGGGCGCGGCGTCGGGTTGCCGAGGTGATCCGCCGGGTTCGCCCAACTTGGCTCTTTGCGCCGTACTGGGAGGATGCCCATCCCGACCATGTCGCGGCGACGTCGCTGATTGAAGCCGCGCGATTCTGGGCCAAATTGACCAAGACCGACATGCTGGGCGAGCCTTGGTATCCCGAACGGATCTACTACTACTATTGCATCCACCTGCGGCATGCCCCACGCCCCGCGTTCGTGCTGGACATAAGCCCGCATTGGAACCTCAAGCGATCCGCGATTGCCTGCTATGAAAGCCAATTCCTGGTCGGCAACCCCGCCGGTTCAGCGACAATCCTCGACCGACTCCGCGACGAGAGCGCCTACTGGGGGCGCATGATCGGCGTTGAATACGGTGAGCCGTTCGCGTCGCGGGAACCGATCGGTCTCAGGGACCTGCGCGACCTCATCTGACCGCCGTCGCCCGACTTCACCGCCCGCGTCAAGCCACGCGACGCCTCGGGTCGCGGGCGAACGCAATCTTGACCATCGCCAAACATAATCTTGGCCAAACACAATCTTGGCCAGGTCACTCGCGGACGCGGTATGGCTAGCATGCGTTGAATGGGCTGACTGGTGGCGTTTGGAGATTTGCGTCGAATTCAATTTTGGCCAGGTCACTCGCGGACGCGGCAGGTCACTCGCGGACGCGGCATGAGCGTCATGGGTTGAATGGGGCGAATCGTGAAAATGCGAAGAATGCGAAGTCGTGATCTTGGCCGGGGTACGTGTGGACGTCGAGGGCGAAACGGGACTCGAACAGGGCGAACGGCGCTCCGGCGATCGGTCGTCCGGGACTGATCTGGAGCGGATCGGCGAAATTCGGTACATCCCGCGTTTTGTGAGGAGGCTGGTCATGGGTCGATTCCGCTACACGGGGTGTTCGTTCGGAGGCGTGAAGCTCGCGATCGGATGCGCCGTGCTCATCCTTCCCGGATGCACTGGGGGACCTTGGAAAACCAAACCCGGTACGGCGTCCGGACCCGCGGCATGGCTTCGGTCCCTCTTTCCGCCGGAAGGCGAGACGTTTTATAACGACCAATCGCACGACATCGAGCGAAGCCTGGATCGCCATCGGCAAGGCTCGGCCTCTCTTTCGATCGACTGACGGCTCGACGGACGGAACGCGCATGCCCCGTGACCCGGAAAACCGGCTCGGCGAACTCCTCGCCCGCGCCCGCGACGCGGCCCTCGTCGATGCCCTGCTGGCGCTCCTCCAATGGGACGAGCGAACGACGCTACCGATCGGGGGCCGGGCCTATCGCGCCGAGCAGGTCGCACGCGTCGCCGGTCAACTCCACGCGATCCGCACCGATCCGGGACTCGGCGATTGCCTCGGGGAGCTCGCCGAGAGTCCCCTTGCGGCGGACCCGCATTCCGACGAGGGCGCGACGATCCGCGTGATGCGTCGCGATTTCGAGCGAAACGCGAAGATACCGGCTCGTCTCGTCGAGGAGCTCGCGCGGGAAACCGTCTTGGGGCAGCAGGCATGGGCGGAGGCACGGAACAGGAACGAATACGCGCTCTTCCGCCCTCGACTCGATCGGATCCTCGCCCTCAAACGGGAACAAGCCGACACGCTCGGCCACGGCGGCGCCCGATACGATGCGATGCTCGAGGAATACGAGCCGGGCGCTACCGTTCGGGAACTCACGGGTGTCCTAGAAGGACTTCGCCTCGCGTTGATCCCATGGGTCGCCGAGGCGGCCGACGCGTGTCGAGGCCGCGAGGCCCGACTGCTTGGCCGGTTCTATTCGAGATCCGATCAGGAGGCGTTCGGGGTTGAAGCGGCGGCACGCATCGGGTTCGATTTCTCGCGGGGTCGCTTGGACGTCACCGACCATCCGTTTTGCACGACGCTGGGTCCACACGATTGCCGCATCACAACGCGGTACGATGAACGCTTTTTCCCAACGGCCTTCTTTGGCATCCTGCATGAAGCGGGGCACGGCATATATGAGCAGGGCCTTCGAACCGACTGGTACGGAACTCCGCCGGGTAGCTTCGCATCGCTTGGAGTCCACGAATCGCAATCGCGTTTGTGGGAGAACCTGGTTGGCCGGAGCCGACCGTTTTGGGAGCACCATTTCCCAATCGCCCAGCGCCGGTTTCCCTCAGCGCTCGAAGGCGCCCGGCTTGACGCGTTTCTCGGCGAAATCAACATGGTGCGACCTTCGCTGATCCGGGTGGAAGCCGACGAGGCCACATACAATCTGCACATCGTGCTCCGATTCGAACTCGAACAGGCCCTGCTCGACGACACCCTTTCGACAACCGATCTGCCGGCCGCGTGGAATGCGAAATACGCCGAGTTCCTGGGAATCACACCGCCCGATGACGCGTCGGGCGTTCTGCAGGACGTGCACTGGAGCGCCGGACTTTTCGGGTACTTTCCAACGTACACGATCGGCAACTTGCTCGCCGCACAGATCGCGGAAGCCTACCGAGCGTCGGACAGGGCGTCCGACGCGGAGTGGTCGCGCGGCGATTACACGGGTTTGTTGGAGTGGTTGCGGCGCGAGATCCACACGCGAGGACGGTGCTTTTCCGCGCCGGAGCTGTGCCGACGGGCAACGGGGCGGGAACTGGCGCCCGATGCTTTGCTCGCCCACCTTCGCGGCAAGTTCGCGCAAGCCTATCATGGACACGTAGGGTCCTAGTCGGTCCGCGTGTTTCGGAAACGGCACGGTTACCCCTCGGTATCCGCGGAGACTCCAATCAGATGGCGATCCTCTTCCACAACACACTGACGAAACAGACCGAACCATTCGAATCGATCCGGCGTGGGCGGGTGACGATGTACGGCTGCGGTCCGACCGTCTACGATTTCGCCCACATCGGCAATTTTCGATCGTTCTTGTTCGCCGACCTCCTGCGGCGGTACTTCGAGTTCATGGGCTACGACGTGCGTCAGGTGATGAACATCACCGACGTCGGGCACATGACCGACGACCAGGTCGCGGACGGAGCGGGGGAGGACAAGATGCAGGTCGCGGCCCGGAAGCTCAAGGAGGCGAAGAAATCGGGAGGCGTCGAGGCGGGCGCGGTCGAGAATCCCGACGACCCGTATCAGGTGGCCGCGTATTATACCGACGCGTTCCTGGAAGACGGCCGGAAGCTCGGTCTCAAAGTCGCCTTCGAGTATCCCCGGAACATCCTGCGCGCGACGCAGCACATCGACGACATGCTTGGCCTCATCGAGCGGCTCGTGCGGAACGGCCACGCGTACGTCGCCGAGGACGGTGTGGTCTATTACAGTGTCGAGTCGTTTCCGGAGTACGGGCGATTGAGCGGCAATACGCTCGACATGCTCCGCGAGGGCTCGGGAGGTCGCGTGATGGAAGAGGACCAGGCGAAGAAGCGCCATCCCTCGGACTTCATGCTTTGGAAGCCCGACCCCGCGCATGTGATGAAGTGGAAGTCCCCATGGGGTGAAGGGTACCCCGGCTGGCATATCGAATGTTCGGCGATGGCCATGAGGGAGCTTGGGGACGTCATCGATATCCACACGGGCGGCGAGGACTTGATCTTCCCGCATCACGAGTGCGAGATCGCCCAGTCGCGGGGTGGTTCGGGCGAGACCGCGTTCGCCCGCGTGTGGCTGCACGTTCGATTCCTCTTGGTCGAAGGCGAGAAGATGTCGAAGCGGCTCGGCAACTTCTTCACGGTGCGCGACGTGCTCCAAGGCAAGGTGACCGGGCGGCCCGTGCATCCGGCCGTTTTGCGCTACGAACTGATCAAGTCCCACTACCGTGCGAACATGAACTTCACCGCGAAAGGGCTCGTCGATTCGGCGGGCAACGTCTTGAAGCTGAACCGATTCGTGAGGCAATTGGAGGAGGAAACGGGCGGCGCGTCCGTCGAGGCCGATGCGTCGCACCCGGTTCTTCGCGAGTTCCGAGAGGCGCTCAGCGACGATCTCAACGTCGCGGGTGGTCTCGCGGCCGTGCTCCCTTGGTCGAACAAGAAGCCGAAAGACGCGCGTGAGGCGCTCGGAGTCTGCCGCTCGATCAACCGGGTGCTCGGCGTCGCGCCGCTAGAACCCACGACATTTCCGCAGGGTGTCGAGCAGTTCGGCATCGTCCATGATCCGGCCATCCTGGAGACATGCCGTGCAATCGACGCGGCGCGCGCCGACCGCGATTTCCAAACGGCGGACGAACTGCGCCGCAGGCTTGTGGAGCAGGGATTTCAAGTCCAAACTTCCAGGGATGGCACGTCGGTGCAGCAGCAACTCGCGTAAGGGGAAGGCGATGTCAAGTTCCCTCGCGGAGGGCGACCGGGCGGTGATGGCGGGCAAGTTGGTCAATCGGTACCAGATCGGCCTTCTGGTCGCGGGCGCCCTATTCACGGTAACCGCGTGCGCCTACGCGGTCGCTGTCGTGCGCCTCGATCAACACGCGAGGTCGGGTGTGCGCGACGTCGAGTCGGGATTCGTCGCGTGGATGGACCATTACGGCACATGGCTCCTGTTCGGTGAACTCGCCGCGCTCGGCGTCATGACGGCGGGGCTGGTGGGCACGGACGATTCCCGGTCCAAGCGGGCCGGCGGCGGTCCGGACGGTGATGCCGCCTCCGAACCGGCGAACGTATCGGGCATTTCCGACGAGGTCATGCGATGAAGGTCCAAGACGCGGGTGACGTGCCGCTCCGGCCCGTCACGATGGAAGGTGCCTGGGGATGCGGTGTTCGGTGGCTCCTGTGCGAGCCTGACGGAGCGCCGAATTTCGCCATGCGGCAATTCGACGTCGCGCCGGGCGGCTTCACGCCCCGCCACAGCCATCCGTACGAGCACGAAGTGTACGTGCTTGAAGGCGAGGGGGTCGTCCTGCAGGGCGACGTCGAGCGTCCGCTGAAAGCCGGTCATGTCGTCCTGGTCGACCCCGATGAGGTCCACCAGTTCCGCAACACGGGAAGCACGACGCTCCGTTTCCTCTGCCTCATTCCCAATTCGGCCGCGGCGGGCCAGTTCCCCGTCGCGCCCGAGTGCGGAGTTTCCGCGTCGCGCCGGCCTCCGAGCGGGCGCTAGGCGATCGCCGACCGGCGCATGCGCGGCGTCCATCACCGACTCCCGGAAATGGCCTATGAACGGTTCCGATCCGCGCGCGACAATCGAACGGATCCGCGACGCGATCCGCCACCACGACCGCAAATACTACGTCGAAGCCCAGCCCGAGATCAGCGATCGCGAATACGACGCGTTGATGCGTCGACTCGTCGAATTGGAATCCGCGCATCCCGAGTGGATCGCTCCCGACAGCCCCACGCAGCGCGTCGGCGAGTCGCCGGTCGAAGGTCTCGACAAGGTGACGCATGCGCTCCCCATGCTCTCGATCGACAACACGTACCGCATCGAGGACCTCGAGAAGTACGGCGAGCGGACGGCGCGGCTTCTGCCGGATGAGGAGATCGAATGGACCGTCGAGATGAAGATCGACGGAGTGGCCGTCGCGCTGGTGTACGAGGCCGGTGATCTTGTGCGAGCGGTCACGCGCGGAGACGGGCGGGTCGGCGATGACGTGACCCACAACGCGCGCACGCTCCGCGACGTGCCCCTCCGCCTCCTCGGAGACGCTCCGCCAAGCCGGCTCGAAGTCCGAGGCGAAGTCTATATGACGAACTCCGATCTCGTCACGCTCAACCAACTCCAGGCCGAAGCGGGCGAGCCGCCGTTCGCCAACCCTCGCAGTGTCGTCGTGGGGAGCATCCGGCTGCTCGACCCTCGACTCTGCGCCCGACGCAAACTCCGGTTCTTCGTCCATGGACTCGGGCGGTGCGAGGGACTTCGCGCGACGACGTATGGCCGGTTTCTCGACGAAGTCCGCGCGTATGGACTCAGCCCGACTCCGTACGCGAGGACGTTCCGCGACTTTTCCGGAGCCGTCGCGTACTGCCAGGAACTGATCGAGCGGCTGCACGAGTTCGATTTCGAGGTCGATGGCCTCGTGCTCAAGGTCAATCGGTTCCAACAGCGCGATCGGCTCGGCGCGACGAGCAAGAGCCCTCGCTGGGTCATCGCCTACAAGTTCGAGAAATTCGAAGCGACGACCCGCCTCGATCGCATCCATGTCCAGGTCGGAAAATCCGGAGCGATCACGCCGGTCGCCGAACTCCAGCCGGTCCAGCTCGCCGGAACAACGGTCAGTCGAGCGAGCCTTCACAACGCCGACGAGATCATCCGCAAGGACGTTCGCGAGGGGGACACGGTCGTCGTCGAGAAGGCCGGCAAGATCATTCCGCATATCGTGCGGGTCGAGAAACACCTGCGGGAACCGGGCGCTCCCGAATTCGCCTTTCCCGCGCACTGCCCCGCGTGCGCGGCGCGATTGGTGAAGGACGAACAAGGCGTCTACATCCGGTGTCCCAACGAGTCGTGCCCGGCGCAAATCAAGGAGCGCATCCGCTATTTCGCGACCCGCAACGCGATGTCGATCGACGGGCTCGGCGAGAAACTCATCGATCAGCTCGTCGATCTGGGATTCGTTCGCTCGTTCGCCGACCTGTATCGACTCGAAGCGGATCAGCTCGCCGAGCTCGAACGCATGGGCGCGAAGTCGGCGGCGAGTCTCGTCGCGGCGATCGACGGCAGCCGCAATCGCGGCTTGGCTCCCCTGCTAAACGGCCTTTCGGTCCGGCACGTGGGAGCTCGCGTGTCCCGCATCCTCGCGGACCATTTCGGAACGATGGAAAAACTCCGCGCCGCCTCGTGCGACGAGCTCGCGTCGATCCACGAAATCGGTCCGACCATCGCCGATAGCGTTCACTCGTATCTCCAAAGCCCGCGGGGACGCGACGAGGTCGATGCGTTGTCCGAAGCCGGAGTCCGCATGGAGTCGGATCGAGGCGGCCGTTCGGAGACCGGTCCGTTCTCGGGCAAGACGGTGGTCGTGACCGGTACCTTGGAGCGGTTCACGCGCGATCGGATTCACGCGCTGATCGAGAGTCAGGGCGGTCGACCCGCGTCGTCGGTTTCATCAAGAACCGATCTTGTCATCGCCGGCGAAAACGCGGGAAGCAAACTCGCGAAGGCCCGGGAACTCGGCATCCCCGTCCTCGATGAACGCGAGCTCGAACACCTATTGGGCGACGGTGCCTGAATCGCCGTCGAATTCGAGGGCACTCATCCCCGAGGGCACGCATCGGATTCCCCTCGGCAATTCCATGGAAACTCGCCATGGAACGGCTCCCCAGATCGGCGGCGGCCGCCAATAATCCGTCGAATGAAAGGAAATCGTGACATGAACACGCGATGGCTGTGGGGAATCGCGGCGCTCTCCGCCGCGTTGCGGATCGGATCGTCGGAACCACCGAAAGTCGGAGACCCGGCCCCCGATTTCACGTTGACGGGCAGCGACGGCGCCGTACACAAGTTGTCGGATCACGCCGGAAAACGGCCCGTGATCCTCGCATGGTTCCCCAAAGCGTTCACCGGCGGGTGAACGAAGGAATGTGTCTCGTTCCGTGAGAACGGGGATGCGCTGAAGGGGCTTGAAATCGCGTACTACACGGCGAGTTGCGACGCCGTCGAGAAGAACGCCGAATTCGCGAAGAGCCTGAAACTGGACTATCCGATCCTCAGTGACCCGTCGGGCGAAACGGCCCGCGCGTACGGCGTCTATCAATCCCTGGGCGGATTCGCTCAACGGGTGACGTTCCTCATCGACAAGGACGGCCGCATCGCCCACATCGACAACAAGGTCCAAGTCGGTTCCCACGGAAAGGACATCGTGAAGAAGCTCGACGAACTGGGAATCGCCGCAAAGAAGCAGTAGGCCGCTCCACCCGTTCGTTCTACGGGTCAAGAAGGAGGGGCGCCCAAAGATCGGGCTTGAGCGCGGGAATTTCCCCGGATGGCGGAAGGGTGGCCTTCACGGCCGCCTTCAACTGTTCGGAAAGGTCCTCGATCGTCTTGGCGTGTTCGGGCCGCTCGGCCAGGTTCACCCATTCGCGCGGGTCCTGGTCGTGATCGTACAACTCACGACCCTTCCTTCCCTCGTCCCATTCGGTGTATCGCCATCGATCGGTGCGAAGCGTGTAGCCGAAGAACCGTCCGCCGTCGGAGGACGCATCGGTCCCGACGGCAGCCCGCGCACGGCCGCCGCCCCGGGTCACCTGCGTAAGAGCCCAACCTCGGCCGACGTGGGAGGGATCATCGAGCATGGGGACGAGACTTTGGCCCTGTAGGTTCTTCGGCGCGTCGATGCGGCACATCCGGGCGAGTGTCGGAAAGATGTCGATTTGCGAGACGGGGGATGGCACGACCATGGAACGCGAGGATCCCGGCGGCACGATGAGCATCGGAACCCGCGAACTCTCCTCGAATAGGCTCATCTTCTGCCAGAGCCCGTGTTCTCCCATGTGATAGCCGTGGTCGCTGGTGAAGACGATGATCGTGTCCTTGGCCAGGTCGAGTCGTTCAAGGGCATCGAGGACGCGGCCCACTTGCGCATCCATGAAGCTGATGCTCGCCAAGTACGCTTGTCGCGCCTGGCGTCGAAGATCGTCGGTCATCGCGTCCTGTTCCTTCTTGCGGCTGCCGAGCGCGGGGGCCGGCAAGTCGGCCTGATCTTCGGCGACTCCTTCGACGACCGGCATGCTACCGGCCGGAAACCAGCCGAAATAGGGCGTTTCCGGCGCGACGTACGGAGTGTGAGGCCGAAAGAAACCGACGGCGAGAAAGAACGGACGATCCTTGCGCCGCGCGCACCGCTCAAGAACCCACATCGCGTCCTCGGCCATCTTGCCGTCGGTGTGGTGCTCGTCCGATTTCGGCGACGCGTACCAACTGAGTGTTCCCCCGAACTGGCCCGGCGTCAACGAGAAGATCCTGGGGTGTTCCTCCAGCCGATCGACGCCCGGCGGATTTAGCTCCAATTCCCACGAGGCCGGATCGTCGTGGCCGTTGGTGCCGATCGAATTCGGGACGTTGTAATGGTACAGTTTGCCGATCCGCGCCACGAAATACCCCGCGTTGCGGAACGCTTGCGGCATGCTCGGCTGATTCGGTATCGTCTGCCGGAAGATCTGCTGATTGGCGTGGATTCCCGTACTGTTGGGATAGAGGCCGGTCAGCAGCGAATTGCGGCTTGGGCCGCACAACGGAAACGCGCAGTAGGCCCGATCGAATCGAGCGCCCCGCGACGCCAATCGGTCCAGATTCGGTGTCTTGGCGATCGGATCGCCGTAGCATCCCAACATGTTGTTGAGGTCGTCGGAGATGAGGAACAAGACGTTGGGGCGGGCCTCATCCGCGCGGAGATCGAGCGATCCGGCGGCAACCAACATCAAGGCGAACAGAACGCCGCGAGGGACGGATCGGACCATGCGCGCCTCACCTTCGTAATCGAACCGGGGGCCGACGCACGTGGACGAGCGAACGCCCTGGTCGGCGCGAGGCCTATTGTAGCGAGGTCCGCCGCGCGATGCGAGGGCGCCGAACCGCGCCTCGGCGCGCGGACGGGCGTTCGTCGTCCGGATCCTCCGATCCCGCGACCAGGTCCTCATCCCGCGACGCGTCGTCCGCGTCGTTCGCATTATCCTCGTCGTCGAGAGAGTCGTCGTCGGCATCGTCGTCGAGAGAGTCGTCGTCGGCATCGTCGTCCTCGCCGTCGAACGCATCCTCATCGAACGCGTCGTCTTCGCGATCCTCGACGTCCCACTCGGCGTCCCGTCCTTCCAGTGCTTCATCGAGATCCTCGGTGAGATCCTCGGACTCGACATCGAGCACTTCATCGGGGTGGTCGTTGAGTGCGCGCGTCTTGAGCGGATTCACCGCGCCGCGGCCGGTCGGGTGCGCGCGATCGTCGGCGCGATCCTCGTCCCAACCGGACGAGCCGGGTCGAAGGCGGTTGGAACGGCGAGGCGCGGCCGGGGGATCGGCGTCGCGGGGCGGGGCCGACGGGCCGCCGAGGCTGCGTGCTTCCCAATCTTCAAGGCTGATGAGCACCTCGCGCGCCTGGGACCCCGCGTACGTGCCGACGATTCCGTCCTCTTCCATGTAGTCGATCAGCCGCGCCGCTCGACCGTACCCGATGCCGAGCGCGCGTTGGAGGAGCGACACGCTGCCCCGTCCCTCGCGCACCAGCACGTCGATCGCCTGTTCGTAGAGTTCGTCGCGTTTCTTGAGTTCCTCGGAGCTCGCCGAGGCGCCGTCACTCACGCGGATGTTGACCAGTTCATGGACGAAATGCTGTTCCCCCGTGCTGACGGCGTCGACGACCCGTTCGATTTCGTCGTCGCTGAGATAGGTTCCCTGTCCGCGCAGCAGGGTGCTCGTTCCGGGCCAGAGGAACAGCATGTCGCCGTTGCCGAGCAGCTTATCGGCGCCCATTTCGTCGAGCACGACGCGGCTGTCGGTTCGGCTCGCGACCTGAAACGCGATGCGCGCGGGCAGGTTGGACTTGATGAGCCCCGTGATGACGTCGACCGTCGGTTTCTGTGTCGCGAGGATCAGGTGGATACCGACCGCTCGACTCTTTTGGGCGAGCCGAATGATGTGCTGTTCGACCTCCTTGCCGGCGGTCATCATGAGATCGGCCATTTCGTCGGCCACGATCACGATGAAGGGCAACTGCAACGGAATATTCGCGCGTTCCTCGTCGTTCTCCGGTTCGAGCCGCTCCATCAGCTCCTCCTCGGAGAGCTGGTTGTAACTGCTGATGTGGCGCACACCGGCCCGCGCGAGCAGCGCATAGCGCTCCTCCATCTTGTCGACGGCCCACGCGAGGATCGCTTCGGCTTTTCGCATGTCGGTGACGACCGGATGCATGAGGTGCGGTAACCGTCCGTAGCAGCTCAATTCGACCATCTTGGGATCGATCAGCAGCAACCGGACCTCGTCGGGCCGCCGGGTCATGAGGATCGAGCAGATGATCGCGTTGAGGCAGACGCTCTTTCCGGTCCCCGTGCGGCCGGCGATCAGCAGGTGCGGCAGCGTCGAAAGGTCGACCGGGAGCGCGCGGCCCGAGACGTCCTTTCCAAGGAACAGGGGGATCCGCATCTTGGCCGCCTTCGGCTGGCATTCCTCGACCACTTCGCGAAGCCGCACTATCTGCCGCTCGGCGTTCGGCACCTCGATTCCCACCGTGTTCTTGCCCGGGATCGGCGCCACGATGCGGACGCTCGGCACGCGCAGGGCGATCGCCAGGTCGTCGGCGAGCCCCGTGATGCGGGACAGGCGCAAGCCGGCTTCGAGCTGAACCTCGTACTGCGCGATGACGGGGCCCGTTTCGATTTCGACGACTTTGACCTGGAACCCGAAGTCGGCGAACGTCTGTTCCAGGATCTTCGCCTTTCGACGGACTTCCTTGTCCTGCGATTCGTACGAGATTTCATCACCGGCGATCAGGAGATCGAGTCGGGGGAGTTCGTATTCGGACGGTTCGGAGACGACGGCCGCTTCGTTCAGCGACGTGATCACGTCGTCGCGTTCATTCCGCGTCTTGCGATTGCGGACGCGCGGCCCGGCCGGCTTCTCGGCCGAGTCGCCGCGCGCGGTGGCTCCCTCCGGTCCGGCGATCAACCGGAGCGACTGTTTGGCTCCCTTGGCCGGCCTCGCATTGGTCACGCCGTCGGCCGCCGCGTCGATCGCCTCGTTCGGATCGGCCGCGTCCTCCGCGTCGCCCGAATCGTCACCGTCGTCGACCTCCTCCGTTTCGGTGTCCGACGATTCGACCGTGCGTCGAATTCGGACGGAGAGCGCGTCCTTCTCTTCCTGCTCGCAGTCGGTCGCGATGACCGGCATGGCCGGGGTTTCCCGGGGCGCCGCGCGCCGCCGGCTCGCCGCCGTGCGGAGAACCGTTCGTCCGCCGTGGACCGTGACGCGCCCCGCGAAGGCCGCCGCGCGGAGCATCGCGTAGTCGGTGCACAGCAGGAGTCCGCCCGCGACGAGGCTCGCGGCGAGGATGACGCTTCCGGCCGTCGCGAAATGCTGGTGCAGGCACGCCGCCGCGAGTGCGCCGAGGTATCCGCCCGAGCCGATCACCGGCCCGACCGAAATCGACGGAACAAGCAGGTTCGCGAGGGCCGTCAAACCGATGAGCGACGCGAACCAGCCGCATGCTCGAACGAACGGACCCGCGACCGGCTTTCGCCGAAGGAGCAAGCCGTCGAGCGCGGCGAGCGACACGACGAAGTAGTAGGCGCCGAGCCCCAAACCGTTCAGCAGCAGGTCGGAAGCGAGTGCGCCGAGTTTTCCGCACGCGTTTTGGATGACGTCGTTTTGCGGATAGACCGGGATGTCGGGTGTGTACCACCGGCTCAGCGGCGGGAATGGACGGGGAACTGGATCGGCCGCGTCGTACGTCGTCAGCGATGCGCCGAGGAACAGGACGACAGCCAACAGGATGAGCGCGAACAGATCCCGATGGAGGTTGCGTGGTTCGGACATCGGACGCTCGGAGGATCGGTGGCCGGCCGTTTCGTTCGGATGCCGGCATGGCCGTGGGCGCGTCCGTGCCCGTTCCTGCTCCTGATCGGGGTGGAACCCGGGATTCGCGGATGATACGTCTCTTCCTTCGGCCGATCGGCGCGGTTTGCGCCAGTCTCGATCGAGTCGCCCGTCCCGTTTCGCTCGAACGCACGACCGTCACGACTCGCGCCCGGCGCACGACCGACAGGACGGGATCGACTCCAATCCGAAGTCTATCGATGGGGGCCGTCTCTTCCAGGCGAGCGAACGCCCTACGATGCGCGGAATCGCATTCGTGCGTCGGGTCGAATCGAATCCGCCGGTCGTAAGGGCCGATTCCCGCGTCCGCCGCGATCGAGGGTTGTCCCCTCGGCGTCCGTTATGTCGGCGTTGAGCAGCGCGGGCTGATCGGCGAAGCGATACCAGGAATAGGTCACGCCGCCGCCGTCTCCCGGATACGCCTTGAACGGACCGGCCTTCGGACCGGGCTTCCTCCAACAACTGTCCGCTTCCGAAGGTGTTTCGTAGGTCTTGGGAGGTCCGTTCCGCTTTCGGTCGAAACGCGCGTCGGCGAGCCCCGTCTCGACGGGGACTTCCTCCTTGGGCATCCGCACCCAGGCCGGTTTCCCCTTTTCGTCCTTATTCAAGCCGAATGTACTCGGGCAGCATGACCAGATCGCCGCCGAATGTCTCGGGCACGCGTTCATTGGGCACGAGCAAATAGCCCACCATCTCGCCCGGCCTTGACTCCTGGGCGACTAGTAACGAAGGCACCGCCAACAGGAACGACACGGCCAGGATCAGACACTTCGACATACAGGCTCCCACCTGTTTCTCGGGCTCGGACTCGTGCCCATGCTCACATCGAGCCATGATAACGGGTCGGACGTTCGATTACGAGCACGAGCACGAGCACGAGCACGAGCACGAGTACGAGCACGAGTACGATTACGAGCACGAGTACGATTACGAGCACGAGTACGATTACGAGCACGAGTACGATTACGAGCACGAGTACGATTACGAGCACGAGTACGATTACGAGCACGAGTACGATTACGAGCACGAGAAGCGGTGGGAGAAGGAGACATTGGCATGGTCGAGTGCATTCGAATCAGGGCTCGTTTTCCTCGCATGCGGCCGCGGTCCGCGGCGTCCGTCGTTCTGGTCGCGTGGGTCATGCTGACCGCGAGCGGACGGTCGACGGCCCAAGACGGGCGGATACCGGAGTTGCCCGAAGGGCCCGGTTTGGCGGCGAAGTACCCGGGCGACGCCGGCATCGAAAACGACGCGAATGTCGTCTTCGTCGAGAACTTCGAAGCGAAGTCGATCGATGAGCTGAGGAACCGGTGGGAAACGATCGGCTCGCCCGAGATCATGTCGCTCGCGGACGATGCGCCGCCGGGAAGCGGCGGCAAGCGGTCCCTGATGATGCGCCACGTCGGAGGCCAGGGCACCGGGGGGCACCTTTATCGACGGTTGTCACCCGGCTACGACAAGCTCCACGTCCGCTTCTACGTTAAGTTCGATCGTGACTGCGCTCCCATCCATCATTTCTTCCACGTCGGCGGCTACCACCCGCCGACGGCCTACCCGCAGGGCGGCGCCGGGGAACGGCCGCGGGGCGATGACCGGTTCAGCACGGGTGTCGAACCGTTCGGCGACGCCTGGCGTTGGGATTATTACAGCTATTGGATGGAGATGCGCGGCAGCCCTCCCCGCGGCCAGACGTGGGGCAACAGCTTCATCCGCGACCCCCGACTCAACGTCGAGCGGGGCGAATGGCACTGCCTTGAACTGATGATGAAGATGAACGACGTGGGCGACACGAACGGCGAGCAAGCGCTGTGGATCGACGGAAAGCTGGTGAGCCACTTGGGCAGGGGCTTCCCCAGGGGCAAGTGGGTCTACGACACGTTCCGGCTCGACGAAGGGGGCGAGGGCGTTCGGTGGAACGACGCGCTGAGCGGCCCGGAGCGCCTTTCGTTCCCGCCCGGCGGTTCGCCGTTCGAGGGCTTCCGATGGCGCCGCGATGACCGGCTCAAACTAAATTTCCTCTGGGTGCTGTGCTACATCACCCAGGCGCCGCAAGGACACGTCAGCAAAGTCCAGTTTGACGGTATCGTGGTGAGCAAAGAGTATGTCGGACCCGCGATCCGTGGAGGATAGGGGACGAGAACTCGAACGCTGGCCGAACGTGAGCGGGGCGAAACCTCTGACGGGAAACCTGGCCGGACGTTTTCGGCTTCGGCTTCGGACGCGAGATTCCTAAGATCCATCGAGATCCGACCCACAAGAGGACGGGCCCAAAAATGTCGCACCGCGAACCTACTTTCCTGGCCTTTACATGAAACGGTTTCCGCATCGCGACGTCTCCTGCGCAAGTGACACCCTTGGCGACATTGTTCGCAGGAATCGTCGTAAGTCAGGTGGAGGATAGGGGACTTGAACCCCTGACCTCTTGAATGCCATTCAAGCGCTCTCCCAACTGAGCTAATCCCCCGAGGGTTCCGGCATCCGGGTCGACCACGTCGCGGGCCCGGATGGAAACGGG
>Ga0194120_10002249_pt1 | contig 33568 bp, 31 predicted proteins | sample TA2MahCa65mmetaG_FD_148642 | JGI IMG/M metagenome (GOLD analysis project Ga0194120, IMG submission 148642) | Freshwater microbial communities from Lake Tanganyika, Tanzania - TA2015019 Mahale Deep Cast 65m | ecosystem: Environmental > Aquatic > Freshwater > Lake | place: Tanzania: Lake... | reverse complement strand
CTCAAGGAAATCGAGTTCCGTTTCAACCACCGGGGCGACAACACCTTCAGGCTCTTCCTGAAGGCCTTTTTTGGTTACGTTTCGCCCTAATTACCTAATGAAAATAAGGCCAATTATGGTTCCAAACCGATCCCTCGAAATTTACAATCGCGGTTAGCAGTTACAGAATGATGCAACGTATGAGGTTCAACCCGTACCCGAGGGCGACGACCGACGATAACTTTTATGCCCCCTCTCAGCCGTATCATGCACGTCGACGACGCGCGCGACATCCGCGACGTGGTCAGGCTTGCCCTGGAAACTCTGGGGGGGTTCACGGTCGAAAGTTGCGCTTCGGGCGCGGAGGCGGTCGCCAAGGCTCCGGACTTCGGGCCGCAACTCGTTCTGCTCGACGAGATGATGCCAGACCTGGACGGGCGGGAAACCTTTCGCCGGCTGCGCGAAGTCGCCGGGATGGAAGCGGTGCCGATCGTGTTCATGACGGCCCAGGCGGCGCCGGCCGACGTCGCGCGTCTTGAATCGTTCGGAGCGCTCGGCGTCATCGCCAAGCCGTTCGATCCGACGGCGCTCGCCGACCGGGTGCGGGCGATCTGGGACACGGCTGTGCGACGATGACCGGCAACGATGCGCTGAAGGGCGGTCTGGCCCGATTGAAGGCCGAGTTCGCCGAAAGGCTTCCCGGCCGGTTGGACGAAATCGAGTCGGCAAAAAAAGCGTTCGCGGACGCTTCGGGCGACGCCCGGATCGCGGCATTGAAGAATCTTGCCGGCTTGGCCCACCAACTCGCCGGTTCGGCGGGCACGTTCGGCTATCCGGATCTCGGTTCGGCGGCGCGCGCGCTCAGCGATCGTTCCGAGGAAATTCTGGAGAGCCCCGCATCTTTGGACACCGGCACGGTCGCGCAAATCGTCGAGTTGACGAACCGGTTGATGGCATCGGCCGGAAACGCGGCGCCCCCTTCGTCGAAAACCGAACCGGAAATCCGGCGGACGGGATCGAGCGGTCGCAAGCATTTGGCGTTCGCCGCCTACATTCCTGCGGCGCTGACCGCATTGGGAATTTTTCTCGCGGGCCTGTACGCGGATCACCTGAACGAACGGCATTTCATGAACGGTCAGCGCGCCAGCGTGTTCGACAAGCTGTCCGCGATCCGGAGCCGCTTGGAAGGGTACGTCCACGCCAATACCAGCCTGGTGAAGGGGCTGTCGGTGGTGATTGCGACAGAACCCGATATGTCCCGGGAACGATTCGAAGCTTTGGCGGGCCCATTGCTCGCCGAAACGTGGCAGTTGCGCAACATCAGCGCCGCGCCCGATTTTGTGGTCCGCTACGTTTTCCCGCTCCGGGGCAACGAAGGGGCGCTCGGCCTGGATATCGGCAATCACCCCGCGCAACGGGAAGCGGCCTTTCGCGCGCGCGATATCGGCGAGATGGTTCTCGCGGGCCCGATCGATTTGGTCCAGGGCGGCCGAGGCTTCGTCGGCCGGTTTCCGGTTCTCGTCGATCGCGGACCGGACCGGGGCAAGGCGTTTTGGGGCGTGATTTCCGCCGTCATCGACGAGGAACGCCTGTACGAGGCTGTAGGTTTACGCGAATCGAATATGCCCATCGACATCGCCATCCGCGGCAAGGATGCCCTAGGCGCCAAGGGCGAACTATTTTTTGGCCGAGCGGAAGTATTCGATTCCGCCCCGGAACTGGCGTCGGTGCGTCTGCCCGACGGGACGTGGCAGCTGGCGGCGATACCGAAAGGCGGCTGGCCAGTAAGGGCGGATAACGCCTGGGCCTTGCGGCTTGCATTTGCGTTCGGCGGATCGCTGATCATCCTGTCGGTGGCGTTCGCGACGAGCTCGTTTCGAAAGCGCACGGAAAGCGTCGAAGCCCTGAAAGCGAGCGAGGACCGTTTTCGCGAGCTGGCGAAGATATCGTCCGATTGGATCTGGGAAACGGGCCCGGACGGCCGATTTACCTACCTGAGCGACGGGTTCCCGGGACAAACCGGCCACCCGAAAATCCGGCTATTGGGAAAGCGCCGCGAGGATTTTGCCGTCCGCGTTTCCGGCGACGAGGAGTTTTGGAAGCACCATCGGCGTGCCCTGGCCGAGCGCCGGCCGTTCCGCGACGTGCGCTACCGTTACCGCCGGCCCGACGGCACGACTGGCTGGACCTCGATCCGGGGCAGCCCGGTCTTCGATGCCGACGGAAATTTCCGGGGTTACCGCGGCGCGGCCCGCGAGATCACCCAGCGCATGAACGAAGAGCAGGAATTACGCGAGGCCCGAGAAGCGGCCGACGCGGCCAACCGGGCCAAGTCCGATTTCCTGTCGAATATGAGCCACGAGCTGCGTACGCCGCTCAACGCCATTCTCGGGTTCGGCCAACTCCTTAAATACAACCCGAAGGAACCGCTGACGGAAATCCAGGCCTCCAACGTCGATATTATCCTTAAAGCGGGCCAGCACCTGCTCGATCTCATCACCGAAATTCTCGATCTGGCCAAGATCGAGGCGGGAAAGATTGCGCTCTCGATCGAGGGTGTCTCGATCCGCGCGCTGTTCGACGAGGTGCGGACCATGATCGCGCCGGCGGCGGAAAAATCCCGCATTGCCTTGGAAATCGTACCGCCCGAGCCGGATATTCTGATACGGGCGGACCACACACGGGCCAAGCAGGCGCTGCTCAATCTCATGTCCAACGCCGTGAAATATAATTTCGAGGGCGGCCGGGTAACCGTGAAAGCCACGGAGGTTCCCGGCAGCCGAATCCGCGTCAGCGTCGCCGACACGGGAGCCGGCATTCCGCCCGACAAGCAGTCGGAGTTGTTCCAGCCCTTCAACCGCCTCGGCGCCGAGGCGACCGGGATCGAGGGCACCGGCATCGGCCTAGCGCTGACGAAAAAATTGGTCGAGATGATGGACGGCGCCATCGGCTTCGAAAGCGAAATCGGGGTCGGCAGCACGTTCTGGGTCGAATGGCCGTTGTCCGCCGGCCAAGATAAACCCGCGCAGAAGAGCCAATGGGCTCGTTTTCCGGGCCTTCAGGCGGAAACAGCGATACCGTTTCCCGCCGGCACCATACTTTATGTCGAGGACAACCCGGAAAATCTCCGGTTGGTGGAACTGATTCTGAAACCGATCAACGGCGTCACACTGTTAACGGCGGACAACGCCGAACTTGGCTTGTTGATCGCCGCCGACCGTAAACCCGATATGATCATCATGGATATAGGCCTACCGGGGATGAACGGGTTTCAAGCCCTTGAAAAACTTAAAGGCGACACCTGCACCAGCGCCATTCCGGTCGTGGCGCTCAGCGCCAACGCCACCGACCATGACATCGCGAGGGGAACGCAATCAGGGTTTTTCCGCTACTTGACCAAACCGATTGACGTAGGCCAGTTTTTGAGCACCGTGCGAGACGTTCTGAAGGGCCGGTCATGAACACGATAGTTCCGACTCCGCTGTGGCAACGGGAAGCCAAATCCGCCCGTATTCTGATCGTCGACGACAATCAGGCCAACGTACAGCTCCTGCAGGCGCTGCTCGACCGCGAAGGCTATACCAACGTCACCGGCGTGACCGATCCCCGCGACGTTATTCCGTTGTGCGAGGTCAACCGGTATGACCTGATCTTGCTCGATATCCGCATGCCGCACATGAACGGCTTCGGTGTCATGGCGGCACTGAAGAAAGCCGACCCGGGCGATTACCTGCCGGTCCTGGTTCTAACCGCGCAAACCGACCGGACAACCCGGATCCGGGCTCTCGAACTGGGCGCCAAGGATTTCGTCAACAAGCCCTTCGACGCGACCGAGGTGATGAACCGGATCGCGAATATGCTCGAGGTGCGGCTGCTCTATAACGAGCGCCGGCGCCAGAAGGAAATTCTGGAAGACAAGGTGCGCGAACGCACCGCCGAGTTGGCTCAACGCAATCGCGACCTGGAAGACGCCCGCCTCGATGTCATTCGCCGCTTGGGGCGCGCGGGCGAATTCCGCGACAACGAAACCGGCATGCATGTGGTGCGCATGAGCAAATACTGCGAGCGGCTGGCGCTCGCCACGGGATACGACCAGGAGTTTTCCACGCGGCTGCTCGCCGCGAGCCCGATGCACGACGTGGGCAAGATCGGCATTCCGGACAGCATTCTGCTCAAGCCCGGCAAGCTCGATCCGGAAGAGTGTAAAATCATGGAGACTCACGTCACCATCGGCGCCGACATTCTCGATAAGAACGACGCGCCGTTGATGCGGATGGCCCACAGCGTCGCTCTAACCCATCACGAAAAATGGGACGGCACCGGCTATCCCCGTAAGCTCAAGGGTGAGGACATCCCGATCGAGGGCCGAATCGCGTCGTTGTGCGACGTGTTCGACGCCCTTACCTCCGAGCGTCCCTACAAAAAAGCGTGGCCGATCGAGCAGGCGCTCGATCTCGTTCGCCGCGAGTCGGGCGCCGCTTTCGACCCCAATCTGGTCGCCGCCTTCGAGCGGGTGCTGCCCGATATACTGGGTCTGCGTACCCAGTACGCCGACGGTCCCGAGCACGACATGGACGACTACCGCGCCCGTTACGACGCCGCGCTTAGGAGCAGGGGGCGCGCGTCCGGGCCTTAAGCCGCCATTTCGGGCCGGAATCCGCGCTCCGCTCCTCTTGCGCGGGGTGCCGCTAGCCATTACATCATCCGCGGTTCGAAAGAGGGGCTCTGATTCAGGGATGATCGAACTCGAGGCACTTGAAAAGCGCTTCAACGGCTTCGCGGCCGTGGACGGCGTCAGCCTGGCGGTCGGCCGGGGGACCGTGCTCGGATTTCTCGGTCCCAACGGCGCCGGCAAGTCGACGACCATGAAGATGGTCGCGGGCTTTCTCGCGCCGACCGCGGGGCGGGCACGGGTGTGCGGCATCGACGTGGTGGCCGATCCGCTCGCCGCCAAGCGCCAGATCGGCTATCTGCCGGAAGGCGCGCCCGCCTATCCCGACATGACCGCCCGCGACTTTCTCGGCTTCGTCGCCGACGTGCGTGGCCTCAAGGGCGCCGAGCGGGCGAAGCGCCTTGCCGACGCGATCGAGCGGGTCGAAATCGGCCCCGTGTTGGACCAGTCGATCGAGACGCTCTCCAAGGGTTTCAAGCGCCGGGTCGGCCTTGCCCAGGCGATCTTGCACGACCCGCCGGTGCTGATTCTCGACGAGCCGACCGATGGTCTCGACCCCAATCAGAAGCATCACGTCCGCCAATTGATCCGGGCCATGGCGCCCACGAAGGCGATCGTGATTTCGACCCATATTCTTGAAGAAGTCGAGGCGATCTGCACCCGCGCCGCGATCATCGCGCGCGGGCGCGTGGTCGCCGAAGGCGCCCCGGTCGCCGGGAGCGGCTGGATGTTCGGGAACCTGCGCGCCGAGCCGGGCCGGCTCGAGGGCGTGTTCCGCGCGCTGACCGCCGATGGGCCGAGGGAGGCCGCGTCGTGATCGGGGCCTTTCGCCATGCCTTTGTCGGCACCTGCGCCGTATTCCGGCGCGAGTTCCGCGCCTATTTCGCGACTCCGGTCGCCTATGTCTTTATCGTCGTTTTCCTCGCGGTCAGCGCGCTGTTCACTTTTTATCTCGGCAATTTCTTCGATCGCGGCCAGGCGGACCTGCGGCCCTTCTTCTCGTTCCATCCGTGGCTCTATCTCGTGTTCGTGCCGGCGATCGCCATGCGCCTGTGGGCGGAGGAGCGCCGCTCGGGGACCATCGAGCTGCTCATGACCCTGCCGGTCGGCCTGTTCGGAGCGGTGCTGGGCAAGTACCTCGCCGCCTGGGCGTTCGCCGGCGTCGCGCTGGCGCTGACCTTCCCGATTTGGCTCACGGTCGCCTATCTCGGCGATCCCGACCACGGCGCGATCTTCGCCGGCTATCTCGGAAGCTTCCTGATGGCGGGCGGCTACATGGCGGTCGGCGCATGCCTGTCGGCGGCAACCAAAAATCAGGTCGTGGCGTTCATCGCCGCCATCGCCGTCGGCTTCGTTTTCACGGTCGCGGGCGCGCCGTTGGTGCTGGACGCGCTCGCCGCTTGGGCGCCGCGCGCGCTGATCGACGCGGTCGCTTCGTTCAGCTTCCTGGCGCGGTTCCAATCGATTGCCGCCGGCGCGCTCGACGCGCGCGATCTGGTGTTCTTCGTGTCCTTCGCGGCGGCGTGGCTGTTCGCCAACGCCGTGGTGGTGGAAATCAAGAAGGGGGGATGAGGGCGCCATGACCCGCAAGCCTCTCGGCCTTGCCGCACTCGCCGTCGCCGCGGTGTTGTTTTTCGCCGTCAACATCGCCGCCGCCTGGGGCTTGCGCGGCTGGCGCATCGATTTCACCGCCGACCGGCTGCACACGCTCTCGCGCGGCACGCTCAACACGCTGGCGGCCCTCAAGGAGCCGGTGACGCTGAAGCTTTTCTTCTCGGCGAAACTTTCCGACCAGATTCCCCAGTTCAAGGCCTACGGCGCGCGGGTGCGCGAACTGCTGGAAACCTATGCCGCGCGCTCCGGCGGCAAGGTTAAGGTCGAGGTCGTCGATCCGATCCCGTTTTCCGAGGCCGAGGACGGCGCCGTCCAGGCCGGCGTGCAAGGCGTGCCGATCGACGGCACCTCGGGCCGCCAGTTCTATTTCGGCCTGCAAGGCATCGGTCCCGGCGAGCGGCGCGAGGTCATCTCGTTCTTCGCCCAGGAACGCGAGCGGTTCCTCGAATACGATCTGACGCGGCTGGTCCACAACTTGAGTCAGACGGCGAAACCGAAGGTCGCGGTGATCGGCGATGCGCCGCTCGAATTCGGGCCCGGCGGCGTCATGGCCGCGATGCGTGGTCAGGGCCGGCCGCACATGGTGCTGCAGCAGCTGCGCCAGACGTTCGACGTCAAGGTGCTCGGCGCGGACGCGGCGGAAATCGAAGACGACGTCGCGGTCCTCGTGGTCGCGCGGCCGGCGTCGTTGTCGACTAAGGCCCTCTACGCCATCGACCAATTCGCCCTGCGCAAGGGGCGCGTGCTGGCGTTCGTCGATCCGGCGGCCGAATCCGGAACCCAGGCCGGCCCGGGCGGCGGGCCGATGGCCCCGCGCGCGGAAATGCCTGAACTGCTCGCCGCCTGGGGCGTGGAGATGGAACCGGGCCGCTTCGTCGCCGACCGTCGTTTCGGCTTGCCGGTGGAAACCGGCGACGGCGCGAGCCGGCGGGTCATGCCGCACCCGGGCTGGCTCGGCCTCGGCGACGCGGCGATCAACCGCGACGACGTGGTGACCGCGGAACTGGCGGTGGTCAATGTCGGCAGCGCCGGCAGCCTCAAGAAGCGCGAGGGGTCCGAGCTCTCGTTCACGCCGCTGCTGCTGTCGTCCCCGGATTCGGCGACGATGGAAGTGGAAAAGCTCGGCGCGCAGCCCGACCCCGAAGGCATCATGCGCGCCCTCAAGCCGGTCGGCGTCCGCCACGTGCTGGCGGCCCGCATCGCCGGCCGCGTCAAGACCGCGTACCCGAACGGTGCTCCGCCCGAACCCGCCCCGGAGAAGAAGGACGACGCCAAGCCGGAGGATAAGAAGGACGATTCCGCCAAGTCCGAATCGGAGAAAAAACCGGACGAGGCTAAACCGGCGAAACCGCATCTCGCCGAAAGCGCCGTGCCCGCGAACATCATCGTGGTCGCGGATTCCGACATGCTCGAGGATCGCTTCTGGACGCGGGTGCGCGACTTCCTCGGCCAGCAGGTGTCGGTGCCGTTCGCCTCCAACGGCGATTTCGTGGTCAACGCGGTCGACAATCTCGCCGGTTCGGACGATCTGATCCGGTTGCGCAGCCGCGGCATCTCCTACCGGCCGTTCACGGTGGTGGAAGACCTTCGCCGCGACGCGGCCGAGCGGTTCCTCGCCCGCCGCGACGAATTGCAGCAGGCGTTGGACGACACCGAAAAGCGTCTCAATGAATTGCAGGACCGCAAGAAGCAAGGCGCGGCTGCCGCGGCGCTCACCGCCGAGGAAGAATCGGCGATCGAAAAATTCCGCGACGAGATGGTCCGCATCCGTCGTCAGTTGCGCGAAGTGCAGCACGGGCTCGAACGCGACATCGAATCGCTCGCCGCCTGGCTCAAGATCGTCAACATCGGCTTGGTGCCGATGGGAGTCCTGGTCCTTGCCGCGCTTATCGCGCTCGCGCGCAAGCACCGCCGGCGCGTCCGGGTACTGCGCGACTGATTCGCGCTTAAATTTTTACACAAATGAAAACCCCCGGACCGTGAAGTCCGGGGGTTTTCGTTTACCGGTTAAACTGGCCGATCAGCGCTTGTTGACGGCGTCCTTGAGCGACTTGCCGGAAGAGAACTTCGGCTGCTTCGAGGCCGGGATGTTGATGGCGGCGCCGGTCTGCGGGTTGCGGCCTACGCGCGCGGCGCGCTTGGACACCCGGAACGTTCCGAACCCCGCCAGGCGAACTTCGCTGCCCTTCTTCAGGGTCGCGGTGATGACGTCGAGCACGGCGTCGACCGCCTTGTTGGAGTCGGACTTGGTAAGGCCGGTGCTGTCGGCGACCGCAGCGGCGAGATCCTGTTTGTTCATCGCGTGTCCTTTTGAAAATTGAAATCGGAGGTTCAGGCCGATCGACCGCTGTCAGCCGACCGTCGCGCCAACCATAGCCATCCGCTTTTCCCGGTCAAGCGGCATTTGCTCGAATCACCAGTATTTACAGGCCGAATCGAGGGTTAGAGGGGTGCGTTCGATTCCGTCTTGAACATGGTTCGCCGCTCCGCGCGCGTCGTGGCCGCGCGAATCGGAGTAGGCGGCGAATCGTTGGTCGGCGGGCGTTTTCATCCGCCCCCGCGCTTGACCCCCAGAGAAACCTCGGGCAGTTATCAGTCGAGGATTTCGCCCATGGCCGCCATACCCGATGTCGTCGAATTGACCCGGACCCTGGTCGGGTTCGACACCGTCAACCCGCCCGGCAACGAGCGCGCCTGCGCCGAAACGCTCGGCAGGATTCTCGAAGGCGTGGGGTTCAAATGCGCCTATCATGAATTCGCCCCCGGTCGGGCAAGCTTGGTCGCGCGGGTGGGACGCGGCGGCGCGCGCCCGCCGCTCTGCTTTACCGGTCACATCGACACGGTGCCGCTCGGCGCGCAGCCGTGGACGCGAGATCCGTTCGCCGGCGAAATCGCCGGCGGGCGCATGTACGGCCGCGGCACCAGCGACATGAAAAGCGGCGTCGCCGCCTTCGTCGCGGCGGCGGCGGTGACGGCGCGCGACCTGGCGCGTGGGCCCGGCGCCGTGCTGGTCATCACCGCGGGCGAGGAGACCGGCTGCGAAGGTGCGGCCCATCTCGCCGCCACGGGTACCGCGCTCGGCGACGCCGGCGCGATCGTGGTCGCCGAGCCGACCGCCAATCGCGCCTACGCCGGCCACAAGGGCGCGCTGTGGTTGAAGGCGCGCACCCGGGGCGTGACCGCCCATGGCTCGATGCCCGAGCGCGGCGTCAACGCGGTCCACAAGGCGGCGCGCGCGGTCGGCCAGCTCGCCGACTTCGACTTCAACGTCGCCCGCCATCCGGTGATGGGCGCGCCGACCCTCAACGTCGGCACCATCAAGGGCGGGCTCAACGTCAATTCGGTGCCCGATCAGGCGGAAATCGGCATCGATATCCGTACCATTCCCGGCCAGCGCCACGACGCGGTCCGAAGTACCCTCGCCACCTATCTCGGCTCCGAAGTCGAGGTCGAGCCGTTCATCGACGTCGAGGGCGTTTGGACCGACCCCGGCCATCCCTGGATGCGCCAAGTCTACACTGCGGTCGAGAAGGCGACCGGCGTCAAGGCCGACGTGCGCGCCGCGACCTATTTCACCGACGCCGCGTTTTTGACGCCGGCATTGGGGCGCCCGCCGACCGTGATCCTGGGACCGGGCGAGCCGGAACTCGCCCACCAGACCGACGAATACTGCGTGGTTGAGCGCATCCGCGAAGCGGAAGCCATCTTCACTTATCTGGCGCTGGAGTGGAGCCAGGGCTGAGCGGCGCCTACAGCCATCCCTCGGCGCGCGCGTAGGCGAGGGCGACGAAGGCGATAACGCCGGCGAACGTGCCGATGAACACGTGCCGGCAAAAGGCGAAGAAGAGCGCCAACCCGAACACGGTCGCGGCCACCCGATCGACAAACGGGGTTTCGCTCAACGCTCCGCCCGGCAAGAGAATTACCCGCGCGATCAGCGCCGCGAGCATCGCGTAGGCGATGCAGGAAAACCACACGAACGCATCGCCGCCGACGCCGATCCGCTTCGCCAATGCCGCGCCGATCCCGCGCCAGATATAGGTCGCGGCGCTGGCGGCGATCAAGGCGACGACGGGGCCGGTTTCACTCACGGCGCAGCACCTTGCGATCGAGCAGGAATGCGAGGGTGCCGCCGATCACGCCGGTTGCCGGCACGCCCCAATCGGGCGAGATGAGATGCAACAGCGGACCCGCCCCGACCCCGATCAGCACGGCGATGATGCCGCCGCGTTCGCGCACGCCGGCGAAGACCATCAAAAAATAGACCGGGCTCAGGTAAACGAGACCTAGCGTCAACGGGCGCGGCAGGACTCCCGCGAGGGCGAATCCAAGTGTCGCCCCGACCGCGCCCGAGATAATCATGAACAGCGAATAACCGGCGAAGTAGGGCGCGCGCTGATCGAGCGGCAACGACGGTCCCCGCCGCATCAGCGCAATCCAAGTATTGACCGAGACGAAATGGGCGAGCAAATAGGCCCAGGCCCACGGTTTGAATCCGCCCTTGAGCATCGGAAACAGCGACACGGTCATCGGCAGGAAGCGGGCATTGGCGCCGGCTGCCGCGACCGCGATCGGCAGCAGCGCGGCCCCGGCCGCGAACAGCTCGACCATCGCGATTTGCCCGGGCATGCCCCAGACCGTGAAGACCGACAGCACGGTCAATTCCGCCGGAAATCCGGCTTCGCGCGCGAACGAACCGAAGCCGATCGCCGACGAAGACATCACCGCGGTCGGCAAACCGACGGCCTCCCAAAGCCCGCCGAAAAAAGCGCGTGGACGATCCGGATAGGGCTGGAGAGGCGGTTCAGGTGGAGCGGGAGATTGATCGGCACTCGGCATGGCGCCGAGTATCGCCGATGCCGGCCGATCGGCATAGCCATCCTTGATCGGGCGATAAAACCGTCGGTCTTGTCGACGGGCGTCCACCGTGCATACTCCGGCGGTCTTCTTATCCACCCCGAGACGGGAATTCGACCATGACCGCCACCGCCCGTTTGATCGACGGCAAGGCCTTCGCCGAAAGCTTGCGCGCCCGCACCGCCAAGAAGGTCGCCAATCTGGTCGCGCGCAAGGGCGTGCGTCCGGGGCTGGCGGTCGTTCTGGTCGGCCAGGATCCTGCAAGCCAGGTCTACGTCCGCAACAAGGGCAAGCAGACGGTCGAGGCGGGCATGGAAAGCTTCGAGCATCGCCTACCGGCGGAAACGTCGCAGGCCGAGCTGCTCGCGCTGATTGATCGTTTGAACCGCGACGAAGGCGTGCACGGAATTCTGGTGCAACTCCCGCTGCCCAAGCAGATCAACGCCGACACGGTGCTGCTCGCCATCGACCCGGCCAAGGATGTCGACGGCTTCCACGTGGTCAACGTCGGCAAGCTTTCGACCGGCGCCGGCGACGCCATGGTGCCGTGCACGCCGCTCGGCTGCCTGATGCTGCTGAAGGACACGCTTGGCTCGCTCGCGGGCGCCCGCGCGCTGGTGCTCGGGCGCTCCAACATCGTCGGCAAGCCGATGGCGGCGCTTCTGATCGGCGAAAGCTGCACGGTCACCATCGCCCACTCCAAGACCCGCGATCTCGCCGACGAATGCCGCCGCGCCGACATTCTGGTCGCGGCGGTCGGTCGTGCGCGCATGGTCAAGGGCGACTGGATCAAGCCGGGCGCGACGGTAATCGATGTCGGCATCAACCGAATCGAGGACGGCGGCAAGCAGCGTCTGGTCGGCGACGTGGACTTCGACGCGGCCGTCCGGGTCGCGGGTGCGATCACGCCGGTGCCGGGCGGCGTCGGGCCGATGACCATCGCCTGTCTGCTCGCCAACACGCTCGCCGCCGCCTGCCGCAGAGCCGGCGTCGATCCCGATTCCCTGTGAGGGCGCGCCCCCTTATAGTGGCGGCGTGCGCAAGATTTCTATTTCCATCGTTCCGGTAATTTTGTCGGGCGGCGCGGGCACCCGCCTGTGGCCGCTCTCGCTGCCTGAGCGCCCGAAGCAGTTCATCGAGTTCGGCCCCGCGCTCGGCGCGCGCAAAACGGCGGCTCGGCGCACGTTATTCCAGGAAACCCTCTGCCGGGTGGCGGGCAAGCCTTTTCGTCCGCCGTTGGTGGTCGCCAATCACGAGCATCGGTTCCTGATCGCTGAGCAGTTGCGCGCGGTCAAGCGCGCGCCGCTGGCGGTTATGCTGGAACCGTGCGCGCGCAACACCGCGCCCGCGTGCGCGGCCGCCGCCGCGTTCGTCGCCTCGCGCCATCCGAAGGCCTTGATGCTGGTGCTGCCGTCCGATCATGTGATCGGCGAGGTGGGCGCGTTCCGTCGGGCGGTGGCGCGGGCGGCGCCCATCGCAGCCGACGGTCATTTGGTGACGTTCGGAATCGAACCCAAGGGGCCGCACACCGGTTACGGCTACATCGCGGCCGGCGCACAGATCAAGGGATCGAGAGGCACGCACGCCGTCGATCGTTTCATCGAAAAACCTAAGCTCGGCAGGGCCAAGGCTCTGCTCGCCAAGGGCGGCGTCTATTGGAACGCGGGAATTTTTCTCTTTGCGCCGGGTGTTTTTCTCGCCGAACTCGATCGCCTCGCGCCGAAAACAGCGGCGCTGGCCCGGCGGGCGGTCGCGAAGGGAAAGGCCGATCTCGATTTCTTCCGGCTCGACCCGAAAGCCTTCGCCGCCGCCAAGCCGGGCGCCGTCGATACCGTGGTGATGGAACGCACCCGGCGCGCCGCCGTGATCCCGGTCGATATGGACTGGTCGGACGCGGGCTCCTTCGCCGCCTTGTGGGAAGCGGGCGGGCGCGATGCGCGCGGCAACGTGCGCCAGGGGCCGGTCGCGCTGCACGACGTTTCCGGCTCGTTTTTGTCGAGCGACGGGCCGGCGCTCGGCGCGGTCGGGGTGCGCGATCTGGTGGTGGTCGCGACCGAGGACGCCGTGCTGGTCGCGCCGCGGGCGCGGGCCGAGGACGTAAGGGCGCTTGCCCCCCTGATCGCGGGCCAGGCGCGTTCGTCCCGCATGACCGTGCATCGCCCGTGGGGCAGCTACCGCTCGCTTCAATTCGGCGACGGCTTCCAGGTCAAGCAGATTACGGTCAAGCCCGGCGCGGCTCTCAGCCTCCAGTACCACCATCGCCGCGCCGAGCATTGGGTGGTGGTGTCGGGCAAGGCGCGCATCACGCGCGGGGACGAAATTTTTTCACTGACGGCCAACCAGTCGACCTACATCCCCAAGGGCGTGCGTCATCGCCTGGAGAACGCCGAGCGGGAGCCCCTCCACCTGATCGAGGTGCAGTCGGGCGATTACCTCGGCGAAGACGACATCGTCCGCCTTGAGGATCATTACGGGCGGAAATAGGGCGTTCGGATACGGCGTAACTTTCGCCTTGACCCGAGGGGTCCGGGCGGGCGGAATCGCCGTCGAAGCATTCCCGCAACGTTGCCGCCGAGGTTCCCCATGGGTTACGCCGTCAACACCCTCGAACACCATTTTCTGCCCTTCACCGCCAACCGCGACTTCAAGGCGAATCCGCGCCTGATCGTGCGCGGCGAGGGGGTCCATTACTGGAACCACAAGGGCGAAAAAATTCTCGACGGCTCGTCGGGACTCTTCTGCTGCGCCGCCGGACACGCGCGCAAGGAAATCGCCGAAGCTGTGGCCAAGCAGTTGACCGAAGTGGAGTTCACCCCCCATTTCCAGCTCGCCCATCCGTCCTCGTTCGAGGTCGCGCGCCGCATCGCCCACATGGCGCCCGAAGGCTTGAATCGCGTGTTCTTCGGCAACTCGGGGTCCGAGGCGGTCGACAGCGCCATGAAGATCGCGCTCGCCTATTTCCGCGCCAAGGGCGAAGGCCATCGGGTGCGCTTCGTCGCACGCGAGCGCGCCTACCATGGCGTCAACTTCGGCGGCACCTCTCTTCAGGGCATGGTCAAGAACCGCGAAGCCTTCGGCGTGCTGCTTCCCGGCGTCGTCCACATGCGCCACACCTGGCTGGCCGAGAACCGATTTTCGAAGGGCCAGCCGGACAAAGGCGCGGAACTGGCCGACGATCTGCAGCGCATCTGCGATACTTACGGCGGCTCCAACGTTGCGGCCTGCTTCGTCGAGCCGATCGCCGGCTCGACTGGCGCGCTGATTCCGCCCAAGGGCTACCTCGAACGGCTGCGCGCGATTTGCGACAAGCACGGCATCCTGCTGGTGTTCGACGAGGTGATCACCGGCGTCGGGCGCACCGGCAAGGCCTTCGCCGCGCAGAGCTTCGGCGTCAAGCCCGACATGATCACCTTCGCCAAGGCGATCACCAACGCCGCGCAGCCGATGGGCGGCGTGATCCTCAAGGAGGAAATCTACGACACCATCGTCAACGCCGCGCCCCAGGGCGCGATCGAGTTGTTCCACGGCTACACCTACTCGGCCCACCCGGCGGCATGCGCCGCCGCGCTCGCCACCCTCGACATTTATGAGCGCGAGGGGTTGTTCCAGCGCGCGGCCGAACTGTCGCCTTATTTCCTGGACGCGGTGTTTTCGCTCAAGGGAACGCCCGGCATCACCGACATCCGCGGCTACGGCCTCATTGCCGGCTTCGACATCGAGCCGGGCAAGACGCCGGGCGCGCGCGGCACCGCGCTGCAGAAGCAGCTGTTCGCCAACGGCCTGCACGTCAAATGCACCGGCGATGCCGGTATCCTCGCGCCGCCGTTCGTCGCCAAGCGCGAGCATGTCGACCAGATCGTCGACATCATCCGCAAAACGATGAAGGAGGTGTGAGGGCGCGAGCGCTTGGCGTTGACAGAGATTGCGCTTTTCGGAACAGTTAAAGTCGGAGGCCAACAAGGGCGGACGACATCACCCAATCGTGTCCGTCCTTTTTCCAGAAACAGGGAGACTCGAATGCGTAACATCACGCGTGGAGTACTGGTGGCAGTGGCCGGCATCGCGATGGCCATGGCGGCGCACGATGCGCACGCCCAAGCCAAGGAAGTGACCATCGGCTATCAGGATATGGTGGTTCCCTACCGGATCGCCCAGGAAGCGAAGGAAATCGAGAAGGCGACTGGCTACAAGATCAATTGGAAGCAGTTTGGCGGCGGCGGTGAGGTCATCAAGGCGATGGCTTCAGGCGCCGTGCAGATCGGCGAAGTCGGCTCCGCCCCCATCGCCGCGGCCATCTCGCGCGGCGAGCCGCTGGAACTGTTTTGGATCCTGGACGACATTGGCGACGCTGAGGCGCTGGTCGCCAAGAACGGCTCGGGCATCAACACGCTCGCCGATCTCAAAGGCAAGAAAGTGGCCATGCCGTTCAACTCGACGACCCACTTCCATACCATCGTCGCGCTCGAGCACGCCAAGATCAATCCGGCCGAGGTGCAGATGCTGAACATGCGCCCGCCGGAAGTGCGCGCGGCTTGGCAGCGCGGCGACATCCACGCCACGTTCATCTGGGATCCGGTGTTGGCCGAGGTCAAGAAGGACGGCAAGGTGATCATCAGCTCGGGCAAGATCACCGCCGATACCGGCAAGGCGACTTTCGACGGCTATGTCGCGAATACCGGTTGGTCCAAGGCCAACCGCGACTTCATGGTCAAGTTCGTCAAGATCATGGCCAGCGCCGACGACAACTACCGCAAGAATGGCGCGAAATGGACCAAGGACTCGGCCGAGGTCAAGGCCATTGCCAAGTGGTCCGGCTCGAAGCCAGAGGACGTGTTGGCGGCGATGGCGCTCTATCGCTTCCCGACCGCCGCCGAACAGGCCTCGCCCAAATGGTTGGGCGGCGGCAAGGACGGCGTCGCGGCCAAGGCGCTAGCGGCAACGGCGGCGTTCCAGCTTGCGCAGAAGCAGATCGAAAAGACCCTGCCGGATTATGCGGTCGCCGTGAATCCGTCGTACGCGCAGGAGGCCGCGAAATAACGGGTTCGTCGGCATTTTAGCGCGTGCCGATCTGGGTTGACGCAAGGCGGGGGTGATCGTCCTCCCGCCTTGCGGCCGGCCCCGGCTGCGACGCGGGTGCTGCGGCGAACATCCGGGTGGACCCAGGAAGTCCATGAGCAAGCTCGAAATCCGCAACGTCAGCGTCAATTACGCCGGCCGGCGCGGTGCCAGCACGCTCGCGTTATCGGCGGTCGACCTCGGCCTCAACCCCGGCGATTTCGTGGTTGCTCTCGGCGCATCCGGGTGCGGCAAGACGACGCTGTTGTCGTGCATTGCCGGATTCCTGCAACCGTCGGCCGGGGAGATCGTGCTCGACGGCCGGCCGGTATCCGGCCCGGGCGCGGATCGCGGCGTGGTGTTCCAGAAACACGCGCTGATGCCTTGGCTGTCGGTGATCGAGAACGTCGAATTCGGCCTGCGCATGCGCGGCATGGCCAAGGACGCGCGCCGGCGGATCGCGCTCGAAAAACTGCGCTTGGTCGGTCTCGAGAATTTCGCCGACGCGCCCACCTACCAGATTTCCGGCGGCATGCAGCAGCGCGTCGGGCTGGCGCGGGCGTTCGCCTCCGACCCGGAAGTCATGCTGATGGACGAACCGCTCGGGGCGCTCGACGCCCTGACCCGCGAGCAGATCCAGGAATTGATCCTCGATCTCTGGCATACGTCGAACAAGATGTTCTTTTTCATCACCCACAGCGTCGAGGAGGCGTTGTTCCTAGCGACCGAATTGGTGGTGATGACACCCTCGCCCGGGCGTATCGCGCATCGTTATAAGATCGACTTCGGCCGCCGTTTTATCGAGTGCCGGAACGCCCGGCAGGTCAAGGCGTCGTCCGATTTCATCCGCTTGCGCGAGGAGGTTCTGCAGGTGATCTACGCCGCGCCGGGCCAAGCCAACCAGGCGGCGTCATGACGGCGCCCGACGATCGGAAATCCGCCCTCAAGACCGTCAAGGGCCACAGCCTGCCCGGCGAAGGATCGAGCACGGCCATCAGCGTTGTCAGCATCGCGGTGCTGTTCGCGTTGTGGTGGGTGGCAACCCATATGGGCTGGATCCGCGATTTGTTCCTGCCGACCCCGGAGAAGGTGTTCACCAGTTTCGTTTCCGCCTGGCGCGGCGATATTCAGGGCGGCAAGCCCCTGACCGAGCATTTGGGCTGGAGTCTGTACCGTGTCTTCGCCGCGCTCATGCTCGCGGTAGTCACTGCCGTACCGATCGGCATCGCCATGGGCGTGTCGCGCGTCATGCGCGGCATTTTCGACCCGCCGATCGAATTCTACCGTCCGCTGCCGCCGCTCGCCTATTTGCCGTTGATCGTAATCTGGTTCGGGATCGAGGAGACGGCCAAGGTCGTCCTGATCTATCTCGCCTGCTTCGCGCCGCTGGCGATGGCCGCGCGCGCTGGCGTGCGATCGGTAGCGGTCGAGCAGATTAACGCGGCGTATTCGATGGGCGCGTCGCATGGGCAGGTCATCCGGTACGTGATCATTCCCGGGGCAATGCCGGAAATTCTTACCGGCATGCGGATCGCGGTCGGCTTCGGTTTTACGACGCTGGTCGCGGCCGAAATGGTGGCGGCGACGGCCGGGCTGGGACAGATGGTCCTCAATGCCTCCAACTTTCTCCGCACCGACGTCGTGATCATGGGCATCGTCGTGATCGGCGTTATCGCCTATTTGTTCGATCTCCTGATGCGCTGGGTCGAACATCGGGCGGTGCCGTGGAAGGGCCTGGGCTGACGGCGAGGGAAGCTTGCGCCGGGCGGCGCGGCGGAGTATCCAACGGCCAAGGCGTGGAAGGAATCGGATATGCCCAAGCAACTCTCCCACTTCATCGACGGCAAGCGCGTCGCGGGAAAAAGCGGGCGCTTCGCCGACGTCTACAACCCCGCAACCGGGGAGGTGGCGGCGCAAGTGCCCTTGGCCGACGCGGACGAAGTCAGGGCGGCGATCGCGGCCGCGGCCCGCGCCTTCCCCGCCTGGGCGGCGACGCCGCCCGCGCGCCGGGCGCAAGCCATGTTCCGCCTGCGCGAGCTTCTTTACAGGCACATGGACGAGCTTGCGCCCATGCTCTCGGCCGAGCACGGCAAAACCCTTCCCGACGCCAAGGGGGAACTGACCCGCGGCCTCGAAGTGGTCGAATTCGCCTGCGGCATCCCGCAGCTCCTCAAGGGCGAATTCTCGGATTCGGTCGCGACCGCGGTCGACAGTTTTTCGCTGCGCCAGCCCCTGGGCGTGGTCGCCGGCATCACGCCGTTCAATTTTCCGGCGATGGTGCCCATGTGGATGTTCCCGGTCGCGATTGCCTGCGGCAACACCTTTGTGCTCAAGCCGTCTGAACGCGATCCCTCGGTCACGCTTCGGGTCATGGAACTCGCCAAGGACGCGGGGCTTCCCGACGGCGTCCTCAACCTCGTCAACGGCGACAAGGTCGCGGTCGATACCCTGCTCGCCGATCCCGTCGTCCAGGCGGTGAGCTTCGTCGGCTCGACCGCGGTCGGGCGCTACATCTACACCACCGGCTGCGCCCACGGCAAAAGGGTACAGGCGTTGTGCGGGGCCAAGAACCACATGGTGATCATGCCGGACGCCGACATGGATCAGGTGGTCGACGCCGCCATGGGTGCCGCTTACGGCTCGGCGGGCGAGCGGTGCATGGCGATCTCGGTCGCGGTTCCGGTCGGACGCGAAACCGCCGACGAATTCGTCCGCCGCATGATCCCGCGCGTGCAGGCCCTGAAAGTGGCGCCCTACACCGACTCGCAGGCGGAAATGGGCCCGATCGTCACACGCCAAAGCCTCGACAAGATTCTTGGGCTGATCGATTCGGGGTTGAAGGAGGGCGCCAGGCTCGCCGTCGACGGGCGCGGGCTCAAGCTGCAGGGCTACGAAAAGGGATTCTTCCTCGGCGGCTGCCTGTTCGATCACGTCAAACCGAGCATGAAAATCTACCGCGAGGAGATTTTCGGCCCCGTGCTCTCGGTCGTGCGCGCGGAAAACTACGAGGACGCCCTCGGCCTGGTCCGCGACCACGAATACGGCAACGGCGTCGCGGTCTTCACCCGCGACGGCGACGCGGCGCGCGACTTCGTCGGCCGGATCAACGTCGGCATGGTCGGCGTCAACGTGCCGATCCCGGTGCCGGTCGCTTATCACAGTTTCGGCGGCTGGAAGGCGTCGCTCTTCGGCGATCACCACATCCACGGCCCCGAAGGAGTTCGCTTTTATACGCGCCTCAAGACCGTGACCGCGCGCTGGCCTTCGGGCATCCGCACCGGCGCCCAGTACCATTTCAAGGGCGGCGGCGAGCACTGAGCCTTCGACGATGGTCCAGGTCCGCTTTATCGGCTGTGGGGATGCGTTCGGCAGCGGGGGGCGGTTCAACACCTGTTTTCAGGTTCGCCACGATGAAGGCGCGTGCCTGATCGACTGCGGTGCGTCGTCGCTCGTTGCGCTCCGCCGTTTCGAGGTCGATCCCAATTCGATCGATTCCATCTTCCTCACCCACCTGCACGGCGATCACTTCGGCGGCGTGCCGTTCCTGCTGCTCGACGCCCGGCTCGCCAGCCGGCGCGCGGCGCCGCTCCTGGTCGCGGGCCCGCCCGGCACCGAAAAGCGCGTCAACGACACCCTCGAATGCCTATTCCCCGGGGCGGCCGGGAAACCCTACAAATTTCCGCTCGAATTCGCCGAACTGAAGGTCGGCGAAGCCTTCCGGCGTGGCCCTTACGCGGTCACGCCGTTTCCCGCGGATCATTCGGCCGGGGCGCCGTGCTACGCGCTCCGCCTCGAAGTCGGGGGCCGGATCGTTGCCTATTCGGGCGACGGCTCCTGGAGCGAAGGTCTAGCGGCGGCCGGGCGCGGCGCCGATCTTTTCATCGCCGAGACGTATTTTTACGATAGGGCGATCACCCAGCACCTGGATTTCAAGACGCTGGTCGAGCACTTGCCGGAAATCGCACCCAAGCGGTTGATCCTCACCCACATGAGCCCGGACATGCTCGCGCGCGCGGGCAGCCTTCCCTACGAGGCGGCCGAGGACGGCAAGACGGTGGAGGTTTAAACGGCTAACACGGGAGAACTCTCATGCCCTACATCGACTGGGATGCAAACCTGGAAACCGGTGTCGCCGGGATCGACCACGAGCACCGCCGGCTGGTGCAATTGCTGAACGATATTCACGAGCTGATCGTCGCCAAAGCGGATCCGATCCGCATCGCCGACACGCTGGCCGACTTTCACACCCTCGCCACCGCCCATTTCGCGCTCGAAGAAAAGATCATGCGCGACCAGAAGTATCCGGCTTTCGCCCAGCGGCGCGAAACGCACCGCCGCCTGCTCGACGAGGTGCGGGACATCATGGACGCCTACGACGCAGGATCCTACCGCGAGGGGCAAAGCCTTCCGGCGACGCTGCGCCAATGGTTGTTCCAGCTCATGAGCATCGACGTTGACTTGTTCACCCGGATCACGCCCGCGAGCTTGCGCAAGTGGGGTCTGACGCAGGGTTAGGTCCTGAGGTACGGAGTATCGAGCGGAGCGCGCGCGGCGGCCGAGGCCGGCAAGACGATCACGCTCTGGGAAACCGCGGAGGCTGCCATCAATTGCTGGTTCCGGATACGCGCTCGATGAAAGCGCCGCGCGCCATGAACGGACGGCTTGCGCGCGCACTTAAGCTCGGCCTTGGATACGCCGAGGCCCGCACGCTCGCGCGCCTCGGGACGCCCGAGGACACCCAGGATTTCGTCAGCGCCCTGCCGACCAACTTCGAGCCCGAGGGCGACTCCTGCTGGTCGGTCGCCGAGACCCTGCGTCGTGGCCGGGCGCATTGCATCGAAGGCGCGTTTGTGGCGGCGTGCACGCTCTGGCTTCAGGGCCAGCCGCCGCTGCTGATGGATTTCCAGGCGCACGGCGATGACGACCACGTGGTGGCCCTGTTCCGGCGCAACCACTGTTGGGGCGCCATATCCAAGAGCAATCACGTTTGGCTGCGCTGGCGCGACCCGATTTACCGCTCCTTGCGCGAATTGGCGCTTTCGTATTTCCACGAGTACGTGATCGGGGAGCACAAGACGCTCCGCAATTATTCGCGCCCCTTCGATTTGCGTCGCTTCGATCCCGGGCTTTGGGTCACCAACGGCACCGATTGCTGGGAAGTCGCCGAAGCGCTCGACGACATTCGGCATTACCCTCTGCTGACGCCGGCTCAGGCGCGCCGCCTGAAGCCGCGCGACGCGATGGAGGTGCGCGCCGGCAAGATGCTCCAATATGCCGCGCCCAACGCCAAGATTGCACGGCGGTATTGATTTCGGGCCGTCGCGCGCGGGGTTCAGTATCCTTCCGACTTCGTTCGGGACGTCGCTCCTTCCGAGGAAGCCCCGATTCGTCTCAATGCCTCGGCGAAAGGCCCACCATCCAGATCGCTCGGCAAGGCGAGGAGTCGGTCGATGCGTTGTTCGATTTGCGCATATGCCCGCGCGAACGCCCGGACACGAACGGCATCGTCGCCTGCGACGGCGGATGGATCGGCAATGCCCCAGTGGGCGGTCATCGGTCGTCCCGGCCATACGGGGCAGATTTCGCCGGCGGCGTCGTCGCAAACGGTGATGACGGCATCCATCCGGGGTGCGTCCGGCGTCGAAAAGACCTCCCAGGATTTCGACCGAAGTTGTCCGGTGGGATGGCCCCTTTCGACAAGGAGCTTGAGCGCGAACGGGTTCGGCGCGCCTTTCGGAGAACTGCCCGCGGAAAAGGCGCGGAAGCGGCCTGCGCCCTTGGCGTTCAGGATCGCTTCGGCGAGAATCGATCGCGAGGAGTTGTGCGTGCACAGGAAAAGGATATTGCGCGGTCGCATGGCTGCCTCGGCGAGGATGGCGGCTGGGCGGATTCCGGGCGGAACGCCCGGTCCGTCTTTCGCGCGGCGCCCGCGTTCAGACCACCCGCACCTTCAATGTCGCGATACCGTCGACGCCGCCTTCGAGCACGTCGCCCTTCTTGACCGGCCCGACGCCGGCGGGCGTGCCGGTAAAGATAAGATCGCCCGGCGCCAGCGGAAAGAGCCTGGAAAGATGCATCACAATTTCCGGCACGTTCCAGATCATCTCGGAAATGTCTCCCTTCTGGCGCAAATTGCCGTTGATCTTGAGCCAGACCAGCCCCTTCTTGGGATGGCCGCTCTTAGTCGCGGGCCGGATCTTCGAGCAAAGAGCGGCCTTGTCGAACGCCTTACCCACTTCCCACGGCCGGCCGGTTTTCTTCGCCTCGCCCTGCAAATCGCGCCGGGTCATGTCGAGGCCGACGGCGTAGCCGTAGATGTGCTTTAACGCTTTCTCCGCCGGGATGTCCTTGCCCGCCTTGCCGATGGCGGCGACCAGCTCGATTTCGTGGTGCACGTCGTTGCTCAAGGGCGGGTAGGGGAACGTGCCGTTGCCCGCGACCAGGCTGTAGGTGTCCTTGGTGAAAAAGAACGGCAGTTCGCGCGTCGGGTCGTGGCCCATCTCGCGGCTGTGCTCGGCGTAGTTGCGCCCGACGCAATAGATGCGCCGGACCGGAAATCGCTCTTTTTCTCCGGCGATCGGCAGTGTCGGCGCCGCGGGCGCGGGGATCACGAACAAGCGCGCGGGCTTTTTCGCCTTTGTTGCGCGCGTGGATTTCTGCTTTTTCGCTTTGGCCATGACGGTCCTCCGGGAAGGGGGAGGCCGGATCATGCCCGTCCGGGGACGGCCGCTCAAGCCCCGCGCGCCCTTGTTGGGCGCGCCATTTATTCGTTACGCGCGGAGAATTTCCCACGCGTCAGGAGATGGGCGTGCATGGGCTGGTCAAACACCATGCCCTTGGGGTCGGGCCGTCCCAAGCGGTGGAAGCGTTCGCGCAACTCGGCCTCGCGGCGCTCGATGGCCGGCCGGCGCGCGGGATCAACCCGGATCATGCGCTCGGCGAACTTCTCGAAATTTTCCGCGAGTACCGCGTGGACGTAAAAAGTTTCGCGCAATTGACGGAACAGGCCCTTGGCGAGCGCGCTTCGAATCGCGTCCTGGGCGGCGGCGCGCACCTCGGTTTCGTCGTCGACCGGCCGGGTCAGTTCGAAGTTGGCGCCTTCGGCGATCGGCTCGACCACGTAGACGAGGCCACCGGACTTGAGGACGCGGGCGGCTTCCGTCAGCGCGGCGCCCTGCGCCGTGACCGGGATGTGGTGCAGTGAATTAAAGATCACCACCGCATCGAACATTCCATCCGGGAACGGCAATTTCTCGCCCGCGGCCTTCACGTAGTCCACGGCGGGCTCGGCGGTTGCGGCGGCGAATCCCGCCGCGCTCATCGTATTGCGCCCCTCTCGGGGCGCGGCGGCCTTGGCGAGTTGGGCCGGGTTGTTATCGACGCCGATCACTTGCGCACCCTCGCGCGCCATCAGGCGCGCCAGCGCGCCGTCGCCGCACCCGACCTCGAGCACTCGTCGCCCAGCCAGCGGCACCTGCTCCTTTAATACTTCGTCGTTGCGACGATGGGGCATCATGGTTCGTCGCCTGGGTGGATACCAAACGAAGGTCGCCAGCACCAGAGCGCCGAATGCGGTGTAGATGGCGAGAAACACCCACGATGGAAAGCTCCAGTAGAGCAAACGTTCCAGCCAATAGGCGATGAAGCTCTCGCCGACGCCTTCCTGGCGGGCGAGGTGGCGAAGCTGATTTTCCCATAGCGTCAGCGGGCAAAACTGGCCAAGCCAGGTTTGCAGCACGACGAAACCGATGGCGGCGAGGTGGGCGACGCGGAACGCGACGCGCTCGGTCCAGCGCCAGCGGAGCCGCCAGCCGGCCAGGATCGCCACAAGCCCGCCCACCACGAACAGGACGAACCCGGCGTGGATCAGCCCCAGCGCATCGGCGAGCAAACCGTAGTTCATCGCGCTTTGTCTCCCGCGCGGTTGCTGCTAGAACATGGCGCGCCCCAAGGGGGGAAACAACCGCCGTGTCCGCGCCCATCAACGCCGACGCCGCCGACGAAACTTATCCCGAAATCCGGGCCGCCGTGCGCGCGGTGTGCGCGCGCTTTCCCGGCGCCTATTGGCGCAAACTCGACGCCGAACGGGCCTACCCCGAGGAATTCATCCGCGCGCTGACCGAAGCCGGATTCCTTGCCGCGCTGATCCCCGAGACTTACGGCGGCAGCGGTCTCGGTTTGCGCGAGGCGACGGCGATCCTGGAGGAAATCCAGAAAAGCGGCTGCAACGGCGCCGCCGGCCACGCCCAGATGTACATCATGGGCACGATTCTCCGCCACGGCAGCGAGGAACAGAAAAGGACCTATCTGCCGAAAATCGCCTCGGGCGAATTGCGCCTGCAGGCGTTCGGGGTGACCGAGCCGACCAGCGGCACCGATACCAGCCGTATCCGCACGAGCGCGATGCGCGAGGGCAACGGCTGGCGCATCAACGGCCAGAAGGTGTGGACCTCGCGCGCCGAGCATTCCGATCTGATGCTGCTGCTGGCGCGCACCGCGCCCCGCGACGCGGGGCCGAAGCCGCACGACGGCCTGAGCGTGTTCCTGATCGACATGCGCGAAGCCAGGGGCAAGGGCCTCGCCATCAAGCCGATCCGCGCCATGCTCAACCACGCCACGACCGAGGTGTTCTTCGACGATCTCCGCGTGCCGGCCAACGCGCTGGTCGGCAAGGAAGGCAAGGGCTTCCGTTACATTCTCGATGGCATGAACGCCGAGCGCATCTTGATCGCCGCCGAATGCATCGGCGACGCGCGCTGGTTCATCGGGAAAGCGCGGGATTACGCCCGGGAGCGCCGGGTGTTCGATCGTCCGATCGGCCAGAACCAGGGCGTGCAGTTCCCGATCGCGCGCGCATTTGCCCAGACCGAAGCCGCGAACCTGATGGTCGCCAAGGCGGCGCAATTGTTCGACGACGGCAAGCCATGCGGGCCGGAGGCGAACATGGCCAAACTGCTCGCGGCGGATGCCTCCTGGGCGGCGGCCGACATGTGCCTGCAGACCCACGGCGGCTTCGGCTTCGCCGAGGAATACGACGTGGAACGCAAATTCCGCGAAACCCGTCTCTATCAGGTGGCGCCGATTTCGACCAATCTCATTCTCGCCTATATCGCCGAGCACGTGCTCGGCCTGCCGCGATCGTATTGAGGGCGATATTTTATGGCGTCCAGGGATTTTTTTTAATATGATTTTCCGACGTTTCCGAAAGGGATTGCGAGGTGGTGGGAAATGATACCAGCGCCGATACCCGAAAACGACAAGGACAGAGTTGCTTCCCTTCGACGAATGAATCTTCTCGCCACGCCGCGCGAGGGCGATGTCGACCGCATCACCCGAACCGCACAAAAGATATTCAATACCGAAATCGTTCTGGTTTCGCGTCGTCGACGCAGACCGCCAGTGGTTCAAGTCCCGGTTCGGACTGGAGGCGACGGAAACACCCCGGGACATTTCCTTCTGCGGGCACGCCATTCACGGCGACCGGACGTTCGTCGTGCCGGATGCCGTGACTGACGAGCGGTTTTGCGACAATCCCCTGGTGACCGGAGGGCCCAGAATTCGGTTTTATGCCGGGCAGCCGCTGAAAAACCGCGAGGGGTTCTGCGTCGGCACGTTGTGCGTAATTTCACCGTCCCCGCGGGAAATGAGCGAGAGCGAGAAACGCTCGCTCGAGGATCTCGGGCGGCTGGTCGAAATAATTCTCGACAATCGCGAACTCAGCGAAACACAGCGCGCGTTGCTGGAGGAGATCGAAGCCGCTAACCGTGACAGGCTTATCGACCCGCTGAGCGGCCTTTGGAACCGGCGCGGTTTCGACGATCTTTTCGGTCGCGAAATCGACCGCGCCATCCGCAGGCAATCGTCGCTTGCGATCGCCATCCTCGATATCGACCATTTCAAGCGGATCAACGACACTTATGGCCATCCGACCGGCGACGAGGCGATCAAGTTGGCCGCCGAAGCGCTGGTAACGGCCGCGCGTTCGACCGACGTCGTCGCCCGGTACGGAGGCGAGGAATTCGCGCTGGTCGCGCCCGATGTCGTACCCGCGATCCTTCCGGCGTTCGCGGACAAGCTCCTAACCGCATTCCGCGCGCAGGCAAAGTTGAAGACTCGCGACGGAATCTATCCGTTCACCGCGAGCATGGGAATCACGGTCGCTTTCCCCAAGAAGAATTCCCCGGGCTTGGCCGAGGCATTGCTAAAAGCTGCGGATCAGGCTCTTTACGAGGCCAAGACGGGCGGCCGCGACCGCTTCGTGATTTCGGGCGTTCCCGACAGTCTGTATTCGGAGTTCGCGTTAACGTAGACGTCCGCGCCGTTTTCGGCGGTCGTGGGTTCGGCCTGCCGCAGTCATACCAAAGGATTCGCCTCGGCGTAGAGCTTGGCGGCCTCGCGGGCGATAGTGGCGGGGTCGAGCTTGGCGACGCACGGATACATGCCGCGCTCGGGCGGAAATGGGCAATCGCCGAGGCAGCCTTCGCACGGCATGGTGGCATAAAGAAACCGCACGTGGGCGGGGATAACGGCGGGATCGTAGGGCACGATTTCGCCGACGTAGGCCGCGCTGGCTAAGCCCAGCGTCGGCGCGCCGACGGCGATGGCGAGGTGCATCAGCGCGGTATCGACGGAGACCACCAGCCGCGCCGCGCGCAACGCGGGCAGCAGTTCGGCGAAAGTGGAGGTGTCGAACCGGACGCGCGGCGGGGCGAGCAGGGCGCGGTATTCGGGATGACGCTCGAAATCGGCGTGCGCGCCGGCGACGCGAACCTCGGCATCGCCGGGCAGCGCGGCGATAACCTGGCGCCACAGTTCGAGCGGAACCTGCTTTTTCGCCACCGCCGAAAAAGGCTGCAGGACGATCAACGGGGTCATGGACACGGCTTTGGGCGGAAGTTCCGCATCCTGAAGTCGCGCTTTTGGCGGCGGATCATTACGGCCCGCGAGCCAGTTGGCAAACGCCGTCCAGCGCAGCAACTTGTCCCGCCTGGGCGGGCCGCTCTCGAACACGCGCTTGATGTAGCTCCGATTACGGTCGAGGTCGGTTTGGTATTTCGTCCACGGGCGCGCGACCATGGCCGCCGTTTCGGGCGCGTCCGCCGCCAGCAGTAACGCCTCATCGAGCCACGGGTGACGGAGATAATCGGCGCTGACGGCGAGGCGCGCGTTGAGCGCGCGCATCTCCTTCAGTTTGGCGCGGCGATAGCGCCAGTCCCTGCGTAGGCGGGCAAAATCGACCGCATGCACCTCGGCCAGACGCCCGAACAGGAACCCCATCTTGGCCGCGTCCTGGCGCAGCACGAGAAACACCCGCTCCTCCGCGCGCGCCAGCGCCGCGAAACGCGGAAAGACATGCGCGAGCAGCACCGCATCGCCGAGCCCGCCGGCGGCGACGATCAGAACGCCCGACGGCGACGCCCCGCGGCGCGCCTGGCGGCGTTCCCAGGCGAGCAGGCCGTCGAGGATGCGGAGGGCGGCGCTCATGGAGGATGGGGCGGGGCGGGCGCGAGCGGTCAATAGCTCGCGTAGGACTTTTCCTCGACCAGGCGCGAGCCGAGCCGTTCGTTGATCCGGCGCTTGATCCGCGCCCGTTCGTCGTTGGTGATGTAAACCGAGCGGGCGAGTTCGACGAAGCGCGGCCCGAAATCCTTGGCGCGTTCGCAATCGCGGATGCGGTCTTCCACGTCCCACAGGGTCTCGTTGGCGCGTTTCAAGGCCGCCGCGTCGGCGGTCAATTCGGGCGTGGATACGATGGCCGCGTCGCGGGCGAGCATCAGCGTTTCCAGTTCGGTCCGCACGTTGGCGAGCTTGGCGGCGTCGGTAATGCGGGCGAGCTTGATCTCCAGGATTGTGATCTTGTCGATCAGTTCGCCGGGGGCGATTTCGACGGTAATCGTATTATTCATGGGGGCTATGCTCTAGCATGGCGCGCCCAGCGGCGCACCTTCCATGCAGCGGAACTTTGCCACGCCCGGCTTCCGGCCGGGAAGCCGTTGACGGTCGTCCGCACCGTACCTAGGCTATTCCGCGCGTATTCATTCAGGGGGTGTCATGATTCTCCGCGTTTCGCTCGTCTGCGCCGCCGCCATCCTGGCCGCCGGCGCGGCCCACGCTCAAACCAAGATCACCTATCTCCTTACCTCCCCGGTGCCGACGGTGGCGGAAGCCCCGCACGCGTCCGTGCCGGCGGTGATGGGCTATTGGAAGGAAGGCGGCCTTGACGTCACCGTGTCGCCGTCTCCGGGATCGACCCAGGCGACGCAGCTGGTGGTCGCCGGCACCGCGCATTTCACCATGGCGACGGTGGAGCCCCTCATCATCGCTCGCCAGAAGGGCGGCAAGGTGGTCGCGGTCTACAACCACGTGCGCGAGCCGATCTACACCATCGCGGTGCCCAAGGAGAGCGCGATTACCGACATGAAGCAGCTCAAGGGCAAAGCGATCGGCGTTACCAGTCTGGCGAGCGGCGCGGTGCCGTTTTCCAAGGCAATGCTGAAATCGATCGGCGTCGACCCGGAAAAGGACGTGCGCTGGGTGGCGATCGGGCTCGGGCCGCAGGCCTCGCACGCGCTGAAGGAGAATCGCGTCGATGCGCTCGGCTACTGGGATTGGGGCTATGCCATTCTCGAAAACCTCGGCCACCAATTCCGCCATTACACCACCGAGGCGACCAAGAACGTGCTCAGTCTGGCGCTAGTCGCCAACGAGGACTTCGTCGCGTCCAACCCCGACGCGGTCACGGCCATGGCCCGCGGCATCGCCAAGGCGGCGCTATTCACCATCACCAACCCGGAAGCGGCGGTGAAGATCCACTGGCAGCAATACCCGGCCTCGAAGCCGACCGGCATTCCGGAGGACCAGGCGCTCAAGGACGCCGTGCATGTGCTCAAGGCGCGCCTGGTCAAATATCGGGTCGAGGGACGCTCGCCGCCGACCTGGGGCGCGTTCACCAAAGCCGAGTGGGAGGCGACCCAGAACTTCCTCGCTGACAGCGGCCTGATCCAGCAGAAAGTAGACGTCGCGCAGTATTACAACGACCGGCTGTTGGCCAAGGTCAACGACTTCGACGCCAACAAGGTGATCGCCCAGGCCAAAGGCTACAAGTGAACGACGGCCATCCGTTCATCGGCCTCGACGGCGTCGGCAAGAACTTCCGCACTCGGTCGGGCGAAGACGTCCGCGCGCTTCGGGACATTTCGCTCGCGATCGCGCCGCGCGAGTTCGTTTCTATCGTTGGCCCGTCGGGCTGCGGAAAAAGTACCCTGTTGCGCATCATCGCCGGCCTGGTGGCACCGAGCGAGGGCGCGGTGCATATGGCCGGGGCCCGGGTCGCGGGGCCGCGGCGCGACATCGGCATGGTGTTTCAGGCGCCGGTGCTGCTACCGTGGCGCACCAACCTCAAGAACGTCCTGGTGCCGGCCGAGGTGATCGGCTTCGACCGGCGCCAATCCGACGCCCGCGCCCGCGAGTTACTTGATCTCGTCGGTCTGGGGCGTTTCGCCGACAAGTATCCGAGCGAGCTGTCCGGCGGCATGCGCCAGCGCGTGTCGATCGCGCGCGCCCTGATGCACGATCCGGCGACGCTCTTGATGGACGAGCCGTTCGGCGCGCTCGACGCCATGACCCGCGACGCGATGGGACTCGAGCTGCTGCGCATCTGGAACGCGAACCGCAAGACAGTGATCCTGGTCACCCACTCGATCGAGGAAGCCGTGTTCCTGTCCGATCGCGTCATCGTCATGTCGTCGCGCCCCGGCACCGTTTCCGAGGTGGTCGAGGTCAACCTCCCGCGCCCGCGCACTACGGCGACGCGCGCCGATCCTGAATTCGTTCGGCTGACCAGCCGGTTGCGCGGCGTGTTCGAGGCGCTGCCGCCGACGATCCATTGAGGGGCGCTGTGATCAAGTTCTCCCTGTCCGGATTCAGGATACGCCGGTTTGGCCCGCCGGCGGTCGCCGGAATCGTGCTGCTGCTGGCGTGGGAGCTTCTGCCGGGTGCGTTCGGCGTATCTGAATTGCTGATCCCGCCCGCGTCAAAGGTCGCCCACGCTTTGTGGAACGCGTTCAAGGGCGGCATCATCGTCGGCAACTTTGGCGTTACGCTGCTCGAGGCGTTGTCCGGCTTCGCCATCGGGTCTACCGCCGGCGTCGTTTGCGCCGCGCTGCTCACCCGCTCGAAGACGGTGGAAACGGCATTGATGCCCTATTTGGTCGGATTGCAGGCGCTGCCCAAGGTCGCGCTCGCGCCGCTGCTGGTGGTCTGGCTCGGTTTCGGCATCGGCTCCAAGATCGCCATCGCCACTATCATTTCGTTCTTTCCGGTGTTGATTAATTCCATCGTCGGATTCACCACCATCGAATCGGAAAAAATGGAGCTGATGCATTCGCTGGTGGCCTCGAAATGGCAGACGTTCCGCATCGTCGTCTTCCCCAACGCCCTGCCGTTCATCTTCGCCGGGCTCAACGTGGCGATCGTGTTCAGCATCACCGGCGCCCTGGTCGGCGAATTCATCGGCGCCGACAAGGGACTCGGCCACGTCCTGATGCAGCTCAATTTCAGCATGGACATCGCCGGTATGTTCGCGATCCTGGTTGTCCTCGCGGTGATGGGATTCACGTTCTATGCCGTCGTGCGCGCGCTTCATCGCCGGGTGGTGTTCTGGGCCGAACCCGACAACCTCGACCGCGACGCCACTTAAATTTCCGCCCCGACAGGAGACGAAACCCGTGAGCAACGAGAGCCCCAAGGATCTGGTGCGTGTCGAGCGCGAAGGCCGCGTGGCAACCATTACTCTCGACAATCCGCCGGTCAATGCCATCGCGCTGCGCTCCCTCGACCAGTTGCACAAGATCCTCGACGACGTCGAAAAGGACCCGGCGGTGCGTTGCGTGATCCTGACTGGCGCGGGCGAAAAGGCGTTTTGCGCCGGCGCCGACCTCCGCGAGGAAGGGCAGTTCAAGAACCCCCAGGCAGCCAAGGATTTCCGCATGGCGGGGCGGCGCCTGCTCAACCGGATCGAAGGGCTGGCGAAGCCGGTGGTGGCGGCGATCCACGGCTGGTGCATCGGCGGCGGCACGGCGATCGCCTGGGTGTGCGACATCCGCATCGCCGCCGACGACGCCAAATTTCGCGCCGGCGACGCGCGACTCGGCCTGATCCCGAGCTGGGGCATGGGTCTGTTACGGCTGCCGCGCTTCGTCGGGCGCAACCGGGCGCTCGATATTCTCCTGCTCGGCGACAATTTCGACGCGGCTCAGGCCAAGGAACTCGACCTGATCACCCGCGTGGTGCCGCGCGCCAAGCTGATGGACGAAGCCCATGCCGTCGCCGGGCGTATCGCCGAGGCCTCGCCTCAGGCAATTCTCGCCACCCGTCGCGCGATCTCTTACAACCTGCGCCACGGCTGGGACGAGATGGTGGCGTTCGAAGAAGAATTGTGCGCGCAGGTCTTCGCCCACCCCGACGCCACGGAAGGCCCGAAAGCTTTCCTCGAAAAGCGTCCGCCCCAGTTCCGAGACCTCTGATGTCGCTCGCGCGGCTGCTCAATCCCCGCTCGATTGCCATCGTCGGCGCTTCCGACAAGGTCGGTCCCGGCTTCAACGCGTGGAAGGCGCTCGAGGCGGTCGGTTACGCGGGCGACATTCACTTGATCAACCCGAACAAGCCGGAACTGCTCGGGCGCAGGACGTTTCCGTCGGTCGCGGCCGTGCCCGGCCCGCTCGATGCCGTGTTCGTCGCCATCCAGCAGGAGGCCGTGCTCGATGTCCTGCGCCAGGCCGGTGCCAAGGGCGCAGGCGGCGCCGTGGTGCTCTCAAGCGGTTTCGGCGAAGCCGGCCCGGCGGGCGAGGTGGCGCAGCGGGAGTTGGCGGAGATCGCCGCGCGGTACGGCATGGCGGTGGTCGGCCCCAACTGCCTCGGGTTCCTGAATTTCGCCGGGCGGGCGGCGCTGTTCGGCACCTCGCTGCCCGACGCGGTGCCTCGCGGCGTCGTCGCCGCCGTCCTGCACAGCGGCTCGATCGCGATCGCGCTCTTGAACGCGGCGCGCGGCATCGGTTTCAGCCACGTCATCACCTCGGGCAACGAGGCGGTGACTACGGCGGCCGACTTCCTCGAAGCCTTGGTCGAGGATGCGGCGGTCAAGGTTCTGGTCGTCTTTCTCGAACAACTCCGCAATCCGGCCAAGTTCATCGCCGTCGCCCGTCGCGCGCGCATGTTGGCCAAGCCAATGATCGTGCTCAAGACCGGCCGGTCCGAGCGCGGGCGCGAAGCGGTGCGTGCCCACACCGGCGCGCTCGCCGGCAGCGACGAAGTGTGCCGCGCCGCGTTCGCCGCCGCCGGAATTATTCAAGTATCGACGCTGGACGAATTGATCGAAACGACCGCCCTCGCGGCGGCGCTGCCGGAGGCGCCCAAGGCTTCCGGCGTCGCCATGCTGAGTCTTTCCGGCGGCGAGATTGCGCTCGCCCTCGACAACGCCGAACCTGCGGAACTGACCTTCGCGCCGGTGACGACGGCAAAGGACGAAATCGCGTCGCTGCTGCCGCCTTACGCGCATATCGCCAATCCGCTCGATCTCACCTGGGCCGGGCTTTACGACGCGAGCGTGGCGGAGCGCTGCGCGCTCGCCCTCGGCCGGCAGGAGGACGTCGGCCTGTTGGCATTGTTGCAGGATTCACCCCACGGTCTCGGCCCGCAGCAAGCCGCGCGTTACGCCAATCTCCTCGGCGCGGTCGCGCGCGGGGCGAAGGACGCGGGCAAGCCGCTGGTCGCGATTTCCAACTTGGCTGGCGAAACCCACCCCGTCTATGCCCAGGCCGCGTCGGCGGCGGGCGTTCCCTGCCTGCGCGGCACCCAGGAAGGGCTGTTCGCGCTTGCGCGTTATTTGCGCTGGGCGACGACGGAACCCGCGCCCGTGGTCGGGGGCGGCTCGGCCAGCGAGAAGCGCGAGGCCGAGCGCCGACTTAAGGGTCTGCCCGCCGGGCGCGCGCCGGCCGAATACGAGGCCCGCGCCGTGATCGAAGCTTACGGCATTCGCGGCCCGCGCCAAACTCTCGTTGCTACGCCTATGGACGCGGCCATCGCCGCCCGCGCCCTCGGTTTTCCGGTGGTGCTCAAAGGCATGGTCGCGAACATGCTGCACAAGTCCGACGCCGGGTTGGTGAAAGTCAACCTCCGTTCGGAAGAAGAGGTGCGCGCCGCCGCCGAGGCGATGGCGGCGGCCCAAAGCCGCAGCGTCTGGCTCGGTTTTTTGGTTCAGGAAATGATGAAGCCGGTCGCCGAGTTGTTCGTCGGCGCGCGCATCGATCCCGACTTCGGGCCGGCGATCGCGGTCGGCGGCGGCGGCGTGCTGGTCGAGCTTTACCGGGACGTGGCGGTGCGTCCCGCGCCGGT
>Ga0194120_10002247_pt1 | contig 33577 bp, 44 predicted proteins | sample TA2MahCa65mmetaG_FD_148642 | JGI IMG/M metagenome (GOLD analysis project Ga0194120, IMG submission 148642) | Freshwater microbial communities from Lake Tanganyika, Tanzania - TA2015019 Mahale Deep Cast 65m | ecosystem: Environmental > Aquatic > Freshwater > Lake | place: Tanzania: Lake... | reverse complement strand
CGCATTGATAAAAGTCTCTTTCGCCTGGGGCTGGACTGGATCAAGTACGCTTTGAAACATCGCCTCGATTTTCAGCCACTTTTCCGATTTCATCCTTTGGAAACCCTTATCCTTGTACGGTAGAGAAATCGCGATAAGAGTGAACCACATCCTGCTTTTGAGAAATCAATTCTCCGAAATCGAATTTCATCTTTGCAGGTTTGAGTCCTTTATAACGGGGGTGAGAAGATTCCCAAACAATACGCGCCGCTTCGATTAAATTCTTGCTTGGCAGACAGCCGCGATTTACACAAGTGCCTCCCAAAGTCCGCATTTCAGTCATAGCGGCAGTTTTTCCAAGTTCAGCCGCACGCAAGGCGGCGGCGAAGGCAGTGGAGCCAGAACCTAAAATCAAAAGGTCAAAAATGTTTTCCATGGTTTTTTCCTTATCTGGTTTTGTGTTCTTTTACAAGATGGCAGATACAATTTTTTCCGTCTACATCATCGGTTGGGAATGTCAAGCCGAGTTTGTAAAGTTTCCGTAAATCTTTTTCCGTTTGCTGTAAAAGCATAATTCGCTTGGCAATTTGGTCTGCCTTATGTTTGATTTGATTCAGCATGGTTCGGCACGGAGCCTCTCTATGATCCTGCATAGCGAGCAATTCTGAAATTTCATCCAGAGAAAGTTCCAGAGAACGCGCTCCTGCTACAAAGTGCGCGCGTTCCAAATCTTGTTCGCTGTATTCACGATATCCATTCGGCGCTCGTTGCGGGGAACGCAATATGCCAATCGACTCATAGTAGCGGATTGTTTTGGCAGATAGACCAGTTTGTTGAGAAAATTCTTGTATTTTCATAGAGTTACTCCCACCTAATATACACCTTCCGGTTACTGGAATGTCAAGGCCTGTTTTATACAATTTCAGGCCAATTCAATAAGAAATTAGGCAATTGAAGTACGTAGGCAAAGCGGGCAACCACGTTTGAATCAAACGCCTCCTGCAAACAGGAGGCGTAATTCATTAGTGAGAGCGTGAATTTCATACCGTTGCCAGGATCAGCAATCCCATGACAACCACACCGCCTCCCAGCGCCAGCCGCACCCACTCTTTGTGATGCAGATTCCAATGTGCCAGGCGATTCAGGGTCGGGCGAGCGGAAGCGGCAATAAGGATCACAACCAGCGGCAGGATAAAGACCAGGTTGTAAAGCACGAGGTAACCATATCCAAGCAATGCCGAAGGTTGAAGAGCCAGCAGGCTGATCACGCCGAGATAGACTGCGCCGCTGCACGGCACAGTGCACAAACCGATCAGGAAACCACCCACGATCAGGGTGGGGACAGTGGCTTTTTTCGCCATCTCCCGCGCCATCGTCCCGACCTGGGACGGGGCTTGCAGCCGCCAGCCCAGGTCCGGGAGGAAGAAATCCTTGAGCATCCACAAGCCAAATAAGATCGCTGCGAGTGCGCCGAATCGGGCAGGGAGATGTTCGCGCGTAAAGAAGTCCAATGTCTTAAGCAAGCCAATGCCAAGCGCGAGATAGGTCAGGAAAATGGCGGCAATGTAAATGCCACCCTGACCCAGCAGCCGCGCTCGAATGACATTGACACTTTGCCCGTCGGACTGCATGGCTGCCAGCATGGCCGTGATGAAAAGAAGCAGAACGGTGAAAGCGCATGGATTGATGCCATCCACTGCCGCGGCCACAATGACAGTGGGCAGGGTGATCGCAGGCAGATACATTTTCATGGCCTCGGCCGGCGCGTTGGGATGCCAAAAGCCAGTCAGTGCGATCGCGCCCAAAGCCACGACAGCCAATGTAGAAAGGATGACGATGCGGCGAAATTGTGAGGTTGCTGCCATGTTATCCTTCGACAATGATCTGTCCGTTCATGGTTGGATTGGCTTTCCCGCCGCAGCAAATGTCACAGTAGAAAGTGTAGGTGCCTGCCTTCTCCGGCGTGAAAGTGACGGAGTTGGTGCTTTCGGGTTGGGCGATAACATTCACACCCAGTTCATCCACAGCCCATTGATGCTTGCCGCCGCCATCGGTGTGATGTTCGTTATCCAGGCTGGTCAGGCGGATGGTGACAGGCTGGCCGGCCTTGAGGCGGATCTCTGGTTTGTCAAAGCCGCTCATGTCAGCGGCAATGTCAATCACATTGCCAGCCATGGGCTCAAGCGCTGGACGGGAGAATGCGGACTGGATGTAATAGCCTGCCAGTCCGAGTACGCCGATGACGATCACGGCAAAGATCGTTGAGCGTATGCGCTGTTTTTTGAGACGCGCCTCTTTACGAGTTGCGCGAGGTGATTTTTTCATTTGCTTCATCCTTTTTGAAAGAGATCGGAATTTATGCGGCAACGAGTTCGGCGCGGTATTCGTGGCGGCCGTCATTGCCAGCGCGCGCTACCGCTTCGACCAGCATCTTCGCCGATACTTTCTGGTTGTCGAAACTCACCTCAGCCATCGCCATATTCAGATATACCTCCGCGGCGTAAACCCCCTCCAGCGAAAGCAGTCCGTTGCGGACGCGTGTAGCGCAGTTCTCACAACCCATTCCCAAAATCCTCAGCAGTGCGTTTTCGCCGTTACGAATTTGATCGGCGTTTGAATCCTTATTCATCGGTTCAACGTAACAATTTTTGTCCATCTTTATCTCCTTATTGTTTTTTTCAAGCCTTGCGCAGACGCGCGCTCACCTTATGCGGCATCCATGCCAGCAAAGCCATGCCGATGGCAAACCCAAACACAGCCACGATCTGCGACTGCGTCAGGCCGAAGGCGATGATGCGATACGAACTGGTGAAGGCCAGGAAGAAACGCTCGAGGCTGTAGAGAGTCAAATACACGAGGAACAGTCTTCCGTCAGGCCAGTTGCGTTTTCGCAATCCCCAGAGCACGGCAAAGATTCCCAGGTTGATCACGAGTTCGTAAACAGGCATCGGCGTATAGTACACGCCAAGTTGCGGCACCATCACGTTCGGATTGGTGTATGCAAAACCGAAGGGACCATTCGTGGGTTTGCCCATGGCATCACCCGTAATCACACACGCGATGCGGCCAATCGCCTGCGCCAGCACCAGGCCGGGGGCGGCTGCATCGAGCAATTTGGGGAAACGCCAGCCGCGCCGCCAGGCGATCAGAGCGCCTGCTATCAATCCGCCGATGAGCGCGCCCCAAATCGCCAGCCCGCCTTCCCAGATGTAGAGCGCGCGGATGGGGTTCGCCGCGTATTCATGCGACCAGTGATCGAGCACATGAAATAAGCGCGCGCCGATCAGTCCGCCGATGATGATCCAGACGGCGGCATCGTAGACATCATCCTTCTTGAAACCTTTGCGTTCGGCTTCGCGTGCGGTCAACCAGATACCTATTCCCATGGCGATCATGAGAATGATGCCGTACCAGCGTATGGCAAAGTGGCCGATATTGAAAATGATTGGGTCAATGGAAATTATGAACATATTTTATATAAACCTCACGAGTGAAATATTTTCCAGGAGCAGATGCCCCGGCAAATCACCAGAATGACGATCAACAATCCTGCCAAAACCAGCAAGCTGATCTTCAATCCGAAGAAGGGAAAAACCAACAGACCTACCAAAGGAAGCGTGCACATCCATATCAGGATAGCAAGCGCCATATCATCAAAGTGATTTGCGAATCTTTTCAACATGATCTGTTCCTGAAATTCAAGTTCATCGCTATTGTATGACTTTAATATGGAAATATCTAAGCGCCGTTTATCGCATATCAGAGTAGGCTTTTTTGCTTATATGAAAATCATCATTGAAGAACGCAGTACTTTCAATAAAAGTATTACTCATCATCTTCAAATGAAAGTTCCACTTCTCCTGCCATGAACAGATCAGGCTCCTACGCGAAGACGCGCAGGCAGGCCTACGTGCAGAAATAGACTCGCTCGCCTCTGTAGATGGTGCTGGGGGTAATTTCTCGAGTAATTGGGTTAGCATCCGCAGACGTTTTATATTCAGGTCATTAAATAGCTGTGATGATTTGAGACAATTGCAGTCGTCAAAAATAAGGTTGCAGTGATTGATCATCCATAATACATAAAGAAAACTGCCTCCCCTAATTGTCGGGAGGCAGTCTGATGAAACAGTATTATTTGCGCTGGAACAGCAGTCCAGGCTGCCAGGGAGTGCCAACCTGCACCAGAAGCCAGCGGTCGAGTCCAATCCAGCCTGCGGTCTTCCAGGCGAGGACGAGCAGAAAGGACAGAATAAGAAATACGGGGTTGACACTGGCAGAACCCGCCATCATGAAGTTCCAATTCATGAAGCCGCCGATGAAGGCTGATAACCAGATGAAAATACCCAGGATCAGCGCCGCACCCACCAGCAGTTCACCCACAGCCACCAGCTTGGCGAACCAGACATAATTGCCGCTATCCAGCATGAATTGAATGAAATTTCGATACCAATCGAAGGCGATCAGCGGACGGGCAGGCGCTTCGGGGATGATGATTGCGCGTGCCCAGAAACCTTTGAGCGCTTCGCCGCCCTGCATCCAGGCGGGGTTGGTGATCTTGCCCCAGCCCGATTCGATCCACTGGTAGCCCAGATACAGACGGATGACGAGCCACAGCCAGGACATGGCCTTGCTTGTGAACAGGGATTGAACAATTGGAATGTCAGCAAGCTGATATTCTTTGGACATGGTTTGTGTTGTCATTTCGTGCTCCTTGAGAAAAATATTTTATTTCTTGCTTCGAACCCCATCTTACATCCTGCATAAAATGAACAACAGCGCATTTTCACTTGTTTTGTAATGCGCTGTTTTGCTTATGATATTTATCAGGAAACATATCCTGATTGTCATATTGCCATTAATCTGGATGTTCAACCTCACCCGCCATGAAGGAATCGGGATCCAACAGGAACATATCGAGACAAGCCTGCGTACAGAAATATATCTGTTCGCCGCGATACTCCGCACGTGGATATTTGGATGTATCGTTTATTTTCCCGCCGCAGGCAGTCTTGAATTCTGGCTCTGGGGGAGGATTTTTTTGAGTCCGATCCACGATTATTTTTCCTTATTGTTACGATGTTTAATTTCATTTCCGATCCGAAACACTGTCACTGCGACTGCCACACCAGCCATCCCTGCGAGAACCACCACGCCGGAGGTTGAACCAAACCACACTTTCCAAATCGAAGTGAATAAAATAACGCCGATGACAAAAGCTGCGATATAGGAAAAGTTTGGAATATGAATTCTTTCATGTTTCATTTTATACACTCCTTAAAACACATCCCCGCGCCAGCGATACCACAGCCAGCCGATACCAATCCCCGCAAAAGCGCTGACCAACCCTGATAGCCAATGAATGGGATGAGGTTTTACCTCAAAGAGGCCTTCGCCCACGATGAGATATCCGAGAATGCCCAATCCGAAAGACCACATGTACACAACGACAGGCCACTCTTTCTTTTCTTTCTTGTCGTCTTTCTTATCGGGTTTCCTACGGGGATTTGCAGCTTTTTTACTCATCATTTTCTCCATTCGTTTGTTGGATTAAGTTCCACAACTGCCGCCGCTGTCAGGCGCTTTGGGGAGCAGTCCACCGGATTGAAGCGAGGCATAGACCTGGCTTGAGCCGGAAGCGGAAAAGAATTCCTGGCCGGTAACCATGCGCGGGTCGGCTTGGGAGAAATCAATATTCTGGTTTGCCTTAAGATAAATGGCTGTCTGCAATGACTGTTGAGGGAACCAAAAGGCGTTTACATACTTGGCCGCCGTAAACATCTCGTCCACGCTGGCATCCTGCGCAGCGAGCAATTCGAGCAGGCCGAGCATGGCCATGCCGTGATTACAATCGGGGAAACTCGTCGGGTTATTGCAGCAAGGACGATACACAGCCGCAGCCACTTCTTCCACCCGCGCTTGTTGTTCAGGGATCAATAAGATCAACTCAGTGCTGGCATATAACTCCGTGACAGGTTTTGTTCCAAGAGTCCACCCGCCCGTGGATGCGAAGCGCTCTATCTGTCCGCCGCTATTTTGGACCATGGCGCCCTCTGTCAGAATCGGATTCTTGTTGGCCAAACCAACTGCCCAGAAAAAGTTGAGCAGGAAATGAGCGTTCTGCGGCGAAATGACGATCTTCTCCTGGCTGCCCTGCTTCAATGCCTCGACCTGGGCATCGGTCAACGGATCCCCGGCATTTTCATACACTGCGGCAAACGCATTGTAATCAATCGCGCCACTCTCCAACAAGCGCGGCCCGAGATCGCCATAGCGAACAGGAAGTTCGTATCCCTCCGGCGGATTGACCTGTTTCATCATGGCCGCGATATCCATCCCAGCGCTCTCATTGCCGGCGGCTTCAGTGGAAGCGGCGGGCAGCTGAACTGCGGCGGCGGTTTGCGGCCTGCGCCCCCAAACCGCGTAACCGCTCAGGATTCCCAGCAGAAATGAAACCAGGATCAAAGACGGATACAGCCAGGATGTGATTGGACGCGGCTTCTCCTGTATAGGACTTGCAACAACTGCGCGCTTTGTTCGCGGAACTGCAGGTTTCCTGCTTGTAGTTCGCGGAGCTGCAGGCTTCTTACTCGCAGTTCTGGCTGTTACCCGGCGTGTTACAGGTTTCTTTTCCAAACTTGATTCTGACATACTATCTCCTTTTATATTTTTGCTTTGATGGCTTCATAAAACCAGATTAACCCGAAGAGGGTATCTTTATGTTCGGCTTTGGAAGCAGGATTAAAACCCGCTTCTTTCAACATAGGGTAGATACGCCTGCCAGAACTATCGGCAGCGTCATTTGGCATTTCGATCAGTCCCTGCGAGAAGCTGGCGCGGAAGGAAACCAGGCGTTTTCGCTTTATAAACAGCATACTCTTCACCAAACTCTGCCAGTGACTCCCGTTCCTCACGCCGCGCCAGCTTGAGATACATGGTGACCAGGATGGGGAACATGATCAGGGTAATCAGTGTCGGCCATTGGATCAGGAATCCAAGCATGATGATAATGAAACCGGCATATTGAGGATGGCGAAGATAAGCATAGGGACCACTGGCAGCAACCTGATGGGTGCGCTGGGCTTGATAGAGCACGCTCCAAGCGGATCCAATCAGAATGAACCCGCCCGCGACAAGTCCATCGCTGAGCCAGTGTAATGGGCTAAGATGAGGGTCGCCTTTCCACCCAAGAAGCGTTTGCAGAAGGTGACCGCTGTTGTGTGAGAAGAGGTCAATGCCTGGATAGCGGCTGGCAAGCCAGCCGGAGAGCAGGTAAATCGTCAGCGGAAAGCCGTACATCTCCGTGAACAGCGCAACCAGAAAGGCAGAGAACGCGCCGAATGACCGCCAATCGCGAGTGGTGCGCGGTTTGTAGAAGCTGAAGGCGAAGATGATAAAGATCGCCGCGTTGATAATAACCAGCGGCCAGAGGCCGTAGGCGGGTACGTCCGTGTTCATTTTCCATCCTCTGGCTGGCGGCTGTCGTGCGGGTTCCTGCCATCCTGCCATCGGCGCATAAAAAGGAACAAGAGCAGGGACAGGAGCAATAATGCATACGGCAGAACCCCGAATAGATGCGCCTTGTGTTCAGTAATCAAAAAGAAGGCGGCAATCGCAAGGAAGGCAATGAAAGCCAGCCCTGTTTTTGATCTGAGCCATCGGCTGATGCTGAATTTTGGTGAGGGGTCCATATTATGTATTCTCTTTCTTTATGCGGAGGCTGTGCTTGCCCGCCCAGCGATTGCGCACTCGCCCAATTGACGCCACTTTTGCACACGCAATCCGGTGGTTTCCAACTCCGAGCGGAATTCACCTCCATAGAATTGGGCGGCCTGCGGATGGTCAAAGAAGACCGGCGCAGGCCAGGTTGAGATGAGTCCCTTGAGCAAATCTTCAAAGTAGAACGTGCCGCCGGGCTTAAGCACGCGGGCGATTTCCTTCAGCGCCTGCTGCCAGCCAGGGATGTGATGGATAACGCCGTAATCCACCACGGCATCGAAACTGGCATCGGGCGCATCAATCGCCTCGGCATCACCAACGAAGACACGGGCGTGGTCGCCATATTTTGTCAGGCGCTGCGCGGCAAGGGCAACCATCCTCGGGTCAAGATCGAAGCCCGTGACGTGATCCGCATCGAGCGAAAGAAGAATCTCCATTCCGACCCCGCGCCCGCAGCCGATTTCGAGCACGCGTTTCCCAGCCAGCGAACCGCGCGGACCGATCAGCCGCGGCGTTTCAATCCAGCGCTGTGAGGCCGCGCGCAAAGCATTGTTTACCAAGGCATATTCAAGGTTATTGAGTTTCATTCGGCAGCCAGCATATTAACTTGTCAGGCGGGCAAAGTTCAATGATGCGCGTCGTGTCCTTTGTCGTGTTCATGTTCCTGCGGGTGACCGTATTTATGAGGATCGGCGTCGAATTTGTTCACGCAATCCTGCGAACAAAAATAAAACGTGCGGCCTTCATGTTCGCGTTGCGCGAAGGCTTTCTCTGACTCAATTTCCATTCCACAAACTAGGTCTTTGACTTTCATGGTAATCTCCTTTTTTACTCAACAATCAACTTGCCGCGCAGCATGCCCATCTGGCATTGGAATTCAAACTCGCCAACTTTATCGGGCATGAATTCAACGGGAACGGTCTCGCCTTCGGGAAGTTTGGCGCTCTTGTTAAAGTCCGGGATAAGCACCATCTCGGAGCAGGAGGCTGATTCACTGCGGACAAAGTTGAGCCGCACAGGCTTGCCTTTTTCCACGACGATCACATCGGGTGTGTAGCCGCCTTTTACAAGCACCATCAATTCCTGATATCCACTACTGGATACAGTGGCTTTTACGCCGGGCTTCTTCACCATCCAGAAAAACCAGACGATGAAAGCGATGCCAGCCAAGCCAAGTACTGTTACTAGAATTTTATCGGGGGTCATAGGTAATCTCCAATTCGGAAGGATAGAGGATAAAGGATGAAGGCGGAATATTCAGATTCATTCCTTTGCCTTCATCCATTCATTTAGCGAGCGGGCTTGCGGGCCTGATACAACGCCATCGTGCCGAACATCGTTGCATATCGCGCCGCCTCGTGGACTTGCTGTAAACCGGCTTTGCTGAAGAACTCCGGCAATAGTCCGTTCACGTTATCAGTGGTCGTCTTGAAACCATCCAACAACTGCACCAGGAAGAAAGCCGAGCGCATGAGCGCATTGCCGGCCTTTCCCCAGTCTGCCACATGCAGTTCTCCGCCGGGCCGCAGGACTCGATATACCTCTTTCAAGGTGCGTTCCTTATCCTCGCGAGTCAGGTGATGGAAGAGCAGACCGGAGAAAACACGGTCAAACGAGTTATCTGGATACGGCAGATTGAACGCCATGCCTTCATCGAGAGTAATAGCCAGTCCGGATTTGGCGATCTTATCTCTCGCGATTTCGAGAGCCTTTGGATCTCCATCCAGGCCGGTGACCTTTGCCTCAGGGTGAGCCTGCTTGATCATGAGCGTGAGCGTTGCCGTTCCACAGCCAAGGTCAAGTACCTGATAGTCTTTTGCCACCCGGGCCTGGCGAACGAGGGCTTGCTTGAACTCGGTTTCGCGCATCATTCCTTCCATCACAGTGTCGTAGAAACCGGTCAGCCACTGATACCGCAAGGCTGGAATATAGTTCGTGCGATCTTCATTCATGTTCTTTTCTCCTTACCAAATAAAGGGTTCACATCAATTTGAAAACCAGCAATCAGGACGGCTTCCATTTCTTGAGCCGGTTGGCATTGCCGATCACGGTCACACTGCTGAATGACATGGCCAGCGCGGCCAGCAGGGGTGAGAGCAAGATGCCAAAGAACGGGTAGAGCACGCCCAATGCGATAGGCAGACCAGCGCTATTATAAATGAACGCGCCGACCAGATTCTGATACACGTTGCGCATGGTGGCGCGGCTAAGTTGAATGGCGGTCACTACACCCATCAGACTGCCCTTGATGAGGGTAATGTCCGAGGCTTCGATGGCAACGTCTGTGCCAGTGCCGATGGCCATGCCGATGTCGGCCTGGGCGAGCGCGGGCGCATCGTTGATGCCGTCACCGACCATGGCCACGATCTTACCTTCCAGTTGCAGTTTCTGCACGTTGAAGGCTTTATCCTGCGGCAGGACTTCCGCCAGCACGCGGTCCACGCCGACCTGGCGGGCAATCGCGTTGGCTGTACGTTCGTTGTCGCCCGTGATCATCACTACTTCCAGCCCCATCTTCTTCATCGCCGCGATGGCAGTCTTCGAGTCTTCCTTGACAGTGTCAGCCACGGCGATGATGCCGGCCGCTTTGTCATCCAACGCTATGTACATCGGGGTCTTGCCGTTGTCAGCCAGCGACTTTGACTTTTCTTCAAGGCTTTGCCCTGAGCTTGTCGAAGGGTCGCCAAGCACAATGCCTTCGCGGTTCATCAACTTGAGGTTGCCAATCAGCACGCGCCGTCCATCCACTGTGGCCGAGACTCCATGACCGGGAATGGCATCGAAGGTTTCAACGTTGCTCAGTTTGAGACCGCGCGACTGCGCACCCTCGACGATTGCCAGCGCCAGCGGATGTTCGGAAGATTTCTCGACCGAAGCCGCCAGCCGCAGGACTTCCGCTTCATTCTGACCCGCAGCCAGCACCACGTCCGTGAGCGACGGCTTCCCGAAAGTGATCGTGCCGGTCTTGTCAAGGATGATGGCGTTGAGTTTTTCAGCGGCTTGCAGGGCGTCACCGGAGCGGATGAGGATGCCATTCTGTGCGCCGAGTCCAATGCCGGTCGTCAGGCTCATGGGGGTAGCCATGCCCAACGCGCATGGGCAGGCGATGATTAGCGTGGTCACTGCCACGATCAAGCCATACGTCAGCGCCGGGGCGGGACCAAAGTCGTACCAGACCACGAAGCCGATGATGGCGAGGATCATCACCGAAGGCGTGAAGTAAGCCGACACGCGATCCACGATGCGTTGGATGGGGACCTTACTGCCCTGCGCGTCTTGCACAAGACGGATGATGTTCGAGAGCGCGGTGTCCTTGCCGACTTTAGTCGTGCGGAACTTGAACGCTCCGGTCTTGTTGATCGTCGCACCGATGACCTCGTCGCCCACTTTCTTTGAGACGGGAAGCGACTCGCCGGTGATCATGGACTCATCCACTGCAGACTGGCCTTCGATCACTTCACCATCCACAGGGATCTTCTCGCCGGGACGCACGATCACGATGTCATTGACCAGCACTTCTTCCACAGCGATGTCTATTTCCTGCCCATCACGCACGACACGCGCGGTCTTGGGCTGCAAGCCAATTAATTTCTTAATGGCTTCCGAGGTGCGGCCTTTGGCTTTGAGTTCCAATGCCAGACCCAGAACGACGAGCGCGGTCACTACCACCGTCACGTCATAGTAAACATCGGTAAATTCCTGCGATGGGAATAGTTGCGGGAAGATCATCGCAATCGTGGAATAGACCCACGCCACGCCGGTGCCAACGGCAATCAAAGTGTGCATATTGGCTGAACGGTGCTTCAACCCTTCCCACATACCGGTGAAGAACTGGCTGCCGGAATAGATCAGCACGGCCAGGCTGGCAACGCCCATGCCATACCAGATATACATGAGCTGCGAACTGCCGCGTGGGAACCAATCGCGCAGGATGGGGAAGATCCACGGATAGGACAAAATCATCGTGGGTACGCCGATGACTGCGGCAAACCACCACTTGCGCATGAGCGAGCGATATTCCTTCTCGGTCGCCTGCGTTTCTTTATCCATTTCAGGTTCGCTGGCTTCGGCGGCACGCGCGGCTCTGTATGGGCCTGCGCTTTCAACGGCTTTCGTCAGTTGACTCAGGTCGCCGATAAGAGGCGAGTATTCAACTTTAACTTCGTTGGTGGCCGCGTTCATCGTCGCATCCAGCACGCCGGGCACAGCCTTGATGGCGTCTTCGATTTTCGCCACACATTCAGCGCAGTAAATACCGCTGATCTTCAGGCGCATGCTCTGGCCGTTGGCAGTGAAGCCCGCGCCGCGCACCGCGTCCAATAAATCAGCAACGGTGACGCGCGACGGATCGTATTCGACAAAGACGCGGCCTTCTTTCACATTCGCGCTGGCCTTGTGTACGCCAGATAACGCGCGCAGGGCGCCTTCCAGCGGGGGTCCGCCTGATCTCTGGAGTCCGCTAACAGGGAGCGCGATGCGGACAGGTCCGCTTGCATTGGAAGCAATGCCAGTTGTCGCTGACGGAACTACCGAGGCGTAGCGATGCGGATCGGCGTCGAATTTTTCGACGCAGGATTGCGAGCAAAAATAAAACGTCTGCCCCATGTGCTCGCGTTTGGCGAAAGCGCTTTGGGGTTCGATTTCCATTTCACAAACTGGGTCGCGTTGAGTCATAGTTACCTGCCTTGTATGAGATATCAATAGTATATGACTGTTTGACGAGGCGTGTGAGCGATTTTCAGCCCGCTTCGATATAAGCAAAATGGCCTATTCAAAATAGGCCATTTTTGCTTCACAACTTCGACACGGTGAGCCACAAAGCGAGACGAATCGTCAGCGCGAGGCCTTGCAGTCTGTATAATATTCACGCCTCCATTAAGAATATGATGGAGGCGTGGGACTAATCTGTGAATAGAACAAGTTTTTTGTTTTTGGGAAAGGCTGCTTTGTGGGCAGGCTCTGAATAAAAAAAAATAGCCCACATGGTGAGGCCGTCCAGACCGATTAGACTGGACAGCCTCACCAATTCAGAATTTAGAAATGCGCGATTACTGCTTGGGCAGCACCACCAGGTCGGCCTGCATGGAGGGCAGGTGAACGCCGCACGCGATCTTGAAGATGCCGGGTTTGTCGGCGGTGAAGGTCACGCGCGTGATCTGCCCGCGTTTGACTACATCGCTGAGATTGTAGCCTGCGATGGTGAAGGGATGCTCTGCGCCGTTGATGCCGATGATTTCCAGAGTCACGATGTCGCCCTGATTGACGACGATGGTGCCCGGATCCCAACGGTATGTTTCCACTTCCCAACGGCCATCGGTATTCGGCTCTTTGAGAATGTAGCCGCCGCCTTCGGGCAGCGCTTCTGCCGGGAATGGCTCCTTGTCAATGGTCTGTCCGCCTTTCGGTTCCACGGCGGCCATGTAAATTGTGCGCTCGACGGGCGCCGACGACGATTGCCTGCCGCAGGCCGCCAGTGTCAGCACCCCGACGGTTACGAGAAGAAAGAGTTTCTTGATCATGATAGTATCCTCCTTTAAGGGATATGAGATTGATCGTGGCTTTATTCTCATGCTCAATTTCTTTGGCGGGAATAGACCTGAGCCGCAAATTTGGCGCGACGTTCGGCGCGAGAAATTAAGACCTTAGTCCATAATCACATCGGACCTTGAGTGATAGAATCCAATCAAATAGGATATCCCATGTTCACTTTCAGTCGCTTTAATCTGTCACGCCAATTCTTGTTGGCCTGTTTTTTCATCCTGCTGGTCGGGATGATCGTAATTGGGACGTGGGTGGGTTGGCAGATCGAGATCGGCGTCGCCAACCGCACAGCGGCGATAACCGCCCTTTACGTGGACAGCTTTATATCTCCCCATCTTCAGAGCCTGGCATATACCGATAAATTGAACGTCGAACATCTCGCCTCGCTTGACGCGCTCCTGACGAACACATCCCTCGGTCAGCGAATCGTTACCTTCAAGGTATGGGGAAGTGACGGAACGATCCTGTATAGCACCAATCCAGCCCTCATCGGACGGAAGTTCCCTATCACTGCCGAGCTTGCGCATGCCTTCGCAGGCGAAGTACAGACTGAGATCAGCGATCTGACCGAACCGGAAAACGAGTTTGAACGCGGGCAATGGTCACGGCTGATCGAAACCTACGCCCCCGTCCGCAAGGTGGGAACAAGCACCGTTGTGGCCGTATCCGAGTTTTATCAAATGACCGAAGACCTGGAGCGCGAAGTGCGCGCAGCGCAAATGCGCAGCTGGCTGGTGGTGAGCGCCGCCACCATCGCGATGTACCTGTTATTGACCGGATTGGTTGGACGGGCGAGCAACACCATCGTCTTCCAGCAGTCCGAACTACGCGATAAAGTCGCTCAACTCTCGACCATGCTCATGCAGAATGAACAACTGCACAATCGGGTGAGCCGCGCCGCCGCTCGCACTACCGCGCTTAACGAACGCTTCCTACGCCGTATAGCGGCAGATTTGCATGATGGCCCCGGGCAGGATCTTGCCCTGGCTCTTCTTCGGATCGATGAACTCGCTGAGGTATGTGCAGCCTGTATGGTCCCCATAGTCAAACGGCGCGCCGCCAGTGACGACTTTAGCACGATCCAGTCCGCCCTTCGAACCGCGCTGGCCGATATGCGCGCGATCCTGGCCGGCTTGCGCCTGCCAGAGATCGGTAAATTGTCAATTACCGAAACTGCCGAGCGTGCCGTCCGCGATTACGAGCGTAAAACCAATGCGGCGGTTGGATTGACAGTAAGTGATGTTCCAGTTGAGGCGCCGCTTTCAGTCAAAATCACGCTGTATCGCATATTGCAAGAATCTCTCGCAAATGGATTTCGGCATGCTGATGGAGCCGGCCAGCGGGTGAATATCGCAGGCAAAGAGGGCCAATTGATTGTCGAAATCTCAGATGACGGGCCGGGATTCAAGAAGCGGGACGTTCTTGCTGATGACCATTTAGGTTTGGTTGGGATGCGCGAACGAGTGGAGATTCTCGGGGGGACTTTCGAATTGGAGAGCGCACAAAATAATGGAACCCTGATTCGTGCAAGTCTCCCACTGACTTTATTGGAGGTGGACGATGAATGATCCAATCCGCGTCCTGATCGCTGACGACCATCCGCTCTTTCGCGAGGGAGCAGCGCACTCGCTTTCAGGAAAAGCGAACATCACAGTCATTGCACAGGCCGAAACTAGTGAGGAAGCTTTGCGCCTCGCGCGTGAACTTCTACCTGATGTGGTTTTGCTCGATATTGCCATGCCGGTACAGGGAGGTCTTGCTATTGCCAGCGAGATCGCCGTCGCCTGCCCTGCCACAAAAATCGTTATGCTCACTGTCTCTGAGAACGAAGATGATCTTATGTCGGCATTCAAAGCAGGGGCGCGAGGATACGTGCTGAAAGGAGTTTCAGCACAGGAATTGGCCAATATCATCAGCACTGTGGCAGATGGCGAAGTGTACGTTACCCCCGCACTGGCGGCTGGAATGCTGGTGGAAATGTCACGCGGCCGGCCCTATGATCCGCTAATTGAACTCACCGAGCGCGAGCGGGAGATTCTACAGTTTGTTGCCAAAGGTTTGACCAATCGTCAAATTGGCGAACACCTGCACCTAGCCGAAAAGACGATCAAACACTACATGACGAACATACTGGGCAAACTGCATGTCCGCAGCAGGTTGGATGCCGCCATGCTCATGACTCGACGTCATGAGGTCGAATAACAAACCTCGCCGACAATCATTCTATTAGAGGGAGAGGAGTTAATGCTGGTGTGTGTGTTCGTCGGTTTTTCCCAGATACTTCTCGGGTTCCTTGTCGAAGGATTTCTTGCAGCCGAGTGAACAGAAATAATATGTCTGGCCTTTATACTCGGACTTGCCCGCCGCGGTTGCCGGATCAATATCCATGCCGCACACGAGATCTTTTACTGTAGTTGCCATAGTTTTTCTCCTTTTCCTTTTGATTATGTTCTTTAACTATCGAGAGGACGAGCGCCAATCAGCCTGCTAATTGATAGGCAGTTTTGCCTATCATTGGGCTGGCCTGACCTCAATCGTAAACTGCACCTCATCCTGATAGCCATCTTTGGCAAAGTTGACGCGCAGCCACCAGGTTCCCACGGACGGGAAGCGTACGCCAGCCATAAGCATACCGCTGCCATCCGGCATCGGCTGGACAGTACCCGAACCAACAGGCTGGTCGCTTCCTTCGCGGCCGTACTCAAACGAAAAAGAATCCGGCTCAATGGTGACGCGATTTGAGTTCATGAGCATGAAATTCAGGGACACAGTTCCCGTCGGCCTGGCAGGATAGGGATCGGTTTGAAGTCGAACCGTGACCAGTCCATAAGGACCGAAATCCACGATGGCATCACGTGACGGATTGCGCGCGATCTCGCCCATCGTTGACCAGACCAGCAGCGCGATCAGTCCCAGCGCCATCAGGATGTAAAAAATCCAATCAAGACGAATTCGTTTAGCGTTTGACATGGATACCGCCTCTTTCATGTGGTTTTATATTTCCTGTGGAATGCGCATTCATCCACTTTCTTATCCAGTAAAAACTGATCGCCATAATGACGAGCGCGATCACCTGCGCCTCGCGAAAGCCTCCAGGCCAGAAGATGCTGTCGCCGCGAAAAGATTCGAGGAAAACCCTGGAGGCAGAGGAAAGAGCAATCGTCAATAGAAAATTCAGTCCCGCGCCCTCCGGCTTTGGAAACCGTTCGTGAATAACGAGAAGGATTGTCAGCGCAAGAAAGGTCTCGTAAAACTGCGATGGATGGCGGTATTCATTCCACAACCGAATCGCCCAGGGCACATTGGTCGGCGCGCCGTAAGCATCGCCGCTCAGGATGTGCGCGAATCCCACGAAGACCATGAACAATGCCAGCCCAGGCGCGAGGGCGTCGAGGGTTGGGCGCAATGGCAATCCCTTGCGTTGAATGAAGATCACGAACGTGATCAGGCTAACAGAAAATCCCATGGAAGGCGAAAGCGTGGTGGGAGTCAGCGCCAGCAGGCTGAGGGGTTTCGCCAAATATATGTTGGGAAACTCCAGCGCGTACCCCAGCCGTGCACCCACCAGTCCTGCCAGCAGACTGTAGAAAATTATATTGCTAAGCATGGAAGCATTGATCTTCAAGCGCGCCGCCTCACGCTCGATCAAAGGAAGACCCAGCCACAAGCCCGCCAGAAAAACCAGGCTTGCCATTGGAAGGATGAACGGTCCAAGTCGTAAGTAAGGGAACATACTATGGAAGCTCCTGCAATAACGCCTCAATTTTTGAACGAATAAAAGTTTCGTTCATCGGCCCGCCGACTACGACAGTCCGAATGATTCCTTCGCGATTCACGAAATAGGTGGTTGGCAAACCCTTCAACTGATAAAGCGCACTCACGCTTCCATCTCGATCTAACAAGATTGGAAAGGTCAGTCCAAATTCATCTACAAAGGGTGGGATATCCTTCTCTGAATCCTGGTTGGTGACATTGAGTCCCAGAACGACCACGCCGGAATCCTTGTATTGTTTATAGGCATTTTCCAGCGCAGGCATTTCAGCGCGGCAGGGCGGGCACCAGGTAGCCCATAAATTGATGAGCACGATTTTCCCGCGCAATTCCGAAAGCGTGACTTTTGTTCCATCCAACGTGTCGAGTGTGAAATCGGGAGCCAAAAATCCTTCACGCGGACTCGGCGAGGTTGATAAAGGTGCGTCAACCGCCGATGGAACGCGCGAGACCACCGTCCACAGGACGCCTGCGGCGAGGCTCACCAACATCAAAATTTCCCAGCGCCTCTTTCGGGGCGGGAGGTTGGATTCCGTCATATCAAAATTCTCCAATCCCAGGAATTATTTCAGAAGCGGATCAATGGTTTGCTTGAACACCTCGAATGGCTGCGCACCAACGACTGCCTGTCCATTGATCAAGAACGTCGGCGTGCTTTGCACTCCAAGCGCGCTCGACGCGCTGGTATCATCCTGTATCAGGGACGTATACTTTCCAGAATCCACACATTCATTGAAAGTCTGAGTGTCCAGGCCAAGTTCCTCCGCGAACTTCTTCAGGTTATCTTTGTTGAACGCTCCCTGGTTTTCGCCCGACTGATTGGCGTAGAGTTTGTCGTGATACTCCCAGAATTTATCCTGGTCCGCCGCGCATTCAGCAGATTCTGCCGCCCAGGTTGATTCATCTCCCAGGAAAGCGAAATTCCAATATCCCAAACGAACTTTTCCGCTCTGGATATAGGCTTCATCAATCTGGGGTTTCGTTTGAGCGAAAAACCGCCCGCAGTAAGGACATTGGAAATCGGCAAACTCGATGATTGTCACAGGTGCATTCGGGTCGCCTATGAAGTGGCGCACCTTGGGAATCAATGAATCCATCAGGCTTTGTTGCGCGGCCGACTGATCGGCTGTGGGAATAGTGGCAGGTTGCGTTACAACAACGGGCAGATTCGTTGTCGTTGTGCTTGATTGGGCCAGTGTCAACGGACGCAGGTAATAACCTCCCAACAATCCAATCACCAGCATTACCAATCCTACAATGGGGGTTGCCCAGGATTGGATGGCAATTGTCAAAGCAGGTTGCTTCTGCGTTTCTTCAAGCGCGGGCTCTTCAGGTATGGCAGCCTTTTTTCGTCTTTTAATGGGTTCTTCGGATTGTAAGGCTTCCTCTTCCTTCTTCGCTTTCATAACTTTAATCTCCTTTGGCTATTTGTTTTCAATTTCAAACCCTGCCCGTTCCCAATCCGCCATACCGCCAGTGAGATTCCAGATGTCTGTGTAACCCAGTTTCACCAGTTCCTCCGCCGCAATCGCGCTCATGCGTCCACTGCGGCAATATAAAACGATCTTTGCGTTCTTATCGGCGGGCAGTTGCGAGAGATTCTCAGGAATGTCGATCTGGTCATACGGAATGGACAGATCCGTGTTCGCGATATCCCCTGCAAATGGGATATGCACATTGACGAAGACGAAATCCTTGTTCTTCAACATCGTATTCAATTCGTTAGGAGAAACATTTTTATAAGAACCGCCAGCTACCGCAACCGTTTCGCCTGTCACAGGTTTGGATTGACAGCCCGCAAGAATAATGACGGACAGCAAAATAAGAATAAACTTTTTCATCGTTTAGGCCTTTTGCATGGTAGTATGTCCGCTCAAATAACCCAGATAAGCAGGCACGAGTGGAAGCACACACGGTGAAAGAAAGGATAACAAGCCCGCGAGTATGGCGGTTAAATAGGTCGGCGCGGCGGCATAGGTTGCAAATGCTTCGATGTAGTAACCGTTCTTGAATGCCCAGATGGCGATCAGGCTCATCGTGTTGGTCAACAGCAGCACACCAATTGCGATGATGAAAATACCGCTGGCAATCCTGAAATGTTTTTGATAAGGTCTCATGCGTTTGAGCCAGCCCGAAGCGCGTTCAAGACCCAATGCCATCGCGAGAAACGGGATTCCCAGCCCGAGCGAATAACCCGAGGCCAGCCACATGGCCTGTCCAACCGTTTGCTGGCTCAGCCCCATGGTCAGGATCGCGCCGAGTGTCGCGCCAATGCACGGACTCCAGCCCGCGGCAAAGAAAATCCCCATCAAACCAGAACTTGCATACGTGCCGCGTGCGGTGTATTGTGTGCGCGTGTCTGCATGGAACCAGGGGACGCGGATCACTTCCAAAGTTGCGAGCCCAAAAATAATTACGACAATTCCCCCGATGCGTCCCAGCGCGTATTTGTATTCACCGAATAATTGACCTAGCGCCGTCACCGAACCGCCCCAGCCAACCACAAACACCAGTGAGAAACCCAGCACAAACAGAAGTGCGTGCAGAAATATTTTCAGTCTTTCGCCTTGAGATGAAACCAGTGAAGTTGCCGTTTCAGATGTCATAAACATACCTGCCTAAAATGGGATGGTTATATCATAAGCAAAACCTCGCCACTGCATGAGCGCAGGATGGCGGGGATATGAATAAGCAAAATGGCTTATGAACTTCATCGCTTCATAATCGGACCCTCAGCCGGGTCCCCTCTCCCAAAACGGATTCTATCTCGAGCCGCGCACCGATCAAGTCGGCGCGTTCATGCACGCCCAGCAAACCGAAGTGTCCGCTGGGGGCAAGTTCGGTGGGGCTTTTCGGCGCGATGAATCCATTGCCATTATCTATAACTTCAACAATGATTTCACTGATTTCAAAAGCAATCTTCAAATCGGCGCGAGTGGCTTTGGAATGTTTGACCACATTGTTGAGAGCCTCCTGCGCGATTCGATAGAGGGATAATTCCACTTCGCGGGCGAGACGGCGCTCCTCCCCAATTTTTTGAAACTCCACAACCAGATGATTGTTTTGACTCGTTTCGCGCGCCAGCATTTCCAACGCAGTGACAAGTCCCAGATCTTCTAGATAGATGGGACGCAATGCGCGCGTCAGACGGCGCAGATTCTCAATCGTCTGTTCCGCCAGAGTTTCCAGTTCATTCAGCGACTGACGTCCGTGCTGGTCTTTAATGGATTTCTGCGCGATTTGCAGGCGTTGTTTGAGCGCAATGACGGCTTGGATCGTGTCATCATGCAATTCCCGCGCCAGCCGTAAGCGTTCTTCTTCCTGCGCGGAGGTGATCGCGCCGATGTAGTCGTGCAGTCCCTCCTGCGCGGCCTGCACTTTACGAGACATCCCGGTCAATTCCATTTGCAGGTGCTGCACTTCCGAAATCCCGCCGACGGATTCTTTGATGGCATCAAAGTCACCCCACGCCAGCGCCGCGGCTTTGGCTTCCAGTCTTTGCAACGGTTGGACAATTTGCTTCGCGCCGAACCACAACGCGATCAGCGCGAGGATGAAAGCAGGGACGATGACAAGCGGCGCCATCTGGGTCAATTGCAGGGAAGGACTGATCACCATTTCCCATTCTTCTTCTGTTATTAATGCCCAACCCGTTGTCAGGATGGGACTGTAGGCGATAACATGTTCGGCGCTCGACATTTGGACATATTGTGTGCCGCTTTCGCCGCGCAGGGCTTCTATCACGCCTGGATGATCGGATGGCAGACTCTCAGACGAGAGCGCGCCGCTCACAAAAAGTAATCGGCGCGACTTGTCCAGCAGGTAGATGGTTACATGACTGCCAGTGGGATAAGTCACAGAGAGGGTTTCCATGGCAAGCGATTCTGGGGAAAAAGCCCCCGCCACGATCACATCGCGGGAGGTTGAATATGCCGAAATGATGACGAAAGAACGCTTCGAGTCGGGATCAAGGATTGGGGCAGAGAAGACAGGTTCACTGTTCGATGCAGAAGCGAGGGAAAGGCTTTGTGCGTTTTGAGAAACCCATCCCCAAAATCTGTCATCGTTTGTATTGGCAAGCAAGCGTCCATCGGAATTAAAAAAGGCTACGCCCCCATTAAAATCATCGACAAAATCATTGGTTGTCGCAAAGATTTCTTCAAAAGTCAAATCTTCAGCAGACAAAACAGCCATACTGGAGATGGTCGCCACGCGATGATGCAATTCAGAATCAAGCGCGGCGGCCGCAGATCGAACAGCGCGTTCATCGCGCTCGCCGACAAGGGCGCGCATATCCTGCTGGTGCATGTTGACACCGCCAAAGGCAATCAACAAAAGCAACAGGGTCAGCGGCAAAACAGTGACTGCGAAAAGCTGAGTGAGTCCGCGCCAGCCAGGAAGAAGTCGTTTCATTTGTTGGGCTTTACTCTTTCTAAACACAAAGGCGATGTGTTGAGCCTGTCGAAACAACACAACGGACACGAAGGAAAAAAGCCCACAAAATCGAATTTCTCCCTCCCTTTGTGCACTTCGTGTCCTTCGTGTTTAGGTTTTTCCAAAGAACCATATTATTCTTCCGCGATCTGCCCCGAACTTTGCGAGATCAACCCCAGTGAAACCGCGCGCATGACGGCTTCGGTGCGGCTGTTGGCTTGCAGTTTGGCGAAGATGTGCGCGAGATGTCCCTGTACGGTACGGTCACTGATGTTAAGTTGCACGCCGATGGCTTTATTCGTGAATCCTTTTGCGGCAAGCCGCAGTACGTCCAGTTCGCGGTCTGTCAGCGGCTCGACGGTTTTCTTTTCTGTTCCTTTGAATATATTGGACATCAATTTGCGCGTGATGGCTGGGTCAAGCGCAGACTTGCCTTCATTTACATCGCGTACGGCTTGAATAAGGTCATCTGCCTGGGCTGTCTTGAGCACATATCCGTTTGCACCCGCCTGCAAGACGGCCATCACATACGGATCGTCATCATATGCGGTGAGAATCAGAACACCCACTTCCGGCAAATGGGCGCGCACCCAGCGGGTGACCTCGATCCCGCTGGCTTTCGGCATTTGGATATCCAGCACGGCTACATCGGGTTTGTGTTTCTGGATGAGCGCCTGGGCCTCTTCGCCATCCCCCGCCTCCGCTATGACTTGTAAATCTTTTGCGCTTTCAAGCAGTTGACGCACTCCCGCGCGGACAATGTGGTGGTCGTCAGCCAGAAGAACGCAGATTTTGGTCTTTGATTTGCTCAAGGACTTTGCCATAATTCAATTGATCCAATTCCTGGGTGAGGGCTTGTGTCTGAAAAAAATACGGGAAGGCGAGCCAGACGATGCCCAGTCCAGCCAAAAGTCCAGAGATGAAGCGCATGATCGAGTTGAACGAACCAAGCGCGTCGCCTGCGTAGAATGTCGCAGGGAATGAGTTATTCGTCATTATCGCGAGCCATTGATTCGTATCTCGAAAGCCTTGTCCAATGCCAGCGAAATCACTAAGGGTATGAGTGCCGCCATCCATTATAAGCGGGAGCAGGAGCAAAACAAACCTCCACCACGCCAGCGGTTTGATTTTGCGGCGAAGCGGCCACCATAAAACCGTGAAGACCCAGACACTGGTGTAAAACGAAATCATGCGGTCGGACCAGGCAACCTTCCAACCCATTACCTCGCTGCCGATGAATCTTCGCAAGATCAGCGGGTTGATGGAATCCCGCCATGCGGCTTGAATTTCATTCAACGAGTACATGCTCTTTTCGCCGAATAGAAAGAAGGAACGCTCTGGCAGTTGATGGCAGAAGAATGAGTAAATGAAGTATATCGTCTTGCCCGCGCCTGTCCAACCAATATACATAAAGAAGGGCGCGAGAAAAGGAGTGAATACCCATATCCCGTAAAGAACTAAAAATATTTGAAGCCAGTGACTGGATAGCCGCTCCCCAAGTGAGCGGGTATCTGCTGAGCGCGTGACAACTGCAACATCAGATGAATTCATTTATGAGATGTTCCTATTCAGATGGATTAAGTTGAAGCGCCCTCTCAATTGCAGATCGAATGGATGCATCTGTGTGCTGGAGAGAGTTGTTTACAATGGAAAGCCAGGTTTGCCCATCATTGCCATGCAGGATCAAGGTTGCAGGTTCGCTTGCGCTTCCATAAACGAGCACAACCACCATCTGACAGTCACATTCATTCTTCCCATGATTCGGGCATGGACAATCCTGCAACCCAACCAGCGCAGTATGCAGGTCGAAAGTTTGTATGGGACGCAACCCGGCCTGCAATAACAACTTCTTTGTCCATTGCCAGGCTTCGTCACAGGAGTGGTCGACTGATAAGAACGGAGAAATATTCATTAGCGCCTCGGATGATTCCATTGTAAGGAATCATCCGAGGCGCATGAAGAGCCGCGTGGCGTATTCACGAATAGGCAGAATCGCCTATGCCTAAGAAGGGAAAATCATGTCCCTAATCGAATTGACGGCCTTATAACAAAAAAATGCCAGGTGCAACCCCCAGCCTCTTCACTATATTTTTACTTTGCGTAACCGCAAACTATTCGTCACCACGAACACACTACTAAAAGCCATCGCGCCAGCGGCGAGCATGGGGTTCAAATATCCAAGAGCCGCGGCAGGAATTAAGATCACATTGTAGAAAAAGGCCCAAAATAGATTTTGTTTGATCGTCGCCAATGTCCTGCGCGAAAGATAGATCGCGCGCGCAACACCGCGCAGGTCACCGCTCATCAACGTCACGGGCGCGGCGGCCATCGCAACATCAGTGCCTGTGCCGATAGCGAGTCCCACATCGGCTTGCGCGAGCGCGGGCGCGTCGTTCACCCCGTCACCCACCATGGCAACAATATTGGTAATTGGTAAATTGTTATTGATGGTCGAGTAGCGAGCGTTCTTCGCGAGCGTATCGAGACCAAGGACTGAAGACTGTAGTTTCTTGATTTCAGAGGATTTTCCTTCTGGCAATACTTCGGCTAATACTTGATCAACGCCAACCTGTTTCGCAATCGCATCAGCGGTCTTTTGATTGTCGCCAGTGATCATCACGACCTGCAAACCCATCTTGTGCAATTCCGCAATCGCGTCCTTCGAGCTGTCCTTGATCGTATCCGCCACCGCGATAATTCCCGCGGCTTGATTATCAATTGCAACCAGCATGGCTGTTTTCGCTTCGGATTGCAGATGCGCCACTTCGGATTCGAGATTCCCCAACTGGATTCCACGCGCCTGGAACATTCTCACGTTCCCGACCATTACGCTTCTTCCCTCGACCTCAGCCTGCACGCCATGCCCGGCTTCTGCTTTAAAACCAGTGGGTTCCACTAAAACCAATCCGCGCGTGGTTGCCTCCGCCCAAATGGACTCACCCAGCGGATGTTCACTGCCCTTTTCAACGGAAGCGGCTAATCTTAATAAGTCATCAGCGGTCAGTGCTCTGTGATCAGTACTGCTCACTGATGACTGATCACTGATCACTATATCAGTAACCGCAGGTTGACCTTTGGTAATTGTCCCAGTTTTATCCAACACAACGATGTTAACTTTTCCCGCGCGTTCCAAAGCTTCACTATTGCGAAACAAGATTCCCACTTCCGCGCCTTTGCCTGTGCCAACCATAATGGCAGTTGGAGTGGCAAGCCCCATCGCGCACGGACAGGCAATCACCAACACGGCAACCATGTATATCAGAGCGCGTGTGAAATTATCAATATCAGAATTGATCGGCAGGGTCGCCCCAAAGAAATACCAACCTGCAAAGGTCAAGGCTGCAATCACAATCACAATCGGCACAAATACAGCCGAAACTTGATCAGCAAGTTTTTGGATCGGCGCTTTGCTTCCCTGTGCGTCTTCCACAAGTTTGACAATTTGCGCGAGGGCAGTTTCTTTTCCGACTTTGGTGGCTTCGAACTTCAACATGCCCAATTTGTTCAACGTCGCGCCGATGACCACGTCACCAGGCTTTTTTTCAACGGGCAGTGATTCACCCGTCAGCATGGATTCGTCAATTGCGCTTCGTCCATCTATGACGACACCATCCACAGGAATTGTCTCGCCAGGTTTGACGAGCACAATATCCCCGACGCGCACATCGTCTGCGGGTATCTCGGTTTCCACTCCATCACGGATGATGCGCGCGGTCTTGGCACGCAATCCCATCAATTTCTTGATCGCTTCGGAGGTACGTCCCTTGGCGCGCGCTTCCAAAAATTTCCCGAGTCGAATAAGCGTGATAATGACTGCCGCCGTCTCGTAATAGACGTGTCCTGCCAGCAGTCCAAACGTGATGGGCAGTGAATAGAAGAACGCGGCTGAAGTACCCATCACTATGAGCACATCCATATTTGCAGACTTATTTCGCAAAGCCTTGAACGCGCCCACATAATATTGCCAGCCCACATAAAATTGAACAGGCAAAGCAAGCGCAAGCATCAACCAGTTTGTCCACGGCGCGGGCGCAACAGTCATCCCCTCCATGGTTGCCATTTCATAAAACGCCGCAGGCAGCAGTCCAAAGTCACGCCCCATTGCGAACAGAAATAATGGCACGGTAAAGATCAAGCCGATAACAAGCAAACGGTATTGTTCATTGATTTCATCTTCACGCGCTTTGGCTTCAGCGTCTTCCGCCTCCCCTCCGAGTTCCACAGCTTCAAATCCAGCGGATGCCACCGCGCGGCGCAGCTCCGCCTGCGTGATGATCGTTGGGACATACTTCACGCGCGCTTTTTCGGTGGTGAAAGTCACTTGCGCCTCGAGAACACCTTCGAGTTTGGCAAGCGCTTTTTCCAAACGACGCGCATCGTTATCATCGGAAAGACGCTTGAGGATCAAATCCGCTTCACCCGTGGCAACGCCATAGCCTGCACGATTGACTCGCGCTATGACATCAGTCAGCTCAAGTTTGGAGGTGTCAAAATCCACGGTGGCGCGCTCGGAGGAAAGATTTACCACCGCGCTTTGCACGCCATCCATTTTTTTCAAATTGCGTTCCACTGTGGCAACACAATTCGCGCAGGTCATGCCTGTGATAGGTAAAGTTAGTTGTTTTGTATCGCTCATGCTAAAACCTTTTCAAACTCAAAGGACACGAAGTACACAAAGGTGGGGAAAGGGCACAAATTTTTAATTCGCCCCCCTCGTGCCCGTTGTGTCCTTCGTGTTTAAGATATTACAAGGTAATCAGACCTTCAGCGGGATAATTGATCTCGGCCAACAAGGCCTTAATCGTTGCTTCGTTGGCAGGCGTATCGAAGGTAATTTCAACTTTCTTGGTGGCTTCATCCGCCTTCACGGATTGCACACCTTGCAGCTCACCGACTTCGGTTTCGATGGTGTGAGTGCAATGTCCGCAGGAAATCGCGGGGACGGTATAGGTTACTATGGTCATGTTTATTTCTCCTTTTTCGATTTACGATTGTTGACTTACGATTTATGATTTCCTGGCTTGGCAATTGCTAATTTACGTTTTACGCAACACGCAACACGCCCATCGCCAACTATCCAACTATCAAACTTTAGTTGACATCTCAAACACTTCGGTAATTTCCTTCAACACACGCTCGCGCTCTTTGGGGTCGTCTCCTTTGATCGCGGTTGTCACACACGAATTCAAGTGTCCTTCCAAAATCTGCGTGCTGACCTTATTTAACGCTGCTTCAACCGCCTGAATCTGTCGGATCACGTCAATGCAATAGGCGTCCTCTTCCACCATGCGGATGACGCCGCGCAGATGGCCTTCAACGGTTTTTAATCGGCGGATTGTGTTGTCAGTTTCCATATTTACCTCTATTCTTCTCTTCCAGATAATTCTTATGAGCTTTCCCTTACCCCTCCCAGGGGGGTGGGGTGAATATACAAAACAAAGAATAATTTGTCAAGTCAGTTTTATATGACTTACATCACAGATATAACATGTTTTTTAGGATACACTTTGTCTATAAATTCACAATTCTTAAGGAGTTCAAGATGAAATCGTTCGTAAAATCCACCCTTATCGGTCTATTGCTTTTTGTGTTTATCACAGCCTGCGGCAACACAAAGACCAGCGACAAATCCTAACGCTCCCATCGCCGTCCTCGGCGGCGGGGATGCCGTCAAGAGCTAACAAAAGCCCTGTCATTGTGATGGGGCTTTTGCTATATTATTTTGATTTTAAAAAACCTTTCGCGTTTTTTCTGACCTCAAAGCGAATGACATCCGCAACGGAACATGGAGGTCATGCTCATCCGTAATATGAATGTAAGGTGGGTTTATTACTACCAGAACATGAATTGATCCAACCCCAATCCTGCCAGTTGCAATGGGATGCCAACCAGCCGCGCAAGAAAACCAATCAATCCCCAAAACAAACCGCCAATGAATGGCACCTGCCAGAGCAGGATAAGCACGACCCAGGATAACATGCCCTGAGTTTTGGCAAATTTCATACGGATGTCCATGGGAATGTAAGGTTCAATTGCGCCGAAACCATCAAATGGCGGCAGTGGAATCAAGTTCAGAACAACTGCTGAGATTTGCAGAAAGGCGAGGAAGGCCAGCCCGGGCCAAATGCCTAAGGAGCTGACCGGCATCCCTTGCAGGATCAAGCCGAGGATTAAAGCAAGAAGCGCATTGGAGAATGGCCCGGCCAACGAGACAGCCGTCTCCCATTGTTTTCCCCGTAATCTCCATCTCTCGATATAGACTGCGCCGCCGGGCAGACCTATGCCGCCCATCATCAAAAAGACCAATGGCAGAAGCAGTGAGTAAACCGGATGCGTATATTTGAGTGGATTGAAGGTGAGGTAGCCTTTGTCTTTCACAGTGGTGTCGCCGCCATAATAGGCAACGAGCGCATGAGAAAATTCATGCAAGCAAAGGGAGAACACCCAGCCGATAAGTACAACAAGAAAGGTCATTTTTCATATCCATTCGGGCTTGACTTGTGCCACTCCCACGCGCTGGAGAGGATTTCGTGCATGTTGGTATGGATTGGTTTCCAGCCCAATTCGCTGATGATTCTTTTTGGAGATGCCACCAGGCGGGCAGAGTCACCGGACCTGCGCGGGGCTTCCACTGTGGGAATTGCATGGCCGGTCACTTTTCGGGCCGTCTCGATCACCTCTCTAACAGAGAAACCATTACCACTCCCCACGTTGTAGGTCATTCTGTCGCGCTTATCGAGCGCATCCAAAGCCAGAAGATGTGCTGAGACCAAATCCGCAACGTGGATGTAATCGCGGATGCAAGTGCCATCCGGTGTGGGATAGTCTGTGCCAAAGATGGTTGCGGATTCGGTTTGACCTAATGCAATTTTCAACACACGCGGAATGAGGTGTGATTCGGGTTGATGCGCTTCCCCGCGGCCGGGCAATGCTCCGCAGGCATTGAAGTAACGCAGCGCGGCAAAGTGCAATCCATGAATTTGGCGATACCATTCGAGGGCCTGCTCGGTCATTAACTTGGTTTGGCCGTACACATTGGTGGGGCCAATCGGCGAATCTTCGGTTAGCGGTTCTTCACTAGATTGATATACAGCGGCAGTAGAGGATAAGACCAGCTTTTTTACACCGGCCTGCACAGCGATGTCCATTAACTCCAGTGAGTTCCTGAAGTTATTGCGGAAGTATTTTCCCGGGTCCTTCATACTTTCACCGGCTTCAATAAAAGCCGCGAAGTGCATGATGGCGTCATAATTCATTAAGGTGAATGCATCAGCAAGAGCATGTCTGTCATCCAGGGATGCGTGAATGAATTTCGCGCCTGAAGGGACTGCGGCGCGATGACCTGTGACAAGTGAATCAAAAACTGTGACGGAATGTCCGGCCTTGATCAAGGCTTCAGCTGTCGCAGAGCCGATATATCCCGCGCCGCCGGTAACAAAGATATTCATTGATGCTCCTCGGAAATTGATGTCATTGCAAGCCGCCGCTTGGTTGTCGAGCTTGTCGAGACACTTGTATTTTGGCGGCGCGGCAATCTCCATGTCGTTGGCGAGATTGCTTCGGGCAAGAACAAGAGCGCCCTCGCACATCGTCCCCGAATGGGGAATGACGGGATGTACATTATAAAAAATTATATCCCATTACTCTGCTGGTTCTGCCTGCCATGCCTGCGCATACCAACGCAAATATTCCTGCACATGCGCACCCCAATAGATTTCAGAATGGTCGCCTGCATAGAAATAATATTCATGAATGTAATTATTTCGGGTGAGCATTTCTTCAAAGAGGAGAATGCTGGCCAAATCCCTGTCCGCGTCACCTACATCCAGCCATAAGCGTGGACGGTTTTCTGCTGTAATATTCTTAATGATCTTCTCTACGTATGGGGCGTCCTCTTTGAAAATGGCGGGGGAATGCAAACCAAGAGAGCCGAACAATTCGGGATATTCGAAGCCAAGTTTCACGGCCCAACCGCCGCCGTGAGAGAGACCGCCGAGAGAACGATGATCACGATCTGCTATCGTACGGTAATTCTTGTCCACATGGGGGATCAAGTCTTTGATGAAACGATCTCCAAAACCAGCGCCGGCCTGCAAATTCCAAAAACGGTCATCGGGGAAGACGATCATAAATGGTACGGTCTCGCCTGATAAAATCAGTTGGTCTGCAATGTTTGGCGCACCTAATCTCACCCACTGATCTTGTGTGTAGGTTTGCCCATGCAGCAGATAAAGGACGGGATAATTCATATCGTCCAATTCCTCGTAGCAAGGTGGAAGGTAGATAAGGAATTCCTGTGGTGGATTTGTAGAAGAGATTACATCCTGTTTGATCGTGCCTGGCTGGCTGAGACAAGTCAACGGGGTGGGAGTGGGTGTGGGTGGAATGGGGCTGGGCGTAAAAGTGACGGTTGCGCTGGGCGCAGGTAAGGTCACTGTTTGTGCCGGGACGCTTTGCGTCTCATTTGAGGGGCTGCAGGCTGAAAGTCCAAAAAGAAGCGTAAGATAAGTAATGAACACAATTGCTTGACGGGGACTCATCCTTCGCATTATACTCGCCTAGTTCATTTGATCGGGGCGTGGCGCAGTCCGGTAGCGCGTGGTGCTGAGGTACCAAGGTCGGACGGTTATCGTCTCAAATCCTATATCGGGGCGTGGCGCAGTCCGGCTAGCGCGTGGTGCTGAGGCACCAAGGTCGGGCGGCTATCGTTTCAAATCCTATATCGGGGCGTGGCGCAGTCCGGCTAGCGCGTGGCGCTGAGGCGCCAAGGTCGGGTGGCTATCGTTTCAAATCTTATATCGGGGCGTGGCGCAGTCCGGCTAGCGCGTGGCGCTGAGGCGCCAAGGTCGGGTGGCTATCGTTTCAAATCTTATATCGGGGCGTGGCGCAGTCCGGCTAGCGCGTGGCGCTGAGGCGCCAAGGTCGGGTGGCTATCGTTTCAAATCTTATATCGGGGCGTGGCGCAGTCCGGCTAGCGCGCTTGCTTTGGGAGCAAGAGGTCGGAGGTTCGAATCCTCTCGCCCCGACTGGTATTACATCTATATTATTCGCAGTGAACTTTTGCAACGCTATTATGCGGGGTCAACAAAACATGTGGAAAGACGCTTGCAAGAACATAACGTAGGAAAGTCTACATCCACACGTGCAGGTGTACCCTGAAAATTAATACACACCGAATCTTTTGCAACATGTTCCGATGCGATGCTTCGTGAACGAAAAATCAAGGCGCGTGGTATTGGACGGTATTTTGCTTATATTCAGTCCGGCTAGCGCGTGGCGCTTGAAGCGCCAAGGTCGGAGGTTTCCCCGCAGGGGGACGATGCGAATCCTCTCGCCCCGACAGAATTTAAAGAGACATAAGCCGCTAACATTATTGCTTGTGTCTCTTACTTTTAAAGCTGTGTGTGCTAAAATTGTCCTAGAGGATCAATATGACCAAAAAGATTGACGGCGTGATCGAGGCAGTCCGCTATAAAAATGGACAAATTACATGGGTGAGGGCTTATGAACGGCGGGGGACCACCTTTTCAGATCGTGTTTTGTTGGACCGCAAAACACTTTTAGGGCGCCTGCAAAAAGGCGATCGGTACGTCACGGGTTCACGTCAGGACCTGCTTGCCAGTACATTCACAATCGGAAAGGCGGTCGTGCTGGCGAAGGAAGATAAGCGTGAATTCCTTTCCACGCGTGAAAACACAGCCTTTGATGAACTTGAGGATGTACCGTTTTTTTAGGTGAAAATCCATGAAAATTATTGACAAAACCCCATTGCAGGACAAAAAGGGCATCATCAGTTTTACTGCCCGTATTCGAGGGACATTAAAATACGGTTTGAACTGGTATTCTGAACTGGAAGCACAAAAAGGGGTGATCGCAAAGCTGGGTCGTGTGCTTGAAAGGGGATTTGTATTGATCCGCAATTTCACGCTGCCGAACAGCGAGATCGTGATCCCACTCATCCTGATTGGCGGGGGCGGCATCCATGTTATTTATGTAACCAATGCAAAAGGCTTCTTTGAAGCCAAAGGGGATCAGTGGAACACGATCAGCAACGGGAGATCCCAGCCTGCCAGAATTAATTACCTTAACCGTGTAGCTAAATTGACCCACGCTTTTCAAAAATATTTGGAGATCCATAAATTCAAACTGACAATCCCAATAGAGTCTGTGCTGATTGCAAGCAACCCGGGTGCGCAAATCGAATCACTGCGCCCCGTAGCGCGCGTGGTCAGAAGCGATGCGATCAGACAATTCGCAGACTCGCTATTGCAGACACCCATCAGCCCGTCTTCAGGCAGGGTTTACGATCTTGCAGACCATATCATTGACCCAAGCCTGCGCAAAGAAGCAAACCCCGCGGAAGATTATCCCGAAGATCCCGTCTCTCGCGCGCAGGCCATCTTCAATGCTTCCAACTCATCAAAATCCATCAACCCCAATGAACTGGGACTTGAATTTGAAGAAGACGATGCGCCTTTCTTCCAGCAGGTTGACCCGTTAAATATTCGCGCAACCGACCCAGCCCAGCCATTTCAGGCTCAAACATCCCTCCCTGCCAAAAAGAGAATATTCGGTATGACCATAGCCCAGGTTGCTGTGCTGGCTGTCATGTTGGGTATTGAATTATGTATCCTGATCGGGTTTGGCGCATTGATCTACATGAACCAATAACTGGCATTGTCCACTCCATTTCTATCCATCGTCATACCGGCCCATAATGAAGAAGGTCGTCTGCTGCATACGCTCAAGCAGATCTTTTCGTTTCTGGAAAAGCAAAGCTATTCATCTGAAGTCATCATCGTGGAAAACGGCAGTACAGACCGCACCTTTGAGTTCGCGCAGGAATATGCCCTGCGCCACGCAAATCTCATCGTCCTCCATGAAGAACGACCCGGCAAAGGTAACGCTGTGCGGCGCGGTATGTTGGAGGCGCGCGGTGAATTTCGGTTTATTTGCGATGCCGACCTTTCCATGCCGATTGAAGAACTTCAAAAATTTCTCCCCCCGATTCTGAATGATTTTGATATCGCCATTGGTTCACGCGAAGCGCCCGGCGCAATTCGTTACCACGAACCTTCCTACCGCCATTTGGGCGGGCGCGCTATCAACTTCCTAATTCGATTATTTATTCTGCCCGGGTTGAACGACACCCAATGCGGTTTCAAATGTTTTCGTGCAGAAACAGCCGATGTCATTTTTCGCCAGCAAACCCTGACAGGCTGGTCCTTTGATATTGAACTTCTTTATCTCGCCCGCCAAAAAAAATTAAGGATCAAAGAGATCCCCATCCAATGGTATTTCGACCCGGACAGCAAGGTCAACGCCGTGCGCGATGCCCTGCGCATGATCAGCGACATCTTCCGCATTCATCTCAATGCCATGCGCGGCAGGTATGATCTCAAACCCTGATCTCACCCACGAACAACAACTCTGGTCGGCATACAAATACATCGCAGGTTTGGATGAAGCCGGGCGCGGCGCGCTCGCTGGCCCCGTCTGTGTGGGCGCGGTCATCCTGCCGAATGACAATCCGCTTCTTGCCCTGACCTTGAGCGGGGTGCGTGATTCCAAACAGTTGACTCCCCGCAGGCGACTCCAACTTGTGCCGCGCATCAAAGAGTCTGCGCTGGCCTGGGGCATTGGCTCGGCCTCCGCAAAAGAGATTGACAGGATGGGTATCGTCCCGGCCACTCGGCTCGCCGCAAGCCGCGCACTGGAAATGGCCTCCATCGCCCCCAATTTTTTACTGACAGATTTCCGCCTTGAACTCCCCGAAATGGCTATTTCACAAACCGCGCTCGTCAAAGGAGACCAACGCTCCTTGAGTATTGCATGCGCATCCATTCTCGCAAAGACCGCCCGCGATGCATGGATGATCGCATTGGAAGAAAAACATCCTGAGTATGGTTTTTCACGACACAAAGGCTATGGCACATTCTGGCATCGTCAGAAGATCGCACAACTCGGTTATATTCCCATCCATCGGAAAACATTCAAAATAAAAAAATAGGGGTTGTCTAAAAAGGGACAGCCCCTGTTCATTTTAAAGGAAATTTAATACAATCGGGGGATGAACAATGGACAAATCACCTTCAAGCCGTACGCCATGGAGCAGATGAAACTGCTGCCGCCGAGT
>Ga0194120_10002246_pt1 | contig 33600 bp, 28 predicted proteins | sample TA2MahCa65mmetaG_FD_148642 | JGI IMG/M metagenome (GOLD analysis project Ga0194120, IMG submission 148642) | Freshwater microbial communities from Lake Tanganyika, Tanzania - TA2015019 Mahale Deep Cast 65m | ecosystem: Environmental > Aquatic > Freshwater > Lake | place: Tanzania: Lake... | reverse complement strand
GGGTCATCGAATCCAGCCCGTGCGAATAGCCGAATGCCCGCTGGTACAGCACCCAGAACACCCCGATCCCCAGCATCGCCAACCAGCCGATCTTCACCGGCTTCGAATCGTACCACAGCGAAATATCATAGCCCCGATCTGATGCTGCCATGATGCATCCTCCTTCTAGAAAAACTTACCTGGGTATTGAATTGTTATCGACTCAACTGCCTTATAAGAAACGATCGCGAGTTTACTAAACAAAAAGGAACAACACCGATGAATGTTACTCCAGATAGCCAGTATTTGCAACAAGAGGGATATTTAAAACCGGAAAATCCCTTCAGATCTTAGCCTAAAGGATCGGGTTGACGCTGTATCGACATGAAACAGCTTCGCAACGACGAGAAGTGGCATATGCGTCTATGAGGGAATGTGGCTCTGTAGGACTCTTGCCCTCCCATCAAGCCGCTCTTACAATACATCCACATTTCCACATTCAGGGCATTTCGGTCATTGACAGTCTAGCAGTGTGTTGACGAACACGTTGACGATGCTGAAAACACGAGGCATTCGAGAGTACCAATAGAAACGGAATAGCCTGCAGGCTGTTCAGAAAGGCCGTCCAGCAAGGCCGCAGCGAGTGAAGGGGCGAATCGTACTCTGTTCCGTACGTTGAGCCTCTGAGCGATGCGAGAACGCCGCTGGCGGACTTTTTCAACAGCCTGCTAGGAGAGGGAATCCCCTTGAGGGGGAGAACATCTGTTTGCCCTCAGCGCTGCATGAAAGCAAAGTGGAGTATCAGAGCCGGAATCCTCGTGGCCATGGGAGGCCTCTGCTTTCTAGGGAATGAGCTTTTCCATACTCCGACCGGCGTGTCAGCGGGAAAGGAAGAAGTCATTGCTGAGATTATTCGGAATTGGCAACACGCGCACCCGGCCAACCAGCGATTCGTGATCTTGCCTGCGTACAACAACGATGCGGTGCTGGATGAGGAGACAGGGCTGGTGTGGGAGCTGGCTCCACAGGCCGAGGCAGTCACATGGAACGAAGCCCGAATCCTGTGCACGACGAGAGGTACGGGGGGGCAAAAAGGCTGGCGGTTACCCGCCCCGAGCGAAATGCGGAGTTTGGTTGGTCCCGCCGTGGATGCTCCAGGTCCAAATCTTTCTCCGGGTCATCCCTTCTTGAATGTCCAGCCGACGTCCTACTGGACCGTCGTGCCAGAAGCGAACCAGCCGTCGTATGCGAAGTACTTGGATACGTTCTTGGGCAATGTGCTGAGTCTCACCAGAATCTATACGTTCCCGGTTTGGTGCGTTCGTGGCCCAGCGAAGAGCGACGAATAAGAACATGTGCGGGATCTCTAGCTGTCCCAGTGCGCTGGGAGATCAACGCCAAGAAAACGGCTATCAACACATGTCCACACCGTGTACAATACCGCCGCCTTTGTGATTCAGGACGAAACATTTTGTCATGACAACCCTGCGCACGGAACTGGCACAAGCATTTCACCACACCCACTCATTTCGATGGGACCCCCAGGGATTTACACTGGCTTCTGGACAGATCAGTCCGTTCTACATCGACTGCCGCTCATTGATGGCCCATCCCGCGGCCCGACGTGTGGTGGCTCAGCTGGCCTATGACGTCTTGCGACCTGTGAATGTCGATTGTCTCGGCGGGCTTGAGATCGGGGCGATTTCCATCGCCACATCCATTTCGGACTATGCGTTTTCTGTTCAACCGCAGAGGGACTGGCGGACATTTGTGGTGAGGAAACAAGCCAAAGATCATGGCCTCGGCAAGTTGATTGAAGGAGTCGTTCGTCCGGGAGACCAAGCGGTGATTGTCGATGATGTGCTGACAAGCGGGGGGTCGTTGCTCAAGGCCGTGGCGGCAGCCAGAAACGCGGGGCTTGCCGTGGCTCATGCGTTAGTCATTGTAGATCGAAAGGAGCAGGATGGCAGGCAGCGGGTGGAGCAGGAAGGTTTGACGCTGCTTAGCCTATTGACCATCGAAGACTTGATGAAAGAACGGCCTGCGTCATAGCGTCTGCGGCCGGGTTGATGATGGCGAGCCGCCTATTGGCATTGGAACTGAATTCCCCACCGCCGTTCCTGTATGACTTCTTCCTGCCCTTCCATCGGACTTACGACTCGCGACCGGCCCTGGGTTTCGCCTTCGCGGACTATTGTGTATGAGCGGCTGCCACATTTCTCTTGTATGAGGGTAAGGGCATTTTGTCGGAACGGTGACAGCAGGGAACCTTGGTCCCCTCTGAAGGGATAGACCACCACCCCGCCGTCCTCATGCTCCTGAACGAATTTGACGCCGTCGGCACAGGCGACGAGTGTAGAGAGTGCGATCGCAGCGACCACGCTTGACCAGCTCTTCCGCATACTTTTATTATGAAGAGAGTCAGTGTCACCTGCAATACGCCATGGGAGAAAAGACGATGAAATTCTCACGTATCGCGATACTCGGGTGTGTGCTGACGGGCCTGGTGCTATGTGATGTGGCGCGGTCCCACCATTCCTACTTGCTCACGGTGCAACAACTGGAGGTGAGCTTGTCGAAGGCAGGGTCCACGAGCAAGAAAGGATTCGTGCTCATTGATGTCCGCTCTCCGGAAGAGCATCAGGCTGGTGTGATTCCCGGGACGGATCTCAATATTGATTTCCGCGAGATCCAAGCCAGACACCGCGAGATCGGTGCACAACTCGACGAGCACATCGTCGTCTATTGCCAATCGGGTCGTCGAAGCAACATTGCCGCGGAGACGCTCGCGGACCTCGGCTATCGCCATGTCTACAACGTGTCCGGCAGTATGAATGCGTGGCTGGAAGCCGGATTTCCGGTCGAACGACCACGGCGCTAGCCAAGTCACACCGCGGGAAGCAGACTCGAATGATGCATAGCGGTTGGCGGCCTTCGACATTGGGTCACCGGGGGCTTACCCCAATCACGGTCGGGAGCGGAATGTGCGCGACGCTGCCGCCACCGAAGAGCGTTTTCCAAGACAAATAATCTTCGGTGTGTCGATCGTTCCGCCACAGCGACTCCGAGACAAGCACATCGGATGATGAACCGCCGTCCATCGCCATGGCTTGCCGTACGGACGGCATGACGTCCCGAAGACATTGAGCGATGTCGTAGAGGGTCATGAGGTCCCGGCTCTTGAAGATAAGAATATGCCCCTGGTCGGTTTCTGCCACAATCGTTTGGTAGGCACGTTTCCCCGTCTGGCGCACGCGGATGTTCCTGCGGTGGTCCAATAGCATCAGCGCTTGCGCGGCTTCTCGATACGAGGGTCGACGCTCATCAAAGCCCTCGACGGTCAAGTCCAACACTCGAGCGTTCTTCAAGCCGGCGACCGCTGGTTCTGCCACGAATAATCCTTGCCAGGTGGCATGACGGCGGCCTCCCAACGACTGGCCGTCCTTGTACAGCAAGCCGAGATAGGCGAAGTTTTCCCGGAACAGTCCCGCATTGAAGAGAGCAGCGTGACTCGACCGCTTGTGCCATTCTTCGATAGTTGGAGGGTGAGAGAGACGTTCTTGTGCGTAGTGGTGGACCGTAAATTTTGTGCGATCGGGATCAATGTCGATGGCCAGCAGGGACGGCACCGCCGGACAGGACTTTCCCGGCAACCAGACCGACACCGCAAGGCCATTGGCCAACGGTTCCCACAGGATGGATTCGGCACGGCTCACATGAGGTGAAAGCAGCAAGGCCAGCACGACCCCGCAGATTCGAAGTCCGTACCGACCGACCGTGCTCAACGCAGTTGGCATCATGGTGTTTCCGAATCCCCTGCCTGCACGCAGTGGAGGAGAGAACGACGCTGGAGCATAGTCGAGCGCCCGGAATGAAGAGCGGACCGTGTTGGGCTTATGGTATCGGTCGTATCACTCCCGTCGGTTTTCTGTCCAGCAACTCGCGAATCGTCCGTGCGAGCGTCTCCAGCGAAAACGGTTTTTGCAAATACGCGCTGGACGGATCACCGGCTCCGATATGCACATCATCGGAGTAGCCTGAGATGAAGAGGAGCTTCAGCCCTGGCTTGATCACACGAAGGTGCTTCGCCAATTCCGTCCCATTCATTCCCGGCATCACCACATCTGTCAGCAGCAGTTGTAACTCTCCCATCTGCTGGGTGCCGACGAGGCAGGCCTCGAGTCCGTGCTTGGCCTCGAAGACCCGGTATCCCATTTTACGGAGCTCATCACGAAGGAGTTCGCGCACACCGGCGTCATCCTCGACTAACAGGATCGTTTCCTGGCCGCCCGGTGACGGCTGGGTCAGGTCAGGGTTGACGGCATTTTTCGTCTCAACGGTCGCACTCGGAAGATACACGTCGAATCTGGTACCTCGGCCGATCACGCTGGCCACATCCAATCCACCCCCGCTCTGGGTCACATTTCCAAAGACGGTCGAGAGGCCGAGTCCGGTTCCTTTTCCCTCTTCCTTAGTCGTGAAAAATGGCTCAAAGATATGGGCTTGCACTTCCGGAGCCATTCCACAGCCTGTATCCGAAACAGACAGCCGGACATAGGAACCTGGTGTCAGGGGCCTGAGATGATAGGCTGGTGTCCCGGCGAGATAGGACGCACTCGTTTCAATAAGAAGCTGCCCACCATTCGGCATGGCGTCTCGGGCATTGATGACGAGATTGATGATGATTTGCTCTAACTGTGATGGTTCGGCCGTCACACGCAGCGGCTCTGGGCTGAGCTTCAAGGCCAAGTCAATGTCCGCACCAATCAGCCTGCGCATCATGGATTCGATATCGGTGAGGACGGCGTTTACGTCCAACACTCTCGGCTCGGACGGTTGTTTTCTGCTGAAGGAGAGCAACTGCCTGATCAGTGCCGTTGCTCGTTCACCGGCCTTTTGCATTTCCTCGATCTTGCTTCGCTGCGGGTGGTCCGGCCCCATGTCGTTCAGGAGCACCTGGCTATGGCCCATGATCACGGTCAATAAGTTATTGAAGTCATGTGCCACTCCTCCCGCCAGTCGGCCGACCGCCTCCATTTTTTGGGCCTGCCGAAGTTGCAGCTCGCTTTCACGGAGTGCGGTCTCCGCCCGGGTGCGCTCCACGTGATCCTGGAATGCCCGGAGCGCACGCTGAACCGACGGGACAAGGCGTCCAAGGCGTTGCTTCAAAATATAGTCCGTCGCACCCCGCTGCATCATGTCGATGGCGAGCTCCTCGCCAAGCGTTCCCGACACAAACAGGAATGGAATGTCCGGAGCCAGAGCTCTGGCCTGCTCAAGGGCGACGATGCCGTCAAATCCGGGAAGGGAAAAGTCGGCCAGGATCAGATCCGTCTGGTTTTCTTTAAGGGCCCTGACAAATGCGTCGCGACTGTCGACACGGCGTGAGACACAGGGAATTCCTCCCTCCGTCAGCATCGTGGCGATGAGATCGGCATCCGTCGGGTTATCTTCCAGATGGAGTACTCGTAACGGAGTGGTCACGGAACCTCGATCGCGGCTAATGTCCGGAGCCGGACCCTTCAGGGGGGGCTCATTGATTACGCCCCAGAACATGCCCAGTTCTTTGACCGCGGACACAAACTGGTGAAACTCCACCGGTTTCACCACGTAGGCATTCGCGCCCAGCGAGTAGCTTTCACTGAGATCGCGTTCTTCTCGTGAAGATGTCAGCATTACGACAGGAATCGGACGGAGTGCGGCGTCGGACTTGATGACCCGCAAGACTTCCAGCCCGTTGACCTTGGGCATCTTGAGATCGAGGAAGACGACCGCCGGATTGCCTTTAAGACGGGAGGTAAATTCCCCTCGGCAGTAGAGATAGTCCAGCACCTCCGCCCCGTCGTGGCAGAGCACGACTTTATCGGCGATCTGCTGTTCCTCCATCGCCGCCATGGCGAGTTCGGCATCGCGGGGATTATCTTCAGCGAGGAGAATCGGTTTCATGGCAGTCATGTTCGAGGCCTCCTGGTTGGAAGCGCCACATAGAAGGTCGCTCCCTTGTCCGGTTCGCCCTCCGCCCAGGTACGCCCTCCATGGCGATGCACGATGCGGCGCACATTCGCGAGCCCGATGCCGGTGCCCTCGAACTCATCTGCCCGGTGCAGCCGCTGGAAGACGCCAAACAGTTTGCCGGCATACTGCATATCGAATCCCACGCCGTTGTCCCTGACGAAGAGCACAATCTCCCTCGGCAGCCGCTGGCCGATGCCGATCTCAATTTTGGCGCTCGGCCTCGTACTCGTAAACTTCACAGCATTGGCGATTAGGTTCATGAACACTTGCCGCAGCATGGCCGGATCGCCAGGCACCTCCGGAAGTTGGTCAATTGTCCAGGATATCTCCCGTCCTTGCAAGTCAAGTCGCAAATCGTAAAGGACGGTTTTCACCAATTGATCCAAATTGACCGTCGTCTGAAGCATCTCCTGGCGGCCCATGCGGGAGAAGACCAACAGATCATCGATCAATTGGCCCATCTGTTTGGCGGAATCGGAGATCGTCTGCAAATACCGGGCGGCTTTTTCATTCAGCGACTCCGTGACCGCCTTCCGCAACAGCGACGCATAGCCGTCGATGTGCCGCAATGGCGCCCTGAGGTCGTGAGAGACTGAGTAGCTAAAGGATTCCAGCTCCTTATTCGCCGCTTCGAGCAGTTCGCCGCGGCGCTGGAGCTCGGCGGCGACACGCCGCCGTTCCGTAATGTCGTGCTGGATCAAATAGTATACTGCCGCCAACAGCACCAGCTGGAGTAAGGCGCCGATCCCGAGGAGCACAATCGTGCGCGTCGTGGTTGATGCCGATTCCAGGACCCGCCGCTGGAGCGCGTGTTGTTCGAACGTCTCCATCTCCGTGATGAGGCGGTGAATGTCCCGAAGCTCCTGTTTGGCGGCTCCCTCGAGCGCCATCTTTTTGACGGCTTGGAACCCGTGTCCTGCCAGCTGATCAATGGCGCCCGCTTCGGCGGCAAGTTGCCGGTCTATCAACTGTTCTAGCCGATCGATTCGCTGCCGCTGGTCAGGAGACCCTTCTGTCAGGGTGTCGAGATACTGCAAGAACTTGGGCTTCTCTTCTACAACATGCTGGTAGGCTTCCAGATACAACAATTCACCGGTGATCAAGTAGCGGCGGTGATTGTTCTCTGCTTCGTCCAACGTCACATCAATATTGGCTAGGAGCCGGACCAGTTCATGGCTGCGGGTGTCGAGCTTGCTATTGGCCACGACGAGACTGGTGTTGCGGTACGACACCGTACTAATAATGAGAATGCCCACGAATACCAGACCGAACCCCGCCAAGATTCTCCGCTCTATTGTCAGCGCGCGAAACCATAAGACGGGAGATTGCCAAAATGATTCCCGACGCCTCGCGAGCGTACTGACGCGGAGGGTCTCGGGCTCGCGCGGCGGGGAATGAGACAATTCCGGCTGGACGTGTGTTGCCGAGGCCACGGACGTGGAAGATTCAGATTGCAAATCTGGGGTCATAGTGGGGGAACGCTCTCACGACACGTTCGTGGAGCAATTGTAGCAGAACTCGTGCCGAGAACCGAAAATTATCCGCCGAACGGTGGCGTGGGAGGAATCACAATGGTCGACTGGGCTGCGAAATTCGAGAACATGAGCGTCGCGCCGATAATCCAATCAATGAACGGTTGTGGATAGATCCCGATCACCAGGGTTCCAGCCAAGCCGACATAGATCACAGCCTTCATCGGTCCGGAAATGAAGACCGGAGAGGGGTCGGTCGGTTCATTGATGTACATTTTCTTCACGACGACCAAATAATAATACATCGAGATCACGATATTGATCAGCGCCACCGTGATCAGCGTATAGAGCCCTTCTTTAATTGCGGCCACGAAAATATACAGCTTGCCGATAAAGCCAGCCAGGGGAGGAACGCCGGCTAAGGACAACAGGAACAACAGCATGGCGAAGGCCAGGAACGGCGACCGTCGATTCAAGCCACTGTAGTCGTCGATCTCTTCGCTCCCGATCGCCTGGGAGATTGCGATCACAACAGCAAACGCGCCGATGTTCGCGAACAGGTAGGCCAGCAGATAGAACAAGATGGCGTCGCTCCCCATCTTGGTGCCGGCCGCGAGCCCAATCAGGACGTTGCCAATCTGCGCGATACCGGAATAGGCAAGAAGGCGTTTGATGTTGCGCTGCGCGATCGCCACGATGTTGGCATAGGTCATCGACAAGATCGCCACGGCGACCAATAGGACCACCCACACCGGCTTGAAGGTTGCGAGCGCGACGAAGAAAATCCGCAAGAGGATGGCCAAGGCGGCGCCTTTGGGCGCGAGGGACAAGAATGCCGTCACAGGGGTCGGCGCGCCATGATACGTGTCCGGAATCCAGGAGTGGAAGGGCACCGCGCCAATTTTGAATCCCAGCGCCGTGAAGATCAGTAGAAACCCAATGATCGTTCCGGATGTGGCGGTGAGATGCATGTCGGAGAAGACGAGCTTACCCGTCTCTCCATACACGAGGCTGATGCCGTAGGCGAGCAGCCCGGCGGCGAATACGCCGAGAATAAAGAACTTGAGCCCCGCCTCATTGGAGGCCAAATCCTCCCGAAGGTAGCCCACCAACACATAAAATCCGAGCGTCGAAAATTCCAGGCTCACGAACAGCGACAAGAGATCGTTGGCCGAGGACATGAACATCATCCCCAGCGCCGACATGACGACGAGCACGTAGTACTCACCCCGGAAAAACCTGAACCGATCGACGTATTGAACCGAGACTAGGATCACGAGGGCCGTGGTGGCGACGATGAACATCTTGAAAAAGAGGGCCATGCGGTCCAGGACGAACATGTTGGCGAACAACGTGCCCGAGATGTGAGACACATCGAACCACACGAGACAGGCAAAGGTCGCCACGAGGCCGCCGACGCTGAGGAAGGCCAGCTGATCCTTGGACATGCGAGGGAAGGCAAAGTCGACGATTACAATCAGACACAGCCAGCAGGTCAAAAAGATCTCCGGCAGGAGAAGCAAAAGATCCGCCACTGAGAGGGCCAATGAAAAGGTCATTCGAGCCCTCGTGAGGCCTGCGGGGTCACCCGTGCGAGGTGGCTGGAAGCCGCGGTCTGCTCGGTGCCTGATGAGTGATCCGTCGCGTCACGTTTCACGTTCAACGTGTCACGATCTCCGGACGCGACCGGCACGACCTGCGTGATTCTCGCAATGAGCGGGTCCACCCCCGAACGGACGACATCATACAAATGCATGGGGAACAAGCCGAATCCCACCGTGACGGCAATCATAATTAACAGCGGCAGCCGGTCCACCACCCCTACGGCATCGTGCGCGTGACTGTACTTTTGACTCATCGGGCCATAGAACACGCTCCGCATCATTTTGAAGAGATAGGCCAAGGTGAGCACAATCCCCAACACGGCCACAATGACTTGGAACGGATACTTATTCCAACTGCCGACGATAATCATAATCTCAGCGATGAAGTTTACGGTACCGGGCATTCCGATGGAGGCCATGCAGCCGACGATGAAACAGCCGGAGATGAACGGCATCTTGTTCGAAAGCCCTCCCAGTGATGGGAGATCGCGTGTGTGGGTCTGGTCGTACACCCATCCGGCCATCGCGAAGAGCATGCCCGTCGCCATGGCATGGGCGAACATATAAATGACCGCGCCGGTCAAGCTGATGTAGTTCAGCGCCGCCATGCCCAGGAAGACGTACCCCATGTGGCTGGAGCTGGAATAACCGATCACGTACTTGGTGTCTTTGGCATAAAAGGCGACGAACCCGCCGTACATGATGCTGAAGATGCACAAGACGGCGGCAATCGGCATCATCTCTCTGGTCGTGTCAGGAAGTATTTCAAATGCCACGCGGATGATCGAGAAATGTCCCAGCTTCATGAGGACACCGGCGTGAAGCATGCTGGTGGCAGCAGGAGCCGCGGCATGCCCGACCGGAGACCAGGAATGTAACGGCCACAAAGGCGCGATTGAGGCAAACCCAAAAAAGATCAAGACCCAAATAATCTTGTCCAAGGTCGTGCCGAGCACAGGGATATTCAGCAGTTTGGCGTGCTCGCGCAGCACGAGGATGTCGAAGGTATTGAGGCCGATGTACTTGTAGATCAAGAGAATGCCCATCAGCGCGGCAACGGCAAACGCCGACAGAAACAGGACCAGCTTCATGGCTGCGTATTCTTTGCTGTTCGATCCAAAATTCAAAATGAAACCGACAGAATCCCGCAGTTTCAGCCCGTCGGGGTCCGTCATCTCCAAATACTGCTTGGTGTGGCTGCCCCACATACCCAACAGCAAATACATGGGGATCACGGACATCTCGTAGAAGAAATACAGGAAGAACAGATCGAGCGACATGAAGACGCCGATCGTGGCGGCAGCCAGGATCAGGAGCCAGATGTAAAACTCTTTCGTGCGGTCCTTGATGTGCCACGACACGAAGATGCCCGTGAAGAGCAAAATGGACGAGGCGAGCACCAGCGGAGTGGCGATCCCGTCGACGCCCAGGTGCAAGGCAATGCCGAGTTCCCGAGACCACTCGAACTTTTGGACGAACTGAAACCCACCTTTGTCCACGTCGTACGCATAAAAGATATAGATCGAGGCGATCAGGGACACGAAGGCCGACCCCGCTGCAATGCCACGCACGAGCAAGGGCTGGCGGTTTGACACGAGGATCAGCGCCAACGCGCCAACGAAGGGGGCAAAGAGAATATAAAGGAGTGCGTATTCGCCCATTCGACTAATGTCCTCGTTCCATCGGCTTGACGTCTAGCGCGGCGACCGTGCCATGATTTAGCCGATCGACCAATGCTTGGACTGATCCGTTCATGATGCGCAAGAAGGGGGATGGATAGAGCCCGATCCAGAGAATCATGACGGACAACGAAACCGCGATGACGGTTTCCCGTGGCTGCAAATCGCGCATCGTCTGCTTCACGGCCTTCCCGAGCGGGCCGAGCATGGCCCGCTCGTAATACCACAGGAAGTAGGCCGCGCCGAAGATGACACCGAGGACCGCCACGGCGCCGAACCACCACTTGGCTTTGAACGCGCCCAGGAGGATCAGGAATTCTCCCACGAATCCGTTTGTGCCGGGCAACCCGATTGAGGCCAAGCCGATCAGCAAAAAGAAAGTGGCGAGCACGGGGACCTGTTTTGCCATCCCGCCGAATGCCGACAACTGTGTCGTCTGTTGGCGCGAATAGAGAAACCCTGCAATAAAAAAGAGACCGGCGGTGCTGAAGCCCAGGTTGATCATGGTCAACAGGCTGCCTTGCAGGCCCTGAAAGTTTAACGCGAACAGACCCACCACGACAAAACCCAAGTGGCTGATGCTACTGTAGGCGAGCAACCGCCGAAAGTCGTGCTGCACTAACGCCATCCAGGCTCCATAAAGGATCGCGCAGAGCCCGAGGATCACCACCACGGTCATCACGGTCTCGCTCTTGGATGCATCGGGGAGGAGCGGAATACTGAACCGCAAGAGGCCGAACGTTCCAAGCTTGATGCCCGCCAGAACCACCGCCATGCCGATAGGACCTTCCAGCAGCGCGTCCGGCAGCCAGGTGTGGAATGGAAACACCGGGGCTTTGAAGGCGAATCCCATGAACATCAGCCAGAAAATCAGGATCTGCTGGTCGAGCGGAATCGGGACGGCGAGCAACTCGATCAAGTCGAACGAATAGGTCTGTTCGGCCTGATGGAGAGATGCCCAGTGGTTAAAATTGATATTCAGCAACGCGATGCCGACCAGCATGAACACGCTGCCGAACAAGGTATAGAGCACGAATTTGAGGGCCGCATACTGGCGCTCGGCGCCTCCCCCCCAGAGCTTGATCAGGAAGTAACTGGGGATAAGCATCAGTTCCCAGAAGACGAAGAACAGGATCAGATCCAACGAGATGAACACTCCCATCGTCGTTGTTTCCAGCGCCAACAGGCACATCATGTACAGCTTGATTTGCTGGCGAACGGTATCCCAGGAGTAGACCACGACCAGCACTGTCAGAAAGGCGGTCAATCCGACGAACAACACACTGATCCCGTCGACCCCCAGGTGATAGCTGACACCCAGCGCCGGAATCCAGGGGATCCGTTCCGTAAACTGCATCGCAGCGGATTCCGGAACGAACCGCAAGAGCACGAAGACTGACAGCGCCAGCTCAACCAGCGTAATCGTCAGGGTCGACGTCCGCACCAGTTCCGCGTCGTCGAACAGCCACAGCGCAATGGCGCCAAGGATGGGCAGAAACAGGATGCAAGACAAGATGGGAAAGCCGGATGCGAGTTCTTCCAACATGATAATCGCCGTGCGTGCCGAATGCCCCTATCTTTGGACGATGAATTGGACGACCAGCGCCAAGAGAAATATCCCCGCCACGATGAGGCCGGCATAATGGTGCACCATTCCGCTCTGCACTTTCCGTCCTTCCCGTGCCGCCAGATGATTGCTGTAGCCGATGACGTTCAGTCCGGCATAGATAATGTGTTTTTCAATCCAGGTTGACGCGGCGGAGCTCCACTCGGCCGTCCTGCCGACACCTCGGACGAGGCCGTCGATAATCGTGCGGTCGAACCAGTCGAGCAGTGTGCCCAACCGTTTCAAGGGTTCGACGAAGAGAAAATCGTAGATCTCATCGACGTAATACTTATTCAGCAAGATCCGATAGACACCGGAAAATCTTGCCGCCCCTGTTTCGGCGGCCGACGGATCCACATGGTAGAGGAAGTGCGCAAGACCCCATCCCAACAAGGCGATGGCCGTGGCCACTCCCATGAGGGCGACCATTAAGCCGGTGCTGACTTCATGCGTCCCAGCGGCTCCAACGACCGGCTCCAAGAAGTGATGCAGCCAGCCCTGTTCAGGCGGAAATCCCAGGGCCAGCCCGCCTAACACCGACAATATGCCCAATACCATCAACGGGCCGATCATCACCATCGGCGACTCGTGGACATGCTCTTCCGTGTGGTGATCCATCCGCGACGGACCGGAGAAGGTGAGATAGGTTAAACGAAACATATAGAACGACGTCAGGAGCGCGCCAATGGCGGCCACGATGTAATAGGGGTAGTTATGGGTGACGAAGGCGTGGCCCATGATCTCGTCTTTACTCCAGAACCCAGCCAGTGGAGGAATACCGGCAATGGCAATTGTCCCGATGAGGAAGAGCCGGAATGTCCAGGGAATCTTCTGGCTGAGCCCGCCCATCTTTCGGATATCCTGCTCGCCGGACAGCGCATGAATGACGGACCCAGCTGACAGGAACAGGAGGGCCTTGAAAAAGGCATGGGTGATGACGTGAAACACCGCCGCGGTATACGCGCCGATGCCGCAGCCGAGAAACATGTAGCCCAGCTGGCTGACCGTCGAATAGGCCAGCACCCGTTTGATGTCAGTCTGGACGAGCCCGATCGTAGCCGCAAAGAGTGCGGTGCCGCCGCCGACGATGGCCACTACCTCCATGGCCATAGGCGACGCGTCGAAAATGGCATGGTTGCGGACGATCATATAGACACCGGCCGTCACCATGGTCGCGGCATGGATGAGTGCACTGACCGGAGTGGGGCCTTCCATCGCGTCCGGCAGCCAGGTGTGGAGCGGCAGCTGCGCGGATTTCCCGACGGCTCCAACCAGAAGACAGAGGGCAATGGCCGTCGCCATTTCTGGTGAGAGGGTGCTCACCTGGGCGAACACCTTGGTGTAATCCAGGGTCTTGAAATGAATGAAGACAAGGAAGATGGCCAGCAAGAATCCGGCGTCGCCGATTCGGTTGACGACAAAGGCCTTGGATGCCGCCTTGGCGGCGGAGGTCTTATCGTAGTAATAGCCGATGAGGAGATAAGAACAGAGTCCGACGCCTTCCCAGCCGATGAACAGCACCACGTAGTTGTTGCCCATGACGAGCAACAGCATGGAGACCATGAAGAGGTTCATGTAGGTGAAGAAGCGCGTGAAGCCCGTCTCGCCATGCATGTACCCGACCGAGTAGACGTGGATCAGAAATCCGACGCCGGTGACGACCAGCAGCCACATACAGGTCAAGGAATCGACCAGGAACGCGAGGTTGATCGAGAGATCCCCTCCGAAAATCCATTCGTAGACGATCACCTCGCGGGCGGTCCCGGTCTTGACGATTTCGGCGAAGACCCCGATGGTGCACAGGAACGACAGGCCGACCGATCCCCAGGCCAATCGGTGCGCGGTCTCATGCGAGTAGCGGCTCCCGAGCAGCCCATTCGCGATGACGGCCAGGAGCGGGAGGAGCGGAATCAGCTTGATAAGGAAATCGGTTAAGTCCGACACGTTACCACTTCAACAGGTTCATTTCGTCCACGTTCGTGGAGATCTTTCCACGGAACACGACCACGATGATGGCCAATCCAACGGCGGCTTCCCCGGCGGCAATGGCGATATTGAATAAGGCGACCAGCTGGCCGGACATCGATTCAAGATAATGGGAAAACGCGACCAAATTGATGTTGGCGGCATTCATCATGATTTCCACGGACATCAGCACGATGATGAAGTTGCGCCGGATCAACACCCCGAGCAAACCCGTCATAAACAGGATTGCGCTGACGGCCACATAGGCACTCAGAGGCACCATCACCCTGCCCTCTTACCGTTTACCGCCCGCGTCTTCCATCGCTTTTGGCGTCTTGGCCAGCACGATCGCGCCGATGATGGCGCCCAGCAGAAAGATGCCGACGATTTCAAACTGGAGAATATGATCGCTGAACATCTTGATGCCCACCGCATACGTGTCCCCGCCCTCGAGGATCGCCGACGCGGGCGCATCGCCCTTGGCACCCTCAAACGGTGATTGGAGCAACAGATACAGGACATAGAGCGATCCCAGCGCCGCCGGGCCGATAATATACGGATACGACGAATGGAAATACCGCTCGTCCGTCTTGAGATTCAGGAGCATCAGGACAAAGAGGTACAACACTAAGATGGCACCGGCATAGACGATGACCTGAACGGCCCACAGGAACTCCGCGTTCAGCAGCACGAAGAGGCCGGAGACGTGCAGCAGCAGCGCCAGTAGCGCGAGGCCACAGTGCACGGGATGTCTCAGTGACACCGTCAATGCAGCGGCGACAATACTCATCAATGCGAAATACGCAAAAAATACCGACATCATCATCGTGACTCAGCTCAGATGCTTGGGAGGCGATTGTGTGGATTTGAGTACGGACTGCGGGAAGTAGTACCGATACTCACGGCTTTCCTCGACATTCTTCTCCTGATTGTGGGCATACAGATATTTTTTCGCATCGTCGAGGTGGCGTTCTCCGATGTCGTACAGCCGCTTCTTATCGAAGAGCAGGGTACGCTTATCATGGGTGGAAAATTCGTACATCTTCGTCATGGCCAGCGCATTGACCGGGCACGCTTCGACACAATAGCCGCAGAAGACGCATTTCGTGATGTCGATATAGAACTCGGTGGCATACCGCTGGAGCGGACGGCTTGGATCTTCCGCGCTGATCACCTTGATGCAGCGTGAAGGGCAGGCGGCTTCGCAGAGATCGCATCCCACGCACCGTTCGTGGCCGTCGTCGTACCGAAGCAGCCCCAGGGCGCCCCGATGGGCATCGGGAATCGTCCGCTGTTCCCTCGGATATTGAAAGGTGATCGGCCGATGGAACATGTGCTGGAACGTGACCTTCATCGCGTCCCAGATTTCATAGAACAACGCGGCCTGGAGGACTTTTTTGGTCAATGCGCCCACGTTCATCGCCATCTCCTCATGGACAGGCCCAAAAGCATACACATCTGCTCACGCTCGTTCAATGCTGACCCAACACTGTTTGAAAGCCGGGACACCCGTCACCGGGTCGATTGACACCGTCATCAGATCCTTGACCGGCGGTTCATTGAAGTGTTCGGGGAAAAAACAGGTGCCCGGCGCGACAGACTGGTCGGGCTGGACCCCAAGCTGCAACGACCCCCGCTCAGAGGCGAGACAGACTTTCACGCCCTCTTGCACGCCCAGCTGTTCCATATCCCGAATGTTCATATGGAGCTTGCCGGTATTGGGCGCAATCTTGATAAGTCCCGGGGCTTCCGTCGACATTTTGCCCGAATGCATGAGCACTTGGCCCATCTGTAAGGAAAACGGCCGCGTCTGGTCGTGTCCCTCCGACGCTCGGTACCGAGCCCCAACCTCAGCAGCATAGCCATCCGACAAGTAGTGGTCGGGGGTCGGCACGATCTTCCGAGGCTGGCCGAGGTTATAGTATCCAGGCACGAGCTTCAAGATTTCGGCTTGAATGTCGTTGACCGATTGATACTCCCAGTGCGCCCCCATCGCGTTGGCGAGCGCGGTCATGATGTGCCAGTCCGGTAAACTGTCCCCAAGAGGATCCATGGCTTGACGCACTCGGAGCACCCGGCCTTCCAGATTGGTAAACGTCCCGTCCTTTTCCGCGTAGGTACAGGCAGGCAGTACGAAATGAGCCTGGCGTCCGGTCTGCGTCAAGAAAGGATCTTGGACCACGAGGAGTTCAACGTGCTCCAACGCAGTTCGCACCTCCAGCGACGCCGGCAAGGTTCCCAGCGGATTTTCTCCCAAGATATAGAGGGCCTTGATCTGCCCGCTCCGGCATCGGTTGAGAATGTCTACGAGGTGCGATCCCGTGCCCGCCTGCGGGAGCGGTGCGTCCCATGCCTTGGCAAACCGGTCGCGCGCGGCTGCGTCGTCGAACCGGGCTTGTCCCGGCAAAAACTCAGGTGCCACCCCCATATCCACGGCACCCTGTTCATTCGGTTCCTCGGTCACCGTGCTGACACCGCAGCCGGGACGGTCGAGTTTTCCGGTGATCCAAGCGAGGTCGATGAGTTTCAAGACGTTCTGGTAGCCGTTGGTCCGCCTGACGATACCTTCCGCGCACAGAATGATCGATCGGGGCGATTCCGCAAAGAGCGCCACGATCTCCTTGAAGGTCTCGCTGGATAGGCCGGTGTGCGCCGAAATCTGCTCCAGCGACAGTGTGCCGACCGCCGCTTTGAGTGCGTCGAATGCGCGCGGATGTTTCTTGACCGATTCTTCATCGACCAAATCCTGGTCGATGGCCGTCTTCACCAACCCGTCGATCACGGCGCCTTCTGTGCCGGGATTGATCAGTAAGGGATGAGACGCCAGTTTGGCCATATTCGTTACCGCGGAGTCGAGCGTCACCACTTGCGCCTTGTAGACACGGATCGCTTCTTTGATCCGCATGGCCGTCAGCGGGTTCGTTTCCGTGAGGTTCGAGCCGATCACGAGCACGGCCTTGGCCTTGGTGAGATCTTCCCAATCGTTGTGCGTCCGCCCCAGGCCGACCGCATGCTTCGAGGCATGCACGAAATTCATATGGCCGTAGCGTGCACTGCTGTCGAGATGGTTGGTTCCGAACACGGTCCGCATCAGTTTTTGGAACAGATACAGTTCCTCGTTCGTGCAGCGCGCGGTAATCAAGCCGGCAATGGCATCGGCGCCATGCCGATGCGTAATCGCCGTGAACCGGTCCACGAGCGTCTGCATGGTTTCAATCCAGGGCTTTTCCACCAGCTGGTTGTGCTCGCGCACTAACGGGTTCCGCAGCCGGGTCTTGCCATCCAGATACTCGAACCCAAACCGTCCACGCACACACAGGCCCCCGTGCCCCTTCGCCGTTTCAGACCGGTCTCCCCATTTGTTCTTCCAGGACAGGGGTGAGGTGACGCGGATCACTTCTTCGTCCTTCGTTTCCAAGTACAGCTGGCAGCCGTCCCCGCAGTAGTTGCAGGTGGTGGTGGTTTTCTTCATCTGCCAGGGCTTGTACAGGTACTTCGAGAACTTGTTGGTGATGGCGCCGACCGGGCAGACCGCCAGACAATCCCCGCAGAATTCGCAGTCGAGCGCGACATCGCCCTTCGGCACGACCTGATTGAATCCGCCTTTTTTCATGAACTGGAGCGCGTCGATCATCAGCACATCTTTACAGACATTGATACACTCGGCGCAGGCGATACAGCGATTCATATTGAAGTCCAGCACTGGGCTTCGGGTATCCTCCGGAATGAACTTCTGTTTGGCATTGGCCAGATTGGTCACGCCATGCTCAAATGCCATGTCCTGGAGCTCGCAGTGCCCGTCCGCGTCACAGACCGGGCAGTCCAGCGGATGCACCGAGAGATGCTTTTCAACGGCTTTCTTACGAGCGAGAAAAAGATCGTCGCCCTCGGTGCGGATAATCATCCCGGCCGTCGCTTTGGCCGTGCAAGAGCGGACCGGCGCTTTTTTCCCTTCCTGCATCACCAAACACATCCCGCAGGAACCGAACGGGTCGAACGTGTAGTGGTAGCACATGGCCGGAATGATCTTACCCGTCATCGAGATGACATCGTATAGGGAGACGCCATCCTTGGCGGTGACGGTCTTCCCATCGATCGTCAGTTCGATCGTCGCTGCTTCGACGTCGGGATTAGTGGCTGGTTTCAAACCCATTCTAATGCTCTGTCAATCTAATGCTCTGTCAATCGTCACTCATCATTCGTCAACCGTGAAGAAACTTCTGTGCCCCACCGATTGGCGGATGACGGTTGACGTCCCCATCACCGATCGCACTCCCCCATCACGATATCGTAGGTCCCAAAAATCGTGCAGGCGTCGGAAATCATATACCCTCTGGCCATATGGTCGAACGCACCCATATGAATGAAGGACGGGGCGCGGATCTTGAGCCGGTACGGCTTACTCCCGCCGGTGCTGACAATATGAAATCCCAGTTCGCCCTTGTGTGCTTCCGTCCCGCAATAAATCTCTCCAGGAGGCGCCTTGAATCCTTCCGAGAACAGCTTGAACTGCTGGATCATCGCCTCCAGGTTCGTGAAGACCCGCTGTTTGGGCGGCAAGGTGACGCTCGGGACGTCCGCCATGATGGGGCCCTCTTCCATTTGTTCGAGGCATTGCTTGATGATCTTCACGCTCTCATAGAGTTCCATCATGCGAATCCAGTACCGGTCGTAGGTGTCGCCGTTTTTTCCCACCGGGACGCTGAACTCGCATTTTGGATAGGCGCTGTAGGGCTCATATTTGCGCAGATCATAGTCCACGCCGGAGCCGCGCAACGTCGGTCCGCTTAATCCGAAGCTGATGGCATCCTCAGCTGAAATCACGGCCACGCCCTTCGTACGCCCCAGCCAGATACGGTTCTTTTCGAGAAAGACTTGGTACTCGTCGATCTTCGGAGGGAAATAATCGAGAAAGGCTTTCAGCTTCTCGATGAGCGACGGCGTGAGGTCGCGCTCCACCCCGCCGATGCGGTACCAGCTGGTCGTCAGGCGGGCTCCGCACAGCTCGTCGAACCAATCGAGGAGAATCTCCCGATCACGAAAGCAGTAGAAAAAGACGGTCATGGCCCCGATGTCCAGCGCCTGAGCACTCACCCAAAATTGGTGGCCGATGATACGTTGCACCTCTGCCACGATCGTTCGGAGATACTCAGCCCGGTCCGGCACTTTGAGATCCAACAGTTTTTCGACGGCACGGCAATAGGCGAAGTTGTTGTACATCGCGCAGACGTAATCGAGCCGGTCCGTGTGAGGAATGAACTGGTGATAGGTGCCGTCCTCCGCCAGTTTTTCGACTCCGCGATGGAGGTACCCCATGACCGGCGTGGATTTCACCAGCCGCTCCCCCTCCAACTCCAAAATCACCTTGAGCACTCCATGGGTGCTGGGATGTTGAGGCCCCATGTTCAAGAGCAGTTCCTCGGTCCGTAAGGTCGGAAGCGTCTTGCTCTCCGGATGCTCCGGATCGACTTTGTAGACCGTTGTTCTCTGATCTTCGAATGCCATCGTCGGTCCGTGCGTTTATTGTGGAACTTCGTCCAGAAACTCGAACGTATCCCGCCAGCCTTTGCCGCGGAGGGGAAAGTCCTTCCGCAGGGGATACCCTTCGGTATAGTCGTCCGGCATCAGGATCCTGCGCAAATCCGGGTGATTTCGAAACCGGATGCCCATCATGTCGTAGACTTCACGTTCCATGAAGTCCGCCCCTCTCCAGAGATCCGTCAGCGAATCCACGATACAATCAGACTCCGGCACGCGCGTTTTGAGCCGAATGCGTCGTCGCTTCCGGATGGAGTAGAACTCCCACACCACCTCGAATCGTTCTTCATCGTCCGGCCAATCCACGGAGCTCACATGGACGATGTAGTCGAAATCCATTCCCGGCTCATGACGAAGAAATTCCGCGATGCTGTGGAGTGCGTCCCGTGTGACCGTGACCGCTACGTCGCCACGCCATTCGGTCGCGCCGACAAAACCGGCGGGAAATTCGTCCTGAATCCGTTGAGCCATCTGGTGCATGGAGTGCCTGTTAGATCTTGAAATTCGCTTTGACTTCGTTCGGTTGCGAGACAAACACCCGTTTTTGCATGATGCGCTCCTGCAATTTCAGAATGCCGTCGAACAGCGCCTCGGGCGTCGGCGGGCATCCGGGCACATAGATATCGACCGGGACGAACCGATCGACTCCTTGCACCACGCTGTAGCTGTCGTAGATATTCCCGGATGTGGCGCAGGATCCCATCGAGATCACATATTTCGGTTCCGGCATCTGGTCGTAGATTTTTCTGATCACCGGCGCCATCCGGCGGCACACGGTTCCGGCCACGATCATCAAGTCCGATTGCCGCGGCGAGCCGCGGAAGACACCGGCGCCAAACCGGTCCATGTCATACCGGGACGAGACGGCGGCCATCATCTCGATGGCACAGCAGGCCAGCCCGAATGTCATGGGCCACAGGGAGCCTTTGCGCGCCCAATTGACCGCTTTTTCCAGGCTTCCGGTAATGACATCGGGGGCGCCGTCCTTGTCATGCCGCCCCAGCTGGATCAGTCCCATTCAAGTGCTCCCTTGCGCCAGGCGTATACATACGCGACGACGAACAGGCCGATAAAAATCAGCATCTCAATCAATCCAATCACACCGATCTTGGTAAACACGACCGCCCAGGGGTAGAGAAAGATCACTTCCACGTCAAAAATGACAAACAGCATGGCAAAAATGTAGTACCGCACAGGGAAGGGCATGCGGGCATCGGAAAACGGTTCGGCGCCACACTCGTAGACCGACAATTTCTCCGGTTCTGGGTACCTGGGCTGGGCGAAATGGCTGATCACCAGCGTGGTCATCCCGAAGGCAAGCATCGCGAAGATAAAGAGCAGGATGGGATAGAACTTGGTCAAATAGTCGAGCAAATGGGGATCACTCATCACCCTCGCCTCACAAGGTGTTGACCTTGAAAGAAGCTAGGATAGTAGGGGCTGGATCGTGGGGATAGCAAGGGAACAAAGGACCTAAGTGAGGGGGTCCCGAAAGCCCTAGCATGAGACTGCGTCTGGCCTGGAGTTGCGAAGGCCCGATCCAAATCGTCGGTGGCGACTCCCCAGAATGATCGGTTCAAGCCCCAGGGCGTGGCTTGGTCGGCGGAAGTTCTACATCGTGACGAGGTAATGGCGAAATTTCCCATTCCGACTCCAATGGGGAGCGAGCCTTGATCTTCCGCCGGCGATGAATTTGGGTCTCGATCCGCTCTTTCTTCAGGAAGCTGGATACTGGCGGGGGAGACTGATCGTTCATGGCGTGGACCGTGCGGAATGTCTCGGAACGTCATCGAAGATGCCGGGACCATACCACTGATGACGCGCGATGGTCAAACCCGGTGAGATCGGCGCAAATTCTTGACAGGACAGCATGTTTTGCTATGGTTTGCCAAGGAACATTGGTCCGAACAGAACCCGCAAAGGAACAGACCTATGAAAACATTGACGCCATTGATTCTGGCCCTCTCGTTCGGTATCGGCGTGCTGCCGGATGGGGTATTGGCACAAACCCAAAACGCCGATGCGGTGCGGTATGGTGAGGCCGCCACGGTGTTCTCAAGCGGGGCCATCCAGAAAACTACGCCGCGTGACGGCATTGTCAATCGAATCACGGGAGACAATCAGTCAACGGGCAACCGAATGCTGATGGGGAGGCAAGAGGCCTTTTATCTCAAGCTCGATAATCCAGATGAAGTCGCGGTCGGGGACTTGTTTACCGTGTATAAACGAGTCCGCAAGGTCTTTCATCCTGTCACGAAAGAGTACCTGGGTTTCGTGGTGATTCGCCTGGCGGTTGTCCGGGTAACCGATACGAGTCATGACCTGACGACGGTCGAATCCCTGACGAGCTACGAACAAGTTTCCCCTGGCGATCCGGTCATGCGGTTCGTGCCTCCATCGCCGAGCGACGGCGCCAGCCCAGTATCGGAGACTGTCGACCTGAAGGGCATGATCGTGGAAGTCCAGGCCGATAGGTCGATGACCATGGTGTCGCAATCGAACGTCGTGTATGTCGATCGTGGAAGCGCAGATGGCCTCAAGGCCGGAGATTTACTCGACATCCACCGCCATAGCGCCGGACTTCCGATCAGAAAGATCGGCCAGCTCAAGGTGTTGTCGGTTGATGAACAGACGGCAACGGCTCGTGTCGTCAAAGCCACCACCCGGATATTTCGCGGAGATCGGTTTAAGGCCATCGGGCAGTCCCTGCCGATCGTGCACCCGGTTGAATTGACTCCACTCAAGGCCGACCAGGCAACTGGCGCCTCCGATCTCGTGGCCAGCAAACTTAAGACTCAGGACGAGTCCGGACAGACCCGTATCAACTTGGGGGATGTGGCCAATGCCCTTCATTATGAGTCCGGTGAAGCGGCGATCAAGTCGGACGGGTATCAGGTTTTGGACCAACTGATCGAATACCTGCACACCAGTGCCGATACCCGGCTGATCCGGGTCGAGGGGCATACGGACAATATCGAAATCGGCCTATCGCTGAAATCCCGCTATCCCAGCAATTGGGAATTGGCGAAGGCCCGGGCGAACGGAGTCGTTCGTTATCTGGTCGAGAAGGGTGGAGTGGATTCTGCCCGTCTCAGCGCGGTGGGTTTTGGCGACAGCAAACCTGCCGTCACCAACACCAGTGAGGAGGGTCGCACAAAAAACCGGCGCGTGGAAATTCTGCTCTACAATCCAGCTGGCGCGCCTCAGGACTCGAAACGTGACGGTGACAGTCAAGCACAGAAGAAATCGGAAGACCCATCGGACCTGAGCGCACGAGGAAGCAACAACCAATTAACCTCTCCTCCCAACCCCGCCTCTCCTTCAGAGTCCGGGACATTCTCTGTCGGGGAGCAGCGGCGGGCGTCATCAGGAGATGGATCGGCGAGCGCGAACGTGTCCGACGCCAGCGGCTCAGGGTCGTCTGGCGGTGAACAGCCATCGCAGGTACCTACAAGCGGGGCAGCAAATGGGGGAGACGGTTCCACTCCGGCGAATATTTCCTCCACGGGCAATCCAGGTCCGTCTGACTCTGCCAAGCAAGATCCATCCGCACAAGCCAACGCGCCGGGCTTCTAACGATCCCTGTGTGGGCGGAGAGGTTCGAGAAGAACCTCTCCGCCAGGCCACTTCCCAAGTCGAAGCGTTCTCTTATCTCGCGACATACCGCCGGGTATCATCCGCCTCGTTGTCCAAGCCCACATTATTCATGAACGCTTCTACTGCAGCCGCCAATACGCCGCTGCAACCAGCTTGGCCACGAGCTTCGCGCGGCCAACGGGCAGGCTCGCCCCTCACGACCTCGCCGTACTGTTTCAAGTACGCCTCGGTCTCTCGATGCTCCGCGTGCTCGCCTCGCGGCCCGCATCGACGACTCTGCGAGGCGTGCGAAGCCGAGGGCCCGTCTCGCGCTTGCGCACCGGAGCGCTACAGCGCGCAGGCGCGTGGCGTCTTGGCGGTTTCGTCCCTCGACGGAGCTCGGGACCCTGAGCGTGTCGAAGGGTCACGAACCGTCATGAAACATGTGGGCTAGCTTTTCCCACGCTGCTACAATGGCGCATGGTGCATCCTAACCAGCCTGTTCCTCCGGTTCGGCACGAGCCTCTGTATGCGGATGTCATCGTGCCTCGTCATATTGCCAAGGCCTTTACCTATCTGGTTCCCGCGGCCCTGACCCAGACTCTCACCATCGGCCGGCAGGTCCTCGTGCCATTTGGTCGAACGATGCTGGACGGGGTGGTGATTGCCTTGAGCAATCGTCCTCCCAGTGGGATACGGGCCGCTTCTCTCAAGGAAATCCGTTCACTGGCGGACGGGTCGGAACGTGTCGGGCTCCCGCCTGTGCTGTTTGATTTGTCCCGTCGAGTCGCGGAGCACTATGTTGCTCCATGGGGCCAGTGTCTTCGGCTGGTGTTGCCCAAGGAGCCGGTTCGCGCATCCACTCGAGGACAGCGCACGACACTGATGGCCACGGGCCCTGACGGAGGGGGCATCGTGGAGTCCTTCCACCACGTGGAGCCGGATCCTCTCTGGGTGGCGCAGGTCGCCGGGTATCTTTGCACCAATCAGGCTAGGAAAGTTGTCTTCTCTGCTCCATGGGAGCAACGCGTGGTCCGACTTGCTGAGGCAATCCGCCAGGTGCACACTACAGGCAAATCCACGATTATTGTCTGTGGCGAGCTGGCGAAAGCCGAATGGCTCACACGGCAAGTGTCTCATCTGACCACGCTCCCGATTACCTTGGCGCGTATGGAGTCTGGGTTTGACCTATGGAGGCGGGCCCAAGAAGGTACGCCGTCCATTGTGGTGGGCACCAGGTCTGCGGTCTTTGCCCCGCTCCCATCCCTTGGTTTGATTTGGATCGAGGGCGAAGACGATCCGGCGCTCAAGGAGCCTCAAGAACCTCGGTATCATGCCCGAGATGTTGCCTGGATGCGAGCCAAGGAAGAGGGCGCCCTGGTTGTGCTCGCGTCCGCTCATCCTTCTCTTGAATCGGTGTGTGACGGGGATGCCGAGCGTTATGTGGTTCGACTGGAACCGGCTCGGCGACCGAAGGTCGAGCTGGTGGACCTCCGTCACGAGCCGGCGGGCACCTTGTTCAGCCGGACGCTCATGGCGGCCATGCAGGAGGCGTTGGAGCACAAGACCGGAGTGTTGCTCTTTCTCAATCGCAAGGGCTTCGCCCGAACACTGATCTGTCGCGACTGTGGCTGGGTGCCCCGCTGCCCATCCTGTGCCGTGGCCCTGGCCTATGGCCGGGAAGCGGGCGTCTTGGCGTGCCGGTACTGTGGCAGGATGGACGCGTTGCCGCAGTCCTGTCCGGTCTGCCACTCCACTCGCCTGACGACGATTGGCGATGGGACCGAACGGGCAGAAGCCGACGCACGGCGACTGTTTCCTCACGCCACGGTTGCCCGTGTTGATCGCGATACACTGCACCGCGCGGCCGCCGTTCGACAGACCTGGGAGGGAATCAGGTCAGGGGCCTGGGATATTGTGATTGGGACACAAGCGCTCTTTCAGCGTGGCCCGCTCCCGCGCAGGGGAGTAGTTGGGATCTTGCAGGCCGATTCAGGGTTGCACATCCCTGATTTTCGCGCCGCTGAGCGCACCTATCAGTTGTTGGACGAGGCCGTCGCGGTGGCCCGGCCATATTCGGAAGGCGGCCGGGTGATTGTGCAAACGCGGCTTCCCGCACACCATGCCGTGGAAGCGGTGCTCTCCGCTGACCCACAGCGGTTTTACGATGAAGAACTCGCGGCGCGACGGTTGCTGAACTACCCGCCGGGTTGTCATCTCGCCGCTTTGTCGGTCTTGGGGAAAGACCAGCAGGAGGTTGAAACGGCTGCCAAGCGGTGGCGATCCTGTCTCGAACAATCAGCCGGGACAGAGGGACCACCGTCCATGCTCGGACCGGTGCCGGCCATGGGGAAGCGGCCGAAAGGCCTGCATCGGTTCCAGACCCTCGTGAAAGGGACCGATCATGACGGCCTGTGCCGCCTGATCCAGACGTCAGTCGCCCGGATGGAGCAGGAATACCGACGGAATCGACTCAAGTTCGTCGTCGATATCGACCCGATGGAGTTAGGTTAATGTCCCTTGTTTCGTTTGGCGGGGCGTGAGGGCTTTCCGTCGGATGCGGTATGGCCGGCCGAGTCGGCTGTGGATTTCCATGCCCGCTTGAACAGGCCGTAGGAAAAAGAGATCCAGAAGACGGAGGAGAAGAGGCCCATCACAACAGCCGACAGAATCGTCCCCAGTTCCTCGTCAGAGGGTGTCTCTGATGCGTGCTTGAGCTGAGACATCACCAGGATCGGCCAGAGAAAGCTTTCCAGGCCCAAACCCAGAGTCGCCCAGGCCCACAGCTCCGCAACGGACCGAGCTCTCCACCACAGGAATCCGCCGGCCGCCAGCGCCCACCCGGCGACGACAAGGGGCCAGTCGGCGCCCCAAAGAATCCAGAATCCTACGGTCGTGACAATGACGCAGAGAAACAGATTCAGAAGGATCATATCGTAGTAGCCGGAGGCATCGTCCGGCCAAGTCTGACCGGGACGTGGTGCGATGTCAATCAAGGATTCGGCAAGGATTCGGCGAGGGGAAGGTTAGCCCGCACTATTCATGAGCGCTTCTACTGCAACCGCCGATACGCCGCTGCGACAAGCCTGGCTGCGAGCTTTCTGCAGCCAGCGGGCAGGCTCGCCCTTCGTGACCTCCACATACTGTTTCAAGTATGCGTCGGTCTCTCAGGGCTCCGCGTGCCCGTCTCGCGCTTGCGCACCGGAGCGCTACAGCGCGCAGGCGCGTGGCGTCTTGGCGGTTTCGTCCCTCGACGGAGCTCGGGACCCTGAGCGTGTCGAAGGGTCACGAACCGTCATGAATAATGCGGGCTAGGCGGGCACCTCAGCACCCACGGTATCGAGTAGCGTTTGCAGTTCAAACGGCTTGCGAAGAGTCCTACAGGCCCCCATCATTTTTGCCACATCCAAGAAATTCAGAATGCCGATCATGTCGCTGCCCCCGGTCATCGCAATGACACGAGAGGCGGGAAACTCGCGGCGAAGAATCAAGATGCTCTCCAGCCCATCTTGGTCCGGCATCAACACATCCATGAGGACCACGTCGGCCGGCTTCTCCCGATACCGTTCCAATCCCTCTTTCCCATTGCGGGCCTCCTCCACGGCATACCCGGCCTGCTCCAGGATTTCCCGGATCAGCGAGCGAACCCGGTCGGCGGTAGAGCGCCGTCTGCTTCGCGAGACTTCCCATCATGCGCTCGTAGCAGTGGAGAAGGTACGTGGACGTGAAGGATACCCTGTCTGCTGACTCAGGGTAAAGTCAAAAGGAATGAAGGGCCACATTTTCTACTAAGGTGACACCCGGCGTCAGCTTGAGTAGGGCCCTTGGGCTGGGTTGGAGGACACCCGAAGAAGAATCATTGGTGCCGAAGGCGGGACTTGAACCCGCACGGCTTGCGCCACACGCCCCTCAAACGTGCGTGTCTGCCATTCCACCACTTCGGCCCAAATCGTGAAGCGTGAAGCGTCACTCGTGAAGCGTCGTTCGTATCTCGTCCGAAGAGCAGAGCCTATGGCGTATGGCTTATGGCACGAGACCGGAGGGTGAATCGAAGCGGTCCCATCATCTGATCCAATCACGTGCTATACGCCATCAGCTATACGCTCTTTCCCCAGCGAGATACGATTCACGAACGACGAGCGACGCCTGAGGGAGTGGGCATTATAGAAGTAGGGCAAATTTCTTGTCAACGAAGGGACCCTCCGGTAGAATCGGCCTCTAATTTTACGCCTGCACACGAATGACACACCCGACCATTACCACGAGCCATCTCGCTTCGTCTGTCGCCGCATTCTTCGATGTCGACAACACCCTCTTGCCCGGCGAGGGGAGCGAGCGGCGATTCTTTCGGTGGCTGTGGCGTCGCGGTGTTGTTGGATGGCCCGAAGCGCGCGCAAGCCTCTGGTGGCTGCTCCAGCACCTGCCCAGCCTGTCGTTGAGTCCGCTGCGGGAACGCAAACTGTATCTGGCCGGAAAACCGGCGCAAGTCATTGAACCACTCGGGGAAGAGTTCTGCCGCGAGCATCTATGCCCCTTTGTCTCTCCCGCGGCCATGCGGCGGATGGAAGAGCACCGCCAGGCCGGGCATACGATCGTGCTCTTGAGCGGCTCGCTCGATTTTCTGATCGAGCCCATTGCGACCGCTTTACAAGTCGAACGGTGGTTCGCCGGCCGATTGGAACAGGCCAAGGGCGTCTATACCGGTCATCTCCTCTCTCCCTTTCCGTACGGAGAGGGCAAGCGGCTGGTGATCGAGCAACTGGCACAGGATCTGACGCTGGACCTGTCGCACTGTTACGCCTACGGCGACAGCCCCGGTGACTTTGACCTGTTGGATACAGTCGGATACCCCACGGTCGTCAACCCCATTCGAGGGATGGCTCGCGTGGCCAAGCGGCGGAAGTGGCCGGTCCAGCAATGGCGGTAATAGTGGATGGAGAAGGCGGCGATCAACGCCGGCTCCGAACGAGTTCGGCTGATAGCTGAACGCTGACGGCTGAAAGCCCAAATCGTAGAGATGCGCGTCACCGAAATTTTTCATAGCATTCAAGGGGAGTCCACGTTCGCGGGGCGGCCCTGCGTGTTCGTGCGTCTGACCGGTTGTCCGCTTCGCTGTACCTGGTGCGATACGGAGTACGCCTTTTATGGTGGCTCCGACACGTCGATCGAATCCATCATGGATCGGGTCCGCTCGTACGGCTGTCCCTTGGTGGAAGTCACCGGAGGCGAGCCGCTCGCACAATCGGAGTGCCTGACGTTGCTCGCTCGGCTCTGCGACGACGGATTCACCGTACTGCTTGAAACCAGTGGAGCGCTCGAGACGGCGGGCATCGATCCCCGAGTGCGCATCATTTTGGACGTCAAATGTCCAGGCAGCGGCATGTCGGATCGCATGCACTGGCCGAATGTCGAGCGGCTGCGCGCGCACGACGAAGCCAAATTCGTCATCGCCGATCGAGCCGACTATGAATGGGCGAAGGCGATGGTTGCACGATACCAGCTCGACCGTCGGTGCTCGGTGTTGTTCAGCCCGGTGTTTGGGGCATTGGATCCACGGCACCTGGCCGAATGGGTGCTGGCCGACCGGTTGCCGGTGCGGTATCAGCTGCAATTGCACAAACTGATCTGGTCGCCGGAGATGCGCGGCGTGTGAGGACGTCAACGGTCAATCGTCATACGTCAACCGTGAAGACAACGGGTTTCTGACGATTGACGACTGACGTTTGGCGATTGACGAATACAAGGAGAACAGGATGAAGATCATGCAGGTGAATGTGAAAGTCGGGCGGGTGGATAAGGACGCGACGGACGTACTGGTGCTGTTGCAGTGTGAGGGGGCCGGCCTCTCGCAGGACGACGCGGCGCCGATTGATCATGCACTGGGAGGCGCCCTCACGGAGTTACTCAAGTCCAAGGAGTTCGAAGGCAAGGCGGCGGAAACGGCATTGGTCCACACGCACCGGAAGATTTCCGCGAAGCGGGTGCTGCTCGTCGGTCTGGGGAAGACGACGTCTGTGGGGCTGGACACCATCCGCCAGGCGCTGGGGTATGCCGTCAAACGAGTCCGGCAGGCCAAGGCTGCGACGTTCACCGTGACTGTCCCCGCCATCGTACCGAAGGGCGCTTCTCCCAGTGACGTGGCCCAGGCGATGGTTGAGGGGGCCGTCTTGGGGAGCTACCAATTCAACGACTATCGTAGCGAGCGAGGGGCAGGCCATGACGTGGACTCCATGACGCTCTCAGCTCGGGATAAAGCGGAGTTGCGCGATCTCTCCGAGGGCGTCCGCCGGGGAACCGCGACGGCAGAAGCGACGATCTTCGTCCGGGACCTCTGTAACCATCCGTCCAATGTGATGACGCCGGCCAGGATCGCCCAGGAGGCGAAAGCCATTGCAAAAGACACCGGCGTGACGTTGAAGATTCTCGAGCAAAAGGACATGGAGAAGCTGGGCATGGGCGCGTTGCTCGGGGTGGCGCGAGGCAGCCACGAGCCGCCGAAATTCATCATTCTTGAATATCGCGGCGCCCGCAAGAAAGATGACCGTCCCGTCGTCCTCGTCGGGAAAACGGTCACGTTCGACACCGGCGGCATCTCGCTGAAACCGGCGGAGAACATGGAACACATGAAGGCGGATATGACGGGCGGCGCCGAAGTCCTGGCGGCGATGCGGGCCGCGGCCCGGCTGAAACTGCCGCTTAACTTAGTGAGCATTCTGCCGACGACGGAGAATATGCCCGGCGGCCGGGCGATGAAACCGGGCGACATCGTGACGACGCTCTCCGGAAAAACGGTCGAGGTGCAGAACACCGATGCCGAAGGGCGGCTGATTTTGGCGGACGCGCTGGCCTATGCCGCGCGGTACAAACCAGCCGCGCTGATCGACATCGCGACCCTGACCGGCGCCTGTGTCGTCGCGCTTGGCCAGTTTGCCGTCGGGATGTTCGGCACCGATGACACCCTGAAAGAATCCGTGCGCAAGGCGGGAGTCCGCGCGGGGGAGCGTGTCTGGGAGATGCCGCTCTGGGACGAGTATTTTGAGCAGCTCAAGAGCGATGTGGCCGACATGCGGAACATCGGCGGGCGCGGAGGCGGCATGATTACCGCCGCGCTGTTCCTCAGCAAGTTCGCCGGAGACTGGCCGTGGGTGCATCTCGATATCGCCAGCACCGATTGGAGCGAACGGGAACGGGCCTATCTTCCCAAAGGCCCGACTGGAATCGGCACCAGGTTGCTGATTCAGTATTTGATGGACCGTACGCAGTAGCTGAATATTGACCACGGCAGTGGTGTAGCAAGTTGGTCGGCGACTGTCCCTGAGTGCCTCACGATGTCGCCAGGACTGTTTGAAGCGAACGGGAACGAGGCCGATCGTACCCAAAGGCCGACTGGAATCGGCACCAGGCTGCTGATCCACTATCTCATCGACCGAACACCCTGAGCCACAGGAAGGTTATGCCTACTTCGCGCGAGCAGATCGGTCAGCTCTTCATGGTGGGGTTCGACGGCACAACAGTGTCGTCGGATCTCGCGGCCTTCATCAAGGAATACAAGCCCGGCGGCGTCATTCTGTTCTCGAGAAATCTCGAGTCGGTCGAACAGATCGTCGATCTGACGAATGCGTTGCAACGATGCAGCCCGCATTCGCCGCTGCTGATCTCGATCGACCAAGAAGGGGGCCGAGTTTCACGATTGCCGAAGGAGTTCACGATTTTTCCTCCCTGCGACGTGCTGGGCCGGTGCAATTCGTCCGAGCTGGCCTACGCCGTGGCGGCCACGACGGCCAAAGAGCTGAAGGCCGTCGGCATCAACATGAATATGTCGCCTGTGCTCGACGTGAACAGCAATCCCGCGAATCCGGTGATCGGAGACCGCGCGTTCGGCTCCACACCGGCTCCTGTCTGTGTGTTGGGTGAAGCGACGGTGGGAGGCTTGCAGGACAATGGCGTCGTGGCGTGCGGCAAACATTTTCCCGGCCACGGCGATACCAACACGGACTCGCACAAGGAGTTGCCCGTTGTCTCGGCGCCGCGCGAGCGGTTGGAGCAAGTCGAATTTCCTCCCTTCCGCCATGCGGCGGCGCACGGCGTGGCGACGATGATGACGGCTCATGTCCTGTATCACGCGCTGGACGATCAGCGGCCGGCCACCTTGTCGCCGGCGATCATCGGGAAATTCCTGCGAGAGGAGCTCCGCTACGATGGTGTCGTCCTGACGGACGATCTGGAGATGCACGCCATCATCGATCACTATGGGATCGAAGAGGCTACGGTACAGGCAATCCTGGCCGGATGCGACATGCCGCTGATCTGCAAAGACCGCGACCGAGAGGTGGCGGCGATCGGGGCGGTGGAAAAAGCCGTTGCCGATGGCACGATTTCGATGAAGCGGCTTGAGCAGTCTCTCGCGCGTGTGGCCCGTGTGAAACGGCAGTTTCTGCCTTCCGTTAAGCCGGTCATCCTATCCGATGCGAGACTCATCGTCGGCTGTCGGACTCACCGGACGCTTTTGCATACGATCGACCAAGCCCGAGCGCGGCTTGCCAAAGTCGGGCTGTAATTCTCAGCCTATTTCGCCCGCTCTCCCTCAAGACCCACTCGCCAGGGTGGAACGGACGGGCCGTTCGAACCCGCATACCTTGCCGTCTCCAGACTTCTTATGGCATGATATCCGTTCCTGGAGGCGTATGGCTTCGTTGTTCGAATATGTCGGTTGCGTGCACATCTATCTCGGTCCCTATCGAGGCAATCCGATCGCGCTGTATCTCAAGCGTACGGAGTCCGGATGTCACATCGGTCCCAAAGTGTATCCGTGGAACGACGTACTCGGGACCGGCGAAACCCCCAACAAGGCTGCCGCCGACTTCGAGGAAAAATGGAAGGCCAGAGGCTTGACCCCGGACATGTATTCCGGTCCGTCCTGGGAAGGGGGAATCAAGCCGGAAAAACCGGCACCGCCGAAACCGGCCGCGCCTCCCAAACCCGCCACGCCCACAACTCAAACTGCCGCATCATCAAGCCCCCCGCCGAAACCGGTGGTCCCCTCGCCGAATGCATCGGTGCCGCCGCCGTCCCCAGCTCCAGCGAGTCAGCCCGCTGCCTCGTCTGCCCAGCCGGAACAACCGGTCACCGCCTCGGCAACGAACGATCAGTCACCTGTTGCACCGACTCCTGCTTCTCAGACCTGAGGACAATCGAGTTAATCCCAACAGCGCAGTCGTCGCGATTTGGGAAGGCGATTCAGGAGTTTTCCGTCATGGAAGGGTCATGGCTGGCCGTTCTGCACGGCAAGTTTGCTATGTCTCATCCCGTAGCCGATATAGACCGCGATGCCGATGATCGTCCAGACGATGAAGCGGGTCCATGTCAGCGCGGGGAGTCCGATCATGAGATAGAAGCATGCCGCCATGCCCAAGAGCGGGACAAGGGGCATAAAGGGCAAGCGAAACGGGCGGGGGTGATCCGGCTTCGTATAGCGGAGCAGCATCACGCCGAAGCAGACCAATATGAAGGCGAAGAAGGTTCCGATGTTGGTCATGTCGGCTGCATCGCCGATCCGAAACAAGGAAGCCAGAATCGCCACGGCGACACCGGTGAGAATTGTGGCTCGATGCGGTGTGCCGAATCGCGGATGCACGATCGACAGCCCGGGACTCAACAGCCGGTCGCGCGACATGGCGAAAAAGACGCGGATTTGTCCCAGCATCATCACGACGAGCACGCTGGTAATGCCGGCGACTGCGCCGATCGCCACCAGCGCCGCCCCCCATTTGTATCCCACCAGACTCAGGGCTTCGGCCACCGGGGCGTGGATGTCGATCTGGCTTACGGGGACCAGGCCGGTTAACACTGCAGCTACGGAAATGTAAAGCACCGTACACACGGCCAAGGAGGCCAGGATCCCCAGCGGGACATCCCGTTGAGGATTGCGGGCTTCTTCTGCGGCGGTTGAGACGGCGTCGAAGCCGATATAGGCAAAGAAAATGATGGCCGCGGCCGCCCGCACCCCCTCAAATCCGTTCGGCATAAACGGAGTCCAATTGTCGGCGCTGACGGCGGGAGTTCCCACGGCGATGAAAAACACGATGACGGAGAGTTTGAGGATGACGATCAGTCCGGCGGCCCGCGCGCTTTCTTTGATCCCGATCACCAGGATGACCGTGATCAGC
>Ga0194120_10002242_pt1 | contig 33617 bp, 38 predicted proteins | sample TA2MahCa65mmetaG_FD_148642 | JGI IMG/M metagenome (GOLD analysis project Ga0194120, IMG submission 148642) | Freshwater microbial communities from Lake Tanganyika, Tanzania - TA2015019 Mahale Deep Cast 65m | ecosystem: Environmental > Aquatic > Freshwater > Lake | place: Tanzania: Lake... | reverse complement strand
TTATCTACTTAAGTAACAGATTCGGAAGCCACAAGGCAATCTGAGGGAAAAAGAAGAGGAGGATCAGACCAATCACCTGGAGGACCATAAATTCGGCCATCCCCTTATAGATATCGAGTAAATCCCACTTCGGAGCCACAGCCTTCAGATAGTAAGCGGCCATTGCCACCGGTGGAGAGAGATAAGCTGTCTGAAGGTTGACCGCCACCAGTGTGCTGAACCAGACCTTATCCAATTTCAATTCCTGAACTACGGGCATGAAGATGGGTAGAAAGATGAAGACAATGGCCGGCCATTCGAGCGGCCATCCCAAGAGAAAGATGACGAGCATGAGGAGGGCAAGCATGCCCATGGGAGGGATAGGAAGGGCCAGCATCGCCTTGGCAATCATTGAGCTCGTCCCCAGACGGGTGAAGACCGAGCCAAAGATATTAGAGGCCATCGCAAGAAAGAGAATCATGCTCGATGTCTGAATCGTTTTGAAAGCCGCCTCTTTTAACACCTCTTTATTCAGTTTACGGTAGGCGATCGTAAGGACCAGGGCCCCTGAGGCGGCCATGGCTGCCGCTTCGGTTGGGGTGGCCAATCCGGCGATGATGCTTCCGAGGGCTGCAAAGATGATGAATCCCATTGGGACAATGCCTGAGAATAACTCTTTCAGCATCTCTTTGGTAGAAGTGATTCTCTCTTCCGGGGGGATGGTAGGACCCAGTTCAGGCCAGATTTGACATTTAATCAGAGAATACCCGCAGTAGAGGGCTGAAAGGAGAAGGCCCGGCACGATGGCCGCAACAAAGAGTTTCACAACGGAGACTCCAACAACCGGACCAATGACCACGAGCATCACGCTTGGGGGAATCAAAATCCCCAGTGCTCCTCCGGCCGTAATCACCCCGGCCGAAAGTCTGGTGTTATATCCGCTCTTGATCATCAGGGGAGCTGCCATCAAACCGATGACGGTCACCGATGCGCCGATAATCCCTGTGGCTGTGGCAAAGATGGTTGCGGTTAAAAGGACCCCGAGGTATAAGGAGCCTTTCATCCCCCCGAAGATCGACTGAAAGGACTTAAAGAGACGCTCCATCAGTCCGGCATGTTCCAGAAGATGCCCCATAAAGATGAAGAGGGGAACTGCCGCAAAGGTCTCCTCTTTCATCAGGCCCAGGGTCTGAAAGACCATCAGGTCAAAGACTCCGATTCCGAACCCGATGTAGCCGAAGACAACGGCTAAGATGATGAGCGTAAAAGCAATGGGAAATCCAACAAAGATTCCTGTGAGAAGAGAGCCTAAAAGCATCAATCCTAAATATTCGGGTTTCATGGCCATTCTCCCTTGACTACGGCATAGACGCTTTTTATAAACTCGGATACCCCCTGGACCAGAAGAAGGAGTGCGGTGAGGGGAATGACCGTTTTAAACGGGTAGACAGGCGGCCGCCATGCGCCTGCCTCAGACCTCTCGAGGAGTCTCCAGGAAAGGGACGCTTCATCCAGCCCTGAAATTAAAAAGAAGATCATCCCCGGAAAGAAAAAGAAAAGGTAGAGGATAGCATCGATCCATCCCTGCCTCTTGGAGGGCCATTTGTCATAGAAGATATCGGTTCGAATATGTCCTTTCTTATAAAGGGTGAAGGCCGCACCTAACATAAAGAGGCTTCCGTAGAGCATATAGGCTAAATCGTACGCCCATATCGTTGGAGCCTTGAATATATACCGTGAGATGACTTCATAGGTCAAACCGAAAACAAGGGGAAGGATGAGCCAGGCCGCCGCCTTTCCCGACCAGATGCTAATCCTGTCAATGAATTTGGCCGCTTTTAACAATTTAGTCAAGGTTTGGGTCATCATGGCTCACTCTCTTAATTTTTATCAAACGCCGAAGATAGGGAATCCCCATCCCCTCTCCGATAAAGAGGGGATGGGAGAATTTAAAACCCGGTCTTTAACCAATCTTACTTCTTCTTTGGCCAGTAATAATCAGCCACTGTCTCATAGGGCACATAGAAGTCCCGTCTGTATTCAACTATTTTTTTAGCATAGTCTTTCTGTGAGGCATAGACCTTGGCAAAGAAGGGGTCTTTGGCTACATACCTTGCCGCCACCTTATCCCATGCCTTCAGGATTTCCATGATGACCTCTTTGGGAGTTTCGACCATCTTCACGTTGTGTTTCGTCTTTAGCAACTCCAGATCTTTAATGTTCTGATCCACCAGGTCTATCCAGGAACGGAAGAGGTTCTCCCTGCTCGCCACATCAATGATCGCCTTCAGATCTGCAGGCAGTTTATCCCACGTATCTTTATTGATGACCAGCTCCAGGGTCCCGGTATGTCTGTGCATCCCCGGGGCATGGTAAAATTTTACCACATCCATCAATCCCAGTTCCTTGTCCATCGTGGGGCACATCCATGCAGCACCGTCAATCACCCCCCGTTCCAGTGCAGGAAGGATTTCGCCTCCTGGCATGGTGATGACTGTTATTCCGGCCTCTTTATAGATCTCAGCGGTCAGACCGGTCTCGCGCATCTTTATGCCTTTCAGATCTGCCCAGGACCTGATCGGTTTCTTAAACCAACCCAGGGGTTCCGAAGCGATAATATCCGTTGGAAAGACCATGACCTTCAATTTCATCGCATCCAGATAGAGCTCCCGGTATAATTCGAGGCCGCCACCGTGATAGAGCCATTGGGCATAATCCACATTATCCATTCCAAATGGCCCGCCCGCCACACTGGAAAAGAGATTGGCTGCCGGATGCTTCCCGACCCAATAGGCCGACCAGCCATGGCCGGCATGGAGGGTCCCTTTATCAACGGCCCCTAACACCTCAAAGGCAGGAACGATGGCGCCGGCAGGCACGATGTCAATTTTGATTCGTCCGCCGGACATCTCCTCGATTCTCTTGGCCAGACCTACAGCGCTTCGATGGAGGGCGATCCCAGCAGGCCAGGTCGTCTGCATCTTCCAGCTGATGGTCTGCGCCTCCGTGGTTTTGGGCGTGAAGACCAATAATCCTATTCCTGCAAACATGAAAACGCTTAAAATCAATACGGTTGCCTTTTTCATTTTTCCCTCCTTAAAATGGAATCCTCCGTGTCAAAGATGCCTGATCAAAACCTCACTCCCTTTGCTTCAACCTTATCTCCTCATCACCTCCTTCTTGGGAAACACTTTGCTCCAGTTTTTTTCATTATGTGATGAAACCGCTTCACATGATCCTGTACGAGGTTTCTTGTCTTTTGGAACTCTTTCTCTTTGTCCGTTTCGACGATGCCGTAAAAATCTTTAAATATTTTTTCGGTGACTCGCCTCTCCTCGGATAAAAGCGGTCAAAATGTCTGAACTCTTTTTTTAAGGCGGTTTTATTCTAATGGCTTCGAGATAGAAAGTCAATTTCACACTCTATCTAAAAAGATGGCTCCCGGGACAGGGCAGACGCAGGTGCAGAGGCCGCATCCCCGGCATGCTTCGCTGACCATCACCTCTTTATTCTTCACTTCGATTGCATTATAAAAGCAGGAACGAAGGCACTTTTTACATTTTGTGCATCGGACCGGATCGATCAGGGCATGTTCTTTCGGCAAAGACTCCATCTCCTCGTAGGTTATGGCCGCCCGAGCCGCCACTCCGATGATCTCCTGGACCGACTCATAGCCTTTGCGATTCAGAAAATCATCTAATCCCTTGATGACCTTCCCAAGATAGGCATAACCTTTGAGCATCACAACCGAACAGAACTGGACCAGAGTGGCTCCGGACATTAAAAATTCCACGGCATCCTTCCAGTCATAGACGCCGTTTGTCCCTGATATGGGGATATTGAGGCCGGTATGAATTTTCGAGACCCATCTTAAGGTCAGGGGTTTTACCCAGGGCCCTCCGACCCCTGCCCATCCATGAATATAGGGTTTGCCTGTCTCGATATCGAGGCAGAAACCCACAAAGCGATTGATGATCGTCACAGCCGAGGCGCCAGAGGATTGCACGCCCCTGGCCATCTCAACCACATCCGCTACCTGAGGGGTCAATTTAATGATGATTGGTATCTTCACGGCATTCACCACATGATGGGTGATCTCCGAGGCCGTGTTTTTGTCCTGCCCAACCAGCATGCCCGTAGGTGTCCCTTTCATCTCCGAGGGATGGGGGCATCCGAAGTTGAGCTCAATCAGTTGGATTCCAGTGTCCTCGATCATCTTCGAAAGGCTGACCCAGCTTTCGAGTGTCGTCCCTGCCACACTCCCGATGAGAACACAATCTTGTTTCATGGCAGAAGCTTGAGCCTCTTTTAACTCCTTCATCCATTCTTCGGGGGTCTCTTCAGCAAGGCCAGTCCGGCCATAAAAGGTGAAGAGTCTTGGGACTTTTCCATGGCAGATGTTATGTTCCTCGTCGAGATAACGAAATTTGGACATCCTGGTTAAACGTCGCAACGCTTCGGAATCCGTAACGGTCTTTGCCACCAGCCCACCCGCCCCGGTCTTTATAACCTTCTTCATATTGCAAGCTGAAAGCGTCGGTTCGGCAGAAGCCGCAAGAATGGGATTCTTAAAATCCACTCCGCAAAATTGAACCCTCAAATCACCCATATTATTTCCTCTCTGCCCGCTTCTCCTGAAGCCCCTTTAAAATCCTTTCGGGCGTAATAGGAAGCTCTGTAAATCTCACACCGATGGCATCATAGATCGCATTGGCCACTGCTGCAGGCGATGGATTGAGAGCCGGTTCCCCAATCCCTTTGGCTCCGAACGGGCCATTCGGATCAACCGGTTCCACTAAAATGGACTGAATCGGAGGAAGATCCAGCGGACCAGGCATCACATAATCTCTGAAATCGGGATTCAGGACCCTTCCCTTTTCAACAATCATATTCTCCATCAACGCCCAGCCAATCCCCTGTGCAACCCCTCCATGGATCTGACCCTCTGTGGTCTGGGGATTGATGGCCTGTCCCACATCATGCGCTGCGGTGTAATGGAGTAGATGGACATGGCCTGTCTCTGTATCCACCTCTACCTCTGCAACCTGACAGGCAAACGGATAAGCAGGAGCAATATTTCCATATTTCGTCACTGGATCAGGAAGCACCGTATCCGGAATCCAGGTGCCGGTCCCCACAATGGGAGAGCCACCCCGCCTGAGCATACAGCTCTCCGCCACTTTCTCAAAAGAGAGATTTCGATCTGGCTCATCTTTCACATAGATCTTTCCTTCCTTGATCTCCAGCGCGGAAGGGATCGTCTCAAACAGCTCAGCCGCAATTTCAAGAATCTGCCGCTTTGCATCCTGGGCGGCAGCTTTGACGCCATTTCCCCCAAAGACGGTTCCTCGTGTGGCAAAACTGCCTAACCCGAACGGACTGATATCCGTATCCACCGGAGCCACTTCGATCCGGTCAAGGGCCACACCCAACTCCTCTGCAACGATCTGGGCAAAAACCGTGGATTGTCCCTGCCCCATATCCGACTCTCCGTGATAGACCAGAACGTTGCCCTCCCTTCCGATGCGCACGATCCCTGCCCCGCCATCGAATTCACGGGAGAAGGCACGATTACCAGAGACATGATTACAGCATGCCAAACCCACGCCACGCGCAAAACGTTTCTTTCTTCGCTTCTCCCTCCATCCTGATGCCCCCACAGCCTTTCGGACACATTCCTCTAATCCCGAGGAACCGATCTGCCAGCCATGGATTGACATCTCGCCGGTCTTCAGTCCATTCCTGATGCGCAGTTCCGCTGGATCCATATTTAACGCCTCTGCAATTATATCCAGTGAACTTTCAAGGGCGAAGGTCATCTGGGCATTTCCAAAGCCCCGGAAACAAGCCGTGGGGATGGTATTGGTATATACGGTAAGGCCTTCTGTCTTCAGATGCTCAAAGCGATAGAGGGAATCGACACGGTAACAGGCAGTCGCCACAATGGCCATCGAATAGACGGCCCTGGCCCCGGAACCACCGATGATCCTCACCTCTTTGGCCAGAAGCTTCCCATCCTTTTTAGCGCCAACCTTGAGATCGATATACATGGGGACCCGTGGATTGCCGGCCACGAAATCCTCTTCCCGGCTATTCACCATCCGGACCGGTTTCCCTGAGGTTTGGCTCAGAACCGCTCCTGCAAGATGAAGATTTGTCTCCATCTTCGCACCGAAGGCGCCTCCATAGTAAGGAACCACCACCCGTATCTTCTCCAGCGGGAGACCCAGCGCCTTGGCATAGGTGATTCGAGTCATTGAAGGAATCTGCGTAGCAAGATAAAGTGTCAGTTTTCCTGCGGGGTTAAACTGGGCAACACAAGCCATGGGTTCGAGGTAGGCCTGATAGACCTGATTGGTGTAATAGCGCTCCGAGTGGAGAACATCACATTCCATAAAAGCCCTATCCACATCTCCCCTGTTCAATTTAAATTCGGATACGATATTCCTCTCCCTGTCGTGAATGAGCGGGGCTCCGGGTTGCATGGCTTCAATGGGATCGAAAACTGCAGGGAGTTCCTCATACTCCACCTGGATCAACTCAAGCGCCTCCTCTGCCGTCTCCTCATCAATGGCAGCCACGCCTGCCACTTCATCCCCGATGAACCGGACCTTATCCACGGCAAAGATTGTCCAGTCTTCGGTTCTCGGCCCAAAAGGAATCTTGGGCGTATCGTCCGCTGTGACAATTGATTTTACTCCCCTGAGACGTCTGGCTTTGGAAGTATCGATATGCAGGATACGGGCATGGGGATGGGGACTCCTGAGGACCTTACCGTAGAGCATTCCAGGAAACTGGAGGTCCGAGACGAATTCCGCAAGGCCCCGTGCCTTTTTACTCGCATCGATCTGCGGAACAGGATGGCCAACGATAGAATACTTTGTCATGGTCAGGTATCCTTGCTTAAAAAACCTCTTTATCGATTCTTTTTCAAGGCCAAAACCGCCTCCACAATCTTCTGATAGCCGGTGCACCTGCAGAAATTTCCAACGATGGCCTCACGGACCTCTCTCTCGTCTGGATTTGGATTTCTTTCAAGAAGTGCTTTTGCAGAAAGAATGATCCCCGGGGTGCAGAATCCGCATTGAATGGCTCCGTGTTCGATAAATGCCTCCTGGATGGGATGGAGATTCCCTTCTCTGGCGATGCCTTCGATCGTGGTCACCCTTCTTCCATCCGCCTGCAAGGCTAAGACCAGACAGGAATTGACAGGATCACCATCAAGCAAAACGGTACAGGCGCCACATTCTCCAGCTCCGCACCCCTCTTTGGTCCCCCTCAATCCCAAGTCATTGCGTAACACCTCTAACAGCGTCCGGTGGGCTGAAACCTCCAACTCAAAAGGTTCGCCATTGACGTTCAGTTTCAGGGGATAGTTCATCTGTCAATCACCCTTCAGATCCCCGTCGGGGAGATGGGAAGACCGAGGCATTCCCGGACCGCCCTTTCGATTAAAACCTTTACCATCTTCCTCCGATATTCGGCAGAAGCGCGAATATCGGAGATGGGTCGACATGCGTTTTGCGCAAGTTCAGCCCCCTGCCCAACCAAATTCATATCGATGGGCTGGCCTTCCAATAGGCTCTCTGCTTCTCGGACTCTTATTGGCGTCGGAGAAACTGAACCTAAAGCGATTCGGACCTTTTCGAACTTCTTTCCCATTCGATCGATGGTTAGCAAAACTGCGGCGCTGACCAGGGCCAGATCCATACTCTTTCTTCGTCCAAGCTTGAGATAAGAAAACCGGCTCTCTACAGGAGGGCTATGGAGGATCACCTCTTTGAGGACTTCACCTTTCTTAAGTTCCGTCTGTCCGGGTCCCTTAAAGAAGGTTTCGAGGGGAAGGCACCGTTCTCCATTTCGGCTAACCAGTAAAACCTCTGCTTCCAGCACAAGCAAAGCTGGGGCGGTATCCGCTGATGGGGAAGCATTGCACAGGTTCCCACCCAGGGTTCCCAGATGGCGAATCTGGGGGGAGCCGATTTTATGAGCAGCCTTCGCTAAAATCTTATAATCGCCATTAAGGCCCTCGGCCTGTTCCAGCTCTGCATGTTTTAAGAGCGCACCCAGCCTCAGTGAATTTCCCTGTTTCTTGATCCCTTTTAACTCAGAGACGTTGAGAAGGTTGATGAGACGATCGGGCTTGGTCAATCTCTGCTTCATTTGAACAAGAAGGTCTGTCCCGCCGGCAATGAGTCGGACATCGGGTCCATAGCGGGAGAGAAGTTCAAACGTTTCTGAGAGAGAGGATGGATTGAAAAATTCAAAAGGTTTAAGACGCATGATCTTCTATAATATCCGATCCTTGATGGCGGGAAATTCCTGCCTCACCTTTGAAACCTTGTCCAGATCAATATCTGCTCGAAGGATACATTCCTCATCACCGGCGCTGGCAACGATGGTGCCCCAGGGGTCAACAACCATGCTATGGCCGCAGAACTGGAATCCATGGCTCTTTCCTGCGCAGTTGCTCGAGATGAGATAAGCGCTGTTTTCAATCGCCCTGATCCGGTTAAACATCAACCAGTGTTCCAGCCTGGGATAGGGCCATCCCGAGGCAACCAAAAATAATTCAACGCCTTGGTTGAGCATGATCCTGAAGAGTTCTGGAAAACGGAGGTCATAGCAGGTGCACATTCCGATCTTGCCTAAGTCTGTTTCAACCACCACGACTTCACTACCGCGTGAAAGGATCTGGCTCTCTTGGGACCCGTAACCGAAAAGATGGATCTTCCGGTACCTGGCGATTAACTTTCCATCGGGGTTGAAAAGCAGGCTGGTGTTGAATAATTTTCCTTTATCCTCTTCCACAAAACTTCCGGTATGAAGATAAAAACCATGCTCTTTCGCCTTTTGGGACATCCTCCGAGCTGTTTCCCCATCAACCGTCTCCGACTCCTTAGAATAGAGATCGAAAGAGAAATATCCGATGTTCCATATCTCGGGAAGGATGACGAGATGAGCGCCTTTCGCTTGATGAAGAAGTGACTCCACTCGCTCAATCCTCCGGATTTTATTCTCTTCTCCAATCCATAATTGTATCGAAGCGACTTTAAACATATCCTTTATCCTCTCAAGTAATCCAGCACCTGAATTTGATATGAAAGGTTTAACTTCCTTTTGCTTCGCGGGCTGAAAAGCTCCGCCTCGAAATAGGAGCCATAGACAAACTCTCCTGTAAGCATCGGAATGGTCCCCGAAAAGATGACAAGGCCATTGAGGTTTTTATCATCCACTCTGTTTTTTATGAAATCCATCAGATCTTCTGGGCTCATCATGGCTGAAAGCGGGGATTCCTGATAGAGAATCTTCTCGTCCTCTTCGTTTTTCGTCCAGCTTCTCAGGAGGATCTCATCCCATTCCTTCCGAATCTCCTTGAGCCGCCAGAGACGATCAGACAGGAGGTTGGGACAGACCTGCTTGGACTTGATGATGCTCACCGATTCCAACTCCCTGTCCGTGTGGTCGCTTCCGACTCCCACATAGACTTCATCACCGGAGCAGAGAAGAACGTACTCTGCCTCGCCGGAGGTCTTTCGACCAATCACCTCAATCTCTTGATCAAAATAGACTAATTGGGTGATCATTTCGTAGGCCGTGGGCGTTGATTCAGGAGCAGGAACCCCTTCCTTTTTCAGCTCCTCGATATGTTTTCTCACCTTTTCCTGGTCCCTTCCCGTATAGCCTGCGTTGATCATTCGTCTCATTTCAAACCAAATCTCCTCTTCCTGGCCCATTTCCTCGAGGGTAAACTTCATTCTTTTCAAAGGAGCCTCCTTCTAACCGGATGAAAGATAGGGGGGCGTTCAACGGTAACGATGCCCGTATCGTCTATAAAAGGTTACGTCTCTCGTGTTAAATTTTTTTAACGTGATCGTAACCGAACGTCGAAACGGTCTTCTTCCCCTTTACCGTTTGTTCCCAAACCTTTACAAACTATTTATAATATCTAATTTCAAAAGTGACGCATCCCCTCGGAACCTCGTAGGGTCCATGTTTCATTCCTGGGGGCCTGCAGGCATAAAATCCCTGTGAGAAGGTCTTCTTTTTAGCAAGATCGATCAACTCGCCTTCGATGATGTAAACCTCCTCCCAGAAATCGTGCGTCAGGGTTTGATCTGTTCTAATCCCCGGAGGAAATTTTAACAGTCGAGTATAGGATCTGGTCTCTGGGTCCAGGCTGAGGATCTTCTCTTTGATCCCAAGGGTATCGCCTTCCACAGGTCTCCACTCATATTCGGTATCGATATCAATAAACTCAATTTCCGGTTTTGCCATAACGTCTCTCCTGTCATCCTCTCTCGTTCGCGAGGTTGTTCTTCATCATCTCTCCGAGGGCTTTTGACCGCTCGGTCGCCACCTCAACCGCATTGATCAGCGTCGTTCGCACTCCACCCTGTTCCAGAGTATGCAGACCCGCGATGGCTGTTCCTCCCGGAGAAGTAACCATATCTTTCAATTTTCCCGGATGCTCTCCGGTTTCGATCAACATCTTTGCTGCTCCCAGAACAGTCTGAGAAGCCAGAATGAGCGAGTCCGTTCTCGAAAGCCCGACTTTGACCCCTGCATCTGCAAGTGCATCAATGATGAGAAAGATATAAGCTGGACCGCTTCCGCTCAACCCGGTCACTGCATCGAGAAGGTATTCCTCGATGATGACCGATTTCCCCACGGAATCGAAGATCGTTTTGGCCATCATTAAATCCTCCCTTGAGGCATGTCTTCCACCTGCAATGGCTGAAACTCCTTCCCGGACAGAGACACAGATGTTGGGCATCACCCGGATCAGCTTCAGTTCCTTTTTCGCACAAGATTCGATGGCATCAAGTGGCACGCCTGCCGCAATCGAGATGATCAGTTTCGATAAATCAAGATATTTGGCCACCTCTTCCACGACCTGCTTCATGATCTGAGGCTTCACGGCAAGGACAATGATGTCTGACTGTTTCACCACCTCAGGGTTATGGGATGTCCCTTTCACTCCGTATTGTTCCCGGACCGCCTTCAACCTTTCCGGTCTGGCATCGGAGCACAGGATTTGCTCTGGACGGCAGAGATGGCCATGAAGAAGGCCATGAATCAGGGCTTCTCCCATATTGCCCGATCCTAAAAACCCAACCTGTTTATTTCTCAGCATGATCTCTCCTCCTCACCGGGTTTACCCCGTCAGAAATGATGGAACCCGAACGGAGCCCGTTTATGACCGTGATAAAAAATTTTTGTGGCAAAAAACCTGATAGTTATGGTAAATATGAAGAAACATAAAACTGAAATGGAAACCTGTCAAGAAATAAATATCTTAAAAGGGAGGGGTTGAGGCGATGTTTAAAAAAATCCTGTTCTGCACTGATTTCTCTGATGATTCTCATCATGCCTTTATCTATGCCCTTCATCTCGCCAAGGCCCATCGATCTAAACTGTTAATTCTGCATGTGTTACATGAGCCACTTCATTCTGAACGGCTCGCCGCGTACCTTTCCGAAGAAAAACTGGAGGAGTTAAACGCTTCGCAGATGGATGACGTCCATAAAGAAATCAAAATCAACTACCTTCAGAAGATGAAGGGATTTGACAATTACCGAGTGCTTCTCTTAAGAGGGGAACCTTTTTTAAAGATTCTTCAGACGGTCAAAAAAGAGTCGGTTCATCTCATTGTCATGGGGACTCATGGAAGGTCAGGATTGGATCATATCCTCTTTGGAAGCACGGCGGAAAGAGTGGTAAGAAAATCAACCTGTCCGGTGATGACTGTTCGGCTCCCCGGTAAAAAATTTAAAATGCCGTAGATGAGTGAGAGTATGTTTCAGTATATCGTCATAGAGGGCCCTATCGGTGTAGGTAAAACGAGCCTGACGAAACTTCTGGCTAAGGAGTTTAATGCTCGATTGATCCTTGAGAAGCCGGAGGAGAACCCTTTTCTCCCCCAGTTTTACCATGACAGAAAGAAACATGCCTTCCAGACCCAGATCTTCTTCCTTTTGAACCGCTTTCAACAGCAGAAGGAGATCGCCCAGTTCGACCTCTTCAATCAAGTGACCATAAGCGACTACCTCTTTGCTAAGGACCGAATTTTTGCCTCCCTCAATCTGGACGACCACGAATTAGCCCTCTATGAACAGGTCTATGGCCTCCTCAATGGTCAGATCCCCACCCCGGACCTGGTCATCTTTCTCCAGGCAAGGCCTGAGGTTCTGTATCACCGGCTCAAATCGAGAAATGTCGCCTATGAAAAGGATGTCGATCTGGAATACCTTAAGACATTGACCGAGGCTTACAACTACTACTTCTTCCACTATGACCAGGGTCCGCTGCTCGTGGTCGATACGAGTGAGATCGATTTCGTTAACCGGAAAGAGGACTTCGCTCAACTGGTACGTGAGATCAAGCAGATGAAGAAGGGAACCTGGTACTTCATCCCGATGAAATCCAAATAATTGATTATCAGGTTATCAGAATATCAGGGTATCAGGTTTTTAATTCTTTTCTTTCCTGATGTCCTGATGCCCTGGTTTCCTGATATCCTGACCTACTCAAGGCTAACCTTCTGGAGTCGATGGTTCACTGGCTGCCTTGGGCGCTTCCTTCGCTGGCGTCTTTTCAGGCTTTTTTGCCACCTCTTTCACCGCCTCTTTGGGTGTGGTTGGGGGTAAAAGTCCTTTTTTGCGGAGTTTTTTCTTTTCTTTCTGTCGCTTTCTCCTTCTTGCTAATTCCCTGTCCTTTTCCCGTCTTGGCATAATTCCTCCTTATTTAAAAATAAAATCCGAAATACTAATATCGGGCGAAGCGTCCAGCAGGACCAATCCGAAACAAATTTTACATGACGGGTTAGTCACCCGCGAATGATGAAAATAGCACGAATTCCCTCCCCCTCGATGGGGGAGGGTGGGGGTGAAAAATCGGTGCTATTCCCCCTCACCTCAATCCTCTCCCACCAGGGGAGAGGAGGTATTTTCAAGGTAATTCAAAATTCGAATATCAAATGTTCGAAACATTTTCTGATGATTTTGTTTCAAATTTTGGATTTTGGTCATTTGAGATTGTTTCGTGCTTCGAATTTCGGATTTCGGATTTCTCATGACATCTTGGTAATTGGCACAAACAACTGATTTCTTCCATCACTCGATGGGTCAGAGAGACTGCATCTGACTCACTTTCTGCAAACAGCGGGGAGCCAATGCAAATCTCCACTCGCCTCCTCCATCCCTTTTTCTCTCCGTACCGGATTCCGACCGGAACAAAAAGGATCTTCTGTTTTAGTTCTTTCTGAAATTTCAAGATCATTTGCAGAAGCCGGCTTTTGCCAGCACCTACAATGTCCCTAAAATAAGTGCCTTCTGGAAAGATAACAACCTTTTCATTCGCTTTCAACAAACCGATGAGCGCTTTGAAGGAATCCAGTGTCCGGATCGATTTCTCCCGGTCCACCGGAATCCCTCCCCCGAGGGAGATATATTGTCGGAGCAGAGGATATTGAAAGAGTTCTTTTTTTGCCACAAAATTGAGCTGCGGCTGAAAGGCAAGACCCACTATAGGGATATCCGTCCAGTATTGGTGCTTCGGAAGAATAATGACAGGACCTTCTTCCGGAAGCGGAATATCCCCTTTTGTTTCGATTTTGTAAAAAACGGAGAGGACCAGTCGGGCAACCCTTTTGGTTATGGAATAGACGAATGGGCTTCTTCTCATGTGGATTGTCTGATTAAGGGGACCAGAATATCAGGGTATCAGGGGGGCCCTGGTACCCTGTTCTCCTGATAATCTAAACTAATATGAATCCAGCAGGTCTTCTTTAGGAATTTCCGGAGGAATCTCAACCCTTAACCACTCTTTCTGAGCCAGCTTGGCGGCAGCCATACCGGCTTTCAAAGCATCACGATTCAACTTCTCCGTCCCTTTGGGCACCCGTGCTAGAACAGCTGACTCAATGGCTTTAGGCGATACAATCGGTGTCAATTGAGACAGGGCACCCAGAGCCACGATGTTAGCTACCATCTCTCTTTTCAATTTCTCTCTTGCGATTCGTGTAAAAGGAATCTGATAAGCCCTCGGTTGAGGAATCTGCGTAACGAAGGTGGAATCGACGATGAGGAGGCCCTCCGGTTTGAGGTCTGGATAAAAATCATCACACGATTTTTGATTCATCACTAAAAGAAGATCGGGTTTCATCGCCTTGGGATAGTCGATCTCATTTTCGCTGACGATTACTTCTGACTTGCTCGATCCTCCCCTTGCCTCCGGGCCATAGCTCTGAGTCTGGGCAACGAATTTATGATCGTAAATCCCGATTGCCTCAGCCAGGATGATCCCCATCAGAATGATCCCCTGCCCCCCAGATCCCCCCAGACGTATTTCAAAACGATCCGCCATATTTTCTCAACCCTATTTCGGACATCAGAACTCATACCCCCTCCTCTCCTCCCAATCCTAACTCCCCCTCCCCCCTCTTAATTTAAGAGGGGGGAGGGGGAGTTATCAGGGAAGGTAGGATAGGGTTACTTCAATTTGCAATTTGCAATTTGAAATTTCAAATTTATTTCTCTCCCCATCACCTTATCCCCCCACTGATCCCTTGGCCTTTTCCCGGATCTTTTCGTACTGATCCTGATAGACCGGAAGTTCCTTGTCCACCAGTACACCAATCACTATCTTATCTTTCAACTCTTCCGGTTTCATCTTTGCGGCCTTCTCCATGGTGATGGCTTGATCCCTCTGTTGTTCCATCATCTCGACTGCTGTCCCCAACCGGTTCTGTCTTCCGTACTGGGTGTGGCAGTGAGAAATAATCTCCACTACCGAAAACCCTTTCTTCAGAAAAGCCTTCTCCATCAGGCTGTCCAGGAGCCTGGCATGGTAAACGGTCCCTCTGCCCACAAACGCCGCGCCTGCTGTGACCGCCAGCTCAGAGATATTGAAGGATTGTTCGATATTGGAATAGGTCGTGGTCGTCGATCGCATTCCATACGGAGTAGTGGGAGAGTTCTGACCGCCTGTCATCCCATAGATATTGTTGTTCAGAATGAGCGTGGTGATATCGATGTTTCGGCGGGCTGCATGGATGAAATGATTTCCGCCGATGGCCACCGCATCCCCATCGCCCATGATGACAATCACTTTCAGGCTGGGTTTGGCTAATTTAACCCCTGTGGCAAAGGTGAGGGCCCGGCCGTGAGTGGTGTGAAGCGTGTTGAAATCGACATAAACCGGAAGCCTTCCCGAACATCCGATGCCTGAAACCAGAACAATCTCGTCCTTTTCATATCCGATCCGGTCAATCGCCCGAATCAGCCCGCCCAGCATGATTCCGATCCCGCAGCCTGGACACCAGACATGGGGAAACTTCTTGTCATGCCGAAGGTATTTGTGGATTAACTTGGTGATCTCCGGCATCAGGAAACCTCCGCGATTCGATTCAGTATCTCCATCGGAGTGATGATCGTCCCATCCACTTTGTTAAGGGTGATGACTCTGGCAACTCCCCGGTTCACCCGCTTCACCTCCCGGGAGATCTGGCCCATATTCATCTCGGGAACAATCAGTGTCTTTGAAGTCTGAAAAACCTTTTCCACCGCTGACCTCATAAAAGGCCAGAGCGTAGATAATTTAAGGAGCCCCACCTTCAACCCCTTCTCCCGGGCCTCAATCACCGCCCTCTTTGCAGAACGTGCCACACATCCATAGGCAACGATCGTAATCTCTGCGTCCTCCGTCTGGAAAAATTCCCCAATCTGAATCTCTGGGAAATGGGAGCTGATCTTGCGATGGAGCCTGGAGATAAAGGGGCCGATCTCATCCGGCCTCGAAGTGGGAAAGCCCCGCACATCATGGGTCAAGCCGGTCACATGATATCGGTAACCTTCTCCGAAATTGGCCATGGGTGACACACCGCTGGGCGTATCTTCATAAGGGATATACCATTCGGGGGGCATGGTGGGCTTGATCCGGTTAAAGATTTCGATCTTCTCCTCATCATCAATTACCATCTTCTCTCGCATATGGCCGACCACTTCATCGATGAGAAGGATGACAGGGGTTCGAAACTTTTCGGAAAGGTTAAAGGCGTGGATGGTCATGTCATAACATTCCCGAACCGTGGAGGCGGAAAGGACAATGATGGGATGATCGCCATGGGTTCCCCAGCGAGCCTGCATCACATCGCCCTGACCAGGAAAAGTGGGAAGTCCTGTGCTGGGACCTCCCCGCATCACATTGACGATGACACAGGGAACTTCGGCAATAATGGCCAGCCCCAGATTCTCCTGCATCAAAGAAAATCCCGGACCGCTCGTTGCCGTCATCGACTTCACTCCAGCAAGGGATGCGCCAATGACTGCGCCGAGGCTTGCGATTTCATCCTCCATCTGGATGAAAGTCCCCTCTTCCTTTGGCAATCGCACCGACAGGACCTCGGAGATCTCCGTGGCCGGAGTGATGGGGTAGCCAGCAAAAAAACGGCAACCTGCTCTCAGGGCTCCCTCTGCTACAGCCTCATTGCCCTGAAGTAACAATTCTTTCCGGTGAGATTTCCTCTTCTCCCTTTGGTTCTGTCTCTTCACCTTTAACCTCGGCTACCTTCTTCCCTTTGGCTTTTGTCTCCACGGTGATGGCAAAATCTGGGCACCGGACTTCACACCATCCGCATCTGGTACACTTGTCAATATCCTTCACATAGGGATATCCTGCTTCATCTTTAGCAAGGACCCCGGTGGGACAGAAGGCAACACAGATTCCGCATGCCTTACACCAGGCCTTGAAGATATCGATCCTCGGTGGTTCTTTTGTCTTCTTGGATTCTGTCATCTCTTTTTCTCTGTCGTTCGGGTGTTACAACAACTAATCCATACTTCCTAACCCTATCCTATATAAACCGAAAACAAAAGACTTGTCAAAATATTTCAAAATGAAGGTCTGCATCAGCCCCTGAAACTATTTTAAAACACCTTCTCTCTCATAGGAGACTTGTTCAAATTGTTATCGATGGTTATCGTTTGAGGTGGCGAATCCGTTAGGAAAATTTGATTTATGTTGCCTTGGTGATTCTTAAATTATTTTTATTGACAAAAAAACCGGATTCAATATATTTGCCGCATATAAAATCTTTATAGCAAGAGACTCTAAAATCTACCACGAAAGGAGCTGGCTATGATCTCTTTGAATGTCGCAGGATAATTTCAATGATTACCCCATCATTCGGATGAGTGAAATTCCGGAGATCGAAGTCCACATTGTTAAAAGTACCGATAGGATCGGCGGAATCGGGAAACTCTGTGTTCCGCCATTAGCGCCTGCCGTGGCCAATGCCTTCTTCAATGCGACCGGCGTGTGAATCAAACGTATCCCCCCCTTACCCCAAAAGTCGTAATGGAAGTATTGAAAAAAGTGTGAGAATTTGAGAGTGTTGAGAAGGTGATTGTTAGGAGTGACACCATTTTAAAAAGATGGTGTCACCTTTTTTTATAGAAATTGGGGATGGGTTCCTATTTCAAACTATTGGATAAGACCTTATACTTGAACTTACCCGCAATTGCTTAGGTGAGGAAGGAATCGGGTTTGATTTAGAAAAATTTGGTTTAACTATGTTTGGTTTAACTATTGACAAAAGACAAATTTTTTGATTGTTTATTAATATAATCAAACTCCAAAAAGGGAAGGGGGTTGATTAAAAAACGTTTAATCTGTTTCTCACTTCTGAATCGGAAAATCCTTTAAAGGCAGGCAAAGGAAGAAAATCTAAAACTTATCCCTAATTCGAAGCCCTCTCTTAATCTCGGGGAGAGGAGAAACCATTACAAGGAAGGAGGGAGAATAAAATGGTGAAGCTTAAAGAGATGCCGCCAAAGGGGAAGTATGCCATGGTCATGGATAATATGAAATTTTATGAGAGCTTTATTCTTCCTTTCGTTCAGAAAAATCTGGGTGAACAGGCAGTAACGGAGCTGAAAAATGTCTGGGAAGAGGGAGCGAAACCCGTTCCGGAGAACGCCTCATTTGAAGGGAAATATGAGACGGCCTATGGTAACTGGATCTGGCTGGTAAAAAGCACTTACGGTTTTATTCGGAAACGGATGGGAGAGGATGGAATTAGAAGTTTTGAACGTGACGAAGTCGAGGCGTTGAAGCGGAAAAATGCAAGTCCAGCCCTGCACCTATTAAATTTTATCAGGTTGTTTTCACCAGGCACTGCCTTTGCGATGACAGCCAAACAGATGGTTTATCAGCTCCAATGGTTAACTCCCTACTCCGTGCCTGAACTGAATAAGACCAAGGCAGTTCTCGACATCCCTCGTTGCAAGATCCTTGATTTTCCGGACACAGAAGATATCTGCCTTGTTGGTTGCCAGAGCATCTATCCCACGTGGGTAGCTGATCAGTTTAAGATGGATATGAAATTTAAACGTCAGGGGAATAGCTGTATAGGAACGTTAACCCCCTTAAGTTGAGAAAAGGTGGAGATGAAAAGGAGGTGGGATTATGTATGCAAGAGCAGTGAGTATTCAATTTCAACCCGGCAAAGTGGATGAAGCCAGCCGTATCGTCCAGGATTCCATTGTCCCAGCCATGAAAGGTCAGAAAGGGTTCAAAGGACAGCTTCTCCTTACACAGAAGGACACAGGCAAAGCCATGTCGATCAACCTATGGGAGACGGAAGCAGATCTGGCAACTTTTGAAACAAGTCCTCTCTACAAAGAGTTGCTTGGAAAGCTTGGAAGCATTCTTGCTGGCCCTCCTGCCGGAGAGCGCTACGAAGTTAGTGTTCAGGAATAGAATTTATCAAATACTCAGCTTTTTTAGGGGGAAAGTGTGGAAAAGGTGAATGTTACGGGCGCCACCCTCTCTAAAAGAGGGTGGCACTTTTTTTAATTAAAGGCAACCTCTAATCGTTATCAACTTGTTAATCCCGCTCAGGCGGGAGTCCAGTGATTTCAGGATGTTCTGGATTCCTGCCGTTGCGACTCGAAACCGAGCTTCCGCAGGAATGACATTTTTAGAGGTAGCCTAAAGATTTTCGATGAGGGCTGTGGCAAATTCGGAACACTTCACCTTTTTGGCTTTTTTCATCTGACGGACAAGATCATAAGTGACGATCTTGCTTGAAATGGTTTTCTCAATAGCCTGGGTGATTCTCCGGGCTGCTTCTCCCCATCCTAAATAATCGAACATCATCGCTCCGGAAAGGATCAAAGAAGAAGGATTGATCACATCCTGATCCGCATATTTAGGCGCACTTCCATGAGTCGCCTCAAAGACCGCAGCCTGGTCTCCAATATTGGCGCCGGGTGCCATACCCAAGCCCCCGACCTGAGCAGCAAGAGCATCGGACATATAGTCTCCGTTGAGATTGGGCATGGCCAGGACATCATATTCGTCAGGTCGCAGGAGAATCTGCTGGAACATGGCATCTGCGATCCGATCTTTAAGAACGATCTTCCCTTTGGGAAGATTCGTTACTCCTTGACCCACCAGTTCACTCTCTACCAGAACCCTCTCTCCAAATTCCTCTCTGGCCAATTCATACCCCCAGTCCCGAAAAGCCGCCTCTGTAAACTTCATGATATTCCCCTTATGAACCAGAGTCACACTTTTTCGACCATGGGAAAGAGCATATTGAATGGCTCTTCGAACATGCCGCTTTGTTCCGAAGATGCTGATCGGTTTGATCCCAATCCCGGAATCTTCCCGGATTACTTTTCCCAATTCTTTTTCGATAAACTCCCTCAAACGCAACGCTTCAGGAGACCCCGCCTTCCACTCAATTCCGGCATAGACGTCTTCCATGTTTTCACGAAAAACGACCATATCCACTTTTTCAGGATGCTTCATCGGACTGGGCGTTCCCGGAATATATTTCACAGGCCGGACGCAGGAATAGAGATCGAGTCTATGCCGGAGCATCACATTGATGCTACGGAAATTTCCTCCCACCGGCGTCGTCAGCGGACCCTTGATCCCGATCCTATGTCCCCGGATTGTGTCAATCGTTTCCTCTGGCGCCCAATCTCCTTTCAATTTATAGGCTTTCTCTCCAGCAAAGACCTCTAACCACTCTATCTTTCTTTTACCGCCGTAACACTTCTTCACAGCCGCATCAAAAACACGAACCGAAGCCTTCCAGATATCCGGTCCCACCCCATCCCCCTCGATGTAAGGAATGATCGGATGATCCGGAACGTTGATGTTTCCATCAGAATTGAACTGAATCTTTCTCCCACCCATGTTTTCTCCTTATAGTTTATCAATTTTTTCTTTATTGGCTACTACTCTTTAGGCCTTAGTTCAGACGGAAGTTAATGAGAACAAAGGGAGCGATTCTCCTCTTTTCAGTGGGCCATATGTCCTGTTTCCTTAGACAGATTTTCTTTAATCCACATCCTGAGCAGTGATGTGTAGTTCAACCCCTTGCGCTGCGCAACGACTTCGACTGACTTAATATCATCTGGATCAAGCCTGATGGTAATGACCTTCTTGGTTTTTTTGATGAACCTTATCTCAGCCTCTTTCGTATCTCTGTGGTAGTCTTCAAAACGATGAGTTTCCCAAAACCTTGCCGCCTCTTCATCCGTCTTAAATTTTGGTATTTTCTTCATTTTACTTACCTCGCTTCCTGAAATAATTCTTTTCCCATGCGTTCATATCCCTGGCTGTTATCACTCTAACTTCTCCTTGCCGAATAAACCTTACCACGACAAAAAGAAATCGTCCGGAATAAGTCTTCCCAAAAACATAGTGAAGATTTTCTCTCCCTGACCTGATCAGTGGTTCATCATCCTCATTAAAACATGTCTCTTCAACTTCTTCTGGGCTAACCCCATGTCTTGAGATGTGTTCTAAGCTTGTTTCAGTCCACTTGATATGGCTGATGACCTTCATCTGAAATCCCCGCTACCTGCCATCTCATTGCCGCTCTTCAGCCTAAAGCCTAATGATAAACAAATGTAATACGTTTGTCAAACAATTCGGGTAAAGATTTTCGGGTTTCTTGCCAATGGGGATTCTTTCAGGACAAATACCTTCCTAAGACAAGAGACGTGCAGTTTCCTCCGAACGCAAAGGAGTTGGATAGCACAACATCCACCTTCATCTCTCGTGACTTTACTGGGACGTAATCGAGATCACAATCCTCATTCCCTTCTCGATGATGAAGTGTAGGAGGAACGAGATTATAAATGATGGAGAGAATGGATGCCACTGCCTCGATGGCTCCTGCTGACCCCAAACAATGTCCCACCATTGACTTGATTGAACTGACTGGAATGCAATAAGCCCTCTCTCCGAATGCTTTTTTAATGGCAATGGTCTCAACCTTATCGTTTAGTGGAGTTCCAGTTCCATGGGCATTGATATGATCAACCTGATCAGGAGTCAGGCCACTTTCTCTGAGGGCTTCAGACATAACTCGGGCTTCAACGACTCCATTGGGCTCAGGGGCTGTGATGTGATGTGCCTCGCCGCCTATTCCATATCCCAGGAATTCAGCATAGATCCTCGCTCCCCTTTTCATTGCCTCCTCATAATCCTCCAGAATCAAGATAGCCGCTCCCTCACCTAAGGACATTCCAGCCCTTTTCCGATCGAAAGGCTTGCAGGGAGACGGATCCATTGCCTTAAGAGAATTGAATCCGCCAAAGGTGAGTTCGCACATCGCATCACTTCCCCCGCAGACAACAGCTTTCACCTCGCCTTTTCGGATCAAGTCTGCTCCATAACCAATGGAAGTGGCTGATGAACTGCACGCTGTGGTGATGGTGGCTTTGGGTCCTGAAAATCCAAACCTCTCGGCGATTCGGCTGGTTGTAAAACTCGGAATAAAAGGAAGGAGGAGGAATGGACTCGACTTCTTCTTAAGAAGAATTTCCCTATGATAAGCTTCTGCTTCGAACATTCCACCTGCACCTGCACCGAGACAGACACCGACTTGTTCAGGAGGATAGGATGCGATTCCGGAATCCTTAACCGCCTCTTCAGCCGCAATGAGTCCTAATTGATCCGTTCTTGAGAGCTTCTTCAACTCTCTCTTCCTAAAATATTTCTCGGGTTGATAATCTCTAACTTCGGCACCGATCTTTGAGGGATATTTAGAAGTATCAAAGAGTGTGACCGGCCCGATTCCCGACCGACCTTCTCTGAGGGATTGGCAAAACTCTTCAACACTCTTTCCTATGGAACAGAAGATCCCTAATCCTGTAATGACCACTCGCTTCGTTTTCATCTTTACCCAGAGCACTATTTATGATTTCCCTCCCCCCATCTAACCTAAGAGAGGGCATGTCCCTCCACTTAAAATAAGGGGAGGTTAGGTGGGGTTATGTGTTAATTATTTTATCTTAATAAATCTATATCACTTTTGAACCAAACCCCGCAAGACAGAGTGAAGCAATCAGGCAGAGGTCCATTTAAACAGAAATAATTGATTTATTTCAGTAGCTTAAAACCAGGAATTACTCATTGACAAGCCCCCTTGATTAACTATAATATGCGAACATAAGTAGAATAAGCTTAAAAAATAAGGTACGCGCCAAAAATCTGCGCGCACCAAGTCAATCGAGCGGACGCTCCCAACAAGACGGGGCTTCCGCCTTGCCGGCGCTTATACGGAGAGCAAACTAAAAAGAGTTTGCTCCATACACGCCGTCTGCGGTCGCCGCTCAATACCGCCGTTAGGTGATCAAGGAGGAAACATGCTCGTGCGTATCGGATTCATAACAATTGTTCTGCTTTTCGCAGTTTCGGCTCTGGCTGGGGCGATAGACGACAGAAATACCCTCATAGGCACAGTTACCGACAGCCCAGACAATGGAAAAAGCCTTTGGGGTCATGGAAAAAGCCTTTGGGGTCAGACTTAAATATTGACATTTAAGGCGGTTAGCTGTAATTTGATGCCATGGCTAGGAAGTCTCGGATAGAGTTTGAGGGCGGGTTTTATCACGTAATTGTTCGTGGCAACCAGAGGCAGAAGGTCTTCTGGCAAGAGAAAGATTTCTTGAAGTACCTTGAAATTTTGAAGGACTACAAGGATCGATATGACTTTTTGCTCCATGCCTACGTATTGATGGAGACCCACGTTCATCTCTTGTTGGAGACGGGACAGGTTCCTTTATCGAAGATTCTACAAGGGATCAACCAACGATTTACCATGTATTTCAACTGGAGCCGTGGTACGGTAGGACATCTGTTTCAAGGGAGATACAAGGCGATTCTCTGTGACCGGGACGCCTATCTGTTGAGTTTGGTCAAATACCTTCATCGTAATCCGGTTCGGGCAGGGATGGTGAGACAACCGGAAGAGTATCGGTGGAGCAGTCACCGGAGATACCTTGGGTTAGACAAAGATGAGCTGGTAGATACTGGAATGGTATTGGGGATGTTCTCAAAGGATTTGAAAAAGGGACGCAGGCTTTACCGTGAGTACATGAGGGGAGAGGAGAAAACCCCCGAGGAGGAATTCTATCAGACAGTGGATCAGAGGGTTTTGGGAGATGAGCAATTCGTTGAAACGGTGAGAGGACGAGTCAAGGATGGGATCTCTGCGGGAAGAAGGAGGCATGGGGTTAACTTAGGGCAAATTGCAAAAGGAATGGAAGAGGTTTTTGAAATTCCTCTCGCTGAATTAAAGGGGAGAGGGAAAGATAGCGGGCTAATAGAAGGGCGGAGATTGTTCAGTCTGGCGGGAAGGGAGTATGGATATAAGGGAAGGGAAATAGCGGCGTTCTTGGAGAAAGATCCAGCCTCGGTGACAGGATATTTGAGAGGTGGCCAAGATCTCCAGGGCAAAAAGGACCGATTAATTCTTTTCCTAGACGGGGGCAGAAAGAATCCCAATATTTAAGTCTGACCCCATAAGCTTTTTTATAAGCTTTTTTAGATATAGCAGATTCCATTTCAATTGTCTACTAAAAAATTTGTCGCTGTAGTATTAGGAAGCAGAGAATTTATTGATAGAATCAGGCTGGAATATCTTGAAAAAAAGGAAATAGACAATCGTGACCTTCCGGCATTAAAGAAGATTCTGATTGTACCCTCTCTGGAGTCAATAGAGAAAGCTGTCATCAAGAGAGTGGGAAGAAGTGATCCACTTTTTAAGAAAATCTGCATTTATTTGAGCTATCAGCGCAGTGGTTTGAATCTTAGGGAGATTGGGGAGTATTTTGGGATGCAGAGGAGTGCGATCAGCCAATTGAGCAGGAGATTTGCGGAGGTGATAGAGGGGAGTCAGGAATTAAGGAGGGTTCTCAACAGAATAGAGAAAGAGGGCTTGTTGAATGTTGCGGCCTGACCCCTATGACTTGTCCAAAATAACTTGCGAGGGACATGTCAAATAGAGTATATAGCAGGGGATCTGTTTTGCCCTGAACCAAACCTAAACAAGGAGGAAACAACCATGAACCTTCGAAACATTATTTTAGCTCTCCTGATTCTGCTTGCTTTCACTCTTCTCTTCACGACGGAAGGCACCTCCCAGACTCGGCTGGTCGTTAAATCGGCCAGGGCGGGTACTTCATATTACGCCCTCGCCATGGGGATGGCAAAGGTCATCATGACTGTCCCAGGTATCGAAGCCTCGGTGGAAGAAAGCCTCGGCTCCGTGGCCAATGTAAAAGAGGCAAGAACCCGGAGCAACTTCATCTTCACCTCCACCTCTGATTTGATTGCCCAGTCCCTAAAAAAAACCAAGCCCTTCGAAGAGGGGGGATTTGAGCGGATTCGAACCCTCTGGTCCATCCCCGGAGTAACGGTTCATATGGTGGTGAGAGAAGACAGCGGTGTCAAAACCATCCGCGACCTTCAGGGGAAGCGCTACATCGCCGGAGGGATTGGGACCTCCACAGAGCGACTGACAAAGCTCATCCTAAAGGTTTACGGCCTAGAGGGCAAGGTTGATTTACCTGCGGTCGACCTCAAAGAAGGGGTGGATGCCGTCGTCAACCGGAGGGCCGTGGGATTCACGACCGGAAGTCCCTATCCAACGCCCATGGTGATGGAAATCACGGCCACGACATCCATCCGGTTGTTAGAGATGGACGAGGAGGAGTACAAGAAACTGGTTGAAGCTGATCCTACCTACTCGATGACAGTCATTCCCGGAGGAACTTATAAGGGCGTCAATTCCGATGTGAAAACAGTGGCATCCCCGGTCTTGACCTATACGACGGAGGATCTTCCCGAGGAGGTGGCCTACAAAATCACCAAGGCCTTTTGGGAAAACAAGAAGATCATGGCCGATGCCCATGCCATTGGAAAAGGGATCGATATCAAGGGCGTCAAATACGGGATTGCCAAAGTTCATCCGGGAGCTCTCCGGTACTACAAAGAGGTAGGTGTCGAGGTTCCTGCTTCGATGAAATAAACCATGGGGAAAATGGACCGAATCATCTCCGGGATCATGTGGGGGGCCTCCCTCCTCCTGGCCCTCTTCTCACTCCTTCTCCCCATCTTTGCCTTCATCCCGAACCTGATCGAGAGGGGAGTCCATTTAGGTCTGGTCCTTCCGCTCGTCTTTTTAGCAGGGCCGAAGCCGAAAAACAGGCGGACCCTATGGACGAACCTTGTCCTGGCAGGTCTGGGAGTTTATCTCTGCTTCTACATCATCGTTCATTTTCAGGGGATCATCGATCAGTACGGGATCGTCAAAAACACGACCCAAGTCGTGATGGGCCTTCTCATGTGCCTCCTCGTGATGGAGGCGGCCCGAAGGATGATCAAGCCTGTTCTTCCCGCAATCACCCTCCTCTTCCTTCTCTACGCCCTTTTCGGCCATCACATCCCGGGCATCTTCGGTCATGTCCGATATGACCTCGCCCAAATTACAGGGCTGCTCTATCTGACCACCGGAGGCATCTGGGGGCAGCTGACAGGCATCTCGGCCAATATCATCGCCATTTTTGTCCTCCTGGGCGCCTTCATCGGCTGTACCGGCGGGGGAACCGGGTTCCGGAAGATTTCGATCCGAGTCGCAGGGAGGTTGCAGGGGGGACCGGCCAAAGTGGCCACGGTCGCAAGCGGGATGTTCGGAACCATCTCGGGAAGCGCCTCGGCCAATGTGGTCACCACCGGGGCCTTTACCATTCCGATGATGAAGAAGCTTGGGTTCCGCCCTGCCTTTGCCGCAGCCGTTGAGGCCGTAGCATCCACAGGAGGGCAGATCATGCCTCCCATCATGGGAGCCGGCGCTTTTATCATGGCGGAGCTGACCGGGACTCCCTACCTGAAAATAGCGTTGTCGGCAGCCATTCCGGCCATTTTCTATTACTTCACCTGCTGGGTAGGCATTCACTTCTTTGCCATGAGGGATGGCCTCCACGGCCTTGAGGCAGGAGAACTGCCCACCTGGCCTGAAACGTTCCGGGCCAGCAGCTTTTTCATCATCCCCTTCGCGATCCTGATCTATTTCCTGGTCCGTCTTTACACTCCCCAATTCGCTGCCTTCTGGGCAACGGTGAGCACATTCCTCCTCGCCTTCTTCACGCTGGATTGGAAATTCGACCGGACCTTTCTCTCCAAATTCTCGGGGGCGATCCGGGAGGGAGCCTCGCAGATTGCCATGATCGCCAGTATCTGCGCCTGCGCCCAGATCATCATCGCTATCCTTTCCTATACCGGCCTGGGAGTTAAAATCTCCACATTTATCGTCGATTTCAGCGGTGGAAACCTTTTCCTCGCCCTCGTCTTTACCATGTTGACCTGCATCATCCTCGGGATGGAGGTGCCGACCACGGCTTCCTATATCATGGCAGCTATTGTGGCAGCCCCGGTCCTGATCAACCTGGGAATCCACCCTCTGGCGGCACATCTCTTTATCTTCTATTATGCCATCCTCTCGGCCATTACCCCTCCTGTTTGCGGAGCGGTCTATATCGCTTCGGGAATGGCCGGGGCCGACTGGATGGAAACGGCCCGGTACAGCCTTCGCCTGAGCTATGCAGCGTTTCTACTTCCTTTCATTTTTGTCTATGACCCCTCCCTGCTACTCATCGGGGGGAACCCGGTGGATATCATCCTGTGCATCATCCGGACGGTCATGTCGATGATTATGCTGAGCGCTGGATTCATCGGCCAGCTGAGAAGCGGGGTGACCTTGGGGGGGCGGCTCCTTCTGATTGGAATCGGGATCCTGTGGATTATACCCAACTGGTTCTTCGACCTATTGGGTCTAACAGGAACCCTCTTTGTGGTTCTGGATCGAAAGAGGATCTATCACAAACCTCCCCGTACCTGTTCCAAGGGAGATTCGAAGAGTGAAGGAAATATTGGTTGACTACCGGGTAATCGTATCCAAAGGGGAAGACCCTTACCTCACAACCCAGGAGGCATTGACGCGTTTCTCCCCTTCCCGAGTGAAGGGAAAGAGGGTTTTGATCAAGCCGAATGCCGCCCGTCTCGCATTGCCTGGCGAGGGGATCACAACCCATCCCATGGTCATCGCAGCCATCATCGACTATCTGAGGGAGAAAGGGGCCCTTGAAATCCTCATTGGAGAAAGTTGCATTTTCGGTGTTGATGCCGAGGAAGCCTTTCTGAAAACAGGGATGAGAGAGATTGCAAAGAAGAGGGGAGTTTTGCTCCTCGATCTTGATCGCCTTGAACCCATGGAACTAAACATCCCTCAGGGAAGACTCTTAAAAAGGATCAGGGTCTCCTCAATTTTGAGGTCTGTGGACCTGATCATTTCAGCCCCTGTCATGAAGACCCACATGCACACTCAGGTGACCCTGAGCATCAAGAACATGAAAGGCCTCCTGTGGAAAAGAGAGAAGGCAAGGCTTCATCACCTTGTCGGAGATCCCAAGACAACGGAGGGCGATAAAGAGTTGGACGTAGCCATCTCTGAGATGGGAACTGTGCTCTTTCCCCATCTGGCAGTCATTGACGGCACAGTCGGCCTTGAAGGGATGGGGCCGGCTTATGGCCAAGCCAAAAAGGTGGGGCTCGTCGTTGTCAGTGACCATGCCCTTGCCTGCGATCGCGTTGCCTCGGAATTGATGGGTTTCCCGCCGGACCGGGTTCCCCACCTCAAGCGCCTCTCAGGAAAGGGGCTGGAAAAGGTCTCGGTCGATCCGGCCGATTATCTGAAATGGAGAGACCCTTTCGAACCCTCTCCGTCACAACTCTCCATCCCTTATCCGGATGTGGCGGTCTATGATGAGGGATCCTGCAGTGCCTGCCTGTCAACTCTGTTGGTCTTCCTCCAAAATTACTACGACCAATTGGATGACTACCGTTTGGGAGACAAAAGGGTTCATATTGGCATCGGAAAGCATCTGGATGATTGTCCACAGGGGACGCTCCTGATTGGAAACTGCACCTCAGGCCTCAAAAAAAGGGGGACCTTTGTCCGGGGATGTCCTCCCATCGCCTCCCAGATCATGGGCGTTTTAACAAAGAAGAAAAAAGGGGTGCTGAAGAGGTTTCGTGAGAGTTAGACGAATCAGCTATTTAGGACCTCCGGGGACGTTCACCCATGAGGCAGCCAGATGTTTCTTCGCCTCGGAAAAAGAGTTGATCCCGTGTGAAACCGTCCAGGAGGTTCTCCGCCAATACCGGGACCACGAGGTCGATGGTAGTGTCATCGCTATCGAGAGCTCCCTGGCAGGGACCGTGGCTGAAAATCTGGACAGGCTTCGCAGCCTCGAGCAATTCCTTGTTGTGGGGGAGGTGCTTCTTCCAACCCGCCATCAACTGATGGCAAGGCAGGAGACAGAGCTAAAACAGATACAGACTATCTTTGGCCATCCAAAGGCCTTCGAGGAATGTGAATCCTGGCTCTCCCAGCATCTCCCGAAGATCGCACGCAAGCCCTTTCCCTCCTCAGCAGGAGCTGCCAGGGAGGTAAGCCTCGATCTTTCTTTGAAGTCGGCGGCAGTCGCTCCAGAGGCTGCCGCCTCTCTCTATGGCCTCGTCATCCTGGCCCCAAACATAGAAGATGCGCCAAATAATGTAACCCGTTTCTGGGTGCTGGGAAGAGAGACTTCCCCTCCGACTGGAAATGACAAGACCACGTTATACGCCTGGAATGAACTCCATCCGATTCTCCACGGCCTTTCGGCCTCAATGATTGACATCTTATCGATTTATGAGAGGCCGACCGGGGAAGGAATCGACTGCCACAGTTATTTCATTCATGTAAAAGGCCATAGATTGAATCCACCTCTCGCCGCCTTTTTAAACCGATTTCCTAAAGTAAAATGGATCGGTTCTTATCCGTCGGGAATTTTGCGTTGATACCTATGCATAGAGAGGGGTGCATAGAGAGGGGTCAGGCCGCAACATTCAACAAGGAGATAAACGATAGGGAGGGACAGGAGTGTCGAGGCCGCTGAGGATTGAGTATCCGGGCGCATTTTATCATGTGACCTCCCGTGGAAACGAGAGAAGGACGTTATTTCAAAGCAACCGGGACAAAGAAAAATTTCTATCCTATCTTGAATCGACCCATGAGCGGTATGGAGATGTTATTCATCTAACAGCGGAGTGGAGAAATGCGAATCGGAAATCTGTATGCAGATGCTGCACCTCCTGTAAAGGGCGAACGCTTCGAGCCCATCTTGAGTCACAAGAACCTCGTTATTGAACGAATCCTGAGTTCTGCTGCCATTACTTCCTGCAAGTATGTACAGCAACAAGATGAATGGGTTGTGCTTCTGCAGGGTGATGCAGTTCTTAAAGTCGCCGACGAAACAGTGACGCTCAAATCCGGTGACTACCTCTTCTTGCCTGCTGGCATGCCTCATACGGTGGAGCGTGTTTCTCAGGGAGCAATTTGGTTGGCAATGCATTTTTATAGTGAACAAACAGTACCACCGAACAATTACGAGGCCTCCCGGAGTCAACAGGGATAACAAATCCATGATGAACCGGTTGTTTAGAGCAAGCATAAGGGTTGATATCGCTCCGTGAAAATGGTAATTTGAGAGTATGAACAGGACGCATATATCTAAATACAGAATGTCGGACAAACGGAACAACGGCTTCGTTCCTGGCACACCTGCAGACCGCCTAGGTCTTGTCTGGCCGTTGACCCGAGAGATTGCATCCTTGAACAAAAAGTACGATGTTGAACGAAGATTACAGAGACATATTACACGCCTTATCCGACGAGAAGAGATAAAGGAATAGAAATTAATTATTGATTTCATGAAATGATAGCAAAAAACAACGATTAACAAATCTAAACCTACCTACTGATAAAAGCCCCATAAAAAAATGACTCAAGATTTTGTATCACAAGTTGTCTTTCAATCAAAAGAATTCTTGCTGGAAAGAGACATTGCAACTGTTTTTCCTCTATTTACACCGGAGGGTGAAAAACTCTGGGCACCCGGATGGACTTACACAAACCTTATCGGATCAACCGAACTAAAACCTGATGACGTCTTTCTGACAGATACCCACGATCACAAGTTTTCGCAGGCGATCTGGATTGTTTCTGATTATGATGCCAGTAAACATTATGTTTCGTATTACAAAATCGAGCCAGAACAAAAAGTCGGCAAGATCACAGTCCAATGTTTTGAAAAAACCCCATCCGTCACCCTGGTTAGAGTAACCTACAAATACATCGGACTCTCTGATTCAGGAAATCAATTTGTTGCTGGATTCACAAAAGAGGCCTTTGCGGAATTTATTGGTGTGTGGCACACACTGCTTCGCGACTATTTCTTGAAAAATCCTTAGTACAAATGCATTAAATTAGATGCTGAAACGAGTTCAGCATGACAGGAAAAGGTATGTCATTCCGAACTTGTTTCGGAATCTCAAATTTTAGCATGACAAAGAATTAAATGCGTTTGTATTAGTAAAACGGAGGGCAATCCATGACAATTCGTATCGTACAACTTGGGAGTCCTCGCGCTCCCGGGGAAGGGTTGCGTATTGGAACAGTCCGGCGCCCGCCCAGAGGTGTCCCAAAGAGTGAGATTGCAACGCGCAATTATTATGATGTGTGGCTGCCCAATCTCGCTCCCAGTGAGCAGCTTCTTAAGTCTGGACGATCTTCTAAAAACGAAACCGATTGGCTCTCTTTTATCAGACGCTACCGCTCGGAGATGAGCCAGCCGGAGAACCTCCGGGTTCTTGATCTTCTCGCCGCGTTATCGCACCAGACGAATTTCTCGTTGGGATGTTATTGCACTGATGAGCAACACTGCCATCGTTCCATACTGCGCCAACTCCTCTCCGACCGCGGCGCCACCCTCGTTTGATCGGAGGTCTTAAATGAAGGAGTATCGCCCTGCAAAAAAACGAATTAAAGTTTCAGTTGGGGAGTCTGTGCGAATCCTCCGCGAACTTCAGGAATTAAGTCAAAATCAATTATCACAGCTCACTGGTGTTCCCCAGGCTGCGATTTCGGCAATAGAAAATGATCGAGTTCGTCTTGGGGTAGAGCATGCAAAGGTTCTAGCCCGGGCTCTGAAGTGTCACCCAGGCGTGTTGGTTTTCCCTGGTTGGGAACTTCCCGAAGAAGCCGCAGCTTGATCCTCAACTTTCAAAATAGGGAAGTGTCCTTAATTTTTAAACGATTCCGCCATCTACGATGATTGTCTGGCCGGTGATGTAATTGGCATGATCGGAGGCTAAAAATAAGACAGCCCGTGCGACCTCTTCGGGTTTTCCCATTCTTCCCAGGCTGGATGACTTGATGATTGCCTCAACTTTCTCCTTAGGCATTTTGGAAATGACTTCTGATTCAATCAAACCTGGGGCCACCGCATTGACATGAATATTAAAAGAACCTAACTCCCTTGCAAGGGATTTAGTAAAGCTAATCACCCCTCCTTTGGTGGCCGCATAATTCGTCTGCCCTGCAGTACCCAATATTCCACTAACCGAAGAGATGTTGATAATCTTCCCTCTTTTCTCCGGGATCATTTTTCGAATTACTGCTTTGCAACAATAAAAAAGACTATTTAAATTCGCCTTGATTAAGGAATCCCAGTCATCGTCGCTCATCAACATTAAAAAATTGTCCCGGATGAGACCCACATTGTTCACCAAAATATCAATCCTCCCATATTCAGCAAAGACATCCTCCACCATCTCTTTCACCTGATCGAACTGCGTCACATTGGCTTTGAAGATGCCTAAATTCATTTTTTTGGATTGGGCTTCATTGATCAGACTTTCGGCTGCCTCCACATCCTTCGAAAAATTGGCAACCACCCTTGCCCCTTCTTCGGCAAAGAGAAGAGAGATGGCCTTCCCGATTCCCTTAGTTCCTCCCATAACAATAGCCACCTTGTCTTTGAGTAACATGGTCAACCTCCCAATAATTTATAAATCCGAAATTCGAATATCGAAATTCGAAACAATCTCAAAATTCAAAAATTCAAATGACCAAAACAAATTCTTTTTCTTTAAGGGTTCCTCTAAAAATTAACGATATTTACTATCAACCTATACCAATCTAACCATCAGTATGTTATGGTCTGGCATCGAAATGGAAAATAAGGAGACAAATCATGATGCAGACCGGCCTTTTGGATTGGCAGATTCGTTTTCATCAACTGGACATCGGCGGTGATCCGCTGCCGAAACTCAAAAACTTGGTGGATTGGGAGCGTTTTCGCCCGGAGTTGGAAGCCGTACGGGACAGAGAGCGCAAATCCAATGCTGGTCGAAAGCCCTTTGACGTCATCCTGATGTTCAAGGTGCTTGTGCTGCAATCGCTTTACAACCTTTCGGACGAGAAGATTGAGTTTCAGATTCGGGATCGATTGTCCTTCATGAGATTTTTGGGTCTTTCCCTGGGCGATGCGGTGCCCGATGAGAAGACCATCTGGTTGTTTCGGGAGCAGTTGACAGAAGCCCGAGTGATTAAGCGACTGTTTAAGGAATTTGATGATTTTCTGGAAGACAAAGGGTTTTGCGCCCGAAGGGGCCAAATCATCGATGCCAGTATTGTGGAAGCTCCTCGGCAGCGCAATAGCAGGCAGGAGAACCAGCAGATCAAGGCGGGGCAGAGACCGGAGGATTGGAGCGAGCAAAAGAAGCGCCAGAAGGACACCGATGCCCGCTGGACAAAGAAGAATGGACACAACTACTACGGCTATAAGAACCATATTAACGTGGATGTGAAACACAAGCTGATTCGGGATTATGAGGTTACCTCTGCGTCGGTTCATGACAGTCAGGTCTTTGAGGAACTTCTGGATGAAGACAACAGCAGTCGGGATGTGTGGGCGGACTCGGCGTATCGGTCGGAGGAAAAGCTTCGGGAGTTGAAGAGACGGAAGTTTCGGGAGCATCTTCAGCGCAAGGGCTGTAAATACAGGAAGCTGACGGATCGAGAGGCACGGGGAAATCGGACACGTTCTCGGATCCGGAGTCGAGTGGAACACGTCTTTGGGGTGCAGGCCATGCGGGCGGGGGCTCTGATCCTTCGAACGATTGGGTTGATTCGGGCGAAGGCCAAGATTGGGTTGAGGAACCTGGCCTATAATTTGGATCGATTCTGTGTGCTTCAGGGAGTATAGTCTCCTGAGGGGTGCCCAAAGGGCAAAAAGGCCCGACAGGGTCGATCGAAACCTCTCAAAATAGTACTTTTGATCGGGTAGAAAAGTTGATTTTGCTGTTTTTTGACTCATTCTTTTTGGTTATCAATATTTCAGCAAGTTTCTGTACTGCTAAAGTGAATTATTAGAGGTTCCCTA
>Ga0194120_10002241_pt1 | contig 33625 bp, 31 predicted proteins | sample TA2MahCa65mmetaG_FD_148642 | JGI IMG/M metagenome (GOLD analysis project Ga0194120, IMG submission 148642) | Freshwater microbial communities from Lake Tanganyika, Tanzania - TA2015019 Mahale Deep Cast 65m | ecosystem: Environmental > Aquatic > Freshwater > Lake | place: Tanzania: Lake... | reverse complement strand
GGCTTCTTCGGCGGGTATGGCGGATCGATCACCAACGCTACGGCCGGGACGATCACGGTGGCCGACAGCGCTGGCCCCCCGAATGGCGGGGCGAACGGGACCTACGACGACAACGTGACCGTTACCGGGCCCAACATGCTCAGAGTCGCCAGGAGAGCGGATGGTGGCATTCAAGGCGACTCGGTCGATGTGGGCAACGTCTGGGACGGCGCTCTCCACACCTTCAAGGTCGAGTGGCGGAACTACACGCTGGGCGGCACGCAGTACATGCACCTCTACCTATACGTGGATGGCGTGGCGAAGTACTCGTCCGGGAACCTGGCCACCGCGACCGTCACCAATTGGTCCAGCGACGAGCGGTTGTGGGTGAGCAAGGGCGAGGTTTACGGCGTGCTTCGCGACCTGACCATCGGGGCGGTGTCCGCATGCGCCCTTCCTGCGGGTGCGATCCCGGCCATTCCCGATTGAGCCACGCGCTCCCCTGTTCTGCGGTCATCGAACTGTCGCGAACACTGGCCGGTTTTAGATAGAATGATCGCTCGGTCAGATCAACCCAGATCCGAGGCCCAGCAAACCACCCTTGCGGGATTTCGGGCCGGGTGGCCCGGTGTCTTTTCAGTCGCTTACCTTCAACCAGGCCTTGACGCCCAGGTTTGCGAGCCAGCCCACGACCGGCACGCGGGCCACCTTGCGGCCCCACTTGCGCGGCCCGGCCAGGTACGCGTCCGCCGGCGCGGCGCCGAAGATTTCGCGCAACCGCGCCTCGGAGGCCTTGAAGCCGGAGGCGCTGTCCACCACCAGCATGACGCGCCCGGCGTCGGCCGGGTTGTCGGCGGCCAGGCGCGAGAGCAGGGCCGCGAAGGTCCGCGGCGTCGTGGCATCCCCGGTCGCGCCGAACGCCCGCGAAAGCTTGCCGGGCCCGCCGGGGATCTCGCCTTCGAGACGGGCCAGGGTCCGCGCCACCCACATCTCGTTGGCCAGATCGTCGTCGAGGGAGTTGAGGGGATGCCAGCGGTACTTGCCCGCCTGCCCGGCGTCCTCCTTGACGCGCAGCAGGCCCGAGGCTTCCAGGGGGACCAGGAGGTGGCGCCGCAGCGGATCGAACCGCAGGCCCTGGTAGTTGGCCCAGCCTTCGGCCATGGCGGCCGCAGGGGCGATGATCTCGTGGGTCTTGTGCTCGCCGTCGCGCCCGTACCCGTCTTTGACGCCGGCCGCATCGTCCTGGGTGTGGGCGTACTCGTGGGCCAGGAGGTTGCGGATCCCGGCCTCGCGGCCCTTGAGACGGCCCACGAGGCCGGAGAAGTAAGCCTCGCCGATGCTGATCGCATCGCCGGCGGCATGCGGCCAGACCTTCCCGGCGGCCGCCCGATCGTCGACCAGGCGCACCGTCACAGGCCGGGCGTGGCGGCGGCCCTTGTCCAGGGCGGCCCGGTACGCCGGGTCCTGGAGGGCGTCCCAGGCCTTGCGCAGGTGCGGCAGGCCGGCCAGGAGGCGTGAGGCGGTGTCGGCGGTGAGCGGCGTGTCGGTCTTGCCGTCGGAAAAGACTATCCGGAGCGGCGCGGCTGGCGCCAGCCGGTCCCTGGCGACCGCGATCCCCGGCAGGGGCGGCCGGAGTGGCGGGGCGGGCGGCAAATGGCCGACGCGCTCGGATGCCATGCCTGCCAGGGCGGCGATCCGCGCCACCGACATGGGTCTACCAGGACGTCCGGGGCTGGCCGGGAAGCGCCAGGCGGACGGATTCCTCGTCCACGCGGTCCTTGTGGCCCCAGTAGGCCAGGGCCGCGCCGCCGGCCAGCAGGGCGATCGAGACGATCGGCAGCCAGGCGGGCAAGCTCAGCATGCCGACGGCCGAAGCGAGCGAAGCCAGCAGGCCGCCGCCCCCGACGATGTCGAGGAGCCAGGCGCCCACGCCCGCGGCGCCCACCGAACCCAGCAGGCCCCCGAGGATCATCTTGCCCATGCCGCCGCCGGGCCTGGGGCCCCTGGTGCCCAGCTGCAGCGGGTCGCGGTCGGTCGAGGAGACGAAGGTGTCCTGGCCCAGCGACAGCGCGGGCGCGGCCTTGAGCACGGGCGACGCGGCGCTGATGGTGACGGCCGGTTTTTGCCCGACAGCATTTGGACCCATGTCTCCACTCCTCCTGCTGAATTGTCGGAGAACGGGTCAAAATCTTGCTAATCGGCGGTTAAGGCCTACCCGTACACTCCGTCCCAGAGCCACGCGTCGGTGCGCAGATCGCGGTAGATGCGGATGAGGCGGCCGTCTGCGAGTTCGACGTCGAAATCGTCGCGGCAGGTCGGGTCGGCCGTCCACCAGCCCTCGCGCAGGTGCCAGGGCCCGGCTGCCCTGCGGACCGGCTGGCTCTCGCCGTCGAGGACCACCACGGCCGGCCGGCCGCGCACGCACTCGACCGAGATCGGGGCGGGCGGGCGCAGGAGGGCGATCGCCAGCGTGGCGGGAGCTCCGGCCGGCCGGGCGGGCGCGCCCACGCGGCCCGCGCCGACCAGGGCGCAGAGCCGCGCGAGGGTCACCGCCAGGCGCTCGGGCGTCGGATCGGCGGGCGCGAACAGGTGCCCCTGCACGGCCTGCGGGGCGGCCGGCAGCGCCACGGCCCGCGCCCCCGCCACGGCGGCTCGGGGCGGCCGGGCGGCCAGATCGTGGCGCAGCAGATCCAGGACGGCGCGCCGGTCGGTCAGCGGGGCCGCGAACTCCACGTGGCGCACGTCGTGGCCACGCGGGTCGAGGGCGAGCGTGGCCACCAGCGATTGCGCGGCAAGACCGCGTGTCCGCAGGCGTTCCAGCAGGCGATCCACCAGCTCGCCGAGCACCTGGAGCAGCGGCTCCAGGTTGTCGACGACCCAGTCGTCGAACGAGACGGTCTCCTCGAACTGCCGGGGCGGCACGAGGGTGACGAAGGGCAACTCGTCGGCGCCCAGCGCCAGGCGCCGCAGCGCCACGCCCTCGGCTCCCAGGCGGCGCGTGACGCTGCGCTCCGAGAGCCGCGCCAGTTGCCCCACGCGGTGCACGCCCCAGGCCTCAAGCCGCTCGTGCAGGTCGGCCGAGGGCGCCAGGACGGCGATGGGGAGCGGGTCGAGGAACCGGGCCTCGTCGCCCGGCGGCACGACGACCACCCCCTCGGACGCCCTGGCCGCCACGCGTGCCACGGTCTTGTTGGCGCCCACGCCGATGCGGCATGGCAGGCCCACCCGCGCCAGGGCGGCGTCGAGCGAGGTGGCGATGGCGGCATCCGAATTGAAAAGCCCCTGCATCCCGGAGATGTCCAGGTAGAGCGACCCGGGGCCCCCGTCGGCCACCTGGGGCGAGAACGCGAAGGCGACCTCCAGCAGGGTCGCCCGGGCGCTGCGCTCGGCATCCTCGGAGGGCGGCAGGGCCTTGAGCTCGGGCAGGCGCTGGCGCGCCCGCGCCACGCCCAGCCCCGGCAGCACGCCCCCGGCCTGCGCCTCGGGCGACGCATGGCGGATGGTGGCGTGCGTGCCGGCCCCCTGCACGATGCCCACCGGCAGCCCGGAGAGCTCGGGCATGGCCCGCAGCAGCGCGGCCAGGGCGAAATCCTGCACCTCGACGCAGGCGATGCGGCTCATTAGAGCCTCCTCGGGGGGGTGCCGCCCCCCCGAGCCCTCTCACTGCGTTCGAGGCGCCGGCTGGCCGGGCGCTCGCTTCGCGACCGCTCCTCTGCCGGCCCCCCGCAGTGCCATCCGTGGCGGTTCGCCGGGCATCCCTGCCCGGCGTGATGCTCGTGCAAGTGCACTGGCGCAGCCGGTTGATAGCTCCGGCCGGCGATGCGGCTCATCAGACGCTCCGGCACCCGAAGACGCCCACGAATCCCGCCGTGCTGCCCTTGCGGTGGCGCACCGCGACCTCGACCGCGGCGCCGCCGAGCGTCAGCGGCGAGCGCGCCCCGTCGCATTCCCAGTCGGGGGCGGCCAGCCGGACATCCAGGCCCAGCGCCGCTGCCGCGCCGGCCAGCGGCCGATCGGTGCAGACCACCAGGGCCACCCCGCAACTCTCGGCCCGCCGGGCCAGGCGGTTCCACATGGACGCATCCAGCAGCACCCCCTGGGCCGCCCGGCCGGCCGGATCGTTCGCCGGCCGCTCCGGAAAGCTCGCTCCCGGCGGCCGACCGCGCCCCGATCCATGGCGCCAGCGCCCGCCGCGACGGCTGCGGCCCGCGCCCACCAGATCGAGCACGGCCACGGCGAAGCCCTCGGAGCCCAGCACCAGGTCGGCCGCCCGGAACGCCTGCGCCACGCTGGCCGGCCGCACCCATAGCACGCGCTCGAGCAGGACGCCGGCCGCCTCGGCCCCGCGCACGTCCAGGGCGGAAGCCGGATCCAGCCAGCCCACGTTTCGCCCGGCGGCCGTGGCCACGGCCGCGAGGGAAAACAGCAGCGAGGCCTTCCCCCCGCGCGGCGCGACTATCTCGGTCAGGCGCCCGCCCGGCAATCCGCCGCCGAGCGCCCGATCCAGCCCCTCCCAGCCGGTCGGCACCGCCGGCGTGCCGTGCGCGAGGGTGCTACCCCGCTTGAGCCCCGCGATCAGCCGGAGTTCGGGCGGCAAGGGCTTGCGCGCCGACAAGGGCATGTCGAACATATAATCGATATACCCCTGAAGGGACCGGCCAGCAACTCCCGGCTGCCGGTGGGATTTCGTCAGCCCTTCAAGAAGTGGACATTCGGGACCCTAGCCGTCATCCGCACCGTAGGGCGGCACGTCCAGGTGTTCGGCCAAGAGGAGCCTGGCGGTCCCGAGCAGGAAGCGCCGCTCCTGATCCGACAGCCGGTACAGGATGTGCGCGAGTTCCTCGGCCTGCATCGCGACCTCGCCGGGAGGCTCGGCCGTACCGGGTTCCTCGGGCGAGTACCCCGCCAGTGCCATGAGCGTTCCGGCGGGAAAGTCATAGACTTCCGCCATCCTGGCCAGCAGATCGCGCCTGGGGATGGCGGCCTTGCCGGAAGCCTTCGTACTCCCGGCCTCGAATGCGGCCAGGCGCGTGTGACTGACCCCCAGCACCCGGGCCGCCTGGCGCAAGCCGAGCCCCTTTCGGATTCGCAGCTCGCGCAACTTCGCGCCTAGCGCCGTCTGTTCCGTACTTGCTCCCTCCGGATGGTCGAGACGATCATCCTATTGGGCAATCAACGGTTCCGACTGGCACGCGGAAGTTGCCAGGCCGGGTATACTGGAAACGGGTGTCCCGGATCCGGGCAATTGTTTCGAGGGCGCAAAGATGCATGCGGCGACCGTGCTCGACCTGCTGACTACTCAAAAGTGCCTGGCCTGCGGCCGGCCGGCCGTCGACGGGGCCAAGATCTGCCTGTCCTGCGTCAGTACGGTCGGGGCCGCCGACCTCGCGGCCATCCTGGCCCGCTCGCAGGCCAAGAGTACCGGCCCACCGCACCGAACAAACGTTTGACATGCTGCCGGCGATCCGCTAGACTTCCGCGGGAAGCGGCGCCCCACGCTGCCGCTTCGGAGTACACCCATGTCATACCAGTGGCCGCGCGAGCGCCTGAGCCGGCTGGGCGCGGAAGCCCTGTCGGATCGCGAACTGCTGGCCATCCTCCTTGCCACCGGCAGGCCGGGCGCCTCGGTGCTGAGCCTGGCGGCCGACGTCGCCGGCCGCTTTCCGCCCCCGGCCCTTTTGCGGGTCAGCCTCGAGGAGCTGTGCCGGCTTCCCGGGATCGGCACAGCCAAGGCCTCCCGGCTGCTTGCCGCCCTCGAACTCGGCCGCCGCTCCCTCCGGCCGCCGGGCGACCGGCCCGTCATCCGCGGCGCGGCGGATGCCTACGCGATCGTCGGGCCGGCGCTCGGTAACCTCGCCGAGGAGCAGGCCGTGGTCCTGCTCCTGGACGCCCGCGGCGGCTTGATCGCGACCCCGACCATCGCCGTGGGGGGCCTGGCGGCCCTCGGCTTCGAGGCCCGGCAGGTCTTTCGCGAAGCCGTCAGGCGAGACGCGGCCGGCCTGCTGCTCGCCCACAACCATCCGACCGGGGACCTCCGGCCGAGCCCCGCCGACATCGAGACGACCCGGAAGTTGCTGGAGGCGAGCGAAGTAGTGGGCATCCCCGTGATCGACCACCTGATCGTGGCGCCTGGCGGCTTCACTAGCCTTCGCGAAGCCACGCGCCTGTGGGCCGGCCGGCCGGCCGCCGAAACCGGGCGCTAGTCCCGATCCAGTGAAAGGTTGTTGTCTTCGACTTCGGGCGCAAGCCCTGGGAGCGCGGGCATCCTGCCCGCCTCACGGGGCCACGCCGGCGCTACCAGGTGGCAGCGGGCGAGACGCCCGCGCTCCCAGGTTTTCCAGGCAAACCGGGAAGCCACAAGGCAATCATGGATCGGGAGACTGGCGCTGCCCGGCGATCCAGGCGTCCACGCCGCGTTCCAGCACGTCGAGCGTCACCGAGCCATTGCGCAGCACCACGTCGTGGAACGCCCGCAGGTCGAAGCGATCGCCCAGGCGATCGGTCGCGCGGCGGCGCAACTCCTTGATCTTCAGCTCGCCGATCTTGTAGGCCAGGGCCTGGCCAGGCCAGGCGATGTAGCGGTCGACTTCGTTGGCGATGTCGAGTTCGGACTTGGGCGTGTTGTCCCGGAAGTACTGGATGGCCTGCTCGCGGGGCCAGCGCTTGTGGTGGATGCCGGTGTCCACGACCAGGCGGACCGCCCGCCACATCTCGAAAGTCAACTGCCCGAACTTGTCGTACGGATCGTCGTAGAGCCCCATGTCCTCGCCGAGGGACTCGGCATAGAGCCCCCAGCCCTCGGTGTAGGCTGTGTAGCCGCCATACTTCCGGAAGTTCGGCAGATCGCCCTGCTCCATCGCCAGCGCGATCTGGAAGTGGTGCCCGGGCACGGCCTCGTGCAGCGCCAGGGCGACCATGTCGAAGCGCGGCCGGCTCTCCGGCTTGTAGGTGTTGACCCGGAAGTAACCCGGACGCGTACCGTCACCGGCAGGCTCGTAGTAGTAGGCCATCGGCGAGTCGGGGGCCGCGATCTCGGGAACGGGCTCGACGCCGTAGGGCATGCGCGGCATGACCCGGAAGACCCTGGTGAGGCGCGGATCGATGCGCTTGCACAGGGCGCGGTACGCCGCGAGCAGTTCCTCGGGCGACTTGAAGTAGAAGCGCGGGTCGGTGCGCAGGTAGGTGAAGAACTCGCCCAGGCTGCCCTTGAAGCCGGTCTTCGCCTTGACGACCTCCATCTCGCCACGGATGCGCGCCACCTCGGACAGGCCGATCTGGTGGATCTGCTCGGGCGTCAGGTCGGTGGTGGTCTCCCGCCAGACCTGGAAGGCGTAGTACTCGGCGCCGTCGGGCCGTTGCCAGATGCCCACCTCGTCGAAGCAGGCCGGCAGGTACTCTGCGACGAAAAAGCGCTTGAAGCGCTCGAAAGCGGGCACGATGCCGGTCATGATCGCGGTGGCCGCGTCCCGCGCGACCGCCTCGCGCACGCCCGCCGGGATCTCGTCGGGCATGAGTTCGAACGGCTCGAAGAACGGGCTGTCCTCGGCCCTGGCTACGATCTGCTTGTCTATCTGCGCCGGCACGCGTTGCATCAGGATCTTGGGGTGTACCCGCTTGCGGGCGATGCCCTCGCGCATCAGGGCGATGGTGGCGTCCACCTGCCCGGGGAAGGTCTGCAGGCGCACGACCCAGTCGCGGTAGTCCTGGGCCGTCTCGAACCGCAGTTGCGACGCCAGTTCGCTGGCGGTCTGGATGCCGAACATCTGGCTCACCGGGAGCAGGTAGGGCTCGAAACGCTCCTCGCGCACGTTCTGGCGCACCATGCGCACGAAAAGGTCGAAGTTAACCTGGTCGGCCGCCGGCAGGCGATCGCGCGGGAACTTCGCCAGGCGGTCCAGCAGGGCCGCCGCGCGGCGGTAGCGGGCGGCGATGGCCGGGAGGCGCAGATCCTCCCAGCGCGAGTTCCAGCGGCGGTCGCCCAGCGTGCTGGCCCAGGTGGGAAACTGCTCCATCGCGTAGTCCCATTCGGCCCTGAACAGGGCGTGCAGGTCCTGCGACGGGCTCGCCTGGGCGCGGGCGGGTTGCACCAGCAACGTGCCCAGGGCGATCGCGGCGGCCAGCAGGGAGAATCGGGCTATCGGGCGCATAGCCCAGGATAGCGCACCTGGGGCCGGCGGCACGCCGGGAACCTGCCGAGGATCAGGCGCCGCCTGTAAGCTTCGAGGCCACGAAATGGCCGGTGGTCCAGGCGTGGAACTCCTGGCCGATCAGCCGGTAGCGGCGCTTGGTCTCGGGGCTCATCTGGCTGCCGGCGGCCATGGCCGACCGGTACTTGGGCTCCTCGTTGCGCCAGTACTGGGCCACCGCGCGCTCGGGCGGGGTGAGCGCCCGCCCCTTCTTCTGCACGTTGAGCATCAGCATCATCTCGGTCTGCAGGGCGTGCATCTCCTCGTGCACCAGGGTGTCGAGGAACTCCTTGAGGGGCTGGGAGAACAGCGCCGGCGTGAGCTGGATCTTGTGGTACTTGAGGTCGTAGGTGCCGAGGAACCCGCTGGCCGGCACGAACTCGACCGGCGCCGTGCCGAAATCGTAGGCCGCTTCCATGCCCTTGATGACATACGGCGTCACTTCGCGGGCGATGTTGGCGTTCGTGCCGCTCCGCCTGGGATGCCACTCCGCGAGGGCCGAGGCGAATACCGGCTCTTTCTGCAGCAACTGCACCAGCCGGGCGCGCTTGTTGTCGAAGAGCTCCGACAGCAGCGCTTTGTAGGCGTGAAACGTGGTGGGCGGCGCCTGCCCGACGTAGCCGTCGGCCAGTTGCCCGCGGGTGAAGCCCCCGCCCGGGCCTGCCGCCACCGCCCGCGGATCCTCGGAGAGGTCGGGGCCGGCCACGACCGCGTTCTCGAACAGCAACTCGGCCATCCAGCTCTGACCCCGCCCGCCCCGGCGCTTGCGACCCTGGGGCGGCGCCTTGGGCGGCGCCACCGGCTTGAGGTTTTCGGGATGCAGCGCCCGGAAGGGCAGCGACAGCCCTCCGGGATCCTCGGGGATCTGGCCCGGCATCCTAAAGGCTTTCTACCCCTTCGGTCTTGCGCTGGTAAGGCAGCGTCGCGAGGTTGCGCGCCACCCACAGGTCCGCGAGCAGCTCGCCGCCCCGCGTCCCGCCGAAAACGTACAGGTCGCCGTCGGTCTCCAGGGTGCCCGAAGACACGAAGTCGCCCGTCGCGGCGTGCTCGGAGCGTTGCCCAGGGCCGCCGGTCGCCAGGGTCTGCCAGGTGCGCCGGCCGGTGTCGAAGCGCAGGAGTTCTTCCCCGCCGCCCGCCCCGCCGTGGACGTAAAGGTCGTAGTAGTCGGCCACCAGGATCCCGCTCGACCGCGCCTTCGGCACGTCGCCACCGCCCACCATCTCGGTCCACTTCCCCGAGCGGGTGTCGAAGACCCACAGGTCGTTGAGCGGACAGCCGCCAAAGCCCGAGGCGCAGCCGCCGAACAGGTACATCAGGCCCCGCGCCGAGTCCATGTCGGCCGAATGCAGGCAGCGCTTGACGGGACGGGGGCCAGCCGAGGTCAGCTCCCGCCACGCGACCGAATCGAGATCCAGCAGCCACGTATCGTCGTGGCGACCATCCTCGGCGAAGCCATGCGAGACGATCATGCCGGGCTTCAGGTTGTACGTGCCCGGCGAGTAGTAGGCCGTGCTGTGGCCGTAGCGCGCCGGCGGGATCGCGCCCGAGGGCTTGACCTCGGTCCACTTGTCGGCGGCCGGGTCGTATTGCCAGGTGTCGCTCAAGAATTTGGGTTGCTGCCCGCCGAAGACCCACATGACCTTCTTGAAGCCGTCATACACGGCGCCATGGCCCCACCTCGGCGGCCCGTCGGCCCCGCGACGCCATGTGCGGGTGACCAGATCGAACAGCCAGGTGTCGCCCAGCGCGCCGCCGGCTCCCTTGCCGCCGAAGACGATGAGCCGGGGGTTGTGGGTGGCGTCCTCGAGCGCACCCACCATGGTCGGGTAACCGCGTCCCGCCGGCCCGTCCCCGTCGGACAGCTTCCTCCACTCGGGCGGCGGCGGCCCGGGGCGGTCGCCATAGCCGCCCATCAGCATACTCAGCAACATGCCCGCGGGGTTGCAGGCGGTCAGCAGCAGGGCCGCCGCACAGACCAGCCACGCGCGCACCATGGCCCTATCCTACCGCAGGGCCGGTCGCGTGCTACCCCTTGGGCGTCGGCCGTTTCCCCAGCCAGAGGAAGGAGGCCTTCTGCGTCCAGATGCTCTCGGGATGCTCGCGCCGCAGGCGGTACCAGGCCTTGCCGAACCCGTCCTTGTCGCCCTGCTTGTACAGCGCCACGCCCTTCCAGTAGAGGGCTTCGGCAGCGCTGTGGGAGTCCCGCCATTGCGCCGCGCACTCGTCGAAGAGGTCGGCGGCTGCGCCGGTCTGGCCGCGTCCTAGCCGGTACTTGCCCTCGGCGAGCGCCAGCCAGGGCACGAACTCGCGCGGCGGGTACCAGCCGAAGGTCCGTACCCAGACGTGCATGTCGCCGTCGAGCACCAGCAGGGTCGGCGTCCACACGGCGTTGAACTGCCTGGCGACGGGCTCGTGCTTGTCGATTTGCAGCCGTAGCGCCACGAAGCGCTCGCCCAGTCGCGCCACCACCTGATCGTCAGGATACGTCACGGTATCCATCGCGGCGCAGCCGCCTCAGCCAGGCGCGAACAGGTCGAGCAGCAGCGGCTTGTCCTCCTCGCAGGACCGCGCGACGGCGGCGTCCAGGGTCGCTTCCCAGCGGAACTCGGCGAACACGTGGACCATGGGCCCTCCAGGCCGGCACGGAGGCCGGCCCCACTCGGTCGGCACGGGGTCCGGCCCCACTCGGTCGGCACGGAAGCCGGCCCCACTCGACCGGCACGGAAGCCGGCCCCACTCGGTCGGCACGGGGTCCGGTTTAACCACCGTCGCATTCTCGCCCCGCGCGCGCCACGGCCGCACGAACGGTCAACTTCGGCCAAAAGGCAGAATCAGTGCGCGGCCGCGGCTTTGTCGGCGCCGGTCAGGGCGCGCGTGATGGTGGCGATCAGTCCGCTCACCACCTCCTCGACCATGGCGGCATCCTTGGCCTCGGCCATCACCCGGATCAGCGGCTCGGTGCCGCTGGCCCGCACCACCAGGCGGCCGACGCCCTTGAGGCGCTCCTCGGCGGTCCGGATGGCGCTCGCGATCTCGGCATCGTCCTGCCAACCCGCCACCGACTGGACGCGGACGTTGCGCAGCAACTGGGGATACACGGGCATCCCGGCAGCCAGGTCGTGCAGGGGCTTGCCGGCCTTGCGCACTGCCGCCAGGAGTCGCAACGCGGTGATGAGGCCGTCGCCGGTAGTGTTGTCATCCAGGAAGATCACGTGGCCGCTCTGCTCGCCGCCGATCCGGATATCGCGGCGCCGCATCTCCTCGAGCACGTAGCGATCGCCCACGCGCGTCCGGAAGACCTGCCCGCCCTCCTGGGCGATGGCTTCCTCGAAGCCCATGTTGCTCATCACCGTCGAGACCACGTCCGCCGACGCGAGGCGACCGGCGGCGCGCAGGTGGCGCAGGCAGAGCCACATGATCTTGTCGCCGTCCACCGCGTTGCCGCGGCCATCGACGGCCAGGCAGCGATCGGCGTCGCCGTCGAAGGCGATGCCCAGCTCCGATCCGGACTGGCCGACCTCCTCGATGAGCGCCCCCATGTGGGTGCTGCCGACCCCCGCGTTGATGTTGTCGCCATCAGGCTCGGCGCCCAGGACCGAGATCTGCGCGCCCAGTGCCCGCAGCACGCGCGGCGCGACGGCGTAGGCCGCGCCGTGGGCGCAGTCGAGCGCAACCCGCATTCCCCCGAGGCCCTCGGGGATGAGCGCGCATACCGCTTCCTCGTAGGCGTCGACCAGATCGGGCCGCAATTCGGCCTGGCCCAGGAGCGTGCCGGTGGGCCGCGGCAGGCGATCCTCCGGGGCATCGATCAGGGCCTCGATGGCATCCTCCTCGTCGTCGGGGAGCTTGAAGCCCGCGCTCGAGAAGATCTTGATGCCGTTGTCGGGCGCGGGATTGTGGGACGCCGAGATCATGATGCCGGCACTCGCCCGCTCCCGGCGGGCGATCCAGGCCACGGCGGGCGTCGGCAGCACGCCCAGCAACCAGACGTCCACGCCCACGGAGCAGAGGCCGGCCGTGAGTGCCGCCTCGAGCATCGGCCCGCTTCGCCGCGTGTCCCGGCCTATGACGACGAACGGCCGCGCCAGCGCGCTGCTCCCGGCCGCCAGACGCGCCCCGACGCAACGCCCGAGCCGGAAAGCGAAATCCGGCGTCAGGTCCTGGTTGGCGACCCCTCGGACGCCGTCGGTTCCGAAGTATTTTCCCAATCTCTGCTCCCCTAGACCGTGATGGCGCCCGCGGGGTGGCGGCTGTGCCAGCCCCAGGCGGTCTGCATGATCTGCTCGATGGTGGCGTACCGCGGCTTCCAACCCAGCTCTTCCACGGCCTTCCGGGCGCTGCCCACCAGGGTGGCGGGATCGCCGGGGCGGCGCGGCGCCGCATCGTAGGCGACCTTCCGGCCGGTAGTCGCCTCTGCCGCGCGGATCACCGCCAGGTTGGAGTAGCCATTGCCGTTGCCCAGGTTGTAGACCGCACCCGAATGGCCGGCCAGCAGCCGCTCCAGGCCCAGGATGTGCGCCGCCGCCAGATCGGTGACGTGGATGTAGTCGCGCACGCAGGTGCCATCCGGCGTCGGATAGTCGGTGCCGAAGAGCTGCAACGGCGGCCCGCCCTGGGCGGCTCGCAGCACCAGGGGGATCAGGTGAGACTCGGGATCGTGCTCCTCGCCGATTTCGCCGTCGGGATCGGCGCCCGCGGCGTTGAAGTAGCGGAAACTGGTGCACTGGAACTCGTACGCCCGCGCGTAGTCCGCCAGGATGCGCTCGACCATCAGCTTGGACTGGCCATAAGGATTGATGGGGCTTTGCGGATGCGACTCGGTGATGGGTACTTCCTGCGGCTCGCCGTACGTGGCGCACGTAGAAGAGAAGATGAAGCGGCGCACGCCGGCTTCGCGCATGGCACCCAGCAGGTTGAGCGTGTTGCAGACGTTGTTTTTGTAGTAGGTGTGCGGATCGGTGACCGATTCGCCGACGTACGTCAACGCCGCGAAATGCATGACCGCGGCGATGTCGTGCCTGCCGAAGAGTTGCCGCAGGAAGGGGGGATCGGCCATGTCGCCGTGCTCGAACGCCCCCCATTTCACGGCATGGCGGTGGCCCCGCGAGAGGTTGTCCAGGGTGACGACGTCGTAGCCGCGTCGCGCAAGCTCCTTGACGCAATGGCTGCCGATGTAGCCGGCGCCTCCCACCACCAGGATCTTCTCGGTCATGGGGTCTCTCCCGTCGCGGTCGCGCCCGCGAGCCGCGGCGCACCCGGTCCGCCGACCTTGGCCTTGTCGTCGTGCGTCTGGCCCACCAGGGCGACGCCCGCCACGATGAGGAAGACGCCGACCCAGCGCACGATCGTCACGTGCTCGTGCAGGAAGAGCGCCGAGACCAGCACGACGGCGACGTACGAGAGGCCCAGCATGGGATACGCGAAGCTGAGCGGCACGCGCGAGAGCACGACGATCCAGACCGCCGCTCCGAGGCCGTAGAGGCCTAGCCCGAGGATGACGTACTTGTTGAGCAGGACTTTGAGCACCAGGTGCACCGGGCTGGCCATGGCCGCGCCGTCGATGCGCCCGATCTGCCCGACGCCGTACTTGAGCGAGAATTGCCCTCCCACGGCGATGAGGATGGCGGCCAGGATGAGCGCGAGCGATTTGAGCACGGCTCATGTTATCGCCAGCCGCGACGCCCTGGCCAGCCGACGGCTCGGAGGCGGGCCTAGTACGCCTTGTGGACCACGACCTCGTAGAGAGTCCGCAGCAGGATCTTGAGGTCGAACAGCAGGGACCAGTTTTCGATGTAGTAGATGTCGTAGCGCGTGCGCTCCTCGATGGAGCCCTCTTCGCCGCGCAGGCCGTTGATCTGCGCCCAGCCCGTGAGGCCGCAGCGCACCAGGTGCCGGTCCATGTACTTGGGCACGAAGATGCGGAACTGGTCCACGAAGTACGGCCGCTCCGGCCGCGGGCCCACCAGGCTCATGTCGCCGACCAGCACGTTCCAGATCTGCGGCAGCTCGTCCAGGCTCCACCGGCGCAGGAACGCCCCGAGCCGGGTAACCCGGGAGTCTACCTTGCTGGTCCAGACCGGCCCGCTCGCCGCCTCGGCATCGAGCACCATCGTCCGGAACTTGATGAGCTGGAAGAGGCGCCCGTCCCGCCCCATGCGCTCCTGCCGGAACAGCGCCGGGCCGCCGTCGGCGCGCACGGCCAGGGCGATCGCGCCCAGCAGCGGCGCCAGCGCGAGGAGGCCGCCGGCCGCGAAGGCGATGTCCAGCGTGCGCTTGAGGAAGCGGTTGACGGGCTTGCGCAGCGGCACGTCCCGGATGGCGAGCGTGGGCACGCCGTCGAGTTCGTCGATGGCGAGCTTGGCGGTCACCAGTTCGGTCAGGTCGGGGACGATGCGGAAGCGTACGGGCCGCCCGGCCTGCGCGCAGCGGTTCATCAGCTCGAACAGCTGATGGAAGGCCGCGCCCGGCACGGCCAGCACCACCTCGTCGATGCGATGCACGGCCACGATGCGTTCGAGATCGGCGAGAGTGCCCAGGACCGGCCCCCAGCCCGCCAGCTCGTTGTGCTCGCGCGACCAGGCCGGGAAGATCCAGCGATCGCCGCCGACGTTCTCGTCGTTGGCCGGTACGAAGCCGACCAGGCGGTGGCCTATTTCGGGGTGGCGATACAATCGCGTGCCCACCGTCTCGGAAAGGCTGTTGCAGCCCACGATCAGGGTGTTGAGGGCTCCCCACCCTCTCCGGAGGAGCGCCCGCTGGGTCTGGCGCAGTACGTAGTGCCAGGCGGTCAGTGCGAACCACGTGAAACCCGCGCCGAAGACCAGCACGAGCCGCGAGAAGCTGAACTCGCGATAGAAGAAGGATGCCGCCAGTGCGAGCACCGTCCCGAGCGCCAGCGCGAACGTCAGGAGCACCGCATCGTCGAAATGCCCGTGCCCGCGGCGATCGCGGTACATTCCCAGGGCGGCCATCACGCCCACCCAGAGCACGGCCACGAACCACGAGCCCCAGAAGTACGGCTCCCAGGGCGGGGCGGCGTGCGGCCAGGGCGCGAGCAACTTCCACTCGTAGCGCAGCGCGTACGTCAGGCGGAACATCAGGTGGATGACGAGGGCGTCCGCCAGGATCGCCGCGGGCACCGCGAGCAGGAACACGTGGCGGCGGGCCAGGTCGCGCAGGCCCTCCCGGCGGACGGGCACCGGCGCCGGAGCCGCGCTGGCCAGCCACTGGTTTGCCATCAGCGGCGGCCTCCCGCATCGGGCACGATCGCCTCGATGGAGTCAGGCACGGCCTCGTGGGGCCGGCTGGAAGCCGGCGCTCCCGGGCGCCCGTCGGCTGGCAGGCCGGAAGCCGGCGTCGTCGGGTGCTCGTCGGCCGCCGGGACTCCGAGCAGCGCATCGGTGAAGTCGGCCTCCCGCGCTGCCAGCGCGCGGTCGAGGTAGGCCCGCATCCACGCCAGGAAGACCGCTTCGTCGTAGCGCGCGGCATGCTGGCGGATGAAGGCCGGATCCCAGTCGACATGAAGGGCGCGCGTGACGGCCGCCGCTACCGCCTCGGGCGTCGGCTCATCGAAGAAGGTACCGGTCAGGCCCTCTACCACGGTCTCCATGGCCCCGCCGCGGCGGAAGGCCACGACCGGCCGCCCGCACGCCATGGCCTCCAGGGGCACCAGGCCGAAATCTTCCTCGGCGGTGAAGACCAGCGCCCGGGCCCGCCCGAGCGTGGCCGCGACCTCCTCGTCCGAAAGGTACCCCAGGAAGCGGACGTTCTTTCCGGCCTGGCGCGCCAACCGGCGGTACTCGGGTCCCTGGCCCACGATATCCAGGGGCAGGCCAAGCCGCCCGAACGCGGCGATCGCCAGATCGACCTGCTTGTACGGCACCAGGCGGCTGACCAGCACGAAGCGGTCCCCGGGGTGGCCGGGCGCGAACCGCGACACCTGGATGGGAGGATGAATCACCGTCGCCGGCCGGCGATACCACTTTGCTATGCGCCGCGCGACCGTGCGGGAATTCGCCACGAAGCGATCGACGCGGGCGGACGCGGCCAGATCCCAGAGGCGCAGGCGGTGCAGCAGCCACGCCGAAGCGGGCCGGGCCACCTTCGGCAACGTGGCCTGGTAATCGTGGTAGAGGTCCCAGGCGTAGCGAATGGGCGTGTGGCAGTAGGCGACATGGAGGGCGTCGGCCCGCGTGAGCACTCCCTTGGCGCAGGCGTGACTGCTGGTGATCACCAGGTCGTAGTCCCGCAGATCCAGGCTCTCGAACGCCATGGGCATGAGCGGCAAGAGCGCCTGGTGCGGCAGGGGCAGGCGATCGAGGAAGGTCGTGCGTACGTCGAGTTGCCGGAACTCGGCAGGCAGGCGCCCGGGCCGGAAAGTCGCGGTGAAGACGGGCGCCCGGGGGAAGAGCTTCGTCAGGGCAAGCAGCACCCGCTCCGAACCGGCCAGGTTCGTCAGCCACTCGTGGACGAGCGCGACCTTCACTGCGAAAGACCTGAAAAAAGTTCCGAAATGGGTTTGACTTTGGTAGGAGCTACACCCGGACCAGGGCCTCGCGGTAGACGTCGATCGTGGCGGAGATCGTCCGATCCCAGCTGAATTGCGCCGCTCGCAGCCGGCCAGCCCGGATCGCCTGCGATCGGCGCTCTTCCTGCCACAAGGCCTGTTCGAGCGCTCGCGACCATTCTAGCACATCGTGGGGATCGACCAGGAATGCGGCCCTTCCGGCGGTCTCCGCCAGTGGGGTCCTGTCGCTGCAGACCACGGGGGTGCCGGCGGCCATGGCCTCGAGCGGTGGCAGGCCGAATCCTTCGCACAGCGAGGGGAAGGCGAAGCAACGGGCTGCCTGGAAGAGTGCGACGACCGCCTCCTCGTCGGCGAGGTATCCCGGGCAAACGATGGCGTCTCCAAGCCCTTTCCCCTCTATCCACTCGGTGAGGCCCGACCTGGCATCGGGCCTACCGAGCAGGACGAGCGACGGCCGTGGCCGGGTTCCGTCGTGCCTGGCGAGGAGGTCGGCGAAGGCATCGACCAGGATGGCGAGGTTCTTGTAGGCCTTCTGCTGCCCGGCGTACAGGATGAAGGGGGGCCGGACGCCAAGGGTGTCAAGGTGGCGCCAGAGCGTCGCATCCGGCAGTGGCGCGGCGAAAGCCGGCTCCACCCCGAGGGGCACCGCCACGACGTGTTCGGGACTGACGCCATGAGCGATCAGGTCGGCGCGAGTCCACTCGGACACGGTGAGGACGCGATTGGCCTTGCGTGGCGCGAGGACCGTCGCCATCGCCCTGAAGTATTGCCGGCCGGCCCAGGAAAGCGTCTCCGGATGGTGCAGGGGGATCAGGTCGTGGATGGTCACGACGCGCTGGAAATCGCCCAGCAGCGGCAAGTTCAGGTGGGGAGAGTGGAAGAGTTCGACGCCGCTGCGTGCGATGTCCCGCGGCAATGTCGCCTGCTCGGCAAGGGAATGGACCGGCAGGTCGCACTCGCGGCGGGCGCAGCCGTCCAGTGCCGGTTCCGCCAGGATCGCCGGCGGTCCCCAGACCGTGAGCGACACGCCGTGGCCTGGAAGGTGCCGCACGAGCGCGCGGATGTACCGCCCGATGCCGGTGTGGTGCCACATCCGGACGTCGAGGCCGACGTGCATTCGCCCCTAGACCGCTTTCAGGGTCAACATGGAAGTGGTCGACTAGGCGCTTGCGCGGGCGGGGGAAATGTCCATCCGCTCCCGGTACCAGAAGACGAGTTGCGTGATGCCGTCCTCGACCGACACTTCCGGCTTCCAGCCCAGCAGTTCGCGCGCACGCGAGATGTCCGGGCGGCGTTGCCTGGGATCGTCGGTCGGCAACGGCTTGAATGAGACTTCCGACTTCGCTCCCGTGACGCGCAGGACCAGATCGGCGAAATCCCTGATGGTGAACTCCTCGGGATTGCCGATGTTGACCGGGTCGGTGACGCCGGAATCCATGAGCAGGCGGATGCCCCTGACCAGGTCGCTCACGTGCTGGAAGCTGCGCGTCTGGCTGCCGTCGCCGAAGACCGTCAACGGCTCGCCGTGCAGCGCCTGGTTGATGAACGTGGACACGACGCGGCCGTCGTCGGGCCGCATGCGCGGGCCGTAGGTGTTGAAGATCCGCACGATGCGCGTGTCGAGGTTGTGCTGCCTGTGGTAGGCCATGACCAGTGCCTCGGCGAAGCGCTTGGCCTCGTCGTACACGCCGCGCGGCCCGATCGGGTTGACGTTGCCCCAGTATGTCTCGGGCTGCGGATGCTCCAGGGGATCGCCGTACACCTCGGACGTCGAGGCCAGCAGGAACCTGGCCGACTTGGCGCAGGCGAGGCCCAGGGCATTGTGGGTGCCAAGCGCACCGACCTTGAGCGTCTGGATCGGAAACGTGAGGTAGTCGGGGGGAGACGCGGGAGATGCGAGGTGCAGAACCCAGTCCACCGTGCCCGTGACGTGAATGTGGTTCGAGACGTCGTGGTAGATGAACTCGAACTCGGGATCCTCCCTGAGGTGGGCGACGTTGAGAATGTCGCCGGTCACCAGGTTGTCGAGGACCACGACGCGATGGCCCTCGGCCAGGAAGAGTTCGGCCAGATGGGACCCGATGAAGCCCGCTCCGCCCGTGATGACGACTCGCATGCGCTACCTCCCCACGCCCAGGTACTGGAATCCCGCCGCCTGCGCCGCAGCGTGCCCGTACAGGTTGCGACCGTCGACCAGGACGTTGCCGCGCATTCCGGCCTTGAGGCGGGAAAGCTCGATCGTCGTGAATTCAGACCACTCGGTCACCAGCACGAGCGCATCGCAGCCCCAGGCCAGATCCACGGGATCCTCCGCATAGATCAGCTCGAGGTCGGGGTACTGCGCCTGACAATTCGGCATCGCGACAGGATCGTAGGCCCGGACGCGCGCCCCCATACGGGTGAGCTGCCGGGCGATATCCAGGCTCGGCGCGTCCCGCAGATCGTCCGTATCCGGCTTGAATGCCAGGCCGAGCAGGCCCACGACCTTGCCCTTGAGGATCTTGAGCGCCTCCTGGAGCTTGACGATGACGACGTGGCGTTGCGCCTCGTTGACCTCGATCGCCGCCCGGAGGAGCCGCGTTTCGTACCCGTAGTCCTGGGCCGTGGCAATGAGCGCCGAGATGTCCTTCCGGAAGCAAGAGCCGCCCCAGCCCAGGCCGGCGTTGAGGAAGCGGTGGCCGATCCGGGAATCCAGGCCGATGCCCTTGGCCACTTCCCCGACGTCGGCGCCCACCTTCTCGCAGAGGTTGGCCATCTCGTTGATGAAGCTGATCTTGGTGGCGAGGAAGGCGTTGGCCGCGTACTTGATGAGCTCCGCCGACGCCAGGTCGGTCGTCACCAGGGGCACAGCGCCGGAGCCGTCAGGCCTCGGAGCGCAACCGGGCGCCACGAAGGTCTGCTCGAGGATGGGAGCGTACAGCTCCCGCAAGACCGACTGGGCACGCGCATCCAGCGACCCCAGCACGATGCGGTCGGGGTACAGCGTGTCATGAATGGCCGTTCCCTCGCGCAAGAATTCCGGGTTGGACGCGACCAGGAAATCCGGCTTCGCGTCCGCCGGCGCCAGGGATCCCGATCCCCGAGGGGCGCCGACCGGCAGCGTGGCGTTCACGCCTTCCTCCACGAGCATCGCCACCCAGTCGCCCGAGCCGATGGGAACGGTTGACTTGTTGACGATGACGCGCAGCTTGGCCCGGTCCAGCGCGGCGCCGATGGAGCGCGCCACGTTCGCGACGAAGGAGAGATCGGGATCGCCCGAGGGCGTCGGCGGCGTTCCGACGGCGATGAAGACGATGTCGGCCTGGCGCACGGACGCGGTCAGATCGGTCTCGAAGCGGATGGCGCCGCGCTCCCGCACCATCGCAAGCAGTTCGGGCAGTCCCGGCTCGTAGATCGGGCAGCCGCCGGCGCGGAGCGTCTCGATTTTCTCGCTGTTGGAATCGACCGCCACGACGTCGTGGCCCAGGTAGGCCAGGCACGTGCCCGTGACCAGGCCGACGTACCCGACACCCACAACACAGACTTTCAAGCGCTCTTCCTCTATGGCGCGGCGGCGACTCCGGGCTGCGCCGGCTGTTGATTGGCCGCGGCCCGGGCGGGATCGAGGGCCCGCTCACGCAGCGGACGCCACCACCAAGCGTTGGCATTGTACCACGCAATTGTAGCAGTCATGCCGGATTGGAAGTCATGGGCCGGCTCCCAGCCAAGCTCCCGCTTGATCTTGCCGGCGTCGATCGCGTAGCGGCGGTCATGCCCGGGGCGGTCCTGGACGTAGCGAATGGCGTCCTTGCCGCGGCCGGTGGCCGCCAGCAGGAAGTGCGTGATCTCGGCATTCGTGCGCTCGCAGTTGCCGCCGACGCAGTAGACCTGTCCCGGCGTCCCGCGGCGCAGGACCACATCCAGCGCCCGGCAATGATCCTCGACGTAGAGCCAGTCCCGGACGTTGAGGCCGTCGCCGTAGAGGGGCACCGTGCCGCCGTCCAGCAGTTCCAGCAGGAAGAACGGGATCAGCTTCTCCGGGAACTGATAGGGCCCGTAGTTGTTGGAGCAGCGCGTGATGAGGGTCTCCAGGCCGTACGTGTGGAAGAACGCCCGGGCGAGCAGTTCGCCGCCCGCCTTGGAAGCCGAGTACGGCGAATTGGGCGCCAGGGGCGTCTCCTCGTCGAACAGGCCGGCCGGACCGAGGCTGCCCATCACCTCGTCGGTGCTCACGTAGAGGAAACGGCCGACCTTGTGCCGGCGTGCCGCTTCCAGCAAGACCTGCGAACCGACCACGTTGGTGCGCACGAAGGCCCCGGGATCCGAGATGGAGCGGTCGACGTGGCTCTCCGCGGCCAGGTGCATCACCGCGTCCACTCCCGCCATCAACCCGTCGATCAGGTCGGCGTCCGTGACGTCGCCATGGACGAACTGGTAGTTGGGCTTCGTGTCGAGATCTCGTACGCTCTCGCGGTTGCCGGCATAAGTCAGCGCGTCGAGGTTGACGATGTAATCCAGGGGATAGGTGTCGGCCAGGAATCGGACCAGGTTCGAGCCGATGAAGCCGGCGCCGCCGGTGACGAGGATCTTCATTAGTGCCTCCTCGGGGGGGTGCCGCCCCCCCGAGCCCCCCCGCAGTGCCGTCCGTGACGACTCGCCGTGCATCCCTGCCCGGCGTGGGGCTCATTGACGGCTTTCTGGGCAGCCGGAGGATGACTCATAGCACCCCTACGGAATCGTCACCTGGCTGCTGTCGCCCAGCATCAGGCGAAAGGCCCGCGGCAGGTCGCTCGAGCGGCCGACCTCGACGTTCTTGCCCAGGAGGCTGTCGACGATGCGCGCGCCCGGGTCTTGAATCCGGCTGCCGGAAAGCACGATCGAGTGCTCTATCTCGGTGCCCGTGATCGTGACGTCGGGCCCGATGGACGTGTAGGGGCCGACAAACGTGCGCTCCAGGCGACAATTCTCACCGATCACCACCGGCCCCCGGACGGTGCAGTCGACGAGGTGGGAGCCCGGCGCGACGACGACCCGGCCCTGGATCTGGGTGCCGCCTTCGAGACGGCCCTGCACGTCGGCATCCTTGATGTCGTCGAGCATGATGCGGTTGGCCTCGAGCATGTCGGCCAGCTTGCCGGTGTCCTTCCACCAGCCGGTGATGACGTGGGGCAGAACCCGCTTGGCGTCGTCGACCAGGTACTGGATCGCGTCGGTGATCTCCAGTTCGCCGCGGCGCGACGGCTTGATGGCGTGGACGGCCGGGAAGATGGCCCGCGTGAAAAGGTAGACGCCTACCAGCGCCAGGTCGCTCTTGGGCTCCCTGGGCTTCTCCTGGAGCCGGGTGATGTGCCCGTCGCCGTTGAGTTCGGCCACCCCGAACTGGCTGGGATCCGGGACCTTGGCGAGCAGGACCATGGCGTCGGGGCGCGACGCGTCGAACTGCCTGACGAAGTCGCCGATGCCGCCCCGGATGAGATTGTCGCCCAGGTACATCACGAAGCTCTCGCCGGCCATGAACTCCTCGGAGATCTTGACCGCATGCGCCAGCCCCAGCGGCGCCTCCTGCTGGATGTAGGAGATGCGGGCGCCCCACCGCGAGCCGTCGCCTACCGCCGCGCGGACCTCTTCGCGGGTTTCGCCGACGATGATGCCGATGTCGCGGATGCCGGCGTCGCGCAGGGCCTCGATCGCGTAGTAGAGGATGGGTTTATTGGCCACCGGCACCAGTTGCTTGGCGGCGGTGTGCGTGATGGGCCGCAACCGGGTGCCCTTCCCGCCACTTAGAATCAGCCCTTTCATGGGTGCCCCATTCTAACGTAAACACTGTATGTCTCGTGGGCGACGTCGGCCCAGGTCCTGCGCATGGCTCGCTCCCTTCCCCTGCTCACCAGATCGGCACGCAGGGCCGGATCCTGCAGGACGCTGCCGATGGCGGCGGCCAGGCCGGCCGGATCGTCAGGGTCCACCAGCAGCGCCGCTCCTCCGGCGGCCTCGGGGACGGCCGTCGCACCGGACGCGACCACGGGCGCACCGCAGGCCATCGCCTCGATCACCGGCAGGCCGAAACCCTCGTACCGCGACGGAAAGACAAAGACGCCGCAGCTCGCATACAACTCGGCCAGCCGGGCGTCGTCGGCGTCCGCCAGGATCTCGACCGGATGCGGATGCGCCGCGAGAGCCGCGTCGAGCGAGCCGCTGCGCCAGCCCTGCCGCCCGGCGAGAATCAGCCGCGGCGGCCGATCGAGCCGTGCGTGCGCCGCCAGCAGGCACTCCAGGTTCTTGCGTGGCTCGAAGCTTCCCACTGCCAGGATGAAGCCTTCGGATGGCCGCGGCTCGCGAGCGAAGCGGCTGGCGAGCGGGATCGGCGTGGTCCTGGCCGCCGCCGCCGGGATGAGAGCCGCCAGGTCCGCGGCGGCGTGGCGGGAGGGCGTGATGATCGCGCCCGCCCTGCGCACGGCTGCGCGGAATGCCCGGTGCGTGAGGGTGGACCAGGGATCGGCCGCGGCAGGTAGCCGGAACGGCACGAGGTCGTGCACGGTCAGAACGGTCCGGGCGCCTGCCAGGAGGGGCACGAACAGGCTGCCCGGGCTGTGGAACACCGCGAATGCCCGCGAGCGGCGCGCCGCCCAGAGGTGCCACCCCATTCCGCCCGGCCCGATCTCGCGGTGGATGTCCGGCAGATCGCGCCAGGCCGTGCCGGCGTCGCCAAGCAAGGTGAGGTCCGGCCGGGCGTCGAGCGACGCCAGCGCCGCTGCAAGCTCGCGCGTGTAATGCCCGATCCCGGCGCGCCCGGCGCGCACCGATCGCACATCCAGCGCGACTCTCATTCGAGCCTGCTCGGTGGGGGTGCCGCCCCCCCCCGAGCCCCCCCCGCTGTGCCATCCGTGGCGGCTCGCCGGGCATCCTTGCCCGGCGTGGGGCTCGTGCACCGGTGTCGGGGCAGCCGCTGAGCTACTCACCGGAGCGCCTCGCGGTACACGGCACGCGTGAGATCGGCCGTCCGGGCCCAGGAGTATGCGGCGGCGCGCTCGCGCCCCCGTGCCGCCAGGTCGGCCGCCAGCGCGGGATCGCCCAGGACGCGGTCCAGCGCCGAGGCCAGCGCCCTTGTATCGGTCGGCTCGACAAGGAGGGCGGCGTCGCCCAGCACTTCGGGAAGGCTGCCGGCCGTGCTGGCGACGACCGGAACGCCTGCAAGCATCGCGTCGAGCGGCGGCAGGCCGAAACCCTCGTAAAGCGACGGATAGGCCAGGACGGCCGCGGTGCCGTGCAGGGCCGCCAGTTCGGCGCCGGTCACCCTGCCCGCCAGCAATACGCGATCCTCGCCGCGGGCCGCGCTCGCGACCGCGCGCGCCCCGTCGCCATGGGGACCGGCGAGCACCAACCGATGCCCGGAAGCGGCCCGGCAGGCGCGAAAGGCCTCGACCAGGCGCGGCAGGTTCTTGCGAGGCTCGAGGGCGCCGACGGCCAGGATGAATGGCTGTCCTGCCAGGCCCAGCCTCGCCAGGACAGAGAGATCCGGCGCCGGGAGCGGCGTGGGCGCCAGGGGCACCGTCCGCACGCGATCCGGGGGGATGCCCAGCAGTCCGACGACGTCGCGGGCCACCACCTCCGACACCGCGACCACCCGGCGCGCCCGTCGGGCCGCGTCGGCCCACAGCCTCGCCTGCCGCAACATCTCGGGCGGATGCCAGGCCGGGTGCCGCAGGGCCGACAGATCATGCACGGTGATCACGGTGGGCAGGCGCGACAGTGGTGGCAGGAAGTTCGTGCCGTGCAGCAGGTCGGCGGGTATTGCCGGAGCCAGCGGCAACCTCACTCCCGTCCGGCGCCACAGGCGCTCGGCGACCCGGGCGGGCCAGGGCGCGACCCGCAGGTCGGCCAGGTCGACCCGGTCGCGGCCGCGCAATGCCGCGAAGTATGGCAATGCCTCGCCAGGAGGCAGGTGATCCAGCAGGGCGAGTGTATAGGTCGCGATTCCTCCGATCGCCTGGAGGGGCTGGACGTCGATCGCGACGCGCACTTCCGGTCCGCTGAAATCGACCTAGGGCTTGGAGGCCGCGGTCTCGTCCTCGACCGGCGGCGCCTCTGCCGCCGGGACCCTGGCCTCGGCGGCAGACAGGAGCACCCGGGACATGCCGCCGAAACGGTACTTGAACAGGGCGCGCAGGGCCGCAAAACCGTCCTTCCAGGTGATCTTCTTGCCCTCGTGGAACTGCCGGCCGTGGTAGGAAATCGGCACTTCCACGATGCGATGCCCCAGACGCAGCAGCTTGGCCGTGATCTCCGGCTCGAAGTCGAAGCGATCGGACTCGATGCGAATGGCCCGCGCGATGTCGCCCCGGATGACCTTGTAGCAGGTCTCCATGTCGGTCAGCTTGGCCCCGTACAGGACGTTGGTCGTGACCGTGAGCAGCTTGTTGCCGAACCAGTGGAGAAACGACATCTTCTCCGGATTGCCGAGGAACCGCGACCCGTACACCACGTCGGCGCTGCCGGCGGCCAGCGGCTCGAGGAGCTTGACGTACTCGTTTGGGTCGTACTCCAGGTCGGCGTCCTGCACCACGACGCAGTCGCCCATGGTGCGAGCGATCCCGGTGCGGATGGCTGCGCCCTTCCCCTGGTTGTGGGCGTGGAAGATCACCGTCGTGTCGGGTTCCAGGGCCTGGCGCTCCAGAATCGGCCGCGTGCCGTCGCTCGATCCGTCGTCGACCAGGATGAGTTCCTTGTCGATCGGCACGGCCCGCACCTTGGCCAGAATCGTCTCTATGGTCCTGACCTCGTTGAAGACCGGGATGATGACCGATAGGCGCATGGGGCCCCTCCGAATCCGGGATGTTGCGAGATGGCCGGCGGCGGCGTCCTGCACTTCCTCGCCGGCAGTCAGTAGCGGGATGCGGCCGAAGGCCGCGATGGCAACGCCGATCGCCGTGACCGGCACGATCTGCGCTGCATGTAAGAGTACTGCATAACCCAGTCCCAGCTCGCGCCCGACGCCGAAGGCGGCCAGGGCGGTCACGCATGAGAGCTGGAAGGTGCCCACGAAACCCGGCGCCGACGGGGCGATCGTCGCCAGGGCCACGATGATGAGCGTGACGACGGCCGCGTGGGGCGGCACGCCGAGGCCGACGGCCCGCATCGTGGCGAAGTAGTAGGCCGCCTCGGCCGCCCAGGTCAGCAGCGACAGCGCGACGACCGCGAGCACCCGGTCGGCGCGACGCAGGGTCGCGATGCCGTCCAGGAAGGACGCGTACATGCGGGCCAGGCGCGCCGCCATGGCGGGAGGCAACGCGCGCTCCAGGGCGGCGATGGCCGCGGCTCCGGCCTGCGGCCACAGCAGGTTGGCGACGAAGAAGATGAGCGCGCCCCCGAAGATGGCGGACGCCAGGAGGCCCACGCCGCGCATCCACGGCACCAGGGGATAGAACGCCGCGAGGCCGCCGAGCAGCAACAACAGCGTGAGACCGTCGAAAAGCCGCTCCATCACCACGGTCGTGAGAATGGCCGTCTTGCGAACCCCGGTCTTGCGCGACAGCGCCACCGTGCGCACCAGTTCGCCCATGCGCGCCGGAAGCAGGTTGTTGCCGGCATAGCCCACGAAGAGGTAGGGCAGCACCCTGCGCACGCCGAATGGCCCGGACGGCGCAAGCAGGAGCGCCCAGCGCCGGGCCCGGAAGAGGAATGACGCCAGGTACACGCCGATGGCCACTGCCAGCCACGGTGGATCGGCCATCCGCATGACCGCCCAGACGCGCCCGAGGTCGACGTTTCTCCCGACCAGCCAGATGCACAGGGCGGAGATCCCCAGCCCCAGGAGCGTCTTGAGAAAGCCCTTCATGGCCAGGCGCGCCGGCTACGAAAGACTCGCGGACGCTTGCTCGTGCGACCGCGGCGCCTCGGATCCCGCTTCCTCGCGCACCAGGTAGAGCGGCCGCCCCTTGACCTCGTCGTAGATGCGGCCGACGTACTCGCCGATCAGGCCGATGGTCATGAGCTGGATGCCGCCCAGGAACAGGACCGCCACCATCAGGCTCGACCAGCCCTGCACGGTCTCGTGGAATACCAGCGTCTCGACCAGGACCCAGCAAATCGCCAGGAACGACAGGCCGGATACCGCGAATCCCAGGTAGGTCGCCATCTGCAGGGGCACGAACGAGAAGCTCGTGATGCCGTCGAAGGCGAACTTGAGCATCTTGCGCAGCGGGTACTTCGTCTCGCCGGCGAAGCGCTCCTGGCGGACGTACGTCACGCCGGTCTGGCGGAAGCCCACCCAGCTCACGAGGCCGCGCACGAAGCGGTGCTTCTCCCGTATTCGCTTGAGCGCGTCCACCACGCTGCGATCCATCAGGCGGAAATCGCCGGTGTCGACCGGAATGTCCACGTTGGTGATGCGACGGATCAGGCGATAGAACGCCGCCGCGGTCACCTTCTTGAACGCCGTCTCGCCCACCCGGTGCTCGCGCACGGCATAGACGACCTGATAGCCCTCGCGCCAGCGCGCGACGAGCTTGGCGATGACTTCCGGCGGATCCTGCAAGTCGGCGTCGATGACGACGACGGCCTTTCCCCGGGCGTAGTCCATCCCGGCGGTGATGGCGATCTGGTGGCCGAAGTTGCGGCTAAGATCCACCACCCGCACCCGCGAATCCGCCGCCGCGGCCGCCCGCATCAGATCGAGAGATCGATCGCGCGAACCGTCGTTGATGAGCAGAACTTCGTAGGTCTCGCCGATGGCGCCCAGCGCCGAGGTCAGGCGGCTGTGAAGCTCGGGGACGATGGCTTCTTCGTTGAAGATCGGCACGACGACCGACAGGACCGGGTCCATGGCCCTCATGGTAGCAGAGTCCGCGCGGGGATCGGCCGCCCGGTGCCACGCGATCCCGTACCATGGGATCGACAATGGCTATCGGGCACCTGGCGCGCAGCGCCCTCACCCTCCCCGCGATCGGGCGCCATCGCGAACTGATCGGCATGATGGTCCGGCGCGACCTGGCGCAGCGCTACCGCGCGACCTTGATGGGCCTGCTGTGGTCGCTGCTGCACCCGCTCCTGACGCTGCTGCTCTACACCTACGTCTTCTCGGTGGTCCTCAAGGTCAAGTTCGGCGCCGACGCCAGCACGGCGAGCTTCGCGCTCTACCTGTTTTGCGGGATGCTCCCCTGGCTGGCGTTCAGCGAGGGCCTGAACCGGAGCGCCGGCGTCGTCGTCGAGAATGTCAACCTGGTCAAGAAGGTGATCTTCCCACTCGAGATCCTGCCGCTCAACCTGGCGCTTGCGGCGGTCGTCACCCAGGCCGTGGGCATGGCCATCCTGCTCCCGGCGATCATGCTCCGGGGTATCACGCCGACGTGGCTCTGGCTGCTGGTGCCCCTGCTGATCCTGCCGCAACTGCTGTGGACCGTGGGCCTGGGCTGGTGGGTATCCAGCCTCGGAGTCTACGTCCGCGACGTGGGCCAGGCCATCGGTCTGGTGCTCATGGCCTGGATGTTCCTCACCCCGATCTACTACCCCGAGTCCATGATTCCCGCCGAGTACCGCTGGCTTGGCCTGCTGAACCCCATGGCCGTCCTGATCGGCGCGCACCGCGACCTCCTGCTCGACGGCCGTCTGCCGGCCATCTGGCCGCTGCTCGGCCAGACCGCCGCCGGGGCATTCGTCTTCCTGCTCGGCTTCGCCTGGTTCGCAAAGACCAAGAAGGGTTTCGCGGACGTAATCTAATGGATGCCGCGATCGCCGTCGCCGACCTCGCCAAGCGCTACGAGCTGTATGACCGGCCCGTCGATCGGCTGCTGCAGATGGCCTTTCGCGGGCGCCGGACCTTCTACCGCGACTTCCGGGCCCTCGACGGCGTCAGCTTCGAGATTCCCCGCGGGCGCACGGTGGGGGTGATCGGCCGCAACGGGTCGGGCAAGAGCACGCTGCTGCAGATCCTGGCCGGCACGCTGAACCCGACCGGGGGAACGGTCGCCATCGGCGGCCGCGTATCAGCCCTGCTGGAACTGGGCGCGGGCTTCAATCCCGAGTTCACCGGCCGAGAAAACGTGTTCCTCAACGGCGCCATCATGGGCATCGGCCGCGAAGCCATGACGCAGCGCTTCGATCGGATCGCCGCCTTCGCCGAGATCGGCGACTTCATCGATCAGCCGGTCAAGACCTACTCGAGCGGAATGTACGTCAGGCTGGCCTTCGCGACCGCGATCAACGTGGATCCCGACATCCTGCTGATCGACGAGGCCCTGGCCGTCGGCGACGCGGTCTTCCAGTACCGCTGCATCCGCCGGATCAAGGAGTTGCAGGCACAAGGCGTCACGATCCTATTCGTGTCCCACGACCTGTCGGCGGTCAAGTCCCTGTGCGACCGCGTCATGCTGCTCGAACGCGGGCGCCTGGTGGCCGAGGGCGAACCGTATGGCGTGATCAACCAGTACCAGGCGCTGGTCATGGCCGAGGAGGAACGCCAGGATGGCGCGGGGCACGCCGCTCCCGACCGCGGATCCTTCCGCCACGGCAACGGCGACGCGACCTTGCTCGAAGTGGCGGTGCTGGACGCCGACGGGCACCGGGCCGAGATGGTCCCGACCGGGGGCGATCTCGCGGTGCGCGTCCGGGCACGCGCCGTCCGGCCGCTCGCGCGTCCGGTGATTGGCTTCATGCTTCGCAACCGCCTGGGATTGGACTTCTACGGGACCAACACCGAACTGCTCGGCCACAGCCTGCCGGCTTGCGAGCCCGGCGACGAATTCGAGGCGATCTTCCGGGCGCGCTGCCACCTCGGGCCGGCCGACTACGCGATCACGGCTGCGATCCACAGCGCCGACGGCCTGAGCTGCGACTGGATCGACGACGCGGTTTTCTTTAAGGTTTTGGGCGATTCGACGTTCGAGGGCCTGGTCAACCTGCACGCCGCCCTCGACGTGCGCTCCCTCCGTGAAGCACATGGCTGATTCGCAACCGTTTCCCGACCTGGGTTCCCGGATCCAGCACCTCCAGCGGACCTGGGACATCCGCGCCATCCAGGCCGGGCCGGCGGGGCCGGCCGGGTTGCTCAAGGGCAGCTTGCGCTGGGCGTTCCGCAAGGGCCTCGGGCCGCCCCTGGACATGCAGGCCGACCTCAACTGGAGCCTGGTCGCGGCGCTGTCGGCCGTCGAGGAAGGCCTTCGCGCCCTCGCGGACGGCAAGGGCGATCGGGCGGAACTGGACGCGCAGGCCGTGCGCCTGGAGGGGTTGCGGCACGATCTGGAGCGGCGGTGGCAGGATTTCCAGACCGAGCGAGACCGCAAGCACCAGGACCACCAGGAGTTCCGGGACGATATCGCCCGGTTGACCGCCGAGGTCACGCTCTTGCGCGACGTCCTCGCCAAAGCCGAGGCGCGCGCCGCGGCGGAAGGCCGCCAGTTCGAGCGATTGGCCGCCCTCGACGCGGCCGGCCTGCTGTTGCGGCTCGAACGCCTGGAACGCCGAGAGCGCCCGCAGGCTCAGCCGGCGCTGGCTCCTGCCGCTGCCGCGGAACCAGCCGGGATGATTCCGGCCTTCGACTATTTCAAGTTCGAGGCCCGCTTCCGGGGGCCGCGCGACGAGATCCGCCGGCGGCACGAGCCTTACGTGGCCTACTTTGCGGCCGGGGGGCCGGTCCTCGATGTCGGATTCGGGCGCGGCGAGTTCCTCGAAGCCTTGCGGGACGCCGGTATCGCCCACCGAGGCGTGGACTCCGAATCCGACATGGTCGCGCACTGTCGCGACCTGGGCCTGGATGTGGTGCACGGCATGGCCCACGACTACCTGGCTGGCCTGGCCGACGATTCGCTGGGCGGGGTCTTCCTCGGCCAGGTCGTCGAGCACATGAGCCCGGCCGCGTTGCAGGGCCTGCTGGAGCTCTGCGCCGCGAAGATCCGCCCCGGCGGGGCGGTCGTGGCCGAGACGCCCAACCCCGTCTGCCCGGTGGCCCTGGCCAACTTCTACATCGACCCGACGCACGTGCGGCCCGTCCACCCCGAGTTGTTCCGCTTCATGGCCGAGGAGGCCGGGTTTGGGGACGTCGAGTTTCGATACACCTCGCCCCTGGGCGACCGCCCGGATCCGCTGGTCACGCGCGTCGCCCAGGCCGAAGGCACCGATCGCTACATGGACTACGCGCTGATCGGGCGCATACCTGCCGGAGGGACCTTGTGACCGACGCTTCCGTCGTGATGGAGCGCATTCGCGAGGAGTTCCGGCGCCGGCGGGGCGACCTGCCACCCGCCACCCGGACGCCGGCCGATTTCGCCATGGACGGCGTGCACCTCAAGCAGATCCAGCACCTGGGCCGCCTGACCGACGTGGCGATCCCGGTCTCGCACCGCAAGCGCGTGGGGCGGGTCGTGATGCTCGTGCGGCGCGCCCTGTGGAAGCTCATGGGGCCCATCGTGCGGCAGCAGAGCGACGTCAACGCCGCCTCTGCCGCCCTGCTTGCGGGCCTGCTGGCCGACCGGGACGCCCTGGCCGCCGAGAATCGCGACCTGGAGCGGCGTCTCGCGGCCCTCGAGGCGAAGGCGGCGCGGCCCGATTCATGAACCTGGCGATCGCCAAGCCGGACTACCGCATTGCAGGCGGTTGCGAGGGCGTGCTGGATCGGCTGGCCGACGGCCTGCGCGGAGCCGGGCACGACGTCGCCTACGTCCACGTGGACGCCACCGGCGATCCCGCCGCGCGGCTGCCGGTTGCCGTCCCCGAGCCCATCTGGCGCCAGTTCCCCGAATTCTTCAATCACGCCGGCCTGGCCCTGGCGTTCGAGGATCTGGATCTGTCGAGCTTCGACGCCGTCCTCAGCACCCAGCCGCCGTCGTATGCGGTGCGCCACCCCAGGCACCTCAACCTTTTCTTTCACCACCTGAAGGTCTGCTACGACCTGGAGGGTGTCGCGGCGCGGTGCGGCCAGTACCCGCCCGACCTCTTGCGCCTCGGAGCCGAAATAGTGCGCGAGATAGACCGCGCGTACCTGACGCCCGACCTGCAGATTCTCGCCAACTCCGAGCGCACGCGCTGGCGCCTGCGCCAGTTCAACGGCCTCGAAGCCAACGTCGCGGTGCTCTATGCCGGCCTCGACGACGACTACCTCGGGTACTCAGGGCCGATTGCCTACGAGGATGCGCTGTGCGTGGGGCGGCACGAGTTTCCCAAGCGCCCCGAACTCTTCGTGCACGCGATGAAGCACGTTTCGGGCCTGCGGGGCCGGGTGGTGGGCGCCGGCGGACGCTCCGAGGCATTGCGGCGCATCGACGTGCTGCTGACCCACGATCACGCCTCCGGCGGGCCCGAACCCGACGACGCCGATCTCTGGCAACGGCTCTGCTTCGAGGCCGATGACCTGGATGTGACCGGGCTAGAGCGCGCTCTCGCGGCGCGCGGGCTCGACAGCAACATCGCGTTTACCGGCCGCCTGGGCCGCGCCGCCCTTGTTCGCGAGTTCGCGAACGCCGCGTGCGTGGTGTGCCCGGCCTACGAAGAGGATTTCGGGCTGACCTGCATCGAGGCATTCGCCTTCGGCAAGCCCGTCGTGGCTTGCGTGGACGGCGGCGGCTACGCCGAACTCATCGCCGACGGCGTCGACGGCTTCCTGGTCGAACCGACCGGCAAGGCCATCGCCGAGGCCGTCTCGCGGTTTGCCGACCGCGGCCTCGCCCGCGAGATGGGCCTGCGGGGCCGAGAGAAGGCCCGGACGTTTACCTGGGATCGGGCCGTGTCGCAGCTTTCGAGCAAGCTGGCCGAGGTCTGCGCGTGAACGTCTGTCTGGTGGGTCCAAGCCCCGTCCCGTACGTCGTGGGCGGGGTCGAGAACCTGCTGGCCGGCCTGCAGCACCACATCGCCCGCCTGCCCGATACCCATTGCGAACTGCTCAAGCTCCCGAGCCGGGAGCACGACTTCTGGTCGCTGCTGGCTTCCTACGAGCAGTTCTTCCGGCTGGACGTGTCGCACTTCGACCTGGTGATCACCACCAAGTACCCGGCGTGGATGGTGCGGCACCCGAACCATGTCTGCTACGTGCAGCATCGCCTGCGCGGCCTCTACGACACGTACTCGTTTTGCGGGGAGCCGACGGCGTTTTCGAGCGACCTTCCCGCGGTCAGGCGGGTGCTGGACGTCGTCGAGGACGCGCGGTTGCGCGGCAAAGACGGGATAGAGCGGGCATTCGCAGCCCTGGCCGGCCTGCGGGCGGAAGCCGCCTCGGTGCCCGCCGACGTGTTCAGGTTTCCCGGACCGTTCATCCGCAAGATCCTGATGTTCCTCGACGATCGGGCGATGAACGACGGCGGGGTCAAGCGCTTCCTGGCGATCTCGCGCACCGTGGCCCAGCGCAAGGAGTACTTCCCGGCCGGAGCCAGCGTGACGGTGGCCCACCACCCGTCGTTTCTGACGCCGGGCGGTGGCGCTCCCGCGGTCGGCGGCGAGCCGTACATCCTGTCGGTGAGCCGCCTCGACGGCCCCAAGCGAGTGGGTTTGCTGGTCGAAGCCATGCGGGAGGTCGATCGCGACATCGATCTGGTGGTCGCCGGGACCGGCCCGCAAGAACCCGAGTTGCGGCGCCTGGCCGCAGGAGATTCCCGCATCCGCTTCCTCGGTTACACGCCCGACCTGCGGCTGGCCGACCTGTACGCGGGCGCCCTGGCCGTCGCATTCGTGCCCTACCAGGAGGATTACGGCCTCATCACGATCGAGGCGATGCGGGCGGGCAAGCCCGTGCTCACCACGTCCGACGCCGGCGGGCCCAACGAGTTCGTGGTGGACGGCGAGACGGGGTACTCGGTGGCGCCGCAGCCAGGGCCACTCGCCGAGCGGATCCGCTACTTCGCCGACAACCCCGGCGAGGCAGCGCGGATGGGCTCGAACGCCCGCGAACGGGTGGCGCAGGTCACCTGGGACGCCACGCTCGCCGCCCTGCTCGGCCGGCCGGCCGGGCCCGGTCCGGACCTGCCGGGTCGCG
>Ga0194120_10002237_pt1 | contig 33644 bp, 32 predicted proteins | sample TA2MahCa65mmetaG_FD_148642 | JGI IMG/M metagenome (GOLD analysis project Ga0194120, IMG submission 148642) | Freshwater microbial communities from Lake Tanganyika, Tanzania - TA2015019 Mahale Deep Cast 65m | ecosystem: Environmental > Aquatic > Freshwater > Lake | place: Tanzania: Lake... | reverse complement strand
TGATCCCCGAGCTGAAGCATGGAACGCCGGGCGAGCTGGACGCACCGAAGTTCCCGAAGCTGCGTCACGTGATCGTGGACGCCGAAGATCCCTACGCTGGGTGCACGAGATTGGAAGACGTCGCCGTTCTCGGCGACGGCGCGGGGGTCGGGGGGATGCCCGGCCGACATCCGCAGGCTCGGCGAGGACAGGAGGCCGGGCATCCCCCCGACCCCCGCGCCGTCGCCGAGAACGACGAGGTGTTCACGATCTTGTACACCTCGGGCACGACCTCGTTTCCGAAGGGCGCGATGATCACGCACCGGAACTGCGTGCCGCACGGCTGGAACTGCGGCGCGTGGCTGCGGATGACCGAGCGCGACCGCGTGCTCCACGCCCTGCCCGCCGCCGGGACGTGGGGCGGCGTGAACATTCCGTTGACGACGTGGTCGCACGGCGCGTGCCTCGTGCTCCTGGACGTCTGGGATCCGCTGCGCGCGCTGCAGCTCGTCGAGCGCGAGCGCTGCACGGTCATGAACGCCGTCGACTCGATGGTGTTCCCGCTGCTCGAGCATCCCGCCCTCGACCGGTTCGATCGCTCGTCGCTGCGCACCGGCGCGTTCGCGGCGACGGGCGGCGGCGGCCACGGCTTCTTCGAGGCGATCCGCGACCGGATCGTCGTGCCGGAGATGTACCAGCCGTACGGCATGACCGAGGTGAACGCGCTGTCGCTGCTGCACGAGCTCGACGAGCCGTGGGAGCTGCGGGTCCAGTCGGGGATCAAGACACCACCGGGGATCGAGGCGCGGATCGCGCACCCGGACACGAGCGTGGTGTGCAAGGCCGACGAGGAAGGCGAGCTGCAGTTCCGCGGGGAGCTGGTGACGCGCGGCTACTACGAGAAGCCGAAGGAAACGGCCGCCGCGTTCACCGACGACGGATGGTTCAAGACCGGCGATCTCGGCGTGCGCGACGCGCGCGGGTACGTCTTCTTCAAGGGACGGCTCAAGGAGACGCTGCGCATCAGCCACCACATGGTCGCGCCCGGTGAGATCGAGGCGTTCCTGATGGCGCATCCCGCGGTGAGTCAGGCCTTCGTGGTCGGCATCCCCGATCCCAAGGCGAACGAGGTCCCGGTCGCCTACGTGATCCTGAAGGACGGCGCGCGGCTCGACGAACCGGCGCTGCTGGCGTTCTGCCGCGGCAAGATCGCCTCGTACAAGATTCCGCGCGGTGTGAGGTTCGTGCGCGACGTGCCGCGCACGCCGAGCCCGCACGGCGAGAAGGTCCAGCGCGTGAAGCTGCGCGAGATGGCAATGGAGGGGGTGTGGGGGTCCGTCGCGCCGGAGGCGCGCCTGTATGACGTGGGGCCTTCACGTTCGAAGGAGTTCCCGTGATGCGCTTGCGCACCGCCCTGTGTGATCTCCTCGGCATCGAGTACCCGGTCCTCCAGTCGGGGATGGGCAGCGTCGCGGGGCCCGACCTCGCGGCGGAGGTCTCGCGCGCCGGCGGCCTCGGCATCGTGGGCGGCCTCAACCAGCCGCCCGACGCGATTCGCGAGCGCATCCGCTTCATCCGCGCGCACACCGACCGGCCGTTCGGCGTGAACCTCTGGCTCCACAGCGAACTGCGTCCGCCGGTCGACGTCACGACGATCCCGCCCGCGACGATCGCGCAGGTCCACGCGACGCTGAACACGTTCCGGGCACGCCTCGACGTCCCCGCGGTCACCGCGGCGCCACCGCCGGCGCCCGATCTCGTCGACGCGGCCCTCGAGGTGATCCTCGAGGAGCGCGTGCCGGTCTTCAGCGCGGCGATCGGGCTGCCGAGCGCCGACATGGTCACGCGCTGTCACGCGCGCGGTGTGAAGGTCGTCGCGATGGTCGCCACCGTCCAGGACGCGCGCGACGCCGCCGCGGCCGGGGTCGACGCGATCGTCGCGCAGGGCGGCGAGGCGGGCGGGCACCGCTCCATCGCCGCGAAGCCGATCCACCCCGAGGTCGCGATGGTCGGCACGATGGCGCTCGTGCCGCAGATCGTCGACGTCGTGCGCGTCCCGGTCGTCGCCGCGGGCGGGCTCGCCGACGGCCGTGGCCTCGTGGCCGCGCTCGCGCTCGGCGCGCAGGGCGTGTTGCTCGGCACCCGCTTCGTCGCCACGCGCGAGTCGACGGCGTCGGAGTTCTACAAGAAGAGTCTGCTCGAGCGCGACGCCGACGCCACGATGGTCACCGACGCGTTCACCGGCCAGTGGGCGCGGGCGCTCCGCAACACCTTCGCGGTGGAGTATCGTGCCGCCGGGGCGCCGACGCTGCCGAGCCTGCTCCAGGCGGTGGCCGCGCAGGACGTCTTCGCCGCGGCGGCGAAGCGCCAGGACGGCGAGTACTTTCCGATGTACGCCGGCCAGGCCGTGGGCCTGGTCCACAACGTCCCGGGCGCGGGCGAGGTCGTCGAGGCGATCGTGCGCGAGGCGCGCGAGGTCCTCGCCGCCCTGGGGCGGCTCGGCAGAGGAGACCCATGAAGCTCGACGTCGGCATGCTGACGCACGATCTCACGTCGATCCCCGACTACGCGCGGAAGGTCGAAGCGCTCGGCTTCGACTGCCTGTGGTCGTCGGAGACGCAGCACGACCCGTTCCTGCCGCTCGCCGTCGCCGCGACATGTACGGACCGGATCAAGCTCGGCACGGCGATCGCGGTCGCGTTCCCGCGCAGCCCGATGATCACCGCGCACATCGCCTGGGACATCCAGAAGGCGTCGAACGGCCGGCTGCTCCTCGGGCTCGGCTCGCAGGTGAAGGGCCACAACGAGCGCCGCTTCTCCGTGAAGTACGAGTCGCCCGGCCCGAAGCTGCGCGAGATCGTGCTCGCGCTGCGCGCGATCTGGGACTGCTGGCAGAACGGGACGAAGCTGAACTTCAAGGGGCAGTTCTACCGCTTCGACCTGATGACACCCTTCTTCAACCCGGGCCCGATCGAGCACCCGAAGATCCCGGTGATGATCTCCGGCGTCAACGCGTACATGTGCCGCGTCGCCGGCGAAGTGTGCGACGGCCTCCACGTGCATCCCTTCAACAGCCCGAAGTACCTGCGCGAGTCCGTGCACCCGTGGGTCGCGGAGGGCATGGCGAAGTCCGGCCGCACGCGCGAGGACTTCACGTACACGACGGCGACCTTCGTCGTCGTGGGCGACACGGAGCAGGAGCTCCAGAAGAACACGCAGTCGGTGAAGCAGCAGATCGCGTTCTACGGCTCGACGCGTACCTACGAGCCCGTCCTCGCCGCGCACGGCTGGCAGGACCTGATCCCGCACCTGCACCGGAAGTCGGTCGAGGGTGACTGGAAGGGCATGGCCGATCTGATCACCGACGAGATGGTCGACACGTACGCGGTCACCGGAACGTACGACACGATCGGCCGGAAGATCGCGGAGCGCTACGCAGGGCTGCTCGACCGGACCGCGCTCTACCAGCCGTACCAGCCCGGCCTCGGCGATCCTCGCCTGTCCCGTCTCGTGAGGGAGTTCAATGGGTAACGCCGCCCGCGCGATCGGCCTGGTCCTCGTCGCCGCGACGCTCGCCGCCGGCTGCGCCGGTCACGCACGGACCCGGGCGGAAGATCTCGCGTGGGCGCGATGGAAGCAATGCGACCGGTTCCCGAGCGTCCGGCTGCTTCGGATCACGCCCGAGGGTGAGCTCGACGCGACGGGCACGGCGCCGGACGAGTTCAAGGCATGGGAGGCGTGCATCCTCGTCGCGCACCGCGAGCAGATCCGTCAGGCCGCGGCCGCGCGGCCAGCGACGACGTTCACGCCACTGGACAACTGGACCGGGACGCTCTGCCGCCCGGGTGCGCGCGCGGTCCGCACCCCCTACGACGCCGACGTCATCGACACCTACGAGCGCATCGCGGCCGTCGCGCACGGCGATCTGCCGCGCGACCGCAGCCTCGTGATCGTGGACGATCTGCGCGACGCGGCCAGGCTCGCGTGCGGCGACGCGGACGCGTTCACCATCGTCGTGAACGCGCGGGTGCTGCACGAGATGCGCGAATGGCCGGCGCGCCGGGTGCTGCTGGCGCGTCTCATCGCCCACGAAATCGCCCACGTCGCGCTCGGACACCTGCGGCGGCCGCACCTGGACCTCGTGGCGATGGAGCGCGAGGCCGACGAACTCGCGGCGTTCTACCTCGAGCGCGCGGGCATCCCCTGCCGCGACTGGGTCGACGTCGTCGGCATCGGCTGGTGGTCGCTCGGATGGCCGAGCGTCAAGGCTGAGCGAGAAGCGATCGGCGCCGCGGGCGAGCTCGCGCGCCGTGGCGAGCGCCCGCCGCGCAGGACGAACGTGACGAAACAACGCTGAGCATCCAGGAGAGTTCGATGCCAGACCTCTACGATCCCGGTCAGCGCCCGCCGCTGGGCGAGGTCCCGAAGCAGATGCACGCGTACATGGTCCGCCAGAACCGGTTCGGTCCTCCGCGCGACGCGTGGAAGCGCGAGGTGATCGCCACGCCGTCGTTCGGTCCGGACGAGGTGCTGATCTACGTGATGGCCTCCGGCATCAACTACAACAACGTCTGGGCGGCGCTCGGCTACCCGCTCGACGTCATCGCGGAGCGGCAGAAGCTCGGCGAGCCGGAAGACTTCCACGCGGGCGGCAGCGACTGCTCGGGAATCGTGTGGGCCGTCGGCATGGACGTGAAGAACGTCCGCGTCGGCGACGAGGTCATCGTGCACTCGGGCTGGTGGCGGCCCGACGACCCGTGGGTGAAGTCGGGCAAGGACCCGATGCTCGCGGAGTCCACGCGCATCTGGGGCTACCAGACCAACTACGGCAGCTACGGCCAGTTCGCGCGCGCGCAGGCGCACCAGTGCGTGCCGAAGCCGGCGCGCCTCACGTGGGAGGAGGCGGGCTGCTTCCTCCTCTGCGCGTCGACCGCGTACCGGATGCTGATGGGGTGGTCGCCGCACACCGTCGAGAAGAACGACATCGTGCTCGTGTGGGGCGCCGCCGGCGGCCTCGGCTCGCTGGCGCTCGAGATCACGCGCGCGCTCGGCGGCCGGCCCATCGCGGTCGTGTCCGACGACGAGAAGAAGAAGTTCTGCATGGATCACGGGGCCGTCGGCGTGATCAACCGGAGCCAGTTCACGCACTGGGGCAAGATGCCGGACACCACCGACGCCAAGGCGTACGGCGAGTGGGCGAAGGGCGCGCGCGCGTTCGGCAAGGCGATCTGGGACGCGCTCGGCACGCGCGAGAGCCCGAAGATCGTCTTCGAGCATCCCGGCGAGTCCACGCTGCCCACGTCCGAGTTCGTGTGCGCGACGGGCGGCATGATCGTCATCTGCGCCGGCACGACGGGGTACAACGTGACGCTCGACCTCCGCTATCACTGGATGCGGCAGAAGCGCTTCCAGGGCAGCCACCTGTCGAACGACGAGCAGGCCGCCGCGGTGACGAAGCTCGTCGCCGACGGGCACGTGGATCCGTGTCTCTCGAAGACCTACGGGTTCGACGCCATTCCGGAGTGCCATCAGCTCATGCTCGACAACAAGCACCCGTACGGGAACATGGCGGTGCTCGTGAACGCGACGAAGCCCGGCGAAGGCCGCAAGGGCTGATCCGATCGTGCACGACTTCACCGGCCAGTCCGTGCTCGTCACCGGCGCCGCCGCCGGCATCGGGTTCGGCATCGCCGAGGCGTTTCACCAGGCGGGCGCGCGTGTCGCGCTCGGCGACGTCGACGAGCGCGGCCTCGCCGCCGCCGCGGAGCGGCTCGGCCGGTCGTCGCGCATCTTCACGCAGACCGTCGACGTGCGCGACGCGGCGTCCGTGGGCACGCTCTTTCGCGCGGCCGAGAGCGCCATCGGTCCGCCGGCGATCGCGGTCGCCAACGCCGGGATCTATCCGAACTGCCCCGTCGTGGAGATGAGCGTCGACGAGTGGGACCGCGTGATGGAGACGAACCTGCGCGGCGTCTTCCTCACCTGCCAGGCGGCGGCGCGCGGGATGGTGGCGCGCGGCGGCGGCAAGATCATCACGATCGCCTCGGGCGCAGCGAGCAGCGGACGCAAGGGCGCGGCGCATTACTGCGCGTCGAAGGCCGGCGTGGTGATGTTCACCAAGGTGCTCGCGATGGAGCTCGGACCGCACCACGTCAACGTGAACTGCATCGCGCCGGGGCTCGTCACCGTCGATCGCGACGTGACCCAGGTGTCCGACGAGTACGTGAAGACGCTCGTCGGCACCATTCCCTGGGGCCGCGCCGGCACGCCGGCGGACATCGCGCGCGCGGCGCTCTTCCTCGCCTCGCCCGAGGCCGATTTCATCACCGGCGACGTCATGGCGGTGGACGGCGGCAGCGGGACCGGCCGCACGTATCTTCCGTACAGCCGCACGACCTGACGCGATGCCCGTCTGGAACCTCGTCCGGCGCGGCGCGTATCACGACTCGGTGACGCTGATGCGCCTCAGCCGGGACATGGAGGCGGTGACGGGCGTCACACGCGCGGCCGCGATGATGGGCACGCCGCACAACCTGGCGCTGCTGCGTGACGCCGGGTTGCTCACCGCGGAGGGTGAGGCGGCGCGCCCGACGGATCTCGTCGTCGCGGTGGTCGCCGAGCGCGAGGACGCCGCGCGCGCCGCATGGGCGGCGGGAGAGGACGCCCTCGCGCGCGCGTCACGCGGAGGTGGCGGCGGCGGGCCGTCCATCAGCGGCGTCGTGCGCCGCCGCTCGCTGCGCCTGGCGATGGCGGCGCTGTCCGACGCGAACCTCGCGCTGATCTCCGTACCCGGCGTCTACGCCGCGGCGGAGGCGACGAAGGCGCTCGCCGCCGGGCTGCACGTGATGGTCTTCAGCGACAACGTGCCGGTCGCCGACGAAGTCCGGCTCAAGCAGCTCGCGCGCGAGCGCGGGCTCTTCGCGCTCGGGCCCGACTGCGGGACCGCGATCCTCGGCGGCGTGCCGCTCGGCTTCGCGAACGCGGTGCCGCGCGGCCGCATCGGGATCGCCGCGGCGTCGGGCACGGGGCTCCAGGCGGTGACGTGTCACCTCGCCGCGGCGGGTGAAGGCGTCTCGCACGCGATCGGGCTCGGCGGTCGCGACCTCTCCGACGACGTCGGCGGTCTGATGCTCGAGCCGGCGCTCGCGGCGCTCGCCGCCGATCCCGCGACGTCGGTGATCTGCGTCATCGGCAAGCCGCCGGGTCCGATGACCGCGAAGAAGATCGACGGCTGGCTCGCCGCGCTCGGCAAGCCCTGGATCGCGCACTTCACCGGCGGCGTCTCCACGCTGGAAGACACCGCGCACGCCGCCGTCGCGCTCGCGCGTGGCGAGCGGCATCGGCCGGTCGGCTTCACCATCCCGAACGACGACGTCGCGCGCCTGGTCACGGATGCAGCGGCGTCGTTGAGCAGTGGCCGTCGCTTCGTGCGCGGCGTGTACGCCGGCGGGACGCTCGCGCAAGAGGCGGCCGCGCTCTTGCCCGGCGGTCACCGCGTGGTGGACCTCGGCGACGACGCGTACACCGTCGGGCGCCCGCATCCGATGATCGACGGCACGATCCGCCGGGAGTGGATCGTCAAGGACGCCGCCGATCCGACGACCGCCGTGATCCTGCTCGACGTCGTGCTCGGCTACGGCGCACATCCCGATCCCGCCGGTGAGCTGCTTGCCGCCATCGAGCGGGCGCGCCGTGAAGGCGTCGCCGTCGTGGCGAGCGTGTGCGGCACCGACGGCGATCCCCAAGGGCTCGCACGCCAGACAACGACCCTCGCGCGGGCGGGCGTCATCGTCATGCCGTCGAACGCGCAGGCCGCACGGCTCGCGGCGCTGATCGCCGCGCGCGCCTCGGAGGCCCGCGGATGAGCCAGCGCATCGAGATTCCCGCGACGACCGCGCGTGCCGTCACGCTGCGCGCGGGGCAGCGAATGCGCATCGTCAACGTGCAGGGCAAGCAGGTGGCGGATTTCGTCGCGTTCAACGCGGCGGATCTCGACGAGTCGCTCAGCACGCTGCACACGCTCGTCTCGCTCCAGCGGCTGTTCCCGACCACGGGCGACCGGCTCCGCACGAACCGGCGGCGGCCGATGGTCGAGATCACGCGCGACGACACGGGCCGGCACGACATGCTCATCTCCGCGTGCGACCCGTGGCGCTACGAGCTGGACTTCGGCGTCACCGGCCACCGCAACTGCTCCGACAACTTCCTCGAAGTCCTCGCGCCGTGGGCGCGCGCGCGGCACCAGCTGCCGCAACCCGTGAACTTCTTCCAGCACATGCGCTACGTCGACGGCCGGGCCGAGTGGCTGGAGTCGCTCGCGAAGCCGGGCGACGTCGTCGAGCTGCGCGCGCTGATCGACCTCGTCGCGGCGGTCAGCGCGTGCCCGATGGACCTGAATCCGATCAGCGGGTTTCGCGTGAGCGACCTCGCGCTGGAGCTCGAATGAGCGCGCTGCCGAACCCGCCGCGCGTCGTGAACGTCGGCCTCGATCTCTTCGCCGACGCGCTGGCGCAGCTTCGCGTCCCTGTGGTCGGCGTGGACTGGCGCCCGCCCGCGGGCGGTGACGCGACGCTCGCCGCGCTCCTCGCGCGCCTGGAGACGCGACGCGCGGAGATCGACGCCGCCAACCAGCGCGCGTTCGACATCCTCGTCAACGGCGAGCCGGTGCTGCTCGACTGCCGGCCGGCGCGCGAGGCGATGGAGCTGCCGGACCGGCTCGTCCTCCACTCGGGGCCGCCGATCGCGTGGGAGCGCGTGTCGCCGCCGGTGCGCGCGGCGATCCTCTGCGCGATCCGCTACGAGGGCTGGGCCGCCAACGACGATGCGGCCGCCGAACTGATCGTCCGCGGCGACGTGCGGCTCGAGCCCTGCCACCACCGGCGCGCCGTCGGGCCGATGGCGGGCGTGCTCACCGCGTCGATGCCGGTCTTCGTCGTCGAGAACCGCGCGCACGGCAACCGCGCGCACGTGACGATCAACGAAGGGCTCGGCAAGGTGCTGCGCTACGGCGCGAACGACGCGTCGGTCATCGCGCGTCTCACCTGGCTCGCGCAGGAAGCCGGACCGCTGTTCGGCGCCGCGCTGCGCGCGAGCCAGGGCATCGAGCTGCGCCCGTTGATGGCGCAGGCGCTCCGGATGGGCGACGAGATGCACCAGCGCAACGTCGGGGCCTCGTCGCTGTTCGTCCGCGCCCTGATGCCGCACGTGGCGCGCGTCGCCGACCGGCATCACGCCGCCGCGCGCCTCGCCGAGTTCCTCGCCGGCCACGACCAGTTCTTCCTGAACCTTGCGATGGCGGCGGGGAAATCGATGGTCGATCCGGCGGGCGGCGTGCCGGGCTCCACGCTCGTGACCACGATGGCGCGCAACGGCACGGACTTCGGCATCCGCGTGTCGCACTTCGGGGAGCGGTGGTTCGTCGCACCCGTCGAGATGCCGGTCGGCCTCTACTTCCCCGGCTACGGCCCGGACGACGCGAATCCCGACATGGGGGACAGCGCGATCGTCGAGACGATCGGGCTCGGCGGCGGCGCGATGGCCGCCTCCCCCGCCGTCGCGCGCTTCCTCGGCGCCGGCGGCGTTGCCGAGGCGCTCGCCACGACCGACGCGATGCGCGAGATCTGCCACGCCGAGCACCCGCACTTCCGCATCGCCAGCCTGGACGAGCGTGGCGCGCCCGCGGGGATCGACGTGCTGCGCGTGGTGGAGACCGGCATCGCGCCGATCATCAACACCGGCATCGCGAGCAAGGTCGCCGGCGTGGGCCAGGTCGGCGCCGGCGTGGTGCGTGCGCCGCTCGGCTGCTTCACCGCCGCGCTCGAAGCGCTCGCCGGCTGATGCGACTCGACGAGCATCGCATCGTGGTCGCGCTCGGAGGCAACGCGATCCTGAGATCCAAGCAGCTCAACAGCTACACGGAGCAGTACGACAACATCCGCCGCACGTGCGAGCAGATCGTGCAGCTCATCGCCGAGGGCTACCAGCCCGTGCTCACGCACGGCAACGGCCCCCAGGTCGGCACCCTGCTCATCCAGAACGAGGCCGCGTCGCATCTCGTGCCCGCGGTGCCGCTCGACGTGTGCGGCGCCGAGACCCAGGGCCAGATCGGCTACATGATCCAGCAGGCGCTGAAGAACGCCCTGCGGGCGCGCGGCCTCGCGCGGCCGGTCGCGAGCATCGTCACGCAGGTGCTCGTCGACGCGGACGATCCGGCGTTCGCGACGCCCGTGAAGCCGATCGGCCCGTTCCTGCCGCGCGCCGTGGCCGAGCAGCGGATGCGCGACAAGCGCGAGGTGTGGACGGAAGTCGACGCGCGCGGCTGGCGCAAGCTCGTCCCGTCGCCGCAGCCGCTCGGCATCGTGGAAGTCGACGTCGTCCACGCGCTGCTCGACGTCGGCGCGGTCGTGATCGCGTGCGGAGGCGGCGGCGTGCCGGTGCTGCGCCGCCCGGACGGGCGGTTCGAGGGCGTGGAGGCCGTCGTCGACAAGGACTCGGCGGCGGCGCGTCTGGCGCTCGAGGTTCGCGCGGCCGCGCTGCTGATCCTCACCGACGTGCCCGGCGTCGCCGTCGACTTCGGCAAGCCCACGCAGCAGTTTCTCCGCCGGGTGACGCTCTCCGAGCTCGAAGGCCTGCTCGTCCGCGAGCCGTTCTCCGCCGGCAGCATGGGGCCCAAGGTCCGCGCGGCGTATCGCTTCGTCCACGACGGCGGCGGCCAGGCGACGATCTGCGCGCTCGAGGACGCGCTCGAGGGCGTGCGCGGCCGCGCCGGCACGCTCGTCGTCCCCAACGACGCGATGCAGCTCTCCTTCCAGATGTGATCACGGTGCAGGCCGAGCCGTACGAGTTCGTCTGCGATCCCCCCGGGACCGCACTGCTCGTGATCGACATGCAGCGCGACTTCCTCGAGCGCGGCGGGTTCGGCGAGATGCTCGGGAACAATGTCGCGCTCCTCCGGCACGCCGTGGCGCCCACGCGCAAGGTCCTCGACGCGTTCCGCGCGCGCGGCCTCAAGGTCATCCACACGCGCGAAGGCCATACCGCCGATCTCAGCGACTGCCCGCCGTCGAAGCGGCGGCGCGGGCGGCTGGCGAAGGGCATCGGCGACCGCGGCCCGATGGGACGGATCCTCGTGCGCGGCGAGCCCGGCCACCGCATCATCGACCAGCTCCGCCCGACCTCGGAGGAGCTCGTCATCGACAAGCCGGGGAAAGGCGCGTTCTACGCGACGGAGCTCGAGGCGCGGCTGCGCGGCCTCGCCGTGCAGAGCCTCGTGGTGACGGGCGTGACGACGGAGGTCTGCGTGCAGACGACCGTGCGCGAGGCGAACGATCGCGGCTTCGAGTGCCTGGTCCTCGAGGACTGCGTCGCCTCGTACTTCCCCGAGCTCCACGCCGCCGCCCTCGCCATGGTGAAAGCCCAGGGCGGCATCTTCGGCTGGGTCGCGAAGAGCGAGCGGCTCCTGCGCGCGCTCGACGGGGTGTCTATCGTGGCTGGCCCACGACGCCCTCGACCAGCCTAGCCAGCAGCCGGTCGTCCCGCCTTTGACGAGCTTTTGACGATGGCTTTGACGAAATCTTGCGCCCTCCTCGGTACTCGTGTCGCGTCGCGAGGAACGAACGCCGGCCCCCCGGGGCGGACCGGCCAAGGCAGAGGAGGAGACGGCGATGCGGAACATGACGGAGATCGGACGGCTCGTGATCGTGGCTCTCGTGGCGTTCCTGGTCGCGCTCGGCGGCGCGGCGCCGGTGGCGCACGCCGATGACGACGACGACCACAAGAAGCATCTCGTCATCGGCAGCATTCACGTCGACGCCGGCGCGCACCAGATCGTCATCAACGGCGTGAACCTCACGCGCAGGCAGCGGACGACCCAGGTCGTGCTCGCGGGGTCCCCGCTTGGTGTCGTGAGCGCCCACCCCACGCAGGTCGCCGCCAGCCTGCCGATCGACATCCAGCCGGGCGACTACCGCCTGATGGTGTCGACGGGCAACGGCGACTCCCGGACGGACTTCTGGGACCTCACGATCGGCGGCGCCGGCCTCCAGGGTCCGCCCGGCCCCGCCGGTCAGAACGGGAAGGACGGCGCGCCGGGGTTGAACGGCCAGAACGGCATGGACGGTGCCGCCGTTGCGGCGGTGCGAAGGCAGGCGTGGCGGGCGACGACGTTCAGCGATGCCGCCAGCGTACGGGCCCGGCTCGCCGTGACGAACGCGCGCGCAGGGCTGCTCGCGCTCTACACCGGAGGCACGCTCGCGCACGAGGCCCGCCTCGTGCTCGAGCCGCTCATCGGACCGGTCGGCGGGAACGTCGGCACCGCGGCGACGAGCGCCCATCGCGTCATGGACCTCGGCGCCGACGAGTTCACGCGAGGGCGTCCGCATCCGATGATCGATCCGTCCGCGCGCGACGGCCTCGTCCGCGAGGCCGGCCGGACGGCCGGGGTCGGAGTGCTGCTGCTCGACCTCGTGCTCGGACGGGCGGCGCATCCCGATCCGGCGCGCTCACTCGCCGCGGCGATCGGCGACGCGCGCCGCGAGGCCGAGCGTGACGGCCGCGCGCTGCGCGTGGTGGCGTCGGTCGTCGGGACGGATGCCGACCCGCAGGACCGCGCGGCGCAGATCGACGCGCTGAAGCACGCGGGAGTGGAGGTGCTCCCGTCGAACACGCAGGCGGCACGGTTCGCGGCGCTCGCGCTCGATCCGACGCTGGCGCCGAAGATCCTCGGAGACACGTGATGGCGTTGACGAGCTTGCTCGGCCGGCCGTTGAACGTGGTCAACGTCGGTCTCGAGCTGTTCGCGGAGGAGCTCGAGCGCGAGGGCGTCACGGTCGTCCACGTGGACTGGCGCCCGCCGGCCGGCGCGCCCGACATCGCCGCGCAGCTCGCTCGCCTCGACGAATGACGGTGAAGGCGATCGGCTGGCGGGCGCACGCGGCGCTCACGGCGAGCGGCGGGCGCGCGGACGTGATCGCGCGGCTCTCCACCTCGGTCTATGCGATGGCCGCCGGCGAGCTGATCTGGGTCGGCCCGCCGGGCACGCCGCTGCACCCGCGCGGCGTGGCGCTCTCGGCGCCGCCGGTCGCGGGCGCCGAGCCGTCGATCGATGTCATCGTCGCGAGCGCCACGCCGTGGCGCCCTCCTGCCCTCGCGGCGCTCCGTGACGGCCGCGACGTCGCGCGGAGGCTCAAGGAGGCGATCGGGAGCCTCGGCGAGCCGCGCGGCCTCGCTCGCCTCGCGCTGCCGCGCGCCGGCGACGATCTCGTCACGTCGCGCGCGCGTGGTCACGCGCACGCGTTGGCGCAGGCAGCCGCCACGGACGACGCCGCGGCCTTCGCGGTCGCGGCGCACTCACTGCTCGGGCTCGGCCCCGGGCTCACGCCGTCGGGCGACGACTACGTCGGTGGTGCGCTCTTCGCGCGGTGTCTGGTGACCGCAACGGATCCCGCCGCGTGGAAGACTGCCGCCGCGCGGATCGTCGCGGATGCCGCCACGCTGACCCATCCGATCAGCGCCCGGCTCCTGGAGGATCTCGCGGGCGGCGAAGGGTGGGAACCACTGCACGCCCTCGCGCTCGCCCTCGTCGATGCGAATCGCGAAGACACGGTCCGCGCCGCGCGTGACCTGACGTCGCTAGGTCATACGTCGGGGTGGGATATGCTTGCGGGCTTCTTGATCGGCCTCCGAGGGCCGGCGTTCTAAGTTTCCTCGTCCTCGTCGAGCCGGTGCCCATCACCGCGCGCGCCGCCGCGGTGGCGTCGCTCGTGCTCTGGATCGGCGTGATCGCCGCCGGCCGCCTCCTCGCGTACCTTTGACCATGGGGCCCGACAGCTGAGGACCCAAACCCCGGGCCGCGCTTTGTGCGCGGCGCGTTGGCGGGCGTAGGATGGAAGGGATGTCCTCACCCAAGACGCTCGCAATCCTGGTCGGCGGCGGACCGGCGCCGGGGATCAACGCGGTCATCGCGGCGGCCACGATCGAAGCGCGCAACCACGGGTTACGCGTGCTCGGCTGCTACGACGGCTTCAAGTGGCTCGTCCAGGGCGACACGTCGCACGTCACCGAGCTCGACATCGGCGAGCTGTCGCGGATCCACTTCGAGGGCGGCTCGATCCTCCGGACCTCGCGCACGAACCCGACGAAGACCCAGGACGGCATCCGGTACGTGGCGGAGACGCTCTAGCGCCTCGGGGTCGATCATCTGATCACCATCGGCGGCGACGACACCTGCTTCAGCGCGTCGCGCCTCGCGCGCTCCATGCCCGGCCTCACGGTCGCGCACGTGCCCAAGACGATCGACAACGATCTCCCTCTGCCCGGCGACGTCATGACGTTCGGCTTCACGACGGCGGTGAACCTCGGCAAGGAGCTCGTGCGCAACCTGATGAACGACGCCGCGACGACCGAGCGGTGGTTCTTCGTCACCGTGATGGGGCGCCACGCGGGGCACCTGGCGCTCGGCGTCGGCGGCGCCGCCGCGGCCACGCTCACCGTCGTCGCCGAAGAGTTCCCCGAGGGCCAGGTCAGCCTCGATCGCGTGGCCGACATCCTCGAAGGCGCGATCATCAAGCGCCGCTCGCACGGCCGCGAGCACGGCGTGGCGTTGCTCGCCGAGGGCATCGCCGAGAAGCTCGACCCGGGCACGCTCGGTGACGTCGAGCGCGACGCCTACGGCAACGTCCGCCTCGCGGAGCTCGACCTCGGGCGCCTCGTGAAGGATTGCGTGGCGCGCAACCTGCGCGCGCGGGGCCTCGACGTGACGATCGTGGCGAAGGACCTCGGCTACGAGCTGCGCTGCGCGCCGCCCGGCGCGACCGACATCCAGTACTGCCGCAGCCTCGGCTACTGGGCCACGCGCTTCCTGCTCGACGGCGGCACCAACGCGATGGTGACGATCCAGGCGGGCCGGCTCGTCCCGATTCCGTTCGGGCTGATGCTGGACCCGAAGACCGGCAAGATCCGCGTGCGCTACGTCGACATGGAGTCCGAGGCGTACCAGACCCTCAACGCGTACATGATCCGCCTCAAGCCCGAAGACTTCGACAACCCGGACACGGTCACCGCGCTCGCGAAGGCGGGCAACCTCACCGAGACGGAGCTCCGCAGCCGGTTCGGGCCGCTCGTCGGTCGCTAGTGGCCGCGCACGATCCGCATCCCGTCGGGGATCTCGGGGCGTCGCTTGCTTCCGTCGCCGTCTCGCTGCGCGACGACGTGCCGCGGGACCGCGTGCTCGCCGCGCTGTCCGACGTGCTCCAGCCCGTGCTCCCGCACGATCGGCTCGTCGTCGACGCGCTCGACGAGAACGGCCGCACGTTCCGCGTGTTCGCGGAGCACGTCGTGCGTGGCCCCGTGTGCACGAGGACCACTACACGACCGACGTCGAGCGCGAGGCGCGCTACACGGTCTCGGAGTGGGCCCTCCTTGACCCCCGGCGCCTACACCGAGGGGCACGTGACGCTCGGCCGTCACGTCGCGGACCACATCGCGCCCGCCGTCGACAACGCGGTGCTGCGCCCGCGCGAGCGGCGCCGGCGCGAGCGCATGACGGCGCTCGAGCGGCTGCCCGTGGTGCCGGGCTCCACGCTCAACGTGAAGGAAGTCTTCGAGCGCGTGGCCGAGACCGTGCGGCCGGCGATGGACTTCGACGTGATGGGCGTGGGCATCGTGACGCCGAGCGGCGCGACATCGACGTCATCGCCGAGGTCAATCCCGAGGATCAGGCGCACGTGCCGACGCCCCGCGGATGCCGCTCGACAGCTTCTCGATGGCGGCGCGCGTGCTGCGCGGCGAGGCCGTGATCACCCACGACGCGACGACCGAGCCCGATCCCTCGCTCCCCGGCGACCACCTCATCATCGAGGGCGGCGGGCGCTCGGTGATGGCGCTGCCGCTGAGGTTCGGGGAGCGCGTCGGCGGCGGCCTCTACTTCGGCAAGCAGCGTCCGAACTGGTTCGATGCGTCGGACGCCGGCGCGATCGCCGCGCAAGTCGTGCTCGCGATCCAGCACCAGCGGCTCGGTGAGGAGCGCGGGCGCGCGCGCCGCCTGGAAGAGCGCCTGGAGTCGCTGCGCACGGAGCTCGGCGAGCGCTACGGCTTCGACCGCATCGTCGGCCGCGCGCCGGCGCTGCGTCAGGAGCTGCAGCGCGCGGCGAAGGTGGCGACGACGGACACCACCGTGCTGCTCACGGGCGAGAGCGGCACGGGCAAGGAGCTGGTCGCGCACGCGATCCATCACGGCAGCACGCGGTCGAACGGACCGTTCGTCGCCGTGAACTGCGCCGCGCTGCCCGACACGCTGCTCGAGTCCGAGCTCTTCGGGCACGAGGAGGGCGCGTTCACCGGCGCCGATCGCCAGCGGCCGGGCCGCTTCGAGCAGGCGCAGGGCGGCACGCTGTTCCTCGACGAGATGGGCGAGCTGTCGGCCGCGGTCCAGGCGAAGTTCCTGCGCGTCCTGCAGGAGCGCGAGTTCCAGCGCGTCGGCGGCACGGCGACGATTCGCGCCGACGTCCGGGTCATCGCCGCCACCAATCGGGATCTCGAACGTGAAGTCGACACGGGCCGGTTCCGCGAGGACCTCTTCTATCGCCTGAACGTGTTCGCCGTGCATCTGCCGCCGCTGCGCGAGCGCGGTGACGACGTCCTCCTGCTCGCCGACCACGTCGTGCGCGAGATCGGCAGCCGCATGGGCAAGGGCGAGCCGGGCTTGAGCCGCGACGCGCGCGACGTCCTGCTCTCTCACTCGTGGCCGGGCAACATCCGCGAGCTGTCGAACGCGATCGAGCGCGCCTTGATCGTGTCGGACGGTGGGTTGATCACGGCGGCGCAGCTCGCGATCGCGGCCCCCCGCGGGGGGCGTGGCGGCGCCTCGTCCCCCGCCGTGGCGGAGACCACACCCGCGCGGACCGAATCAGGTGACGGGCATCAGTCGCTCGCAGACTGGGAGCGGCAGATGGTCACCGACGCGCTCAGGACAGCGAAGGGGACCCGTTCGCGCGCCGCCGCGATCCTCGGCCTCAGCCGTTCGCAGCTCTACACCCGCCTGAAGCGCTTCAACCTCGAGTAGCGTCGCCCCCGTTGCGGCGCCCCCGGATCAGTGCCCTGATCTGGGCGGCCAGACGTCGAATCTCCTCGCTGAGCGCACGGAGGGCCTGCTGGGTCTCGACGCGCGCGTCCTCGAGGGTCTGTCGGGTTCCGCGGTGTTCCTCGGCCATTGCGCGGAGGATCTCGTGGGTTTCGCCGAGGATCTGGTGTGTCTCGAGGTGCTGCCGCCGGATGAGCGTGTCCAGCTCCATGTGACGTTGCTGCGCAAGGACGTCGAGCTCGATGAGGCGGGTCTCCTGGATGCGGTTGCCCTCGCGAAGCAGCCGCACCATTTCTTCAGCCGTCTCCCGGCCCGGCAAGCCGCGGAACCCTGAGATCAACGTGCTCTTCAGGTCGGCGAAGCCGACCTGCATATCCCGGTGCAGCGTCTCGAGCGTTACAGGTTCTCGCGTGTCATCCGGCATGACTTGAGCGCACCGTACCACGCAGCCTCGCCATCGTCAGCGCCTCGGTTTGGATACACCTCCTACGACGCCCTCCGACAGCCGGCTGTCGATTTTCGTGCACGTTGTCTATTTCCGCGCAGCCGCACTGTGCGCCGATGGACAGCGGCGGCGGACGCAGACGTGTCGGCCCCGCGTTCACGCGTACTTACGGTGCGGCATGGCCCTTGCCACCGATGACCCTCGGTCGTCATCAGAAGGGGAATTGGGGTCCTCAGTTGTGGGGCCCCAATGTTCAAGGAGAAACGATGAGTCAGCGAGGAGTCGAACGGGTACTCGGGCGGCTGGTGACGGACGAGACGTTTCGCGGCCAGTTCTTCCAGGACGCGTGGATCGCATTCGTCCCGTACGCGCCCGATCTGACGTCCGAAGAACTGGACGCGCTCCGCAGGGTGCCCCGCTCGGCCCTGGAAGCGCTGTGCACCGCGCTGGACGACCGGATCTGCCGCCTGAACGTAGCGGCGGCCCACCGCGAGGGAGTGATCGAATGAACGCGGCGAGAGTGCGATCCATCCTGTTCGCGGTGACGCTCGGCAGTCTGGCGGTCACGGAGATCGCCTGCGACCGCTCGGAAGCGACCAAGCCGCGCGCGAGTGAGGCGCCCGCCGCGCCGATCGTGGTGACGCTGGTGAGCGCCGAGCAGCGCGCGCTGCCCGGCGGCGTCGACGTGACCGGCACGCTGATGGCCGACGCGCAGACCGAGGTCGCCGCCGAGAACGCCGGGCGCGTGCTGGCGGTGCTCGTCGAGCGCGGCAGCGTCGTGCGTGCGGGCACGGTACTCGCCAGGCTCGACGGCGAGGACGCGAAGAACCAGCTCCTCGAAGCCGAGGCGACCGAAGGCCAGACGATGGCCAAGCTCGGGCTCACGAACGGGACTCCGTTCGACCCGCGCAGACGCCCGACGCGCGCCGGGCCCGCGCCGCGATGGAGCGCGCGGAAGCGGACCACGAGCGGTACGCCAAGCTCGTGGCCGGCGGGATGGTCTCGCGCTCGGAGTACGAGCTGCGGCGCGCCGATGCGCTCACCGCGCGCGCCCAGTACGACGCGGAGATCAACACGGCGCGCCAGCTCTACCAGACGCTGCAGGCCCAGCGCGCCCGCGTGAGCATGGCGCGCAAGGCCGCGCACGACGCCGAGGTCCGCGCGCCGTGGGACGGGCTGATCGCGGAGAAGCACGTGCAGCCCGGCCAGTACGTGCAGCGCGGCGCGCGCATCGCGACCCTCGTGCGCGTCGACCCGCTGCGCGTGGAGCTCGCGGTGCCGGAGACCGGCGTCGCCGCCATCCGTCGCGGCCAGAAGGTCGCGTTCCGCGTGCAGGCGTATCCGGACCGGCCCTTCGAGGGCAGCATCGCGTACGTGGGGCCGTCGCTCCGCACGGACAGCCGCGCGCTGGTCGTCGAAGCTTTGGTCCCGAACCGCGACGGGCGCCTCGCGCCCGGCCTCTTCGCGACCGCGCGCATCGAGCTGCCGTCGGTGCGGCCCAGCGTGCTGGTGCCCGCGGCCGCGGTGCGGACCGAAGCGGGCGTGTCGACGGCGTTCGTCGTCAAGAACGAGCGCGCCGAGCTGCGCCTGGTCCAGCTGGGCCGTGAGCTGCCCGGGGGGTTCGTCGAGATCGAGCGCGGCATCGTGGCCGGTGAGAAGGTCGTCGCGAAGCCGGTCCCGCAGCTCGGCGACGGCGTGTTCGTCACGACTCAGGGGAGCTGAGCCATGCAATGGCTCGCGGAGCTGTCGGTCCGGCGCCCGGTGTTCGGCAGCGTGATCGTGCTGTCGCTCGTGGTCGTCGGGGCGTTCTCGTACTTCCGCCTCGGCGTCGACCTGTCCCCGAAAGCGGACTTCCCGAGCGTGTCGGTCACCACGCGGCAGACCGGCGCGGCGCCGGAGGAGATCGAGATCGACATCACCGACAAGATCGAGCGCGCGGTGAACACGATCTCGGGCATCGACGGGCTGCGCTCCGTGTCGACGGAGGGCGTGTCGCAGGTGTTCATCCAGTTCAAGCTGGAGAAGGACATCGACGTCGCGCAGCAGGAGGTGCAGGCGAAGGTCAACCAGATCCTGCCCGACCTGCCGAGAGACATCGACCAGCCGGTCATCGACAAGGTCGATCCCGACTCGGCGCCCGTGCTCTACGTGGCGGTGTCCGCGAACCGGCCGATCCGCGAGATCAGCGAGTTCGCCGACAAGACCGTGCGGCGCGAGCTCGAAGGCCTGTCCGGCGTGGGCGACGTGCGGATCGTGGGCGGGCGGCCGCGCCAGATCAACATCCAGCTCGATCCCTCGCCCCTGCGCGCCTACAACCTCACCGCCGCGGAAGTGGCGCGGGCCGTCGAGAAGCAGAACCTCCAGCTCCCGGGCGGCAGCATCGCCCAGGGCCCGCGCGAGCTCACCGTGCGGATGAAAGGCCGCGTGCCGGCGGTGAGGGACTTCGAGGACATCGTGGTCGCGGCCAAGGGCGGCGTCCACATTCGCCTGCGCGAGGTGGCCGTGGTCGAGGACGGCACCGAAGAGGTGGAGACGGCGGCGAACGTCGACGGCAAGTCAGCGGTCGTGCTCGCGATCCGCCGGCAGTCCGGCACCAACACGGTCGCGGTCGTGAACGCGCTCCGCGCGCGGCTCACGGAGATGCATCCACGGCTGCCCGCCGGCTACACGCTCGAGGTCATCCGCGACTACTCCGAGCACATCAAGGCGGCGGTCGCGCGCGTGCAGGAGCACCTGCTCGTCGGCGCCGGCCTCGCCGCGCTCGTCGTGCTGGCGTTCCTCCGGAACTGGCGCTCGACGGTGATCGCCGCGATCGCGATCCCGGCGTCGATCATCAGCACGTTCGCGCTCATGTGGGCGATGGGCTTCACGCTCAACATCCTCACGCTGGTGGCGCTCACGCTCGCGGTCGGCATCGTCATCGACGACGCCATCGTCGTGCTCGAGAACATCTACCGGAAGATGGAGGAGGAAGGGCTCGGGCCCTTCGAGGCGACCATCGAGGGCACGCGCGAGATCGGGCTCGCCGTCCTGGCCACCACGCTGTCACTGGTCGTCGTGTTCCTGCCCGTGGCGTTCATGGGCGGCATCGTCGGCCAGTTCATGTACTCGTTCGGCCTCACGATGGCGTTCTCGATCCTCGTGTCGCTGCTGGTCGCCTTCACGCTGACGCCGATGATGGCGAGCCGCTGGCTCTCGATCGACCGCCACGCGAAGCACACGTCCAAGGACTCGCCGTGGTTCGGGCCGCTCGAGCGCGGCTACGACCGGCACCTCGGCTGGTCGATGCGGCACCGGTGGGTGATCGTGCTCGCGTGCGTGATCTCGCTCGTGTCGACCGTGCCGCTCTTCAAGCTGGCGGGCAAGGACTTCCTGCCGAAGAACGACGAGTCGCAGTTTGCGGTGTCGATGCGCGCGCCCGAGGGCACCACGGTGGAGCAGACGGAGCTGATCGCCTCGCGCGTGGCCGGGAGATCAAGAAGATCGCCGGCGTGAGCTCCACGGTCGTGCTGGTGGGCGACGACGAGCGGCGCACGGCGAACCTGGCGAACATCTTCGTGAAGCTGATCCCGGTGGACGACCGGAAGGCGAGCCAGTTCGAGATCATGAACGCGATCCGGCAGGACGTGCTGCCGAAGTTCACGGGCGAGCAGCTGCGCGTGAGCGTGTCACCGGTGGGCGCGATCAGCGGCGGCGGCCTCCAGAACAAGGAGGTCGCCTACTACGTCAGCGGGCCCGACCTCAAGAAGCTGGCGGAGTACTCGCAGCGGCTGACGGCGGCGCTCGCCCGCACCGAAGGCGTCGTCGACATCGACACGAGCCTCGTGCTCGGCAAGCCGGAGATGTCCGTGCACCTCGACCGCGCCAAGGCCGCGGAACTGGGCATCCAGGTGGCGGACGTCGCCACGACGCTCGAGATGATGGTGGGCGGCAAGAAGATCTCGAACTGCAACGAGGGCGGCGAGCAGTACGAGGTGCACGCGCGCGCCCTGCCCTCCTGGCGCACGGACGCCGACGGGCTCCGGCAGATCGCGGTGCCGTCGGCGCGTCTGGGCGCGGTGAGTCTCGACAACGTCGCGCACTTCTCCGAGACGGCGGGGCCGTCGCAGGTCGACCGCTTCGGCCGGCGGCGCCAGGTGACGGTGACGGCCAACATGCTCCCGGGCCACGCGCAGGGCACCGCGCTGGAGGCGATCCAGAAGGAAGTGCGGGCGCTCAACCTCGACCCGGCGTACTCCCACGGCACGCTGGGGACATCGAAGGAGATGGGCCAGGCGGCGACGAACTTCCTGCTGGCCTTCCTCCTGTCGATCGTCTTCATGTACCTGATCCTGGCGGCGCAGTTCGAGTCGTGGCTGCACCCGGTGGCGATCCTGCTCGCGCTGCCGCTCACCGTGCCGTTCGCGCTGCTGGCCATCATCATGTTCGGCCAGTCGCTCAACATCTACACGGCGCTCGGCCTGCTCGTGCTGTTCGGCGTGGTGAAGGAGAACGCCATCCTGCAGATCGACCACACGAACGCGCTGCGCGCGCAGGGTGTCCCACACCTGGACGCGATCATGCAGGCCAACCGGGACCGGCTGCGGCCGATCCTCATGACGACCCTCGCGTTCGTCGCGGGCATGGTGCCGATGCTGGTGGCGAGCGGTGTGGGCTCGGGCGACAACCGCGCGATCGGCGCGGTCATCTTCGGCGGCCAGTTCCTGTCGCTACTCCCTGTTCGACGATCTCCACGGCGCGCTCTCGCCGCGCGCGTGGCTCGCTCACGTCACTCGACTCTTCCGCCGCGCGCCCACCCCGGCGCGCGCGGAATCTTAGGCGTTCAGAAGTATCCGGGGTCGCCGGGCATGAGAATCCGGCGCTTGCCGTCCTGCATGATCACGCGGGGGCGGATGGTGGGGACCTCGCGGTCCTTGAGCGTGTCGAGCGCCTCCTTCGCCGAGCCGGCGTCGACGAGCGTCAGGTTCTGGACCGTGGGATTGCGCAGCGAGATCTCGCCGCGCTTGAACGCGTCGATCGCCCCGCGCGGTGAGAGCCAGCGCATGTCGATGACCTCGCGCGGGTCAGCGACCGGCGTCTGGCCCTCGGGCATCGGCGCGGCGAAGAAGCGCGTGTCGTAGCGGTAGGGCGACTCCTCCGGGGTGATCCAGTGCGCGAAGTACGCGAGGCGATCGGTGGCGAGCTTCAGGTGCTGGCCCTTCACCATCGTCCAGAACGCCTTGTTGTCCGCGTTGCACGCCTGCTGGTACTCCGCGAGGCGGGCGGGGTCCAGCCGCGCCCACGCCCCGGACGCGTCGTACGCGAGCAGCACGCCCACTTCCTCGAATGTCTCGCGGATCGCGCCGATCCAGTTGCCGAGCGCGGTCTTCGGATCGCCGGCGAGGCCGATGCGTGCCGCCACGCGTGCGGGATCGAGCCCCGCGCACCACGCGGCGGCGTCGTCGGGGTTGTCGTCCAGCTCGACCTTCCCGCCGGGGAACACGTAGTCGCCGCCGGCGAACTTGCTCGCGCGGTGACGCTGCATCAGGAGCACTTCGACGCCGGGCTTCGTATCGCGAAGGAGAACGAGCGTCGCGGCCGGCAACGGGGTCACAGGTTTGACGGACACGCGCCGAGTGTGACACGATCGGCGCGAATATTGAAGGAGGCCGACGCCGACATGGGAGCCGAAGCGAATCTCGAGGCGAAGAACATCACGCTGCCGACGCCGAACGCGCCGATGGCGAACTACGTCACCTCCGTTCGCACCGGCAACCTGCTCTATCTCGCCGGCCACGGCCCCTCGCGCGAGCCGAAAGGTCCCACGAAGGGCAAGCTCGGCCGCGACCTCACCGTCGAGCAGGGCTATCAGTCGGCGCGCGACGTCGGCATCGCACTGCTCGCCACCACGCGCGCCGCGCTCGGCAGCCTCGACAAGGTCACGCGCGTGGTGAAGGTGCTCGGCATGGTCAACTGCACCGAGGACTTCCCCGATCCGCCGAAGGTCATCAACGGCTTCTCGGACCTGATGGTCGAGGTCTTCGGCGAAGCGGTCGGCAAGCACGCGCGCTCGGCGGTGGGCATGGCCTCCCTGCCCAACAACATTCCGGTCGAGATCGAGATGATCCTGGAAGTGGAGGAGCGATGAACGCCCTGCTCGATCTCGCGATCACCGCCATCTCGCTCATCTTCCTGACGATCCTGCTGACGATCGCCGGCGTGGCGATCCCGGGCCTGTTCATGGCCGCGGCCGCGCCGTGGCTCGACTGGATCATCCCCGCCCGGAAGAAGAAGGACGCCGCGTAACTCACACTCGCGGAGGGCCCGGATTCACTCCGGGGCCGGAGCGTAGGGGGCGTGGGGGGCGCCCGGAGCCCCCCAAACCTCGTTGTCGAGCACGTCGCGCACCGCGCGCGCGAGGCCGACGGGACTGAAGGGCTTCTGCAGGAATCCGGCGCCCGGCACGGCGCCGCCGCGGATCATCGACACTTCGGTGTATCCGGACATGTACAGCACGCGCACGCCGCGCTCGCGCGTGAGACGCGCGGCCAGCTCGCTGCCGTTCATGCGCGGCATCACGACGTCGGTGAGGAGCAGGTCGATCCGGTCCCGATAGTCGGCGATCACCTCGAGCGCTTCCGTGCCGTCACTCGCCTCGAGGACGTGGTCGCCGTACTCCTCGAGGACCTCGCGCGTGAGCTCGCGGAGGTCGGGCTCGTCCTCGCAGAGCAGAACCGTCTCGCTGCCGCCGCGCGGGAGAGCCTGCGCGGTGTCCGCTTCCTGCACGCTCTCGTCCACCGCCGGCAGGTAGATCTTGAACGTCGAGCCGCGCCCGAGCTCGCTGTAGACCCAGATCGTTCCGCCGCTCTGCTGGACGATGCCGTACACGGTCGACAGGCCGAGGCCCGTCCCCCGCCCGATCTCCTTGGTGGTGAAGAACGGCTCGAAGATCCGCTCGCGGACCGACGGCTCCATGCCGACGCCGGTGTCCGTCACGGCGAGCATGACGTGGTGCCCCGGCCGGACACCCGCGTGCAGCCGCGCGTGCTCGGCGTCGAGCACGACGTCGCCGGTCTCGATCGTGAGACGCCCGCCGCCCGGCATCGCGTCGCGCGCGTTCACCGCGAGGTTCAAGATCACCTGCTCGATCTGGCCCGGGTCCGCGTTCACGCGGCCGAGGCCGGGCCGCGCGACGATCACCAGCTCGACGTCCTCGCCGATCACGCGGCGGAGCATGCGCCCCATGTTCGCGACGACGGCGTTGAGATCGAGCACCTTCGGCTGCAGCACCTGCTTGCGGCTGAACGCCAGGAGCTGGCGCGTGAGACTCGCGGCGCGGTCCGCCGTCCGGTGGATCAGGTCGATGTCGCGGCGGACGACGTCGGTGATCTCGCGCTTGCGCAGCAGGAGCTCGCTGCGCCCGGTGATGATCGAGAGGGGGTTGTTGAAGTCGTGCGCGACGCCGCCCGCCAGCCGGCCGATCGCGTCCATCTTCTGCGACTGGCGGAGCTGCTCTTCCGCCGCCTGCAGCGCCGCTTCCGCCTGCTTGCGCTCGGTGATGTCCTGCACCACCCCGATGAAGCGGGCCGGGCGGCCCTGCGCGTCGCCCTGGATGTCCGCCCGCTCGTGCACCCAGCGGATGCTCCCGTCCGGACGCACGATGCGGTGATCGATCCGCAGCGGCTGCCCGGTCGCCACCGCGCGGTCACGCGCGGCGAGCATCGTCGTCACGTCGTCCGGATGCACGCGCAGCAGGAAGTCGTCGCGCGTGCCGCGGAAGTCGGCGGGATCGACGCCGAAGATCCGGAACACCTCGCTCGACCATTCGAGCGGCACGTCGTCGCCGACGCCCGAGGTCCAGCTCCCGATCTGGCCGACCTCCATCGCGCGCTGGAGGACCGCCTCGCTCTCGCGCAGCGCCTGCGCCGCGGCCTGGGCCGATGCGCGCGCCGCCTGCTCGTCGGCGAACAGCCGCGCGTTGTGCATCGCGATCGCGGCCTGGTCGGCGAGGCGCTGTAGCACTTCCTCGTGGTGGGCGTCGAAGACCCGCTCGGAGACGTTGCTGACGTACAGCAGGCCCTCGACGAGGCCGCCGATGACGATCGGCACCACGATCGTCGCGCGGATGTCGTCGGCGCCGCCCAGGTCGAGGGCGTCCGGACCAACGCGCGGATCGCTCCGCCGGTCGTCGCTGCGCATCGAGCGTCCCGTCACCCACGCGAGTCCGCCAAGGCCTTTGCCCCGCTCGATCGCGCCCTGCGCGTACGCCATCCCGTCGGCGAAGCGGAAGACCATCACGTCGCGCGCGGCATCGCGCAGCGCGAGGCGGCTCACGTCCGCGCCGGCCAGCGTGCGTGCCGCTTCGAGGACGCGCGGCAGCACCGTGGTCACGTCGAGCGAGGCATTGATGACCGACGCGACCTGCGCGAGCTCTTCCGCCTCCCGGCGCCGCCGGTCGGTCTCCTCGTAGAGCCGCGCGTTCTCGAGCGCACGTGCCGCCTGGTCGGCGAGTGCCTGGACGACGCGCACCTCGTCGTCGTCGTACACGCGCCCCGTGGCATCGCCGACGCTGAGCGCGCCCATCACGCGCTCGTTGACGACGAGCGGCGCCGAGAGCGCCGCCCGATACGTGGCCCCTTCGAGTCGCTCGCGCAGCTCGGGCGTGAGCCACACCCGCGGGTCCTCGAGCACGTTCGGGGTCTGCGCCGGGCGCTGCTCTCGCACGGCGACCGCCACGAGCCCGGCGCCGGCCGGGAAGCGCAGGCCGATGCGGAACGTCGGCCCGGGATTGCCGGCCACCGCCGCGACCACGAAGTCGACGCCGTCGAGACGATAGAGGACCGCCGTGCGCGCGTCGAGCAGGCTGCGCAGCGTCTCCGCGATGCGCTCGGTGATCGACTCGGCGTCGAGCGTCTCCGAGAGCAGGCGCTCGACGTCGGCGAGCGCGCGCATGCGATTCGCCCGACGCGAGGCCTCGCCGTAGAGGCGCGCGTTCTCGAGCGCGACCGCCGCCTGGTCGGCGAACGCCTGCGTGAGCCGCATGTCGTCGTCACTGAAGTGGCGTCCCGTGTGGTCGCCGACGGCCACGCAGCCGAACTCGCGGCCCTGCGCGACGAGCGGCACGGCGAGCAGCGCGCGGTAGGGGTTCTGCGCCACGGTGGCCTTGAATCCCTCGACGTATTCCAGGCGTGGATCCGTGAGCAGATCCGACGTCGCGACGGGCCGCCGCTCGCGCATCGCCAGGCCCGCGATCCCGAGATTGCTGGGGAACCGCGTGAGCCACGGGAAGTCGGCGGCGCTGGACACGGTCTCGGCGACGAAGCTGCCGTCGGGCGCGATCCGGTAGATGATCGCGGACCGCGCACTGAGGAGCCGGCAGACGCTCTCCGCCACGCGTCGCCCCACGGTCTCGGGGTCCAGCGTCTGCGAGAGCAGCCGTCCCACTTCGGCGAGTGCCTCCGCCGCGTGCCGGCGCGTTTCGCTCCGCGCGAAGATCGCGGCGTTCTGGAGCGCCGCGGCCGCGTGCGCCGCGAGGGCCTCGGCGAGCGCGGTGTCCTCGTCGGTGAACGGCGCGCGTCCGAGGATCGCGAGCACGCCGAGGAAGACGCCGTCGCCGATGACCGGCACGCTCAGGATGCTGACGAACCCGCGCGCGACGAACCAGTCGCGCGCGACGGGCCGCTGGTCCTTCGCGACTTCGACCGTCAAGAGGCGGCGGTTGCGCGCCACCCATCCGCCGACGCCTTCGTCGTACGTCATCGACGTCCGCCCGAGGCCGTCGGCGAGGTCGGGCGGCACGGCCAGGCGGAGATCGAGACTCCGCGCGGGCTCGTTGGCCATCCAGAAGATGACGCCGGGCGCCTCGAACGACTCGCGCACGGCTTCGGCCACCGCATTGAGCGCGCGGCCGACGTCGAGGCTCGAGCTCACGACGCGACTCAGCCGGGTGACGGTCTGCAGGCGCTCGTTCATGGTCTCGGCACTCGCGGAGGGCCCGGATTCATTCCGGGCCCGGAGCGTGGGGGGCTTGGGGGGTGCGCCTCGCACCCCCCATGTAGATCCGGATGAAACAGCCGCGGGAGCGTGCGGAGCGCGTCGGCGAGGCGCGGGCCGTGCCACGTGAACGGCTTGCCGTCGACGAGGAGGATGCGGCCGTCGCGCACCGCGGGGACGTCGGGGTACGCGTCGAAGTCGCGCCGGTGGACGGCGCGGAACCGGAACGGCTCGTCGGGGAGCACGATGATGCCGGGCGCGCGCGCCGCGACGGCATCGAGCGTCACGGCGGGATAGCGGTCCGTCGCGTCGCCGAACACGTTGGCGGCGCCGCACAGCGTGAGCACGTCGTGCACGTACGTGTCGGGCCCCACCGTCATGTAGGGATCACGCCAGATCGCGTAGAACACCGCGACGGGCGCGCGCCGCGCCATCGTCGCGCGTGTGCGCGCGACCAGCGGCTCGAGCTCCGCGAGCATGCGCGCGGCGGTGGCGCGGGCGCCGGTCACCTCGCCGACCTCGCGGATCATCGCGAGCGCGGCGTCGACCGTGCGCGGATAGGTCACCCACACCGGGATCCCCCACCCGCGCAGCGTTTCCACGTGGGCGGCGCGGTTCTCCTCGACGTTCGCGATCACCAGATCGGGCGCGAGCGCCTTGATCCTGTCGAGGTCGGGATCCTTCTCGCCGCCGATGCGGATCTTCGTGCGCGTGACATGAGCCGGTTCGCGACAATACGCCGTGATCCCAACGAGGCAGTCGGCGAGCCCGAGAGCGCAGAGCAATTCGGTGGTGCTCGGGATCAGCGAGACGATGCGGCGGCGCGGGTGCTCGGTCGGCAGCGAGACGCCGCTGGCGTCGACGAGCGCCATCAATCGAGCGCGAGCTCCGGCGCGTCCTGCCAGCGCGGCGCGCCGTCCGGCTTGAAGTTCTTCGTGTTCACGAAGTGCAGGCCGTGGTGCAGATTCATCTTGAACTTGCCGCCGCCGAAGCGGTCGGCGATCCAGCCCTCGGGCCCGTCGAGGAACGGCGTCATGTCCTCGGGCCCGAGGCGGACCAGCCATTTGAACCGGATGGTGCCTGCCCATGGCTCTTGTACACCGATAGTGGCGGTGAAATCCGGCCAAACCCGAGCGAATTCTTCGAGGACCTGCTTGCGCGTCGGGCGTTCGACGCCGCGATTGAGGAGGTTACGGCGGAGGTAGGGCTCCACCAGATCCCAGCACCAGCCTGCGATCACCGCTCGCGGAGTGTACCATGGCGGGGTGAAAAACTTCGAAATCGCGCGGCTTTTCCACGAGATTGCCGCGCTCCTCGACGCCCGCCAGGAGAGCCGGTTTCGCATCCGCGCCTACCAGCGCGCCGCCCAGACGCTCGAGACCCTGGGCGAGGACGTGGGCGCCGTCGCCGCGCGTGGCGGGCTCCAGGGGCTGCCCGGGATCGGCAAGGAGCTGGCCGCGCGGATCGAGGAATACCTGGCGACGGGGGCGATGCGCCACGTCGAGCAGCTCCGCGGCGACCTGCCGGCCGCGTTCCCCATGCTGCTCGAGGTGCGCGGGCTCGGGCCGAAGACGGCGCGCGCGCTCCACGAGAAGCTCGGGATCGGCACGATCGAGCAGCTCGAGGAGGCGTGCCGCACCGGCCGGATCATCGGCGTCGCGGGCGTCCGCGAGAAGACGCGCGACAAGATCCTCAAAGGCATCAGCGCGTGGCGCGCCGGGCGCACGCGGACGCCGCTGCACGTGGCGCGCGCGATCGCCGGGCAGGTCGTCGACGTTCTCCGCGCTCATGGCGGGATCGACGACATTCAGATTGCGGGATCCCTGCGCCGGGGCCGCGAGACCGTGAAGGATATCGACATCCTCGTGACCTCGCGCGAGCCCATGCGCGTGATGCACACGTTCACGCATCTCCCCTCGACCGCGGAAGTGCTCGGCCACGGGCCGACGCGCGCGACGATCCTCCACCAGGAGGGGCTGCACGTCGACCTGCGCGTCGTGGAGCCCGAGGCGTTCGGCGCGGCGTTGCAGTACTTCACCGGCAGCAAGGACCACAACGTCCGGGTGCGTGAGATCGCCGTGCGCAAGGGGCTGCGCCTGAGCGAGTACGGCGTGTTCGACGAGGCGACGGGCGCCCGCATCGCCGGCGCGACCGAGGACGACGTGTACGCGGCGGTCGGATTGCCGTGGATCCCGCCCGAGCTGCGTGAGAACGGCGGCGAGATCGAGGCGGCGCGCGCGGGAGCCCTCCCCGCGCTGGTGACGACGGCCGACATGCGCGGCGACCTGCACGCGCACACGGACTGGTCGGACGGCCGCCACCCGCTCGACACGCTCATCGCCGCGGCCGAGGCGCGCGGCTACGAGTACATCATCGTCTCCGACCACTCGCAGTCGACCGCCATCGCGAACGGGTTGACGGTCGAGCGGCTCCGCGCGCAGCGAACGCTCATCCGCCAGATCCAGCCGCGCTTCAAGATTCGTATCCTCGCCGGGAGCGAGTGTGACATTCTCGCCGACGGGCGCATGGATTTCCCCGACGAGGAGCTGGCGGGGCTCGACGTGGTGCTCGCCGCGGTGCACTCGCGCTTCAAGCAGGAGCGCGCCGCGATGACGAGCCGCATCGTCCGCGCGCTCGAGCATCCGCACGTCGACATCCTCGTCCACCCGACGGGCCGCCGCATCGGCACGCGCGAGCCGTACGACGTCGATCTCGACGCCGTGTTCGCGGCGGCGAAGCGCCACGGCAAAGCCGTCGAGATCAACAGCTCGCCGGAACGGCTCGATCTCCCGGACGCGCACGCGCGGCGCGCGGCCGAGCACGGGATTCCCATCGCGATCACCACCGACACGCACGGGCTCCCGGAGCTCGACCACATCGAGCTCGGCGTGACGGTCGCGCGCCGCGCCTGGATCGGGCCCGCGCAGGTGCTCAACACGCGCGGGCTCGAGGACCTCCTGACGTGGACGCGACGCTGAGCCTCCGGCGCTCGGTGCTGTGGGGTCTCCTCGCCGCCAAGGCCATCGCCGGCATCGGCGTCGGCTGGGACATTCGCTGGCACATCGTCATCGGGCGCGATTCGTTCTGGATCCCGCCGCACGTGATGACCTACTCGGGCGTGGCGCTGATCACGATGCTCTCGCTCGTCGTGCTCGCGCGGGAGACGTGGCTCGCACGCCGCGGCCAGGCGCCGCGGGACAGCCTGCGGATCGCCGGGCTCGTCGGCTCGCGCGGCTACCACCTCGCGTGGTGGGGCATCGCGCTGACGATCATCGCGGCGCCGATCGACGACCTCTGGCACCGGCTCTTCGGCATCGACGTCACGCTGTGGAGCCCGCCGCATCTGCTCGGCCTCGCCGGCGCGCAGGTCAACAGCCTCGCGTGCCTCCTCATCGCGCGGGAGGCGTGGCCGGAGGGCGGGCGCGCGCGCGCCGTCGCGTTCGCGCTCTCCGGACTGCTGCTGTTCTCAGGGCTCCAGACCGCCGTCGATCCGTCGTTGCGGACGGCGTTCCTCTACGGAGGCGTACGGTTCTTCACGTTCGCGATGCTGGGCGCGCTGTTCTTCACGTTCACGCTCCTGCTGACGTCGCGGCTGGCGCGATCGCGGGCGGTGCCGCTCGTCGTCGGCATCGGCGGCGTCGTGCTGCAGCTCGCGGCCATCGGGGTCGGCGACGTCGGCATGGCGATCCTGCAGCCCACGCCCGACCTCGGCGACGCGCTCTCGGATCCGGCGTCGCCGATCGCCGTCGCGCACGAGATCGCCAGGCGCAACGGCGCGACGCCGGGCCGCGGATTCACCACCCGCCTCCTGCCGGTCGTGCCGGCGCTCCTGATGGTGCTGTTCGACGCGCGGCGGCGACCGCTCCTCGCGGGCATCGCGTGCGGTCTCGGCCTGTACGCCGTCAACGCGTTCATGCTCCTGCGCTCGCCGGCCTTCGCGCACGTGCACCCCGATGCGCTCGACGCGCTCGTGGCGCTCGCCGTCACGACGATGGCCGCCGCTCTGTCCACGCTTGCCGCGCTCGCGTTCGAGCGTCGCGTGTCGACCGCCGCGCGCGACACGCGTCTGCCCTCCGCTCCGCTGCCCGTCACGCGGGCGATTTGACGGCGTCCCGCCGCCCGACCAAAGCCGCGCTCCGCACGCGCGTCTGGCGCCGACTCGCCGCGCGTCGCGTCGCGCGCTTCCCGTTCCCGATCGAGGACCGGATCCCGAACTTCATCGGTGCCGAGGCTGCGGCGCTGCGCGCGGCGACGCTGCCGGAGTGGAACGCGGCGCGCCGCCTGAAATGCAATCCCGACGCGCCGCAACGGCCGGTGCGGCTGCGTGCGCTGCAGGAAGGCAAGACCATCTTCGTGGCGGTGCCGCGCCTCGCCGAGGCGAAGTGCTTCATCCGGCTCGATCCGCGCCGCCTCGAGGGCCGGCTCGCCGAAGCGTCGACGATCGGCGGCGCCTCACGCCTCGGCGAAGCCGTCGGGCCGGAGGCGCTGGGAAAGATCGACCTCGTCGTCGCGGGAAGCGTCGCGGTGAACGTGAAGGGGCACCGGCTCGGCAAGGGCGGCGGCTACAGCGACCTCGAGTGGGCGCTCGCGCGTGACCTGGGCGCGGTCGACGCCCGCACGCCGGTCATGACGACGGTGCACGAGCTCCAGGTGGTGCGCGACGCGATCCCGATGACCTCGCACGACGTCCCGCTGAACCTGATCGTCACGCCGGAGCGCGCGATCCGCGCGCGCGGCACACGAGCCAAGCCGCGCGGCATCCGCTGGAACGAGCTGAGCGACGAGCAGGTCGCGGCGATGCCTGTTCCCGCACGCCTCGCGCGACGCTAGAGCTCCATCGCCAGGCCGTCGCGGGCGCACTCGAAGGCGGCCTCGGCCTCGCGCGCGAGCATGTCGGGGCCCAGGTGCGTCAGCAGGATCCGCCGCGCGCCGAACGCGTCGCGGTGCGCGCGGATCGTGTCGTGGCTCAGGTGGAACTTCACGACGCGGTCGTAGACGTAGGCCTCGCACACGAAGAGATCGGCGCCGCGTACGGCATCGAGGAGCCGATCGGTCCACTCGGTGTCGCCGAAATACGTCACCACGCGCTCGCCGTCGTCGACGCGCAGGGCGTGCGCCGGCGCCCCGCTCGGGTGCACGACCGCGAACGGGGTGACCGTCATCCCGCCCACGCGCGCCGCGACCCCGTCGGTGAGCTCGACGAAGTCGACCGTGAACCGCCGCGCGACGGCCGTGGACCCGGGGAAGAAGACCTCCAGGGCGGCGTCGACGCGCGCCTTGACGCCTGGCGGGCCGACGATCGTCAACACCGCGGTGCGACGGCGGAACTGGGCGTCGAGGATCAGGAACGGGAGCGCGCCGAAGTGGTCGCCGTGCAGGTGCGCCAGCGCGATCGCGTCGATCGTCAGCGGATCGATGCCCGCACGACGCAGGGCCACCATCGACGTCGCGCCGCAGTCCACGAGGAGCCGGCCGCGCGGGCTTTCGAGGAGCAGGCAGGTCTGGAACCGGCCGCCGCTGCCGAACGCGTCGCCGGAGCCGACGACGTGGAGCTTCAGGTCCGCGGTGAAGCGGCGCGGCGCGCGTCGATGGCGCGGAAGCGCTCCTGGAGCTCTTCGTACGCCCGCGCGGTGACGAACGGGTGCGCCTTCTCCCAGGCACGCTTGATCTCGGCGATCAGGCTGTCCGGATAGTTGATGCGCTCGACCGGCCCCTCGACCATGTTCGCGGCCTCGATCTCCAGCAGCGCGCGCAGCGTCGTCTCGCTCACGGGCACGTCGCGCTTCTCGAACAGGTCGTTGATCGTGAGCGCCGCGGCGCCGGGCGCGTTCGTGAACAGGCTCCGGCGCTCGCACGCCGCGTAGAGGTAGGCGAGCTCTTCCGCCGTGGCGCCGATCAGCGCGCGTACGTCGGCGCGGCGCGAGAGGTTGGCGTCGCGGTCGCGCGCGCGGCCGCCTTCCGCCCCGTAGACGCTGTGGAAGCGCCCCGCGAGACAGATCTCCGTGGGCGTGCCCCAGCGCGCGAGGACCGCGCGCGTGCCCTCAAGGTGCTCGAGCAGCGGCCGTCGTCCCGGGCGGTGCTCGGTGGTCCCGAGCTCCTCCAGCAGCGCGAGCATCTCCCGCGTGACCATCGCGTCTCCTCTCTCAGGTCTGCGACCGAGCGAGCCAGGCG